>OFHO01000313.1_pt1 | contig 46928 bp, 44 predicted proteins | sample 1521531 | NCBI WGS metagenome assembly OFHO01 (sample SAMEA3504124, study PRJEB24116) | mouse gut metagenome | biome: mouse gut; feature: mouse-associated habitat; material: faeces | place: Denmark | collected 2011
TCAGCTCCTTGTTGCGTAAATGGTGGTTGCTCATAACGGTATAGCCCTTGTTGCGTTCCACTCGGAAAACTGCCATAGCTTCATCACTCCTTTAGTCGTGGATTTGTTACGCGATAGAACGCCGTTTTGTCGGGGTTAGGTATAAATCCTTGTCCCAGCTTAAAACGCGCCCGCAAAGCCGCTTGTAGCAAGGCTCTTTCTGCCCCTACTGCGTAACATGAGGGCATAAAAAAAGCGGCGTTCCTGTTCTCCCCCGTAGGGAAAAGAGAAACGCCGCGTTTGCGTCGTATTCAGTTTTCATTTATTTTCTCAATGCTGTGTGCTGGTGTTTGGGCTTGCAGGGTTCCGGGGTGGCATATCAAGGCTCTTTCCCTCAAAAGTAGTAAATTGGTAGTAAATTCAGCTTGAAATCCTGCGTATATGCCCGTAAATCAAGGCTTTTTTGAGATAATCAACCATTTTGTATTAAAATCTATATCAATGTCATCTGTTTTCAATGACTGATAATTATAATTCAACCTAAGAAATTGAATTGTAGCAGGAATTTTTACCCTTGTATCTTCATTAAATGTCAGCATTTTTGACCTCCGCTTTTTATGTATTAAATCACTCATCATTCTTATATCATGCTCTTATTTTCCTAACTACTTTTTTATAGCACTTGTAGGAAATTTAATTTATTTTACAATATTTATTTAAAAATCAAATCATCCTAAAATATCTCAGTGCTGCTTTGATAGCCTTTTCTTTCTCCAACGGACACTGTGGCTGTTTAGAACTTTCTGTTTTTGCCTTGTTATAGTTTTCTCTTTCAATAATACCGCATTTCTGCTTTACCTGTGCAATATACAAACTACTGACCTTTAATCCCATATGTTCCAGTACATAATCCTTGATTTCCTCATAGGTTGCCTTGCTTTCCACCGCAGTTAAATCCATCTCACTCATTTTCAATTATACTTCTATATTCTGTTTTGTACGGAGTTTGGAAAGCAAACAGATAACTTCAACGGATGCTTGATTTTCCCCCAGAGAAGCTATTGCTTCTCTGCTTATGGGGAAAGTGTATTTTATCTCTTTTACCGGGTTCCTGCTCTCATCCCATGTGTCCTTCGGATACAGATGTACTTCTGCGATAAGGCTCTCAAGAACCTTGCGTTTATCCGCTTCATCCATTTTATCAAAGAGCCTGTCAAAAACCAACAGCATTTTGTAGATATTCTCTTTCGTAAATTCGCTCTGCTCCACTGCTGACTTTTTCTTCTCGCACTCTGTTATCTGGTCTTCGATGTCATAGATTTCCTCATAGATTTTGTTCAGCCGGTTATTCATGTCATTCCTTTTCCGTTCCGCACGCTTATCATCATCCGAGATATTGTCTATATCCCGTTCCAGATTAGCCTTGCTTCTTTCCAACTTTTTCAGCCTTTTACAACAGCCCTCTATCTCTGCTTCTATCTCCGAGTTGTCCATCTTCTGCCCAATCTGCGCCTGAATGTCCTGTGCAAACTGTTCATTCCTGACTAACAGCTTCGTGTACTCTATGACCTCCGTTTCCACCCATTCTGCAAGTATTGCGTTCTTTTTGCACTGCCCATACTTGGATTTGGCATAATGACCGCACTGGTATCTAAGTCGTTCCCTGCGGATTCCGTCTTTATTCGTCCATACCACCATATCCGCATACATGGACGAACCGCACATCGGGCATTTCAGTATGCCGGATAAGAGGTGCTTCGTGCCCCTGCCGACTCTGGGATTGCCCGTGGAACTGCTTTCCTGTCTCTTGACCTGTGCTTTTTCAAACAGCTCATCACTGACAATCGCCTCATGCACGACCTCATCACTCAGGATATAGTCCTTCGACTTCACACGGCGGTACTCGTTCTCCGTACCCTCCACCCTTTCAAGCCTTGTCCGCCCGAAGGCAATGCGCCCCGTGTAAAGCGGATTGTCAAGCATCCTTTTGATATGGTCGGCGCTCCAGTCCGTGAACGTCCTGCCATGCGAATTTTTAGACGGGAGTTTCTGGATGCCCTGACGGTTGAGTTTTCCTGCCAGAGTTGAATAGCCTGTCCTGTGGTTCACGAACTGGTCAAAAATATATTTTACTATTTTTGCTTCCTCTTCTTTCACTTCAAGCCTACCATTTACCAGTTCATACCCGTACGGGGCAAAGCCGCCATTCCAGCCTCCCTGTTTTGCTTTTTCTTCGCGTCCCAGCATGGTCTGTGCAAGGATATTTTCGCGCTCCATCTCTGCTACGGCTCCGAGAATAGTAATCATCATCCTGCCCATAGAGGTACTGGAATCAAGACCGTCCTCCTTGCAAATCAGGTTCACCCCGTACCGCTGTATGTAGGTGAGGGAGTTCAGGATGTCTTTAGCATTCCTGCCAAACCGTGAAAGCTTAAAGACAACAACATAGTCCACAGGAATCTGCCCCGCTGCTATATCTGAAAGCATCTCCTGAAACACCTCCCGCCCTGATATGGATTTTCCGCTTTTTCCCGGCTCGACATAAATCTTTATCACGGTCATGCCTTCAAACTCGCACCATTCCTTTAGATAACGTTTCTGCCCTTCAAGACTGTATCCTTGTATCTGACGTTCAGAACTTACACGGATATAGATAATGCAATGTTTCCCCTTGCGGGAACTGTATAAATCTCCCATTGTTCATGCCTCCCTCATCCTAAGATTTCCAGCGCATATTTCTGTACCATCTCAGCCATGACATGGATAAAATTGTCATAGTTGAGATTCTGCACCTGTTCCGCTTTTGTGCCCGCCGCCTCTGGCGGAAAACGCAACACTGTTGGGTAAGAACTGCTTTCCGGCTCATGGAAAAGAGATGGTATCAGAAACTTTATTCCCTTTAATGCAGGGCGGTTCATATAAAGCGGTCTGAAGATTTCCAGTTCTGCCGGATTTTTGATTATCTTTGCAATATCAATCTTTTTCACATCACAGCGATATATAAACGGGTACATCCTTTTTACCTCCTCTGGCATGAAAATCTTTATCGTTATATCTGCACAAACCGGGCAGACTGGTCTGACGTTTGAGCAGATGCGGCTTTCCGGCATCCGCCGGGGCGGTTTAACTGCCGCCCCCGGGAACCTTCATCAGACGCATTCAGCCAGTATCCGGCGCAGCTCTTCGCAGTCACTGCCTGAAGCAGCTGATTTTATCCAGTCACCCACAGGCTCCTCCCTGCCATCGCTGAAACGTATCACAGGGCCATCCCCGCCTTCTTCATAGGACCCGAAATATGTACATTCGTCGAACACATACTCCGGTGAGAACGGCAGAAGTTCCTTCGTCCGGCAGTTTAAGACACCGTTCTCCAACGGCATAAAGCCGTGGAAGTAGCTGAGACTGGCCTTTTTTGCAAAGAGGCGCAGCCAGAACTCGACTTCATCTGCATATTCGGCAAAGCCGGCAAATGATACTGCCTGATGTGGTGATAATGCGTCGATAATGGGCCAGAGATTACAGGTATAGGTGCCTATGTCCGACTCGCCATCGTAGATACCGCTTCTGTCAGCCACATAGAGCATGACATCATACCTGTCAGGACCCTGTAAGCCGGATTCATTGCATTCATACCTGTTCCTGCCAGCAACCAGCCTTATATGGCAGAGGGCCATCATGAGCTTTGCTACCTGACAGGCTGTAAGTTCCTCCGGCAGCGGCACCGGCAGGGAACCTTTATCCAGTCTTCCGTTAAACTCCCTGAATGTGTCAGCCGTTTTCTGGAGCAGCCCATTGGCCGCCTCTTCCGGTGCAGGCAGGTTATCCTTATCAAGGCTGTCAAGATAGTCTGCTGTCGCCGCTGCGGTAAGCATGTCTGCTATCTCGATATAGTATCTTCTCTGACAGCGCAGCACTTTATAAATCGTGTCTTTTGATATCCTCCCTGCATCCAGCTGTGCAGCCTGCCCGTTAGTTAAAATGTCTGTGTTTGTTGTTGTCATACGCTTATGACTCCTTTCGCATTGAAATGTATTTGTTTTTGGTTACATTGTTATATCCGGGCGCAGGTAACGCGCCTTTGTCTTTCTTATGAATCTGTCTTCCATACTGCAATCCGGCATTTTCCCACTGCATCCCACAGCAACACAGCAGAATCCCTGTTTTTTGCTTTTATGGCCGGACGTCTGCGCAGATGTGGCTTTCCGTTATACGGCGGCACCGGGGACGTCACGCCGCGCCCTTATCGGTGCGCTTTCAAACAGCAGCCTCTCCACGTCCTGCTCAGTGAAGAGGTCGATATCCGGCGCGAAGCCCTCAATGACGCTGAGGATATCCGTGGTATAGCGCCCTGCATCCATGCCGTGCGTCTGATAGACGTAGAGGGTGCAGTCGTTCCTTGCGGCGTTCCCCTCATTCCTCCACGGGAGCAGGCAGACAGGGTTTGATTCCCTGACAAGCGACGCTATCCGCTCCGCATCCAGTCCGTCAGTTACGATATTTGTATTAGTCATGCCTTATGGCTCCTTTCTAAAAGCATCTGGTTACTTGTTACACTTTTATATCCGGCGCATGTAAAGCGCCTTTGTTTTTCTATGTTTGGGCACAGGCAGGACGGCGCACCCATGCACGCCGCCCGCCATATGCCGTGGGCCTATATTTCCGGTTCCGGCCCAGAATCCTTTTCCTTCACAGCCGGCAGGACGCCCTGTATAACCGGTGCCGGCGGTGTCCGTTTCTGGAGCGGTTCTCCTGCTTCGTCACACCAGCCGTCTTTCAGGGCACGCTCGAACCTCATCAGCCCGCGGAACCGCTTCTTTGTGGTTGACGGTATGAGCTTGCGGGCTTCATCGCCGCCGTGGTATGTGTCATCACTCCAGCCCTGTATCTTATACTGCTTGATGAGCATTTCCGGCTTATCCATCATGTCTTTGCGGTTTAAATATTTATCCCGCATCCTGCCGTTTGCTTCCGCTTCTTTTGGCGGCACCCACCAGATGTCGCTGGCTGTACGAACAACATCCTGAAGCTGGCTTTTGAAGGTGTTCCTGCCGAGAGGCGCAGAGTCGGGGCTGCACTCATCCATCCATTTCAGATATAAGGAGTGGATGAAGTCGTAGGGGAGCAGGTCCCACACGAACTGTTCTTCCATTTCTGACCAGAACTGCCGCACAGGGTCGTTGGCCTCCTTGTATTCCAGCAGGAGCGCCTGGCAGGCTTCCGGCTCCGAAAGTTCGTAATAATCCATGTTCAGCACACGCCAGAGGATGTACTCAAGGACGTCTTTGCGGGCAAGGTATTCGTCTTTGATGTATCTGCGCTCGGCGCCCTGAAAGTTCTTCAGGAACGGCACAACAAGCTGTCTCCTGTAAAAGGAGTTTGACTTGTCCTTTACTTTGGGCATGCCGTTGATGCACTGCACCATGAAGCCTTTGAACTGGAACGCTATGGGCGCTTTGAATTTCCTGTTCATCTGGAACACGTCGCCCGTTATGACGGCCTTTAATGTGGCGGCCTTATCTATGTAGACGTCGGTGTCGTTCTCGTCGTTGATGATGGCGGATGCTTTTACAAGGGGTTCAAGGGCAAAGTCCCTGCTGAACGCTGAGAGCTGTATGGCCGTGTGGTTCCCGTCCCCGCAGAGATTCCGCATCAGGGCGCAGAGCGTGCCCTTGCCGTTGCTGCCCTGCGTGGAATAGAGCCATGCGGCTTTGTTCCAGCTGACATTGGGGCGGATGCAGGCGCCGATTATCTCCCATATGAGGTCCACGATGCCGTGGTCGTCAGACAATCCGCTGACCCATTCTTCGACTTCCCAGTCTGTGTTATCTTTTGGGTTGTGTATCGCAGGGCTTATGGGACTATTGACATAATCAACGTGGCACTTGCCAAGAAAGACATAGTCTTTGCTGTAAGGTATCAGCTTTTTGGTGTCAAAGTCGAAGATGCCGTTGTTTACGGGCACAAGGTTCTTGGCCTTTGTGCGGAATACACGCCCGCATTTAGCAGAGAGGACCGCTTCCACTTCGTCGATTCCCCTCCGTGTGATTTCCGGCACATATTTGTAGCACAGGCTCCTTATCCCGTACCCTGACACGGAATAGGTCCCCATGTCCGGCCCGTCTTCCTGATAGATGCCAAGCAGGTCATAGTCCGGGTCTGACGATTTTTCCAGACAGCATATCTTTTTGATGTCGTGCATTGTGAGCAGTACTTCGGCAAGCTGGAAGGGTTCCAGCGTCGCAGGTATGTTCATTTTCCGGCTCCTGCTCAGTATTGCGGCGTTGCGTATTTCCAGCTCGTCAGCCACAGCATTGATGATGGTCGCGCTTATGCGGCCCGGTTCCGTTATGCCCTGCTGTTGCAACACATCCAGACACGTCCGGGTCGTGTCTAAGATAATCTGTCCGCGTGCTTCATCGCCGGTGCCTGCTATCTGCACAGGCAGGGACTGCGGGCTGTTTTTTCCGGCTCCTGCCTGCGGCGCGGCGGATGCGCTGGCCGGATTGTTGGGTTTAAAAGTATTGGAATTAACCATCTTTTTACCTCCGTCGTTTTATTATCCATAGAAGTTTTGTTTTTTCATGGATTCACTTTTTTTACCGGGCAACTGTGTTTGCCCTTTTCCTCCATACACTTTATTTGCACGGACAGCCTCCGGCCCGGCAGGAGATACCGGGATTGGCGGCAGCATCCCCCGGTATGGCCATTCTGCCTGCCACGCAGGCGCCCCGAAAAATCCCCCTGATATGACCGGGTGCTGAACAGCACCTGACAATTTTAAAAAAGTATTTTGCCGGTGTGCGGGAGCACACTTTTTTAACCTGCCACGAAAACAGCAGAGTAGGTTAGTTTAATAGATAAGAGTAAAAAATACTTCATATCTAAAAAACCTTGAAATTACAGTAAATACGTGATATATTCTATTTCACAGAAGTTATTTATAAATAACTTTTGTGAAAGCCGGATTTTATCGTTATATAGTAATATTGAAAACTTATCTGCAAACGTCAGAGGCGCCATATGAAAGCAAATAACGCACAAAGTTATCCGAAAACTCATAATGTCATAGATGCCGATACCGGGGAAGCGTTCACCCTGACCGCCACAACCAGCACATGGGGCGACAGGGACTTCCACAAAGTATTCATGAAGAATTTCCGGAAAACACTGAAAGGGATAGAAAGCCAGAAGTTCAAAGTCGTCCTTTTTCTCATGGAGAGCATGACGCCGCTCAATGAGATTATGCTCACCTATCAGGAAATCGCAGGGGGAGCAAAGACCTCCTACCAGACCGTGGTAAGAACCATAGAGATGCTGGAAAAGTATAATTTCCTCTGTCATAAAGGAAAGGGGCTGCTTGTAAACCCGGACGTTGTGTTCCGGGGGCGTTATGAAAGCAGGGCGTATGTGCTGGATGCTTACAGGGAAGCACGGAAGGAAAACAGGACACTTAAAAAAGAGGAATTGGATAAACGAAACAAGAAACTGGCCGATGTGGAAGATAGCCTGAAAAAAGCACTGGAAGATGTAAAAAAACTTAAAGAAGAAAAGCGACAGCTGGAAAAAGAGCTGAGTTCCAGAAAAAAACCAGGACCAAAGAAAAAAGATAACGTGGAAAGCAAGGACAACACTGGCCAGACGTCCGAACAGAAACACAGTACGGAAGAGGAAGAAAAGGACAGCTCAGGCCAGACGACTGACCAGAAAACGTGATTGCATGGACAAAAAAATAAAAAGCCCCACGGGCAGGACGGCATCATGCCATCCCCCGCAGGGCTTTTTTCTGTATGTCAGGCTTATGCGGCGGATTCTTTTGCCGCAAGGCGCGCCTCTTTGGATGTCCTGCTCTCGAGCAGTGCGATACTGTCAACAAGGAGCACAAGGCCGTAGACCATTTCCCCGTCCTTATCTTTGTAATTGTTGTTCTGCACCGTGTAGGAACAGGACACCAAATCGCCGCAGTCAAGGTAGTCATAGGGGCCGTTGCCCGTCTGTTTCGCCGGGATAAAGGCTTCCAGCGGGATGAACTGCGAACCCCTGTTTCCCCCGCCGTCCGTGAAATGGTCCTGTGCCGCCACGGTAAATCGTATCTTCCGTGAGCCGTCATTGTTGTTGTAGACCGCAGGGTCTTTGGTCAGCCGTCCTGTCACGATTCCGTAATTCCTGATATTCTTCATAGTGATTTCCCTCTCTTTTCTGAAATAAGTAAGTTTTTATCTTCCTATACACAGCCGGGCCGCCGTGCGGCCACAGTACCGCCGTAAAGCCTCCCATAAGCCCCGTATATAAGAGAAAACGTAACAGATGCCGTATCCCCCTGCCTGTCCTTAGATTCACAGCCAGAGGCAGTGAACCAGCCACCGGGGCGGTGCCCCGGCCTGCCTTTGGGTTTCTGCCGGGGCTGTGGTACAATGCCCCGTAAGACGGCATGGGCGTATCCTGCCTGTCCCTGAGTTCCTGTGCCGTCGGTAAGGAATATTTCCGCACAGGCACGGCGGAAAGTCAGGGGTGGCGTCCTGCTTTCGTCCGGCCACATGGGGGAGCGTGCATGTTCCTGCCACCGTGCCCTTTAACGGACATAAAACAGGCACATCCCGCATATCCGTTTTGTTCCTTTTTTATCCCCGTTTCACACAGGAAAGGGACTGGTGGACAGATTCCCCGTCCCATTCCTGCAAAATGCACAGGGAAAAAGGGGAACAGCGGAAAATCGGAAAACCCCCGTATTTCCTGCATCTGCGGGCACAGGCCGGAAATGCACAGCCCCGTTTTTTAAGTCACAGGCAGGAATGGAACTGGAAATGGAGCTAAGAAGAATCCAGTAAAATCAAGGCTCCCGGGATATTTTTTATATATTTACAGTATATTTTTATACATTAGTCCCATTATTTATATATTTTATAAAGTATATATGCGAATAACAAAAACATGCACAACCGGTATGTGCGTATCACCTGTGAAAGTATACAATAAGTACAAAAATAAGAGGAGATTTATTTTTATATAAAGGGTTTATGAAAAAAATGGGGAAAAGGGTCTAAATCCCTTTCTGTGCCCATAGTTAGCGGCATACCGTACACTGTGCCATGCGCCTGCGCAGCAGGAAAACCGTCTGCACAGGAAGACAGGACCCCGGAGCACGGAGTGCGGAGTGGGCGGAACAGAGCCGCAAAGCGGCGCAGTGAAGTAAGGACCCCGGAGTGCCAAAGCGCGGAGTGGGTGGAGCGGCGACAGCTGCGGAAAGTGCCTCGGCTATGCCGAGCGAACGAAGTGAGTAGCGCTCCCTTATCCTGTTAGCCATATTTTGATGCGTTTTCGTAAGAAAATGCAGAAAAGCCACGCGGCACCTGTAAATACGGGCGTTCACAGCCTTCCATAAATTCAAAATGACCCTGTTTTTTCTCTTCCATAAATTCCATAATTTCCATAAATTAATTTAAAGCCCGTATTTACGCCATTTGTTACTGAATTTATGGAAGGACGTTTTGCGGCATCGCCCTCACTCTTCCATAAATTCGTGCCTTATGTATCATCTGAAAAAAGTTGCAAACAAGACGTAAAACAGGATGGCAGGAACCAGACAGATACCACGCCTTTAACTGTGCGGGGCCGTTCCCGTTCCCCGCCTGCAATACAGCCGTCCTATCCATTGGGGGCAGAAAGGGCAAGATTCCATTATCCATCCTGTGTCCGCTTGACGGTATTACGTCAACTGTTTGTGTGTGAAATATATTCCCCTTTTGATTTTAAAAGGGAAACAGGGTGGAAGCAGGCGCCAGGAGAGGGATGCCGGAAAAAATAAGAGGGGCGTATGCCCCTGTGCCGTTCTGGATAACTGGTCTTTTGATGGTCTTTCCAAAGACCAGCGCCGCCGGATATTTGCCGGTTGGTCTTTACATGGTTTTTTTACGGTCTTCACAAAGACCGCATCCCGTTGCAAAAGCGCCCCGGAAGCCGGATGGTCTTCACGGAGACCATCTTCCGGCACTCACAAAGACCGCCATCCTTTTCCTGCCCGTGCATGGGTTTTTTACGGGCTTTGCGAAGACCGTTTTCCGATGTAAGAGAATCCTGCAAGCTGTGTGGTCTTTACAACGACCGTTTTCAGGCGCATACAAAGACCACCTGCCGGAAAGAAAAAAAGCTGCTACCCGGGCAGTCTTTAAAGACTGACAGAGTAACAGCTCCATAAATCAGCTTATTTGATTGCTGCTTCCGTGCAGATAACTGCCCGGAACTGTGATTCCCTTATACTTGCAGAACGGAGAGAATAAAAGAGGGGCTGTAAAAGCCCCTGTGCGCTCCCGCAGTCAAGCGGGCACGCGACGCCATAACGGCATCCGGTTTCAGAACTGCGCCCGGCGCCGTAAGGCGCATCCAGTCAGCCGGGAAGTGGGGCAGAAAATCGGACGGAACCGCTCAGACGTCTGAACGGAACAGGAAAAAAGGAACCCCATGCGTCCTGCATGGGGCCCCTCAGCCTTACTTATTTTATTTAGCAGCCGCTTCTGCCTCGATGTCGATGATTACCGTGTCGTTGATAGTGATGTAGCTCACGCCGAGCGTATTGTACATGTAAGTCCTGTCAAGCGGTGCGCCGACTGTCAGACCTGTCGCATCTGCAACGTCGTAGTTGACAGCCCACTTGCCGTCCTCACGCTGCTTGAGAGCAACTGCTGTGCAGGAAACGGCTTTCTTATCTGTGTCCATGAGACTGAATGTTGCAATCTCAATACCTTTGTGGGTGACTTTGTAAGTGCCTGCACCAGCCTTTGCGACTGCGCGAAACGTCTCTTTGCCTGCGGATACAGCTTTGCCTGCCGCTTTGGGCGCTGTATAGGATGCTGTGGAGCTGGAACCGCCATCGCTCAGGCTTGCATTTCCGCCACCGCCTGCTGCAACATCATCGCGTACGTAACCATCGTTGTAATCGGAGCCGGAATTACTGGAGCCGCTGCCGGAGTTGGAACTGGACGAGCCAGAGTCAGAGCTGGAGCCGGAGCCTCCGTCATCGAGGCTTGCACTTCCTCCTCCGCCGCCAGCTACGTCATCACGGACACAGCCGTCATCGTATTCTGTTGCATGGGCAACAATGCCTGTATTTCCTACGACCAGAGCGCAAGCCATAGCCATTGTGATAACCTTTGTTAAGATTCTTTTCTTCATCCTTAAAGTCCTCGCTTTCTTGTTGAGAGATTTTTATTATCTTATTTCATAATTGTTACCGTGGTTCGTTTAGAACCTTTCTTCTTTATTGCTTATTTCCTGTTTCTGAAAGGCCGTTGCGTTTTGCAAGCCGGTCTTAGTTTACGCTGCTATTTTGCAGCCTTTGCTGCAGCTGCCGCAACCTCGGCTTCGATGTCGATGATAACCGTGTCGTTAATCGTAACGTAGCTTACGCCGAGCGTGCTGTACATGTAGGTTCTGTCCAGAGGCGCGCCAACGGTCAGACCAGTTGCGTCATCAACCTGGAAGTCGATAGCGTATTTCTTGTCTTCGCGCTGTTTAAGCGCTACGGATGTGCAGGAAACGGCTTTCTTGTCTGTGTCCATGAGACTGAATGTTGCAATCTCAATACCTTTGTGGGTGACTTTGTAAGTGCCTGCACCAGCCTTTGCGACTGCGCGAAACGTCTCTTTTCCAGCGGATGCAGCTTTACCTGCTGCTTTGGGAGCTGTGTAGGATGCTGTGGCACTGGAACCGCCGTTGCCGCTACCGATATCATCGTTCCCGTTGGATGCGCTGGAACCGCCGTTTGCCATACCATCGCCATGATATGCTCCATCATCGGTAGAACCGCTGTTATTGCCGGAGCTGGAACTACTGGAATTGCTGGAACCGCCGTTGCCGCCGCCGATATCATCGCTTCCGTCAGATGCACTGGAACCTCCATCTGCCATATCATCGCCGTGATATGCGCCGTCATCGGTATAAGCATGAGCTGTCAGTGTTCCCATTCCGCTCATTGCGGTGGTGAACGCCATTGCAAGTGCCATAGTTGTTGTTAAAATTCGTTTCTTCATCGAAGTTACCTCCTTAGTTTCTTGAAATATAAGTTGTCTGATGTTACATGTTCGCTGCCCGTATGCCTGCGTGTGCGCTGCCACACCTCCCTTTTTAGGCACCGGCGGATGTCAGGACAGTTCCCATCCTGTCCATATATGCAACCGGGCTGCTGTGCAGCCTGTTTACCATCCGAAGCGGATGTTTCCCGGCGTTCCCCTTATACTGTTCTCTGCCATACGCATCGCCTCCTTTGTATATCCCTGCTTTCCCTGCCTTTTACTTATCAGACACAGAAGTATGGGCACAGGTTTTATAAATCCAGAAATTTTTTAAATATTTTTATCTCCATTCCGCCCTCAGTTCTGCCGGGAGTTCCACCTCTACCGGCGGGGCCCCGCCGTAAGACGTTCCGTAAAGGTCATAAGTATCAAAACTCAGGTGTATATGTCCATCTGATATATAGAAATCAAATTCCCCGATATCGCGGCCCCTGATATTATCCAGCGCGCCCGTCTCTTCCGTGTAAGGGTCTGCGATAGCAACCGCATCCGCAATCTGCTCTGTAATCTGATCCGCCGTCCCTTCCAGGATGTCGGTGAGAAGGAGAGCTTCCCCGGTGTCTGTGCGGAAGTTATAATAACGGCTTTCGCTTTCCCTTATGCCGCCAAGGTAAATTTCCTGTGTCTGGATGACGCTCACATACTGCGCTGTCTGTGATTTTATTTCGGCGGAGACGGTATAATAATAGTTTTCCGATTGGGGCGGGTTGCCTTCCACGATATCCCATAAATCAGCCAGCCCGCCGCTGTCATCGTTCAAAAACGCATCCTGAAGCCCCTCAAAAAAGGCATTGACTGTTTTATAGCCGTCCGTGTCTTCGGGGAAATCCGGGATTTCATACCAGATTTCTATATCATGGCCCCGGGAATCAATGGCAGTGCGACGGATGTTCCCCTCCGTGCTTACCGCCGCATTTTCCGGGGCAGGCGCCTTGCTGCCTGCGGCTGTGCCGTTTCCGCCCCGGAGCAGTGCGGCCAGTTCTTCCGCATCCATCCAGCCACCGGCCCATGTCCAGCTTACATCGCTTGCGCCGAGATGCCCGTTCCCCAGATTCCAGTCCTGCCATGTCAGGTACCATGCCATATCCTGTCCGGCGGCTTCAGCCTCGCTGCGGGTAAGGAACACGCCGTCAAGGGAAGAGACAAGGGAGCCGTATTCGTCACTGAGCAGGAGCCCGCTGTACCCGTCTTCGGGCCAGTTGTCGTAATCCTCATACTGGTATATCTGCCACTTGTCCTCCGTCAGCGTGCCAAAATCATAGGCGCCCTCAAAAACACCATGCTCCGCAATATATTCCCTGAATTTGTCCAACGACGGGGCGGTATCGCCATACAGGAAAAAGTCCTCGTATGTATGGGCAAGCTCCGCCATGCCATCCGTAAATGTGTAAAATCCCGCATCCGTAAGCAGCCCTTTGTCCGTCACGGCTGTATCTCCATGGATTTCCCCCAGCCTTCCTCCGGCACCGGCTGATGCTTCCCTGCCGTCCCAGCAGTATATCCGCGACACATCAGCCATACAGCCGCTGTCATCCCCATAGCCGGCATCCGCTCCCCATGCCACGAACAGGGCAGGTATGCCGTTTCCCGCGTCAAACAGGGCGGCGCGGCAGAACGGCACATCATATCCTTCTTCCCGGCTTTCAGCGATACATGAATCAAGCGCCCCGGCAAAAGCCTCCGCCTGTTCCATAGTCATTGCACACTGGCCCGTATCGCCCGTATAAGGCAGGGCGGCAAGGGCTTCTTCCGGGAAAAGGGGTCCTTCCCGTGCCGCAGCAGGCTCTTCCGTTTTTTCCGGTTCCGCTGTATCTGCCACCGCATCGCCGCCGTCCGGGGTTCCCGTTTCTATGGGGGCGTATACTTCAGCCGCTTCTTCTTTGCCATGATTAAGGGCCGTTACAATCCCTGCCGCTGTGCCGCCTATCAGCAGGAGCCCGGCGGCGGCTACGGCTGCCGTCTTAATGGAAATGCCCTGTAAGGCATGGGCGGCTGTCGTGGCGGCAGGATGGGCGGCTGGCCCGGAAAGGGGAGCGGCGGATGCCGCAGCCGCCTGTCCCATAACCTTTGATACGGCCTGTTCCGCTTTCCCTGCATCCGCGCACGCCTGTGCATCCATGTGCAGGAAATAGTAAAGGAGCGGAACAGGTGCAAGGCTGTGCAGCCTGATGCCCTGTTTCTTTTCATAGTCGAGTACGTTTTCCTTAATCGTCTTCCTTGCGTAATTTAAGCGGCTCTTGACGGTATTCTCCGCCACGCCGGTCACGCCCGCAATCTCTTTCACGCTCATTTCATCATAATAATAGAGCAGGACGCAGTCCCTCTGCGCCTCCGGGAGAGCATCGACGATTCCGCCTATCATCCGGGCAGTCTCGGCATTGTCAAAGGCTTCCTCCGGCACGGCCGTCCTGTCCCCGCTCTCGATAGCGTCAAGGACGCTGTTCCCTTCCTCGTCCTCAAGGATTGGCAGGTCGGCGTGGGTGCGGGTAAGGGCGTTCTTACAGCGGTTTGCGGTCAGACGTCCGAGCCATCCCCAGAACGCCGCCGGTTCCTTTAACGTGTCCAGTTTTGTGTAGAGCAGGAGCAGTACCTCCTGCGTCATATCCTCCGCATCCGCCCCAGTCTTTAAAAACCTGCGGCACTGGTAGTAGACGGGCGTGTAGGCGGCGCGGAGCAGTTCCTCCATTGCCGCCGCATCGCCCCTCTGGCTCTTCTTTATCAGCACCGTTATATCATTGTCATTATTTCCCATTCTGTCTCTCCATACAGTTTTTCTGTTATAAGAATCATTGGTCAGTACATCCTGTTATATATGTTTTTCGCCACATCCGTGTTATCCATCACTGCACGGGTATTCGCATCCACAGCCGCCTGCGTGCCTGCCTGCAGGAACAGGTTGGCGATATTCAGCACGTTTGCATACTGTAATTGTTTATTGATTTTCTCCTGGTTCAGCGTCTGCTGCTTCAGGCTGTTGTTGATTTCTGTCTGTGCCTTTATCAGAATTTCATGCTCTTTGGCAGCTTCAAACAGGTTCACCATTTCTTTGACGGAATCGGCCCGGAAATTCTCCACCGCACTGATGAAGTAATTAACGGCATTTAAAGAATAATAGTTCTTGGGATACCATGAGGATGTACGGCTGAACATTTCATTTTTTAACTGCCGGAGACGGTCTGTTACCTCATCATACCTTGCCTTTGTCTCAGTGTTGTGCCTGTTTATGGCGGCATTGTTGGCCTCAACCTGTTCATTCTTTTTCCTGATGGCATATCTTATGGCAAAGGCCGCCACTATCCCTGCCGGAATGACCGTAAGCCAGAATCCCAAGTACCTCCAGTAATAAACAAAGGGCATCACGACACCGTCCGCTACTGCAAGAAACGTCCAGAGTTTCTTCCCCCGCTTCCCTTTCTTCCACCCTCTGAACGCCATGCCGCCTGTAAACAGGAGCCATATAAGGGAATAAAATTCCCCTGTGAGCGCACCGTGGACCAGATGGAACAGTATTGCCGCAGCCGCCGCAACTGTCAGCCATATCCGGGCACGGTTTTTCAGCCCGGTGGTGGCAATCCCCTGTTCTTCTTCCCTGTACTGTGCCACAATCCCGACTTGTTCTTTCTGGACAGCCAGAATCTTTGTTATCATATCTTTTGTGTAATGCAGCTCTTTTAACAGTTCTTCTCTCGTTTCCATTGTTTTCTCCTTATCCCGGTTTTTTGCACCTGATTTCTGATTATCAGACACGGAATCAGATTATCAGGTTTTATTTTTGATAAAAATTTTTGGCAGGAATCTCTTCTGCATCCTGCCTGATACACAAAAACGGAAAAGCGGGCCGGACTGACCCATAGGGACAGCAGACAGAAAAAAAGAGTTTCTGCCCGCGTTATAGATTATTATTATCTTAGCGCCTTATCCGTTGTGCTGCGTACTTCCTGCCTTTATGGCAGGGTTTATCCTGTTCCCACACAGTTACCCATGGGGGAGCGCGGTGATTACCGCCTCCCCATGGTTTATTACACTGCCGGGACAAATAAAAAGACGGCGCAGGATTCATTTACCCACACCGTCATAAAGTACAGCACACAGACCCAAATCACCAGACTTCCTTATTGATAAAAGGTGGAAAATCTAGTAAAATAGGTATTGGCGCATAGTATTTATGCTGTGTTAGGAGGCGACACTCCTGCATAGGGGCGTGGGGGATGGCCGTCCCTCACGTCCTGCCTTTTTTATTTATCTCGTAACTTCAATTATACCGCACATGTGTATGTTTTTCAAGGCATAAATGCTGTCTTTCCGCATACAGGGCGGGGAGCGGCAACGCCGCATTCCCCTGTTTTCCATATGCGTTCCGGTGCCTATCCCTGCACACATACAATTTTCACCCTGACGGAAGCATCCTCAGCGAACACAGTCCGCATGAGAAGGTCAAGTTCGTCCGCCATGCTCTGATAATTCGTGTAGCTGTCAATCTCCACAAGGGTGTCGCCCTCACTGTTAGCAGCCTCCCATGTATGTCCTTCTGCATCATCACCGTGATTCTCTGTCTCCGTGTCTTCCGGCTCTTCCAGACGGGCAGCACCGACCTCCGCTGTCCCAGGGCTTTCCGCTTCCTGCATTTCCCCGGTTTCCTGTCCTTCCTCATGGACAGTATCATCCGATAAATCCTCTTCCTCCGCGGCAGGATTTTCAGCCTCCTTTTCCAAATCCGGCTCTTTTTCCGGCTCCTTTACGGGCGCAGGCTCTTCCACCGGGGCAGGGGAAGCTGCCACCGTGCCCGGCTCCGGCTCGCCTTTCTTCAACCTGTTGATGGCCCTTACAGACATGTCGGGGCTTACCTGCTGTCTCATGTCCTCGTTCATGCCCAGCATGGCCACGAGCTGGGAAGCGGAATAGTTGCGGTAACAGTCAGCGATGCTCTCGATGACCTCCCCGTTTTCATCACGCTCCGCATAGTTCTCGATGATGGAAATGAAATTGCAGCAGGTCGTCTTTTTCAGTCCGTATTCCTTTTCCGCATAATCATAGACGTTCTTATAGTCCATCACGCGGAACATGTTGTTCTCACGAATCCAGTGGAGCTGGAAACCGATGGTGATAAAGGCGTTCTGGATGTTGCGCATCTGCTCCCGGATAATCTGCGCACGCTCCGAGAACTCCTGCTTCATGCGCTTTAAGGGGGAGACGGTTATCTGCGCGGGTATCGCTGTTGCGGGCAGCCTTTCCGGCTCTTCCTCCGGCATCTCCCCATCTGTATTCTCCAGTTCTTCCCCGGTTTCCTTCGTGTTTTCTTCTTCCGCTGCGTCCTCTTCACGGGCGCTTTCACCCTCTGCGGCAGGTTCTTCCGCTGTCTCATTTTCGTGCCCCGTATCAGCCTTCTGCGCTGTCTCAGAGGGCGGTGCAGCCTGCTCCCCGCTATCGGGTTCCTGCACGGCGGACTCCGTTTCAGCGGCAGACATTTCAGCCTCCCCCGGTGCGGTTTCCTGTTCTGATACAGTTTCAGATTCCGTGACGGTTTCCTCCACATTTTCCGATATAGTTTCAGATTCTGTGGCAGTTTCCTCTGCTTTCTCCGATGCAGTTTCAGATTCCGTGGCAGTTTCCTCCACTGTTTCCGATACAGTTTCAGATTCCGTGGCAGTTTCCTCCACATTTTCCGATATAGTTTCAGATTCTGTGACGGTTTCCTCCACATTTTCCGATATAGTTTCAGATTCTGTGGCAGTTTCCTCTGCTTTTTCTGATGCAGTTTCAGTTTCCGCAGCCGTAGCGGCTCCCGCTTCCTCCTGCTGTTTCGCTGCCCGGGGCTTCCTCCCCCTTCTCGGCTTCCTTGCCGCCTCAAGAGGCTCCTGCGTCTTCCCTGTGTTTTCTTCCTTTCCGTTTCTCCTCATGCTGCCATGTCTCCTTTCCGCCGCACGGTGCGGCTGTATGTTTCGGTATCTTTTAAAGCCGGTCAGACGTATGACCAGCCCCGCCTGTTCCCAAATGTGGCCGGCGCCGGGAACGGCGCTTTTTCTGCCCGCCAGCCTGTGACAGACGTGACGGGCAGATGCCTCGCGGAGTCAGGAGAGGATTTCGATTTCCCCAGTGTCGGCATGGTAGTAGTAGGCATTGTCAGAGAGGACTTCATCCGGCAGGACCTGTTCCGTATTGGCTGCCCGCACCATGCCGCACATATACCTGCCATCTGCAGGGCCCGACCCCGCAGGCGTGAGCAGCACCTCATAGATGCTGGACGGCAGGATATAGAAATTCCCATGCTCCTGCCCGAACTCACGCAGTATATCCCCATAAAGAATGGCGGCGGCGCTGCTCATATCTCCCTTATTACAGCGCAGGACGTACAGCGGGACGGCAGGGATGCCGTCTCTCTCTGGAAACAGCCCCTCCGGCGCATCGTCACCCATCACATCCCGGATTACGTCCTCCAAAGACTGCAATATCACGGGATACAGCCTCCTTGTGTTTTCCAGCGCATATCCATACAGGGTCTCCTCATCCGTCTGCCACAGCCTGAACATATGGTCCGTGACAGTGATGGTCCCGCTCTTTTCCCCGCCAATCGTGACCGGGACAAAATAGACGATGGCAAGGTCGAGGAAATCCCGGTGGGGCATGGATTTGAGCTTTTCACGGTTGCGCTCCCTGTTTACAAGCTTAAAGCAGATAAGGCCCCTGACGGCTTCAAAATCCGTCATGTCCGGCAGGCTGAGCCCTCCCTTTATCCTGCATCCCTCATAGAGCCTGGCCGCATCGGCCTCGATGTCCTCCATCCGGCGTCCGTCCAGATACTCCCGGTAAAAGTCTTCCATATAGATATTGGGGGTCACGTTCTCCCCGTCCTGCATGATGACGATTCCGGTCAGGCGCACGCCGTTATTTTTATCCGTCTGGACGGCCCTGACCTCACAATCCGGGTACCGGGCCTCCAGCCGTTCCTGCATGGCCCCGACAAATGCCTTGAATCCCGCAGGAATCCCTGTTATCGCTGCATACATATTTTCATTCATGCTTCTGTTTCTCCTTTCATGCTTGGCGCAGGAAAACCCCGGTGCCTATAACGCCGGGGCCATGCCTGCTGTTTCATTCTGGTGTTGTTTTAAGGCGCCGCTGTTTTCCGGCTGCGCCGCTTCCGGGAGCCGGCCATAAAGGCTGTGCTGTTTTAAGTCATATTTCCTGACTTTCCGTGCCGCCTCCCCTCTGGTAAGGAGCCATGCCTCACTCAATGGCGTATTGAGGACGGCGCTGACGGGCTTATTGGCCTGCTGGCTGATATACCTTGCCGTCTCAAGGTCACGCCCGGCGCCGAGGCAGAGCATGTTGTCGCAGTTGTTCAGGATTGTCATCGCTTTTGCCTGCCCATAGAGCGATTCCAGCTGTGACAGGGACTGGATGATGACGCTCACTGAGATTTCCCGCGAACGGATTACGGATATGATTCTGTCAAAATCCGGTATCACCACGTTTGAGGCGAAATCGTCAAGGTAAAACCGCACGGGCACTTTCAGCCTGTGGCCGGGGCTTTTGTCCGCAAGTTCGCACAGGGTATGAAGCGCCTGCGTGTAGAAGAGGCTGGCGAGCCGGTACATGGAGTCGTCCGTGTCGGATATGGTCAGGAACACCGCCGTCTTTTTCTTGCCCAGCTCCTTAAAACTGATTCTTTCAGGGTTGTTAAAAATACCCGCCGCGCTGCCAAAAGAGAACGGCGCCAGCTTGGAAGCAAGGAAGCTGAAGATGCAGGCGGCAGTCTTTTCGGCGCTTTCCGAGACGGACTGGAACAGCCGGTAGCGGGAGAGCGCGAAACTCCCCGGGTCCACCACTTCCAGCTCCCTCATAAGGGCCTTATATCTCCCGTCCCTGCCCATCTCCCCGGCAAGCCGCACCACGCTCCCGGGATGGCGCTCCTCCTCCGGCAGCGCCTCAAGGACGTAGCTGACGGCGGATTCCAGGTAAATCCTTGCGGTCAGCTCCCAGTAGGGGTCATGCCGGCTCTCAACGGGCACCATGCAGGCGGCAAGGGTCAGGATGTCCTGCTCCCGGTAATGCCCCTCCCTGTCCTGCCTGATACAGGCAAGGGGGTTGTAGCCGCAGGGGGATGAATCACAGTCGGCCAGGTTTATCTCCACCACCTTATAGCCCTGCTGTTCCAGCGCCGTTCCGACGTCTGGACGGAGCGCCCCTTTTGTGTCCGTGATGACCATGCTCTCACTGCACTGTAAGATGTTGGGCTTGACATAGCCCCTTGTCTTGCCCGAGCCGGACGGGCCTATAATTAAGTCGTTGTTGTTGAGCCCGGTCTGCCATGTATCGTTGCTGACCGTCCGCCCGTGTGCGAGGATTCTGTAAGTATCGTCCATGATGTTCCCGCCTCCTTATATCCCTGTGACGATGCGGTCGGCAAGGCGCCACGCAACCGCCTCTTCTGCATTGAAATAGCTGTCTTTTTTCGTTTTCTCGTAGACTTCCTCAATGGTGTGGCCGGTGTGCTCTGCAAGGATTGAGGCGGTAATCTCCCTGGTCTCCATGAGCCGTCTGCTGGCCTGCTCAACACTCAATGCGCTGCCGCTGATTCCCGTTGTGAGCGGGTCATGTATCATCACGGCGGCATGGGGGAGCATATCCCTCTTATTCCCGGCAGCGAACAGCAGCGCCCCCATAGAGGCGGCCATGCCCACGCACACGGTACGGATGGGGCAAGGGATTCCCGCCATCACGTCATAGAGGGCAAGGCCGTCCGTGACCGAGCCGCCGGGGCTGTTGATGTACATGGTGATTTCCTTCTCCGGGTCTGCATGGTGCAGGTAACGGAGCTGTAAAATCAGTGAGTAGACGGATTCACGGTTAATCTCACCGACAACTTCGATGGAGCGGCGGTTTGTGAAAAGCTCGTCCTGTACCGGGCAGTAGGTGGTGCCCTCGGAACTCTCTTTTATGATGTGCGGCGTCATAAGATACAGATTCATATGCGTTTTCCTCCTTATTTCCAGTTGATGTTTTTGTCGCAGAAAGGCTCGATAAGGATACGGCAGATTACTTCGTCACAGAGAAGCTCCGGCAGTTCCCCGCGGTACGCCCATGAGAGGATTTCCGCAACAAAACTATCAGAGACGTTCCCGTATGCCTCATCTGATGCCATGCAGTTATAGACTGTGGAATAATAAAAATCGCCGCGCATGTCGGAGAGCGCATAAAAATAGCAGAGGGTGTCAATCCAGCAGACAGCCGGGTATGCGTTGTTTACCCCGTCCCCGCAGGCGGCAAGCCTTTCTTCAAGTCTCTTCTTTTTTTGCATCTTTTTTATCCTGTGCCTCCTTCCATGCCCGGTAGGCTTCGCTCATGGGCGCCGCAAACAGGCGTAACAGTTCCCTGTGCGGGAGCGTACCCGGCCCGGGCCTTTTGTGCCTGCCTATCAGGCGTGCCGTCTCACGGACGGTCATTTTTTCAAGCCGTTCCGTCGGGATGCCGAGCATCATGGCGAGCCTTGTGAGGTAGTTGTCGTTTTTCATGTAATCAGATAACGGCATCCTGCCAAATGCCCGGATGGCACAGGCATCATACTCCGGGTGTATGCGTTCCCGTCCTGCCTTTTCCAGCTGTTCTTCAAGCGGTATCTTTTTGTATGCCATAGGTTCCTTCTCCTTCCGTCCGGCTTCTGTCTGCCAGACCTTTACAAAAAAATAGCCGGGCAGCGGGAGCTGCCCAGTATGTCAGTAAGAGGCATTGCTTCGGTAAAGCGCCCAATGAAAACAGAAAACCACACAGGACTGCCGTGCCGGCCGGACGTATGGCCTGTCCTGCGGCTTTATGCCCCGGCAGGAATCAGCCGTTTAAGGATTTTCACTGTAATCCGGCTGGTCTTTCCCCTGTGTGGGGCTGGATGCAGGCAATGCGGTCTGCGGCATGGAAAGCGTTTGCGGTGAGCTGTCTCTGCCATGCGCCCGCTTTGGGGGACCATTTGAAACCATTGCTTTTCAGTTCCAAGCGCACTGCTTCGTCAGGTTTTTCATCAAAATATATCCTGAGCCGGTTATCCTCTTTGCAAGGCTCTGCATATCCGCCGTCGAACTCCCAGCCGGCATAAACGGTCTCTGCTTTCCGTTCCAGTTCCTCAATCCGCTGTTTTACTCTGCGGATTTCAGCGCCGTTGTTGGAGAGCTGCCAGGGCAGGTAAGGCGATTTGCCGTAATGCCATCTGGATTCCATGTCAGATTTTAATCTCTGAACCTGTTCCGTTGTCAGGAACGGGCAGCCGTCCAGCGTGCCTTTCTCCCGGAAATAGCTGTTGACGAGCTTCATCGCCTCCTGTGATTCTTCCAGATTTTCAAGCTTCTCCTTTAATTTCCCCACTGCGTCCGGGTCGTCCGCACTGATTCCGCCTGTGCCGGTGCTCTTAATCCTGTCAAGGAGCCCCTGTATCTTTTTCCATTCCTCCATGTTCCTGTCACGGGCGGCGTTCTGCTTTTCCTTTTTCCGTGCGGGGAAGTTCGCCGGGCCTGCGATGAGGACAGAGGGCACACGGGCGTCAATCACGAATCCGTTGTTCATGTTCTCCGCAAGTCTGCGCGCATAGGAATCAAGCAGCCGGTCTATCTTTTCATGGTACATGGGGTCAACCCGCCTTTTCTGCGCTGCGGCAATCCCTGCCGCCTTATCCACCATCTGTCTGTATCCCGCAGTGGCGCTCCCTGCCTTATAATCCGAAAAGCTGTTCATCTCCTTTGCGCGGCGTGCCGCATCCTCATTGATTTTGTAATAATTCACGTCACTCATATGTTCTGGTATCTCCTTTCTCTGGTATAAAAAGGCGGCATCCTGTTCAGTCGTCTGAATGGATACCGTCTTTTTTGTTCTTTTACGGGTCAGGGGCAGGTTTCAGCTCATAATTCTCCATCTGCTCCTTTGTCAGCGGATGGGGATAGAGTATCTCGCCCCATGCGTATAACCGGCCGCCGGCAACCGGGCGCCTCCTGTCTTCGTTGTAGTTGACAATCATAACAGGGCTGTTCCCCTCCGGCTGCGGGTAGGTTGCGATGTCCACCGGGCGCTGGGTGGAATAATAGCGGTAGAATACAGCGGCGCTGTGCCCCGTCTTTTCCCGCCTCCCGTAAAGCATACGGTAATCCCTCTCCCTCCGCCGGAAATCCTCCTGCGCACCGTCCCTGCTGGCATGGCAGCTTTTATGGTAGTAATCACGCCCGCAGGCAGTCTGCGTGAAATTCCAGACCGCAGACTTTTCCGGCATCCCCGGCACACAGCCCAAAGCGAAGCCGTACCCTGTTTCAAACATGATTGTCTTTTGAATCTCATAACCGTCGATTTTGTCCATTGGGCCAATCCTCCTTTCGGGAGAGCGGCCGGCACAGGAACTGTGCAGAAAGGTGTGCATTGAAAATGGGAATGCAGAAAAAAGCCCGGCATTCCTGCCGGGTCTGATTACGGATAGTATTAAATTTTCATCCCGATATAAAGACTCAATTCCCTATAAGCCCAAAATTTTTTGTAAATGAAAACCTCTCAGCTATGTAAAACTATTCAAGCTTCATCTACCATTATATGTTCTTCACAATGCATGACTTTTCCAATTTCGGGATGGATAAATATATTAATAATGCTTTCATCAATTTTTCTTTCTTTTTCTATTTTGCTTTCTATATTACCAACAGCAAATTTAATATCAGTTTTTACATTCTCAACCGATATAAATGGAATATCCCCTGACAATTTTGCAATAAACTCTGTTAATACTGAGTCTACATATGAATGTAAATGTTCACCCAAATACTTTAAATTAGATGGAATTTCCCCTGAATGGATAATCGCATTTCTTGTTCTATACATCCGATAAAGATGCCAAGTAATTCTTTGAATATACTTTTCAATAAAACTTTTAAGTTCTTTAGTTGTCTGCATTGCCCCCAACATAGCAATACGGCTTCTTAAAACAGGATATCTGCCCAACATTTCTATAACCTCTTTTCGAGCATCCGAATATTTAGGAAGAAACAATAAATAAATTATTTTTTTGTTTTCACATCCTGTTTCTGAAACTTTTTCTAAAATTAGTGAAAAATCTTTTTTTGACATATTGCGTTTTAAACAATCAATTATGTTTTGTACTATAACAGAAATATAGTCCTTTTTCAAAATAGGAACAACATTATTTAGTACGTATTCAAACTTATTTCCTCTATTTGGAGCTTGACACAAAACTTCAATAGACGCCCATAAATTCAAAAAACCACTTTTCAAATCAGGAATTGCAAGAGCTGTATTATGCAACTCAATAGATTTTCTTAAAAGAGCATATTCAGATTCAGCATTAACCAATACTCCCGTTAACATCATATCTGAAGCCTCTCCAATTTCTTTGAAATTTATTTCCTCGATTATATTATATGAAACTTTCTGTGCAGTTACAAATATTGGTTCACATCCCTTTTCTATTACCATCGCTTTCTTTTGAACAGAAAATCTTCTTTTATTTCCGACAAATTTGTAAAAGCTAAAAAATAAATCTAATCTATTATAAGCAATTTTAGCAGCAGTATTAGGACATGGAGCTTTAATTCTATTAAAAAAAACAATTATTTTATTACTATCCTTTTTAAAATATTTATAATTTCCATCATCATCAAACTCTAACCTTAATCGTTTCATTAAAATCTCTTTATATTTTAATGCTATTGCTGATACAGAAAAATAAACTGCATAATCTTTAACTTTGAAATTAAAAATATCCAAAAACACATTAATACTATTAACATCTACTACTTTCTTTTCAAAAAATACACGTCTAAGTTCCCTATATATGAAATCAGCATCATATCCCATCGCTATTAATTCTGGAAGCCAACATCGCATAATAGCTTCTAATTTTTTCTTTTGCTTTGGACAATTCACATATTTTTTTATTGTTTTTTTACACCAACTATAATATATACCATTATCAAATGTAGCACTAATGTATGAAATTGTATTATATTTTTCTTTATCTGAACTTGAACCAAAAGATTTTAGAATTTTTTCAATATTATCTTGCCCCCAACATTCTTTTAATGCAATATCATTTTTAAAGGAATCCACAAATTCCTCTAATATCGCATCCCTCTGATATTCTCTTATATCGTTGTTTTCTACTTTTTTTGCAACCTCACAATACTCCTTTGCCAAACCATGTGTATTTAATAATGGCATACGATATAAGTCTATTGAATAATCAAATAGCATCTCCTCTAACCTTTGTGCAAAATATAGAATCCCATCATTATCAAAAGAATCATTCCAGTTATTAGGCACAGAATATTTCATCGTTTCCCTCCATAATTTTTATATATTGAAATTATAGCATATAATTCCCTTTTAATCGAGGAAAAACAACATCAGCTTCACGCCCCACTACTTTTTCTTCAGTTAGTCCATTTTAATTTTCCTGCATCTTTAAACTTCATTACCGTGTATTCTGTCCATAAACATCCTCCTCTGGAAAATGGTCAGCACAGGTTTCCTGCGCTATAACTACAAAAAGATGTATAATAGAAAAATAAACTCAAGAAAAAAGCCCGGTATTTCTACCGAGCCAAGTGTGTTAATAGATTAGATACTTATTCCTATATAAAAACTCAATTTCATATAAGCCCAAAATATTTCAGTGCATCTTCGATATACATCATTTTCGCAGGGGGACAGTGTTTTATCTCCGGGTTCTCTTTCTGGGACTTGTGGTGGTTTTCCCCCATTTCAAGCCCGCACATCCTCTTGACCTCCGCAATGTAGCGTGTATGCACATTTACGCCAAAGTTATCCTTAACATATTTTTTGATATTTTGGTAAGTGGCTTTCTCTTTAGGCCGGTAATTACTGTCCGCCGTCACCTCCATTGTTACCTCTATTTTAGGTGTATCATTTTTGAGGGATAATAAAGCAACCGTCTCCACATTCCCCGTCCAAGGAAACTGATCCACCGCCGTCGCCCTCTCCACCTCATACCCGTTTTCCAAAAGAATCTCCAAATCCCTCACCAGGCTCGTGGGCTTACAAGAAATATAGATCATCCTGTCCACCCCGTAATCAATAATTTTCCGAAGCGCCTTCGGATGCACCCCGTCCCTGGGAGGATCCAGAATAATAAAATCCGGCCGCTCCTTTATTTCATCGAGGACCTTCAGCACATCCCCGGCTATGAACTCACAGTTATCCAAGCCATTCATCCGCGCATTTTTCCTGGCCGCTTCCACCGCCTCTTCCACAATCTCCACTCCGACCACTTTTTTGGCCGTTCCCGCCATCATCTGCGCGATCGTCCCCGTGCCGCTGTACAAGTCAAAAACTACTTTCCCCCTGCCGTCTTCCCCCAGCGGGCCGATATAATCCCTCGCCGCCTGGTACAGCACCTCCGCGCCATAGGTATTCGTCTGGAAAAAGGAAAACTCGGAAATCTGAAACCGCAGTCCAAGCAGCTCCTCATAAAAATAATCCCGCCCGTACAATACCTCTGTTCCGTCATTTCTCACCACATCGGCATCAGAATCATTCTTCGTATGAAGGATTCCCACTATTTTTCCATCCAGTTCCAAATCCAGCAATGCTTCCCGGAAAGGGGAAAGGTCATGCTCCTCCTGGGTCGTCGTCACCAGCGCGACCAGGATTTCTCCTGTTTTCGCCCCTTTTCTGACCAGCAAATGCCGCAAATAACCTTCATGACGCAGCCTGTGGAAAAAACTCGCCTTTCTTTCCGCAAAATAATCCAATACGCGCCCTAATATTTTCCGGTAATCCTCATCCACGATCCGGCATTCCCTCACCGTCACAATATCATAAAAGCTCCCTCTTTTATGCATGCCAAGGGCAAGAGGGCCGTCCTTCACTTCGTCCCCAAAAGAAAATTCCATTTTATTCCGATAACCATAAGGCGCGGGGCTTTCCTTGATTCCTTCATAAATATACGGCGTATTCTGCCCTTCCAGCACTTGGTCCAGCAGTTTCTTCACCTGCCCGCTCTTAATCTCCAGCTGCTTTTCATATGGCAGGGAAATATAAGTACATCCCCCGCAAATACCGAAATGCGGGCAGGGGCTTCCCGTTTCCAGCGGAGATTTTTCCAATATTTCCAAAAGCCTTCCCTCTGCTTTCCCCTTTCTCGCCTTGCTGATTCTATATGAAATTTTCTGTCCCGGCAGGGCATTTTTCACCACGCACCATCCGCCCTCGCAGGACACGACCCCCTTATTGGGGAAATCCACTCTTTCGACCGTTCCTTCCCGCACTTCTCCCTTTTTCATCCGTCTCCTTCCCGACCCGTATTTTAGCCCATAACTAAACTGCAGCCGTTATATACAAAAAATTGTCTATAACAGCTGCAGAATATCCGATAAACAACATAACAAGAGTTGCGGAGCAATCCTTGCCAGCATTTCACTGCCCTACCCTATTACTTCTTCGCCTTATTGCCTGATTAAATTATGAAATAATTACATTATTTCATCATCAAATGATTGCATAATTAAAACAAATTATTATTCCTCGGATTCTTCCTTCGGAGCATCCTCTTCTTCATCCTCATCTTCAAAGAAGTCATCGTCGAAATCGTCGTCAAAGTCATCTTCAAAGTCTTCCAGGTAATCCGGCCTTAAATAACGGTAAACTGCATAAGCGATGCCTGCCACTGCCGCCACCGCGCCGATCACTGCCAATACCCAAAGCGCGGTATCACAGCATTTGCATTTCTTTTTTTCTTCTTCTTTTTTCCCCAGCAGCTCGTTGATCCTTGACATATCGATATATTCTTCCAATTTGTTCAACCTGTTCATAGTCCTTACCTCTTTTCATCTTTACTTCGTTTAGTATTGCCCGGTGGAACAGGAATTATCATTTCTTTCCTTTCCAGCTTCTGCAAAATCACCAAACCCTTTTATATAATATAACACTAATTCCAAAAATTTACTATAAAAATTTAATAAAATTACAACTTTTTCAATTTTGCAAAAGCCGCATACATAATCTTCTGCCCCGCGCCGTCAAATACGACCGTCACCTGATAGTCGCGGGGACCCTTTTCCAATTTCATTACCGTGCCTTCCCCGTATTTGACATGCCTCACCCTGTCGCCTACGCCATAATCAACAGCTCCGGCTTCCGGCGCTCCCTTTGACAATCCGTTCAATGACTTCAGGCTCCCCGCTCCGCCTCCTGTAATAAAAGGACGGTTCTCCGCAGGAGTTCTTTTCGGCACCGCTGTCGCCCTTGGCTTCGGCCTTGCAGAATCCGTCTGCTTCTTATGGAACACTTTTTGATAGGAATCCGCCCCTCCATCCGCAGAAGCATTTTCTTTGGAAAAGGCTCCACCGCCATATCCCCGGTCTGCCTGGTCCATGCCAAAAGGTTTTGCCCTGAACCGCAACTTTTCCTCGGAATTCTCCTCATAATCCTCAAACTTCCATCTTTTCAGGGAAGGAACCTTCTGATCCAGCAGTCCCTCCGGTATCTCCTCCACAAAGCGGCTGACCGCGTTATACTGCGTCTCCCCCCTGACCATCCGCTGTTTTGCACAGGTCAGCGTCAGATCTTCTTTCGCCCTCGTGATCCCCACGTAAGCCAGACGCCGCTCTTCTTCTATATCCTCTTCATTATCAGAAGTAATCGCCATGTAACCGGGAAATACGCCGTCCTCCATGCCAGCCAGGTATACATAAGGAAATTCCAGCCCTTTCGCGCTATGCAGCGTCATAAGCAATACACGGCTGCTTTCCCCTTCAATCCGGTCAATGTCCGCCACCAGGGCAACCTCTTCCAAAAATTCGCTTAAGCCGGCCTCTTCATGGGTTTCTTCATAAGCCACGACCTTGCTGATCAGCTCGTCAATATTATGGATTCTGTCTTCCGCATCCTCTTCGTCCGAGGCTTCCAGCTCCTTTACATATCCCGTCGTCTCAATGATGTCTTTTATCAGCCCTTCCAGCCCGTAAAATTCCAGCTTGCTCCGAAAGCCCTGGATCATCGTTGCGAAAGGTGTCAGTTTTGCCGCGCTCCTGCCGATAGTCATAATCTGATCCGCTTCCCTCAACGCGTCGTAAAAACTGATACCTCGCTCATCCGCATATTCCTGCACGCGGGTGATCGTCGTCGCGCCGATTCCCCTTTTCGGTATATTGATAATCCTCTTTACCGCCACATCATCCCTGCCATTATCCACCGTTTTCAAATAAGCCAGGATATCCTTGATTTCCCTCCGGGCATAAAAGTTCGTACCGCCCACCACATCATAAGGAATCCCTTCCAGGATGAAACGCTCCTCCAGCATACGCGCTTGGGCGTTTGTTCGGTACAAAACCGCAAAATCACCATAATCGGCAATCCCGCGCCTTTTTTTCTTCCCTACATCGCCCGCTATAAATTCCGCTTCTTCATAGGCTGTATCGAATTGTCGGAAATGGACCTTGCTTCCCTCCCCCTTATCCGTCCACAGCGCCTTGTCCTTGCGCCCCGTATTGTTCTTTATTACCGCGTTCGCCGCGTCCAATACATTCTGCGTGGAGCGGTAATTCTGTTCCAGTTTGATGACTGTCGCCTCCGGATACACCTCTTCGAAATCAAGAATATTCCTGATATTCGCCCCTCGGAATTTATAGATCGACTGGTCATCGTCGCCTACCACGCAAAGGTTCCTATATTTATCTGCCAGCAAGCGGATCAATTCAAACTGCGCCGTATTGGTGTCCTGGTATTCGTCCACCATCAGATAACGAAACCGATCCTGATAACCGGCCAGCACCTCCGGGCAGGTTTTGAACAGTTCCACCGTTTTCACGATCAGGTCGTCAAAATCCAGCGCGTTGCTTTTCCTAAGCGTCTCCTGATATTCCACGTAAGCCCTGGCGATCCTTTCCATATGGAAATCCCCCATCGCTTGTACCTGATAATCCTGCGGGGACACCAGTTCGTCTTTTGCCGAAGATATCGCGCTTAGAATCGCCCTTTCCTTCAGCATCTTCGTATCGATCTGAAGACGCTTGCACACATCTTTCATTACCGTTTTCTGGTCGTCCGTATCATAAATCGTAAAATTATTGTCAAACCCTATCCTGTCTATGTATCTGCGAAGTATCCTCACGCAGGCCGCATGGAAAGTGGATACCCATACTTGATTCGCGCCATGCCCGATAATAGAATCCACGCGTTCCCGCATCTCCCCGGCCGCCTTATTGGTAAAAGTGATGGCCATAATATGATACGGGCTTACTCCTATCTCATCGATCAGATAAGCGATCCGATGCGTCAGAACCCTGGTCTTCCCGCTGCCCGCCCCTGCCAAAAGCAATACCGGCCCGTCTACGGCAAAAACGCCCTGTTTCTGCTGCTCATTCAATGTATCGTAAATGCTCATAATGCCCTTCCTACCTGATGTCGCCGTCATTAAAAGGATCGCCGCATTCGGGACAGAACTTCGGCGGATTTTTCGGGTCTTCCGGCTCCCAGCCGCATTTATCGCACCGGTACAGCGCCTCTCCCGCCGGTTTCTTCTGCCCGCACTCGCTGCAGAATTTCCCCTTGTTTACCTGTCCGCAGCTGCATACCCATCCTGCTGCGTTTCCTTGCCCTGCCGGATTTCCCGCCGTCGTTCCCTGCGGCTGCCCTGCCGTGCCGCCCTGCTGCGTCTGCGCTGCCTGCTGCTGCCCCATGGCAAACAAAGCATTCGCGTTCATCCCGCCCGCCGTATTTGCCATATTCATGCCTGCAAACGCCATCATCGGACCGGCATTCGTATTGGATGCCGCCGCCCTCATCGCATCCGCCTGTGCGCCGACCAAGGTCGCCGCCGCCATATTGGGATTCCTATATACCGCAGTCCGCTGCAGTTCTTTGATCATCGCCTCGTCTTCTTCCGGCGCTTTCACGGAATTCATGCCAAAGGAAACGATGGAAATACCCCGCAGCCCGGACCATTTCGCCGACAATTCCTCATTCAGAATATTCATCAGCTCCGTCGTATGCTTCGGAATAGAGCTGTAACGGATGCCCAATTCGGAAATCCTTGCAAATGCCGGCTGAAGCGCCGTCAGCAGTTCCGTTTTCAGCTGGCTGTCTATCTCGCTCTTCATAAAATCTCCGGAAATATTTCCGCACACATTCTTATAAAACAGAAGGGGATCTGTAATCTTATAAGAATACTGCCCATTGCAGCGCAGGGAAATATCAATATCAAGGCCGATGTTCGCATCCACCACACGGAAAGGCACCGGACTCGCCGTGCCATATTTATTCCCCATAATCTCTTTCGTATTGAAAAAATAAACCCTTTGGTCCTTAGCCGCATCCCCTCCAAAAGCAAAACGTTTTCCTATCGTCTCAAACGTATCCGCCAGGCTCTCCCCAAAGCTTCCATAGAACAGGCTCGGCTCAGAAGAAGTGTCATATACAAACTCTCCCGCTTCCGCACAGAATTCCACGACCTTCCCCTGATCCACGATAATCATGCACTGCCCCTCGTTTACAGCCACGACGGAGCCATTCGTAATAATATTCTCATCGCCTTTCGTATTGCTTCCTCTGCCGCTGACGCGTTTTCTTCCTTTCGATGCCAGCACCTCATTATCCAGCGCGTCACAGTAAAAATATTCTTTCCACTGGTCTGCAGCCACCGAACCAACCGCGCCCTTAATTGCCTTTATCAATCCCATGCCCGTTCTTCCTCCATATACATCTTATTTTTACTGAACATTATAACTGATTTCGAAATGAAGCGCAACCGTACAGGCACCTTTGCCTTTTTCCCTCTATATAATAAAACATCAATCGTCTATGGAGGGATTATGGAAAAAACAATGAAAAAGAACCCCCGTTTCTTGTTACGCAAAATCGCCGCCCTTAGCCTGTGCCTTGTTTTTATTGGCTGCACATTGGCCGGATGCGGCAGCCCGGACGGGGAAACTTCTGCCAAAACCAGCGGAAAGCTCACCCCTATTACCTTAAATGAAGTGGCGCATTCTATTTTTTACGCCCCTATGTACGTAGCCATCGAAGAAGGATATTTTGCTGAGGAAGGAATCGAACTCACCCTGATCACTGGCTTTGGCGCGGATAAAACGATGACCGCCGTTCTTTCCGGCGAAGCCGACATCGGTTTTATGGGAAGCGAAAGCACGATCTATACCTATCTCGGCGGCGCCCAGGACTATGTCGTCAACTTCGCGCAGCTCACCCAGCGCGCCGGCAACTTCCTCGTATCGCGGGAACCCATCGACCAGTTTTCATGGGATATGATCAAAGGAAGCGATGTGCTTGGGGGGAGGGCCGGCGGCATGCCCCAAATGGTCTTCGAATACATCCTGAAAAAGAATAACATCGACCCGAAAGCCGATCTGAATATCGACCAAAGCATCGATTTCGGTTCCACCGCCGCAGCGTTCTCCGGCGGGCAGGGCGATTTTACCGTTGAATTCGAGCCGCATGCCACCTCTCTCGAAGCCAAAGGGGACGGATATGTAGTGGCCTCCCTCGGCGAAGATTCCGGCTATGTTCCCTATACCGCGTTCAGCGCAAAGAAAAGCTTTATCGAAGCGAACCCCGGCATCGTCCAGTCCTTCACCAATGCGCTGCAAAAGGGCATGGATTATGTGCAAAGCCATTCCCCTGAAGAAATCGCCAAAGCCATAGCGCCCCAGTTCGAAGAAACGGACATTGATACCATCACTGCTATCGTAACCAGATACTATGAACAGGATACTTGGAAAGATAATCTTATTTTTGAGGAAGATGCCTTTACCTTGCTGCAGAACATCCTTGACGAAGCAGGGGAATTATCCGAACGGGTTCCTTATGAAACACTGGTGACAACACAATTTGCCGAAGCAGCCAAATAAAAAAGCGCAAAACAAAAACGGGAAAGAGCATCTGCTTCCTTCCCGTTTTTTCATGCCGCATCCCCTGTCGGTTCCCGTCCTGTTAAAATCTGACGCATCCATCCCCATATACATATATGCACCGTATGCAAAAATCCGCCACTGCCATCGCCATAGAAAAGAAGGTGATAAAAATCGTCAAAAGAATCGCCGTCTTGTCATACACAAACTGTACCTGGCATCCCTCGCCCATCATCTTCGATGCCTGATAATTACCCGCCAGCACCTCTATTCCAAGAACAATCAGGATGCAGGGCCAGCATCGGAAAATCACCTCATAATCCAGCCAGGGCACAAATATGTGTACCAGAAATAATATCCCGAAAACCACCAGCATACAGCCAAAAGTCAATGTTCCTACCCTACGAATCCTTACGTTCTGTTTCTGTTCCATATATCTTCCTTTCCGCCTCTGCTGCCGGCATAAAGCGATCCTCCGTTTCTCCCGCATGATTCCTGGAACCATTTTCGTTCCTGACATCACTGGCATCCACATCAATGATCCGGCCTGATCTGATTACTTCCTCCATCTCTTCCTTTTTCCCTTTTATCATATGAATGCCGCCGATCATAATCGCTATCCCTATCAATATCCTTGGCGCCGTATTCTCAAACCGACTGATCATGTCGAAGAGGAAATTCGGTATCCATGGCTTCAATGCCGCCTTCCATCCGTTCCATAACAGCAGGATCCCCACAACAATCATAAGAACAGCGACCACTTTCCTGTATTTTTCTTTCTCCTCCCCCATGTCAAAGACCTCATCCAGGCGGAACAGGAACTCATCTTCCACCGCCAGGAACTCCGCATCCGGCAGCCCCGCCAGATTGTGTACATGAAAGAAACTGTAAAACCACAAGACCACATCGATCAGCATCACCGTTCCTACATTCAGCAATAGGCTGGCCGCTATTACGATAAAAAACAATCCCATCAGGCTGGTGCCCATTTTCATAAATCCCAGGTACATTTCTCCCGCCCCTGGCATTAAAGAGAAACAAAATGTTAAAAATCCGCTCTTCTTTCTTCTACTCATAATCCCTTTCCTCCATTCCAAACCAATTTGCAAAGCCGCCGAAACCCCGGTCCTCCCCAGCAGGCAATTCCAGCCCCAGGCGTTCTTCCAGGAATTCCCCAAGCCTTGCGCCAACGCCCTCTTCACCGGCAATCGCCCTTTGTTTCTCCCTGCGGTATCTTTCCGTATCTTCCTCAATGCGTTTTTCTATCCTGCTTTCTTCCATCATGCCTCCTCCGCTGAAATCCACCGGCATCTCCATCAGGCAGAACATTGCTGCCGCTGCTGCTGCCACAATCTTAAAACTGTCGGCAAAAAACCTTCGTTTTGCTGCCCGCACCAGCTCCTCCTTTGACGCCTTCCGCATCTGCCCCGTATCGCCCGGCTGTCGGCATGCCTCTTTCATAATCAATTCTTTTAAATATACAGGAGGCGCAATCATTCCGCCTTTTTCTACTTCAGCGATCAGGGCTTCCAGCTCCCTGTCATCCATATATCCATTTTCATTTTTCATGCGCTCCTCTCCTTTCCGTATATTTTCCGCAGCATATTCCTTGCCCTATATATCTGCGTCTGCACCGTCTTAATGTTTTCCTTTCTTTCCCTCGCGATCTCATCGGCTTTCTTTTCGTCATAATAGACGCTTTTCGCGATCTCGTCATAGGGCGGTTTTAATCTGCTGCAATATTCCAGCAGCCTTCTCTTTACTTCCCGCTCCAGACAAACCTCTTCCGGCGATTCCCTCTCCGCGCTTTGCTGCTCAAAAAAGACATCTTCCGTCGGCGCCTCCCTTCTTCTTGCGCTCCTTAAATAATCGATGCTTTTATTTGTCGCTATCCTGCATAACCAGGCTTTTTCGTTATCCCCCTCAAAAGTATCCAAATTCTTATAAGCGGACAGGAAAGCCTCCTGCGTCAGGTCCTCCGCTGCAAAATAATCGCCGGTTACTTTATAGCATACAGAGAAAACGAGGTTCTGATAGGTATCGACCATCTTGGAAAGCCGTTCTTCCTTATTCATTTTTAAAGTACCGTTCATAGGATGACTACTTTCCTCCCTCCTCTTCCCCTTTCTATCCTTTATAACGCATTCCTTTGTCCTTTATCTTCAATTTTTTCAACTTTTTTAATAAAGCAGGAGCTGCCGACTGACAGCTCCCGTTTTTTGTCTTCTATTCCATTCTCATTCCGGCTTGTCGCCCTTATTCCTTTTTCCTTCCTTATGCGTTTCGTCTGCTGCCATAGAAAAACAATCCACCACTTTTTCGATGATCAGCTTCTTTATATAAACATCAAAGCTTAACATGCAAATAAAAGAAAACAGCTGCAAAAGCCCCTTTTCCTCTTCCGGCGCATCCCTGAAGGTATCCTTGGATTCCTGGAACTTGCGCGCCACATCTTCCTTCAGCATATCCACATGTTCTTCCTCCAAGCCGAACACTTCCGAATAAACATCCCCGAGATTGAATCCATCCTTATGAAAAAAACGTTCCGTCAAAGGATTCAGCAGCGTCTGTATATCGTTGATCGTCAATATCCCCTTATAATAATAAATGAATATCAGCAAAAGCACATGTTCCCTGGAATATTTCTTCTTTACGGGCGGAGGAAGAAGATTATTCTTCGCATAATTATTGATCATCGTCTTTGTCAGGATCTTATCTTCCCCCGGATACCTGACCGTATTCTTTAACTGTTTCTCCATAAAAGTTGTCACCTGGTCCATATACAAATCGATATTGGGAATATCGTCCAATTTTATATAATGGATCCTGTCCAAGCTTTCCAATATACTGTTCAGCAAATCTTCCTTGTCAATCGTCATATTATTTTCCTGCCTCCATACTTCATTATATAGTATTGAAAACCACATGACAAGCTATATATTCCACCTTTTATCTTTACTTTATAACTTTAATATGATAAAATATATCCGCGTTTATCTGTAAGATTTCTATATAGAAAGGTATGCGGAGGTTTTAACCATGAATAAAAAAATAAGAACAAACGCGGTCGACCATTTATTTGATGCCGTCCTCAACCTCAGGGACAAGGAAGAATGCTATACTTTTTTTGAAGACCTCTGTACGGTCAACGAATTATTATCCCTTTCCCAAAGATTTGAAGTTGCCGCCATGCTGCGCAGCGGCAAGACTTATTTGGAAATTGCCGATAAAACCGGAGCATCCACTGCCACGATCAGCCGGGTGAACCGCTCTTTAAATTATGGAAACGACGGATATGAAATGGTATTCGTTCGGATGGAAAAGAAAGAATCCGGCCAATAGCCCGTCCCAATGCCGAAATAGATAAGAGCCTGCGCGTATCGGATACGCGCAGGCTCCCGTTTTTCGCTTCGCTTGCTTATTCCTCAATCTCCTCTATCAGCTTCGTGTCCGCTGAATTCATGTTGCACTGTCCCTGGAAGATCGCGTTTTCATCCACGATCAGGCTCTTTGTCTGGATATTGCCGCGGATGCTTCCCGTGGACGCTACTTCCGTCCTTCCGGCAGAAGTCAGGTCTCCTTCCACAATTCCGGCAACCATGATGTCCGCGCCTTTAATATTCCCAAGCACCTTTCCCGATGCGCCGATCACCAGCGCTCCCTGGCTGCTTATATCTCCTTTTACTCTTCCGTCAATACGAATCGCCTCTTCCGAAGTGATCGTTCCTTCCACCAGCATATCTGCACCGATAAGGCTTCCAATCTTTGCATTTACATTTGCTGTTTTCTTACTCCCCAACATATTCTCCTCCTAACCATTGATTTCAATCATTTCCATCGGGTCTATATATGTATCGTCTTTGCTGATACTGTAGCCCATCTCTTTGTTATCCTCTCCGACCACATACAGAATAGCCCCTCTTGTTACTTCGTTACCTGCTTTCACCACTGCATTACCGTTATTGCGGTAAATAGAAATATAACCGTTTCCGTGGTCTATACTGACAACGTTCCCATAATCTACGTCTACATCCACAGATAAAACTGTTCCTGTACCGGAAGCTATTACGTTAATGCCTTCCGATGCGGCAAATATGACCTCTTTTCTGTCCTCATGCGCCTGCATTCCCTGCGCATCATCGTCATCTCCCGCTTCCTCTTCCGTTTTCAGCTGCGCCGTGCCGCTCAAAGGAAAACCTTTCGGTATATGCTCTTCCTCTTCCTGCGCCGCCATAGCCTCTTCCACTTCCGCATGTTCATTCACGGTATCATTCAAAACTTTTATCTGTTCCGCCATCTCCTCCTTTTCCGTTTCCAACTCCTTTGCTTCCGCTTCCAGCCGCTCTATTTCTTCCTGCAAGCTGATATTCTGCTCTGCCTGTGCCTTAAACCTCTCCATAGAGTCGGATAAGGTGATCACGCTGTACACTACATAACAGACGGCACAGACCAAAAGAAGGAAACTTCCCAGCATTACTGTTCCCGCTAACCCGGCGTTAATATGTAGTTCTTTCCTTTTGTTCTTTGCCGAATCAGAGATTATCATTACTGTATAACTTTTCTTACTCTTTCGCGTTCTCAGCTTCATACAATAAGTCACCTCCAGTAAACTCTTATTATTTTACCACAGATGACTTGACAAATACAACTTTATTTCAAAATTTTTTTAACAATATGTTCCAAAAGTATTGCAAATTTATTACAAATTCCCCGTTTTACACGTCCAATTTCATGTCGCCGGCCTTAATCCACTCCCTTTTGCGCATCCACTCGGAAATGAAAAATGCAAGGAGCGCCGGAAGCACAAAATGCATCAAAGCGATCTGGAACAGAGCCATGCCAGGGGCTATCCCTCCCTCCACCATCGTCTGGTAAGCGTTGATCTGCCCTACAAGGCCCGCCGTTCCCATGCCGGAACCGGTAGGGTTGTTCGCCATCCCGAAGACCATTGTCGAAACCGGCCCGAGCACCGCGCTCGTTATAATCGCCGGAAGCCAGATCACAGGCTTTTTCATGATATTCCCGATCTGAAGCATGCTCGTCCCCAGCCCTTGTGCCAGCAGGCCGTTTACTTTATTTTCCCGAAAAGAAGCTACGGCAAATCCGACCATATTAGCACAGCAGCCGACCGCCGCCGCCCCTGCGGCAATTCCATCCAGCCCGAGGATAATGCCCAATGCCGCAGAGCTGATCGGAAGCGTCAAAATTATCCCCATCAGCACGGATACCACAATCCCCATCAGGAACGGCGCCTGTATCGTCCCCCAGTTAATGACAGACCCAAGCCACGCCATAAAAGCGGAAATCGGCGGCCCGAGCACCAGCCCTGCCGATGCCCCCGATACAATACAAGCAAAGGGCGTCACTAAAATATCCGCTTTCGTCTTTCCTGACACCAGCCGTCCCACATAGATGCCGACCACTGCGGCGATAAACGCCCCCAGAGGCTCCCCCGGCCCGGAAAAACAAATCGTTCCCTCTACCAGAACCGCGCCCTCTATAATTTTCCCGGCAAAAGCCCCTGTCATTCCGACTGCCGCCGCCGAAAGCATGACTAACGGCCCTGCCTTCAGCTTTACCGCCGTGCCGCAGCCGATCCCTGCGCCAGTCACCGCAGCAGCTATCTTTCCTATCATGAACAGATACGTTCCTGCCGCCCCAGGTATCAGATTCCCGACCTGCTGTATAATCGTTCCTATAATCAGCGTGGCGAACAGGCCCGTTGCCATCCCGCTTAACCCGTTAATAAAAATTTCATTGAGCAGTTTTTTTAATTTTTCCATCTTCTTCCTTGCCCCTTTCCCTTACAGACATACATATGTAAATCAGCTGTCTTGTCAGCCAATGGCAAGAATAACACATTTTCCTCAATGAATCAAGTACCCTTTTCTCTCCAGTTCCTCTCCGATCCTGTCCAACACCTCTTCGGAATCCGCTTCCACTGTATGAAAATGAATGCCATGGGTCAGATTATTCAGCGGCTTTGTCTTGTATTCCTCCACTTTTTTCACAAAAGCCTCCGCATCCGCCCGGCAGTTTATGATCAAATCAGCCGATATCTGTCCATAAATCCCATGTTCCACGACCACATCCCTGATTCTCCCGCCTCTGTCTACAATAGCATACAATTCGTCCAAAATTTCCTCGTCCTTATGCCTTACTTTATAAGTCCGCTTTTTCCTGTCCCTATCCTGCCCGCTGTCCAAAAATATATATCCTTTGTTCGTAGAAAGAATATTCCTGTCCGTAGCACGCAAAAGCGCAATATCCTGCACAATCACCTGTCTGCTGACCCCAAGGCCCGCCGCCAGCTCCGTTCCTGACACCGGCGTTTTCTTTCCGTGCAATATTTCTATAATTTTTTTTCTTCTTTCATCGCCTTCCATAATATCCATCCGCCTTTCTGCCTGCGCCGGTTTCCGCAAGCTCTCGAAAATTCCCCTATAACGCAGAAAAACACCCACCCGAAGGTAAGTGTTTTCCCATGTAAAAGGGGAATTTTACATTGGATTATCTCTAATCCTCTTATAGCATATCATCATTATTCCTGTTTGTATTTGCATTATAAGACATTTATTAGTGCAAATTATTTTCCCGGATCAACGGATGCCGTAAATTTGTTAAAAAAACAACAAATAACTAATTTATTCCTTTACTTTTACTTTAACATATGCTATTCTAAACATATCGTTTAGAAGGAAACGATATACTTAATCTCTGGAGGTATCTGGCATGAATAAAGGTACAGTAAAATGGTTTAACAACCAAAAAGGCTACGGCTTCATCTCTGATGAACAGGGTAATGATGTATTCGTACATTATTCAGGACTTAATATGGAAGGCTTCAAATCTCTTGAAGAAGGCGCTGCTGTTGAGTTCGAAGTAGTAAATGGCGAAAAAGGCCCTCAGGCTGTAAACGTAACAAAGTTATAATTTCTTAATTATAACGCACATTAATCAATATCAAGATTATGCTTTTTATATAGACAAATTATCCCTGAATTTAAGTTGGGCTTTGTAATATGGCGGCAGATTTGGTAGCGGATTAAGGAAAGAACCTATTCTACATCAGATAGGTTCTTTTTCTATGCGCAGAATTGCGCTATGGACATATCCGCACAAAGAAATAACGCCAGGAAGCTAACGGCACCCGTCCATAAAAGAAACCACCTCTTCCCATTTCATGTTTCCGCCAAACAGATCCAGTGCGCTGCCGATCGTCACATTCACTTTATTCTTCCCCAGTTTTTTCAATTTTTCCAAATCGGAGAAGTCACGGACGCCGCCTGCATAAGTAACGGGAATCTTCCCCCAGTTTCCAAGGATCGCGGCAACCTCCTCTTCGATCCCATTCGCCATTCCCTCCACATCCACCGCGTGGACGAGGAATTCATCGCAATAAAGAGAAAGTCTCTCCAGCGTTTCTTCTGAAAGTTTTACATCCGTGTCCTTCTGCCATCTGTCGGTGACGATATAATATGCGCCGTCCCTGCGCCTGCAGCTTACATCCAGCACAATCTGGCTTTTCCCCGCTTTGCGGACCAATTTTTCCAGATTGCCATATTCTATTTTCCCGTTTTGGAACACGTAGGAAGTTACAATCACATGGCTTGCTCCTGACTCCAGATATTCCAAAGCATTATCTTCCCGAATGCCTCCGCCCACCTGCAGCCCGCCCGGATACGCCCGCAGCGCTGACAGCGCCTGCGCTTTCGTTTCCCCATAATATCTGCTGCTTTCAGGATTCAGCAGAATAATATGCCCGCCCGTGATTCCGCTTTTTTTATAAAAATCCGCATAAAACGCAGCATCCTGCCCTGACACAAAATTTTCTTCCGCGTTGTCCTGCAAATCCCGCAGGCTTCCTCCCACGATCTGTTTTACTTTTCCATTATGTATATCGATACAAGGCCTAAATTCCATTGGCACAGCCGCCTTTCTCTCCTTTTATTTTTTCATGCAATTTTATGATTATAGCTTTTATAACTTTTATAACTATGATGCAAAAAATGTAACGTATATTTTTTCCCTCCAAGAGCATAATACTAATGCAGCATTTGAAAATGTTGTGCTTAATTTGCTAAGTTTTATGCTTATGCCCAAATGAGCGGTCTATGAAAACATTATGAAAATGGAGGAAATGTTATGAAAAACAGCAAAAAACTGATATCCGTTTCTCTTCTTGTCCTCATGCTCGGACTTGTCACCGCATGCGGCAACAGGAATGCCAACAACGCGGATAACAACGCTGGTACCGAAAACGGAGCTGGCACAAATACTACCAGCGAAACAGGCAATGCCAACGGAACCGGCAATGCTTCCGGCGCTGATACGGTCGGAACTGGCGGAAACACTGGTGCCGGAAATGCAGCCGACAATAACGCTGGCGGAACAAACGGTTCCAACAGCAACGTCAATGATGTAACGAACGGTACGGGCGATACGAACGGTACGAGCGATACGAACGGTACGGGCAATATGAACGGTACGGACGGCATGGGCGATACAAACGGTACGGACGGCATGGGTACCGACAACGCCAATACTGGCACAGGCGCTGCAGACGGCACAAACAATAATACCAATACCGGTTCCGTCCTCGACGATGCCGGCAACGCTGTCGGCGATGCAGTAGACGATATCGCTGACGGGGTATCCGATGTAACCGACGATGTGGTCGGAAACAATGGCAACAACCGCTAATACCTTAAAAATAGGGGGAATGCTCCCCCTATTTTTAAGGATTAAAATTTATATTTGTATCTTTACAACGACTTCTCTATAATCGTTCCATCCCGGTATGCCTGAAGAAGCACTTCCAGCTGATGGATCGTCTCTTTGATCTCCGCTCCTCCGTCCGTGTCGGCTACGCTGATCCTGGAATTGCTCGTCTCCAAAATCACGGAATCGGAGAAAATATCCGATTCATGCAATATAGCCGACTCCGTCGATTCAAACGGCTCATGGGCCACAAGGCGCATTCCGTGGGAATTAGCCACCAGCGTGTAACCGGCGATTCCCGTTTTTCCCTGGTATGCCTTGGAAAAACCGCCATCGATAATGAGCAGCTTTCCGCCGCATTTGATCGGAGACTCCCCTTTTTTCAGCTCCACAGGAACATGTCCGTTCACAATATGGGAATGCTTGCTGTCCAGCCCGAACTCTTTCAAGATTTTATTGATCACATCCTCATTATCCAGCAGCTGGTAATAACTGTTTTTTGTTTCCTTATGCGTTTCCTCCTCTTCTACAAAATATCTTTCAAAGGTCGCCATTTTGTCCTTGCCGAACACTGGCGAACTCGGCCCTTCCCAAATATACCATATCATATCCTGGCCTTTTTGCATCTCGGCCGGGTTATATTTGGAATAATAACCCTTTCTGGCATATTGATCCAAAATATCATACAATGCCTTTCCGCTGTATTTTTCCCCGTCGACAGTAAAAGTATTAAAATTGCCGTTTTCATCCATGGGCATGCATCCATGGTACAGCAGATTGGAATTATATATTTTATATAGCCCGCCTCTGGAAAAAAGGAAACGGACATGCTTTTGCAGCTTCTCGCACTTTAAGAACGCCTGTTTCAGACGCTCCATTACTTGCTCCTCTTCCGGGCTTAATGCATACGGGTTTTCAGGATCTACCGTCGGGAATTCCACATCCCGCATTGTATATTCCTTGCCGCCTATCTTTATTGTTTTCTTTTCGTAATCTATTTTATCCAGCAGAAGGCGGTCTTCCATCTGGAATTCGGGGCGGCGCATAATCAGGCTCCCTTCCAGCTTAAACTGGATAATGGCTATCGCCTTATGCATCTTCATATCAAGGCTCAGATCCTTTGTATTATAATCCGTATTATATTTAATGGGAAAAATATCACAGTTCACCCCTTCATAGGTTTCCATGGCAAAAGTCGCCAGCGGAATCAAATTAATCCCATAGCCTTCCTCCAGCGTATCCAGATTCCCGTAGCGCGCCGAAAGCCGGATCACATTGGCAATGCACGCCAAATGCCCGGCCGCCGCTCCCATCCAGACAATGTCATGGTTCCCCCACTGGATATCCACGGAGTGGTAATGGCTCAAAGTATCCATAATGATATGGGGACCCGGCCCTCTGTCAAAAATATCCCCGACAATATGCAGATGGTCGATAACCATGCGCTGGATCAAATAGCTCAAAGCTATAATGAACTCCTGCGCCCGGTCAATCCTTATGATCGTATGGATGATCTCATTGTAATATGCTTCTTTATCTTGTATTTCCGCCTTTTCCGTAATCAATTCTTCAATCACATAGGCGAAATCAGGTGGCAGGGCCTTGCGCACCTTGGACCGGGTATATTTCGAAGCCACCCTCTTTGTAATCTGCACCAGCCTGTGCAGGGTAATCTTGTACCAATCCTCGATATTATCTTCTTCCTGGGTGACGATCTCCAGCTTCTCTTTTGGATAATAGATTAAAGTAGCCAGGCTTTTTTTGTCCCTGCTGCTCAATGTATTTCCGAATTCCTCGTCTATCTTTCTCTTGACAGCGCCCGAACCGTTTTTCAAAACATGGTTAAACTGCTCGTATTCCCCATGGATATCCGTAAGGAAATGCTCCGTCCCTTTCGGCAGGCAAAGAATCGCCTGCAAATTAATGATCTCCGTAGATGCCGACGCTATCGTCGGATATTGATGCGCCAGGCTGCGAAGATACTTCAGTTCCAAATCTTCCATCCGCTCCCGCTCCTTCCATCTTTGTCCCCATTTCTGCGCTGATTTATTGCGCAAAACCAGCTTGGGATTGTACCTTCCTAGCCGATATCGACAACATCGCTCATATCGTACCTTCCGGCCGGTTTGCCCGCCAGGAATTTGGCTGCCTGGATCGCGCCTTTCCCGAAAACCGCCTTGGAATACGCCGTATGAGAAAATGTCACCACTTCATCTGCTCCCGCGAAGATCACATCATGCTCGCCCACAATAGTTCCTCCCCGGACTGCGGAAAAGCCGATTTCTTTCGCCGGCCGCTTTTCCCTCCGGCCGCTTCTGTCATAAATATATTCATATGCATTGCCCAGTTCTTCATTGATCGAATCTGCCAGAGCCAGAGCCGTCCCGCTGGGCGCATCCACTTTTTTGTTATGGTGCTTCTCCACGATTTCCATATCGAATCCCGCAGGAGCCAAAATTCCTGCCGCCTTTTTCAATAGTTTTAAAAGCATATTGATACCCAGCGACATATTCGCCGATTTCAAAACCGCCGTTTTTTCACTCGCTTCTTCCACTTTCTGGAGCTGTGCTTCGGAAAGCCCCGTCGTGCAAAGCACACAGGGGAGTTTCTTCTCCGCGCAATAATCCAGCAGCCCGTCTATTGCCTGGGCACTGCTGAAATCAATCACCACATCCGCCTCTACATCACACAATCCAATGCTTTTAAATACCGGATAGGTATTATTTCCGGCTTCAAAAGCATCCACTCCAGCCACTATTTCTATTTCATCGTCCGCCGCAGCCAGTCCGGTAATCATCTGTCCCATCTTCCCGTTGCAGCCGTGCATAATTGCTTTTATCATACCAGCCTCCCCAAAGATTACAGAATGCCAAAATTCTTCATCGCTTTTTCCAATCTCGGCACATTTGCCTCATCCATTTCTGTCAGCGGCATCCGCAGCGTTCCAATATCCATGCCCATCAAATCCAGCGCTTTTTTCACAGGGATCGGATTTACTTCGCAGAACAGCGCTTCACACAGCTCTACCGCTTTCCTCTGAAGCTGGCAGCTTCCTTCCACATCGCCAGCAAAAAATTTTGCGCAGATATCATGTGTTTCCTTCGGAGCCACGTTGGACAAAACAGAAATTACGCCTTTTCCTCCCATGGAAAGCAGCGGAACGATCTGGTCGTCGTTTCCCGAATACAAATCTACTTTTCCATCTGCCAGCGCCATAAGCTTTACCACCTGGGAAATATTGCCGCTGGCTTCCTTTACCCCTACGATATTTTCCACTTCCGTGCAAAGCTTTACCACGGTTTCGGGAAGGACATTGCATCCCGTGCGGCTCGGCACATTATAGATAATCGCCGGAATTTTAATGGCATCCGCCACCGTTTTATAATGGCGGTACAGCCCTTTTTGGGTCGCTTTATTGTAATAAGGCGTCACTAAAAGAACAGCATCCGCCCCGTATTTCTCCGCTTCTGTAGAAAGATAAACCGCCGTCTCCGTACAGTTCGAACCGGTTCCTGCCACCACGGGAATCCTTCCTGCCACCCTTTCCACACAGAACCGAATGACCTCCAGATGCTCTTCGTGGGTCAACGTAGAGGATTCCCCTGTCGTACCGCACACGATAATGGCATCCGTCCCGTTTTTGATCTGGAACTCCAAGAGTTCTGCGAATTTGTCATAATTTACTTCTCCATTTGCCTGAAACGGTGTAACGATTGCAACACCGGCTCCCTGAAAAACAGCCATACTTTTTCCTCCTCTAAAAACATGTAAAACAACAAGCCGACACAACACGCGCCGGCTTATCATCATGCCAAATAACCTCGGATAGCGCACCACTACTGATAAAATACGCAATCTCTATCTCTTTTCTGCTTTAAAATTATCATATCATTCTGCCGCCATGCTGTCAATGCAAGTTTATGTCGCTTCTTTTATATACTTACACCCTGCCTTTTACGGTTTCCAGCCTCGTCACTTCATCCGCCAGTTCGCAGACATCCACCGAAAGGGTAGTGCCTGTCATAATAATGTCCATTGACTCGTCCGAGCGCATATCCAGTATCCCTTTCAGATCTTCCACAGAAATAATATCATTATCAATCAGCCTCAATACCTCGTCCAGAATAAGCAGGTCGCATCCGCCCGTGCAAAGCACTTTTTTTGCAAAATTAAGGCCGTTCTTGATATTGATGATCTCATCCGCCTGCTGCTCTATGGATAATTCCGCAAAATTCCCTTCTGACTTTTCGAAGCGGAACAGCTTGATCTCCGGTTCCATCCTGCGCAGGAATTCCGAGTCCTCAAGCCCTCTGCCTTTTAAAAACTGGATAATTACCACGCTTTTCCCCTGGCAGGCCATCGATACGGCCCTTCCCAGCGCTGCCGGCGACTTTCCATGTCCGTCACCGTTGTAAATATGTATCGTTCCTTTTTTCATATCCGGCTCCTATGTATATCGGCTCTTCCGGCCAATAATCACTGTCAGACATACTGCATCTGTCTCTTTATGATATGTATATCAGATATTGCATATCAGATATTACATATCAGATATTACATATCATAATATTGGAAATATAATAACATATAAATACGACAGAAGCAACCTTTTCTTACAGAGCTGGCAGCCATCCTTAATCTTCCACTAACTCCAGCTTGCTCACGGAAACCTCGTATGCCACCCTTTTTTCCAATTGGTCATCCGATATTTTTTTCATATATTCCCTGCTTTGTATCCTGCCCCACACGGCGCATCTTGCGCCCACTTCAAAATTGCTGGCAAACCTGGCATTCCTGCCCCAGCAGATACACGGTATATAATCCGATTTCCCATAAGGCCTGTTGACTGCCAAAAGCAAATCGGCAATTTCCCTTCCCAGCGGCGTTTTCCGGTAAACCGGTTCTTTGCAGATATACCCGTCCAGATAGATCTGGTTGGATTTCGTACTTTCACCGATTTCATCCACAAAATCGATCTCCCTTGCAAAGACAGAAAGCACCAGCTTGTTTTTTCTTTCCTCATGCCGGTTATAAGAACGGAACTGCCCGTTTACCGCTATGTACATGCCTTTATAATCTCCGTTTACATCGAGCAGCCTTTCCGATACCATCAACGGAATAATATCGATCGAATCGCTCAGTCTCTCCACGCGGACATCCACCATATAAAAACCTTCCCCGAATATCTCGTGGCTGAAAGCAAAATCACTGACGATCTCCCCCATAATCACCACCTGGTTGTTTTCCATTACCTTATCTGTCATGCTTTGTTCTCCCTTCTTACATCTAAAGAATTTTTTCC
>OFHO01000318.1_pt1 | contig 46004 bp, 41 predicted proteins | sample 1521531 | NCBI WGS metagenome assembly OFHO01 (sample SAMEA3504124, study PRJEB24116) | mouse gut metagenome | biome: mouse gut; feature: mouse-associated habitat; material: faeces | place: Denmark | collected 2011
GGCCCTCCACGGGCCAGGGTCCGGATTTCAATCCCCGCCTTCCGTGAGGAAGGCGACCGCATACACAGACATTGTAGACAATTCCTTTTTATTTCAATCCCCGCCTTCCGTGAGGAAGGCGACCCAGGGTCCGGGAAGATGAAAACCGGGAGAAAATAAATTTCAATCCCCGCCTTCCGTGAGGAAGGCGACGGGGCTCCGCCACATCCACAGGGAGCGCCAGGTATTTCAATCCCCGCCTTCCGTGAGGAAGGCGACCCTAGAGCGGGAGAAGGCCACACTGGAGACTGAAATTTCAATCCCCGCCTTCCGTGAGGAAGGCGACCAGGGGGAATCATGGAGGGAGCGCATACGATAAGGATTTCAATCCCCGCCTTCCGTGAGGAAGGCGACAGTAGTCAATCTAAAGGTATATGAGAGCGTTATGCATTTCAATCCCCGCCTTCCGTGAGGAAGGCGACTTTCTATAACCTCCTTATACAAAAAATTCAAGGAATTTCAATCCCCGCCTTCCGTGAGGAAGGCGACTTAGGTTTGCAAGCCATAATATACCTCCTAAATTCATTTCAATCCCCGCCTTCCGTGAGGAAGGCGACATGGATGGCTATCAGCAAATGAAATCTCAAAAATAATTTCAATCCCCGCCTTCCGTGAGGAAGGCGACAATTAAGCTATCATATAGTATCAATGCTATGGGGATTTCAATCCCCGCCTTCCGTGAGGAAGGCGACCGTGGAAATGCACGCCTAACCCTAAAAGCCCCGATTTCAATCCCCGCCTTCCGTGAGGAAGGCGACTGGCATCGCTCCAGGCGCGGCGCAGGCACTCGGAATTTCAATCCCCGCCTTCCGTGAGGAAGGCGACTCTCGCTGTTTTGGGTCTGGCGGTCTTCAATGATGATTTCAATCCCCGCCTTCCGTGAGGAAGGCGACCAGTCCGGGCAGGTATCCGGCAGAAGGTATCGGCATTTCAATCCCCGCCTTCCGTGAGGAAGGCGACGGTATGCGCCGCCGCCGAAACCACCAAAATTGCCAATTTCAATCCCCGCCTTCCGTGAGGAAGGCGACATTTAATCTTTAGAGGATCATCCGCACCCCTGAATTTCAATCCCCGCCTTCCGTGAGGAAGGCGACCGGCTGCGGCTGGTCCAGTGCCTGCTCCTCCTATTTCAATCCCCGCCTTCCGTGAGGAAGGCGACCAATACTTTTTACGATAATTTTAGCGTAAAATTTTTATTTCAATCCCCGCCTTCCGTGAGGAAGGCGACATATCCGGGCGTTGTCAGCACAAGTTCTGTATTTATTTCAATCCCCGCCTTCCGTGAGGAAGGCGACAGCAAATTTCAACAAGAAATTGCAAAAACACAGGGCATAAAGCAGCCATTTCTATAAACCGTTACAAGAACTCATTCCCTGTCCGGGAAAAACCCAAAGGTAGATTAGCGAAATGACCCAAAAATCCGGTGCGAAGCACCTGAGGAAAACCTGTAAGCTGCCCTTTCGCACTGGGGTGGGGATGTTCTTACAGGATCAGCACACCCTCCGGTTCGTAGCTCTCCTTGGCACCGATGTGTTCGATGCGGTTTTGGTAACGGTTGCCCAGGTTGTAAAACCGCAGGCTGTCCCTGTCCTTGTCGATAAGCGCTTCCAGCTTGTGCTTCAGGAGGGCGTACTGCGCAGCGTCCAGCAGGCACTCAAAAACCGAGTTTTGCACCCGCTGGCCGTAATTGACACACTCCCTGGCTACCTTCCGCAAACGCTTGCGGCCGGCGGCGTCTTCGGTGTTCACATCGTAGGTGATGAGTACCAGCATCTTATCCCCCTCATTTCCAGAAAAATGGCGGATATTCCTCCAGGTCCCCGCGGAGATACCGGGCCAGCAGCAGCGCCTGGATGTGGGGCAGCAGCCCCCAGGGCAGCTTTTCCCCCAGGAAGGGATGGGTGATGACCTCCCGTTTGCGCTCCTGCCAGGCGGAAAGAAGTTTCCGCCGCGCCTCGTCGGAGAGGAGAACCGTGCCGTTTTCCTGGAGGGAAAAATCCTTTGGGCGGATGGCGCGAGTGTTGATGAGGGAAAGAACGAAGCGGTCCCCCAGAGGAACCCGCAGCTCTTCCATCAGGTCCAGGGCCAGGGAGGCGCGGCCGGGACGGTCCCGGTGGAGAAAGCCCACATAAGGGTCCAAACCCACCCCCTCCAAGGCGGCGGCGCAGTCGTTGGCCAGGAGGGTATAGGTGAAGGAAAGCAGGGCGTTGAAACGGTCCAGAGGCGGGCGGCGGGAGCGCTCCCGGAAGAAAAAATCCTCCTTGCTTTGCAGGATCAGCAGGTCCAGCGCTCCAAAATACAGGGCGGCAGCAGCCCCCTCCACCCCCCGCAGGCTTTCCAGGCTGCCGCATTGGGCGGTGTCCCTACAAAGCCCGGCCAGGGAGGAAGAGGCAGCCTTGAGGGCGGGAACATCCACCCGCATGGGGTGGTCCCTGGTGGCCCGCTCCAGGCTCCAGCGGCTGTTGTAAATTTTCCCCAGGATAAAATTCCTGGCAATGCGGCAGCTGGCGGAGGGCTCGTCGGAAAGGCGGTACTGCGCCTTGCGCAGCAGCACATTTCCCCGCTCCTCCCCGGTAGCCCTGGCTAGAAAGCGCCCGTTGGGGGTAAAGAAGCAAAGTCCCACCCCGCGTTTGGCGCAGCCTCCCATCAGGGCAGGACTGGCTCCCCTGTAGCTAAAGGAAAGAATCATCTCCAGGGTATGAAGGGGGAACCGCCCCATCTCCTTGTCTCCTTGCTGGATGACGACATTTTCCCCATCCAGGGAGAGATAGCTTTCCGGGGTGAGTATATATAAGGTGTTCAGAAGCTTCCTCATTCCTCCGCCACCTCCTCCAGATGGGTATGCAGATACTTCTTTGGGGATAATTTCCCCAAGAGGCCGGGAAGGCACAGCTCCTTCAGGGAGCAGGCGCTACAGGATTTGCCCGGTTTCACCTTGGGGGTGTAGCCCCGGCGGGCGTATTGGTGCATTTCCGCCAGCATCTCCTCCACCTGGGTCCGGAGGGCATCGGTGAAGGGTACCTCCTCCCGGCGGCGGGTCTCCCCGTAATAAAGGTATCCCGCCGGCACCGGGCAGGCCAGCATTTCCTCCAGGCAGAGCCCCTGGGCGCAGAGCTGGAGGCGGTCGGCATCGGTCTCCTTGGCATGTCCCCGCTTGTATTCCACCGGAACCGGGAGCCACAAGCCATCCCGCCCCCGGAGGGGGACGCCCTCCGGGGAGAGATGGAACTCCACCACGTCGCAGGCCCCGGTGATTCCCAGGCTGGAGGAGAAGACCCGCAGCCCCCGTGTCACCAAAAGGTCCCGGTGTTTTTCAGTGAAGCCGTCGTTGTGGGCGTTTTGGTGGAGGATCTGCCCCTGGGCGGTGAGGATGTTTTCCGCCCACTGCCCCTCCAGGTGGATGAGGGCCCACTGGCGGCGGCAGAAGGCGAAGTGCTGGAGGCCGGAGAGCTGGAGAAAGTCCTCCTCGTCCCAGCCGCTCATGAGCGCCGTTGGCAGGTGACCCCCTGGGGCAGGGCGGCTTCGTCCACCGTCACCACATAGTCGCTGTAGGAGCGAGGGAAGCCGCCCTCCGGCTCCCGGCGAGAAATTTTCACCAGGTCAAAGAGTTTGTGGGCGGGGGCGCAGCCCATCCGGTCCTGGTGGCGGAAGATAATAAGCTCCCGCACCGCCATCTTGCCGCGGGCGGCGGAATGGTCGTCCTCGAACATGTTGAGGATGGCCTGCCACAGCAGCTCCAGGTCCTCCTCCGAAAAGCCGGTGGTCTTCTGGGCCAGGTTGGCGGAGACGTACCCCTCGCACCGGTAGAGGCCGTAGGGGACGATGTGCTTGCGGCCCATTTCGGTGTTCTTGCCCTCGGCGTCGCTTTCGGTGGTGATAGCTACGCGGGTAATGGTCACCTCCTGGGGCATCACCGGGTCGATGGACCGGGCAAAGCCCAGCTGCACCGGCCCCCGCACCTGGCCGCAGTTCAGGTTGCCTTTCACAAAGGTGGTCATCACCGCCCCGAAGGTGCGGATATCAAAGAAGTTTTTGCACATGAACTCCAGCACCATCCGGTCCAGCTCTGGGTTGTCCTTTTTGGCGGCCTTCAGGGCCTTTTCGTCGTCGATGTGCAGATATTCTAGGGCCTCCCGATCGCTTCGGTTCAGGGGCACTCCGTCCTTGATGTAGATGCGGTAGCCTGCCGCGTCCTCCTTCACCGTCTCCACATAGTTGCGGATCTTCCGTTTCAGACAGACGTCGGTGACGATGCCTAAGCCGGTCTCTGTGTCCGTGCGGGGGAGGTTGCCAGCATCGGGGTCGCCGTTGGGGTTGCCGTTTTCCACATCGAAGAGAATCACAAAGTCATAGCGGTTTTTGATAGTCTCAGCCATTGGTTTTGTCCTCCTTTTTCTGATAGCGCTTTTGCAGCTGGTGGTAGTAGCCCAGGACAAAGGTGCCCTGGTCCTCCTGGTTCATGTGCTTAGGGAAGGTCTCGTCAATACGCCCCATAATGTCCTGGAGCTGACGGTCCAGAGTTGTAGCCAGGCTAGGCTTGTTCCGCCGGATGACCTTCATGTGGCTCTGCTCCAGCCGCAGCAGGGTAGAGAACACCGCCGCCGGGGTGGCGCTGGCGGAGTTAAAATACCGGTCTTTGATGGTGGTAGTGGGATTGATGGCCTCCACCTGGATAGACTCCAGCAGGGAGAAGAGCCTCCCCAACAGATAGGGGGTATAGTTGGTCTCGTCGTTAAGCTTCACCGTAGCAGCCTCCTTGTAGTTTGATTGATTTACCGGGTTTTTCAGAAAATACGCCTTGAGGATAGCGGCCCGCCGCCAGTTTACATCGTGGTCCGCCCGGATGCGCAGCAGGATGGCGGAAAAGAGGGCAGCGGGGTAGGAACCGTTCCCCAGGATGGAGCGCATCACCGCCCCCACCAGGGTGTCGGGGGGCTTTTTGTCCCTGGTGTTCTGGTTGGCGGTCTCCCGGATCATCCCCCAGGGGGAGAGATACTTGGGGGCGTTGGGGGGCCTTGTGATCTCCAGCCGCCCATAGTGCGCCAGGATGTTCTTCCCCATGTCCCCGAAGGAATCCTGGTAGAAGAATCGCACCGAAAGCCGGGCGGCGTTAGGGGCCAGTCCCAGAATAAAGAAGGGGGTGCCTGGATGAAGCTCCGCCTCCTGGAAGGGAAAGGACTTTCCCTGGCGGATGGTGTCCATCCCGCAGGCCAGGTCCTTTTCGCTGAAGGTGTTGTTCCTGTCGGGGTCCAGCATCCCGGCAAAGAAATCGGCGTAGGCGGGGGCTGTTTCCACTTTGGGGGGGATAGCCCACCAGACAACGGTGGTATCCCCCAGCACCAGGCGGTGATTTTGATCCGCCAGGAGGGTATTCAGTGCAGTGGTGTAGGCAAAGGCGGCCTTCTCGCTTACCGGAGCGTTGTAGTTCTGCTCCTTGCCATAGGAGCAGAAGGCGTCGGCATTGAAGGAGACCAGGGCCGCCCCGCTGCTTTGGGCCCCCTGTACCCCTTTGATTGCGGTGTGGAGCCGGGCCACCTGTGTTCGCTCCCCGGTGATGAGGCACTGGCCCAGAACGGCGTCCGCCGGGGTTTGGCTGTATTCCCGGTCCCAGACGGCTTTGACCGCCGGGATATCATGGAGATACTCCCCGTCCACCCGGAAGACCAAATTGCCCCCCTTTTGCAGCTCCTCCAGGTAGGGGAGGAGGACCGGATGCTCCACCGCTTTTTCCGGTTCCCACCCCTGGAAGAACCGGCAAACCGCCTGGGCGGCGGGGTGTTCCACCGGCTCCAACAGCCGCCGGTGGAGCTGGGCGCTGCTCTGGTAGCAAAGCAGATCCCGCTCCGGGTTCTTTTTCGGCAGGCCCAGCAGGTAGGTGGCGTTGTCCCACAGGAAGTTGGGCTCCACACCCACCGTGCGCTTTGCCCCCAGGGGAAGGGCCATAGCCTTGGGGACGGACACCAGCTTTTTGCCCCGCTCCACCTGCTCGGTGGTGGGCAGCAGGTCTGTCAGCTGTCCCTCTTTATTGATGCAGAGGGCGAAGGTGACCTTCCCTTTTTCCCAGCCAGGGACGGGGGCTTCCCCCCGCTGGGCCAGAATCTCATAATAGCTTGCAAGGGCGGAGAGGATCATCGGTGCACCTCCCTTTGGGTGAGGTCCAGCACCCCGTTTTTCAGCACCGCCCGGAAGAACTGGGGCTGGATATCCTGGGGATTGCTGTAGTCCATATCAAAAAGCATAAATCCCAGGTCCTTTTCCCCTGCCAGGGAAGGATGGGTAGGGATAGGCCCTCCGGCCCAACGGTTAAACTGGACGGGGAACTCCCGGCAGCCGAAGTAGGGTTGGTGGTAGCAGGCCCCCTTCTCCAGCCGCCGCTTCATGATGTCCTGGAATTTCCCAGGGTTGTCTCCGGGGTTTGCCTTGGGGGAAAGGTCGAAATGGGCCTCAATGACATAGTGCACATCCCGCAGCAGCAGGGATGCCCGCTGGACGATCTCGTCCGGAGCGCTGAGGTACAGGTCCTTTTTGCCGCTGGTCATGGCGGTGCGGACGTTCCTGGCTAAAATGGGGGACTTGACTTCGTTGCGCCGCACGCTGGTGAAGCAGATGGGGGCCAATACATAGATGCGGTCGATGACCCACCGCATCCCTGGGTGCCAGTAGATGGCCTCCAGAATGCCGCGGGCCGCCGAGGGGGTCATTACATCGTAGGAGACCCGCTCCACCTTCATCTCCGGCCGGGAAAAAAGGGCGTAATCCCCCCGGACTTCCACCTGGATCATAGAATCACTCCTTTCGTTTAGTTTCAGGATTATGTTTAAGCCGGGCTCCCCCCGAAGGGGGAGGGGCAGGTTCACCTTAATTTGCTATGGTGGCATTGCGGTCATCCCCTTTGATTTTTGTATTGTAACCAGTATACCAAATGAAATTTAAAATTTCAATTCATTCTTTGGGATAAGATTAGATTTCTCAATTTTATACAAACAGGAAGTCAATCCTTTGGAGAGATTTACCAACGATTAAGGGGTTCCCTTTTGAGATTTTCATAGTATAATTACTTTGTCCCCTAATTTTAGGGGTGGATTGAAATATTCTTTGGGATAAGTATATGTTTAGGCAGAAGGGCAGGGCGGTATAGTCCTGCCCTTCTGCCTTTGGTCTGTTATTCTGGGCTTGCTCCCTTTACAAGGTTAAGCCCCTGTATTGAGCGGGCAGGGCGTGACACTGGGGGCACTCCGACGCTCTCAAAAACATCCCACCGGGATGTTTTTGATGGGCAGCCCGCGCGGCCCCCTGGCAGCCCTTTGAAAAGGGTGGACGGAAACTTTACCGGCCTTCGGCCTGGGTTTCTACAGAGTTCCTTTATCCCTCTGGCTTTCGTCCTGCGCTTGCTATCAAATAAATAGGTCGCTTTTCTTTTTGCTTCTTTTTCTTTTCTCGTGAAAAGAAAAAGAAGGCTGGGCGGCAGCCCATAATTGCGCTTTTTCAGAAGAACAGCGCTTCCCCGCCCCCGCTGGGGAGAGACAGGCCCACCGCCTGGTCGTAGCGGGCGGTGTCCTCCAGGATGGCGATGTCCCCTGGGGCCAGGACGCAGGCCCCTGTATCCAGCAGCGCCTGAAGGTGGTCGGGGTAGACGCTGACCATGTACTGCCCCGCCTGGCGTAGCAACCTGCGGGAGCAGTTCCCGACCTTCAGGGCAGAAACAAGGGCATCCAGGGCCTGTTCCTCCTTCTTTCGCTCCTGCCCTCCGGCGCTCCCCGGCAGGGGGACGAGGATCTGGCGGGTCTCCGACTGGATGAGCTGGAAATCCTTTGCCACCTGGGCAAAGGGCATCTCGCACCCGCCAATCCCCTTCTCGATGGCCTCCAGGATCCCCTTTTGGTCCAGGGCGTTCCCCTTAAAATCGTGGAGCTTATCAAAGTACAGGCGGATGGCCTCCGGAGAGGCGGGGTCCTCCACCTCTCCGGCAACTTCCCGGAAGAGACCCCGGCCCAGGGCCAGCGCATCGGCGATGCGACCAGGGAGGGAGAAGGTGGTGACCAGGGACTGCTCCGGAGGTTTTTTTCCCTCCCGGTTGCACCGTCCGGCGGCTTGGAGGATGGAATCCAGCCCCGCCTCCTCCCGGTAGACGGCGGGGAAGTCCAGGTCCACCCCGGCTTCCACCAGGGAGGTGGCCGCCACCCGGCAGGGGAGGCCAGCCGATAACCGCCGGCGAATCTCCGCCAGCACCTGCCGCCGGTGGGCCGGGGTCATCAAAGTGGTGAGGCAGAAGCGCCCCTCCTCCGGCAGCAGCCGGAAAAGTTCCACCGCCCCGGCGCGGCTATTTACAATGGAAAGGGCGGCCAGACGGGATTCCATCAGACTGGCAAGCTCCGCCAGGGTCAACTCCCCTCCGCGGCGGAGGGTGGTGCGCCGGAGGGCCTCATAAAGCTCCTGGACGTTGGGGCAAATCTCTTCCACCGGCAGGTCGTCAAAAAACTTTTCCAAGGAGGGCTGGGTGGCGGTGCAGAGGACAGCGGTGGCGTCATACCCCTCCACTAGGCAGCGGATGGCCCGCAGACAGGGGAGGAGATAGGGGAGGGGGAGCATCTGGGCTTCGTCAAAAATGAGGACGCTTTCCGCCAGCCGGTGGTTTTTCCGGCACCGGGAGGAGCGGTTGGAGAAGAGGGATTCAAAAAACTGGACATTGGTGGTGACGATGATGGGGGCGTCCCAGTTTTCCGCCGCCAGCCGCAGCCGCTCCTTTGTCTCGTCATCGTCGGAGCTTTGGTCCAGATTTGCAGTGGAGTGGTGCTCCAGGACGTTTTTTGCCCCCAGGATTTTTCGGAAGGTATCTGCCGTCTGCTCGATGATGCTGGTGTAGGGGATGACATAGACCACCCGCCGCTTTCCGTGGGCCGCGGCGTGCTCCAGGGCGAAGGAGAGGGAGGAGATGGTCTTCCCGCCGCCGGTGGGGACGGTGAGGCTGTAAAGCCCCGACCTCCCCTCCCGGCCCCTTTGGATGCACTGGCGCAGAATACCGCTGCGCCGCTGGTTCAGCTCCCCCTCCGGCTTTTGGAGCCAGGGGGCGGTGTAGTCCCGCAGTTTTTGGAGGAGGACGGGGATATCCTCCCCGGCGCCACGGGGAACCGGATGCCCCGCCATAAAGGCTTCAGTATCCAAAAAATCGGCGTCCACCAGGCAGGAGTAAAGCATCCGGGTAAAGAAGGCCGCTTCGAAATTCCCGCAGATGGGGGGAAGGGAGATCGTTGGCAGCTGGATTTCCTCCTTCCAGGGGGAGTAGTCCTCCGGCGCGCCCCGGTTGAGCCGTCCCCAGAGGGTGGCGCCCTCCTGGTCCCGGCGGTTTCCCCCGTCCGGCAGGCCGGTGTGGTGTCCCGCCGCGCAAAAGACCCCGTAGGGGTTCCTCGCCTTTAGCAGCTCCACCGCCCCGGCGGTGGAATGATCTACCTTGGGGCCGCCCCGGAGCCGGGCCTGAAATCCCTGGGTAAATTTACCAATGTCGTGGGCCATGGCGGTTTGCCGGGCGGCTTCCTCCGCTCCAAAAGGCCGGGCAAACTCCCCTGCCAGCTGTGCCGTCTGCTCCAGGTGCTCCCGGACCGTTTGGGTGCGGGTTTTGTCATCGCTGATGTGGGCCAGATATTCAGACATGGAAAAACCTCCCTGTGCAGGAATATTTTACAAATACAGTATAACACAAAAACTGTCCCAATATCAGTACAGACGCGAAACGGGGCGAAAAACCGGGAAAACAGCCAAAAAGCGGCCCAGCATTTTGTGCAGATTGCCCCCCGGAGTGCCTCCGGTGCCAGGGGGACGCACGGGCTGCCCATCAAAAACATCCCGGTGGGATGTTTTTGAGAGCAGGGAACCCTAGAAACAGCGCCCCGTATCATTTCCCCCCTTGCGCTCTTTGGCTGGCCGTTGTATAATCGAAATCGTTTACTGGATGCTCTGCCACAAGAAGGAGGGGATGGAGATGAAGGGGAAGGGAGTTTTGTTTACCGGGCTATCCGCCCTGCTTTTTGGGCTGGCGCCGGTGCTTTCCAGCAAGACCTATCAGATGGGGAGCAACGCCTTTACCCTCACCTTTTACCGGGAGGCCATGGTGCTCCCCCTGCTGCTGGCGGTGCTGCTCCTGCGCCGGGTTTCCCTGCGGGTCACCTGGCGGCAGCTGGCGGTTTTTGTTTTGGTGGGGCTGTTTGGCCGGGGGGCCACCACCCTGATGCTGAACATCGCCTATAACTACATCGGCGTGGGGGCGGCCACCACCCTCCACTTTATGTACCCGGTGTTTGTGGCCCTCCTTTGCCGGTTCCTCTTCCGGGAGCGCCTGGGCCGGGTGCGGCTCATCGCCCTTGTGCTGGCCAGCGCAGGGGTGGTGCTTTTCCTGGAGCTGGGCCAGGGCAGCGGCAGCGCCGCTTTGGGGACCATCCTAGCTATGGGCTCCGGGGTGACCTACGCCAGCTTCATGGTGGCTATGGACAAGACCTTTCTGCGGCAGCTGGATCCCTTTCTGGTGATTTTTTACACCGCGGGGGCGGTGGCCCTGGGGATGCTCTGTATCGACCTTCCTTTTGGGCAGATCGTCTTTGCCCTGCCGCCCAAGGCGATGCTCTACACCTTCCTGGTGGCGGTGGCCTCCTCCTTCTTTGCGGTGATTCTCCTCCAGATGGGGGTGCGGTATCTCAGCGCCACCACGGCGGCGGTGTTCAGCCTCTTTGAGCCGGTGAGCTGCGCCTTGGCGGGGGCGGCTTGGCTGGGGGAGAGCTTCACCCTCCGTAAGTTTTTGGGCAGCGTGGTGATTTTGGGGGCGGCGGGGCTGCTGGCCTGCGCCAAGCCGGAGGTCTCCCCCGATTCCCAGGAGGCGCTGGAGCTGCTTATGTCCGCCGAAGGGTTTCCCCACCCGCCCCAAGAGGAAGAGGAGCCGGAGGCAAAATAACCGTCTGGGAGAATTTGGCGGAATTTTCCCAAAAAATTTGAGGGAAACCCTTGCATTTGTGCCCGGAACATGGTAAGATAATTTGTACTGTCAAGAACCAGGCGCAGCTCCTGTGATTTCTTTGATACGATCAATTCGCTTTAGTGAAGGAGGTGTCATCTATGCCGAACATTAAATCCGCCAAGAAACGTGTAAAGGTCATCGCCACCAAGACCCGCCGCAACCGGGCTCTCAACTCCAACCTCAAGACCACCATTAAGAAGGCGGAGGCCGCTCTCGCAGGCTCCAGCAGCGACAGCACCGCGGCGGTCACCCTGGCCATCAAGAAGATCGACCAGGCCGCTGCCAAGGGTCTCCTTCACAAGAATACTGCGGCCCGCCGGAAGTCCCGCCTGGCCCGCAAGCTGAACGCCGCCGGCTGAAAAAAACCGCGGCAGGCGCAAAAAGACAAGCCCCCGCTGGCCTCCTGGCTGGTGGGGGATTTTCTGTGTATAAAATTTTTTTGTTTCCCGCCCCAAAAAGGTGAAACTTTTTCCTTTTTCCATCGTTATAATAGATAAGGAAGCAACACAGCCGGAAGATGGAAAGGAGCGATCGTGATGCGGGAACATTGGAAATGGACACCTTTGCTGACAGCGACGGCTCTGGGCATCACATTTGCCCTGGCCTTCCTCCAGATGGTGTAACCGGATGCAAAACAAAAGAAGCTGGAAGGGGGCCTTTCAGCTTCTTTCTTTTGCAGGAAAAGGGGATTATGGGGAATCCTCGTCGATCATCCCGTTGACAAAACGCATATTGTCCGAGGCCAGCTCCTTTTTGACATACCTCCACTTGGAGCCCTTTTGCTTGCCGTTTTTCTCCAAAAAATACAGCAGAAGCCCATAGAGCCTCTCCCAGTCCCCCTCCTGGCCCTCCCCCGGAAGGTAACGGTAAACGTAGCCGCTTTGGGAGGTGCGGGCATCGAAGAAGAGGTCGTAGCCCCCTTCCCGGAAGTCGCACTGGAGGATCTTCCCCTCGGTGCCGCGAAGGAGCAGCCGGGCGGTGCGGCCCGCCTTTGCCTCCGCCAGCAGGCGGTCCAGGACCTCCGGGTAGCGGTCCCGGTCCTGGGTCTCGATGCGCATGGAGGAGCGATTTCCCCCCTGGTCCCACCAAAAGATTTGAACCGGGCGGCCGGGAATGTATTTGAGGGGGGTGAAGCCGGTGGTGTCAATAAGGGGCGTCCGGCCCTTTTCCACCAGGTAGTGGTACAGATAGGTATAGGGCTGCTCCGGGGCGATGTAATCGCTGGCGTCCTCCCAGGCGTGCCGGAAAAAGTCCAGGGCCAGGGCCTCCGCCTTCAGCTCGGCGGCGTACTGGGTGGGGATGACCCAGCAGAGATACGTTTTGTGCTCTGCAAGGTCCACCCCGTGGGCGGCAAGGCTCAGCAGGGGGTTGGAGCTGACCCCGGTGAACCACAGGTTATCGTGGAAGAGGAGAAGCCCCCGCATAAGGGGGGAGTTCTTCAGCAGCTGGTCGGAAAGCCGCCTGGGGGAGTAGCCCTCGCAGTGCCAGGCAACGCTTTGCCGCAGCTTTTTCAGGGAATCCCGGCACCGGTAGTTTTTCAGTTTTTCCGGGTCGGTGTAAATCCACATAAAGACGCCTCCTGTCTAGGGATATCCTTTTTACAAAGCGGCTGCCTTTACACCGCCGCAGGCGCCCCTAAAGCAGCGCCTTGTGGGGGCAGCTTTTTTTGCAGTCCCCGCATCGGACGCAGTCGGGGCTGTTGGGGGTCTTCCACACAGGGATATCCAGCTTACAGGCCCGCTGGCAGGCGCCGCAGGAGGTGCAATTTTCCGTCTTTACCTGCATCCGCCGGAAGGCGATGGGGTTAAAGAGGCCGTACACCGCCCCCAGGGGACAGAGATACCGGCAGAAGGGCCGCCACAGCAGGACCGAAAGGAGCACCAGCAGAAGCAGAACCAGGTTCTTCCAGCCAAAGAGCCATCCCACCGCCTCCTGGAGGGCGGCATTCTGGGAGACCAAGGGCAGCCCCGCGGTGAGGGTCCCCGCCGGGCAGATATACTTACAGAACCAGGGCTGCCCCTGGCCGATGAAATCCACCGCGTAGAGGGGCAGGAGAATCACAAAAACCAGAAGGACCAGGTACCGCAGGCGGCGCAGCCATTTTTCTCCAGGGAGGGTTTTGCGCTTTTTCCCCAGGGGGATTTTATGGAGGAGATCCTGCACCAGGCCGAAGGGACAGAGCCAGCCGCAGACGAACCGCCCAAGGAGGGCCCCCACCATCATCAGAAAGCCTAGGACATAGAAGGAGAAGCGAAAGCCCCGGCTCCCCAGCACCGCCTGGAGGGCGCCGATGGGGCAGGCCCCCAGGGCCCCTGGGCAGGAATAGCAGCTGAGCCCTGGGACGCAGAGGTTCTTCAGGGGCCCTGTGTAGATTTTTCCACCGAGGAAGCCTGCGGCGTAGCCGTTGGTGAGGGCGGTCCACCCCGCCTGGACCCACAGCCGCAGCCCTCCTTTCCCCCTACCCAATGCCGATGCACTCCAGGCAGAGGTTCACCGCCTTGGTGAAGACGGTGAAGTTTTCCGCCCGCAGGATGCCCAGGGCGAAGAAGGCCCCGCCCAAAAGGAGCAGAAGGATGGCCGGAAGATTTTTTCTGCAAATTTCTATCATTTTGCATCCTCCCCGGCGGAGACAGCCTCCAGCTTTTCCTCGATGATGCTCCGCCAGGCTGCGGCGTCCCGGCTGCCCAGGTAGCCTTTGCCAATGAGGGCGCCGGTTTCGTCCACAAAGATGGTGGTGGGGACGCTGCTCACCTGCCACAGCAGGCAGGCGATTAAATCCTCCGAGGGGAGGAGGTGCAGGTAGCTGGCCCCGGTTTCCTCCGCAATCTGGGCCGCCAGGTCCACCTGCTCCTGGGAGATGGAGCCGTCCGGGGCCTGTACATCGGTGACGATGCCCAGGATCTGGAACCCCTGCTCGCTGAATTCCTGGTGGAGGGCCCCCAGGTCCGGCATCTCCCGCAGGCAGGGGCCGCAGAAGGTGGCCCAGACGTTCACCATGGTCACCGGATGCCCCTCAAAGACCGATTGGGTCACCTCGTTTCCCGCAAGATCGGTGGCGGTAAACTCCCCCAGAATGGGGGCGGCCTCCGGGGCCTCTTCCTCCTGGGAGGCGGGGGAGGAGGGGCTTTCCGGCGGGGCTTCCCCGCCGCCGCAGGCAGCCAGGGAGAGCAGCAGGCACCCCGCCAGCAGGGCGGCATAAATTCGTTTATATCGCTTCAATGAAATCGCTCCTTTACCTCGTTCTTTGTTGTGATTATACCGGTTTGGCCGGGGATAGTCAAGCCGCCGCCCCGGTTGATATTTACAAACGGCCTAGCGGATGATAGAATAGTACCATTATCTATCTCCAAAAATGAAAGGGGCTTTTGATCCATGGCAAGGGAGATTGAAATCCTCCAGCCGTCTTTTTACAAGGATTTTTCCTGCATCGGGCCGGCCTGCACCGATAACTGCTGCCACACCTGGCGCATTGATGTGGATAAAGAGCACTATTTAATGTACCGGAAGGTGCGGGACGCCGCCTTCCGGGAGACCTGTGCCGCGGTGCTGAAGAAAAAGCGCAAGGACGCCACCGACGCCTTCTATGCGGTGATGAGCCACCCGGCGGAGGGGAAGTGCGGCTTCCAGGACGAGGACGGCGGCTGCCGCATTGTCCGCCAACTGGGGCCCCAGGCCCTTTGCAACACCTGCACCGTCTACCCCCGGCGGAAGGTCCAGTACCTCCCCGGCCTGTGGGAGCTGTCCCTCTCCCTTTCCTGCGAGGAGGCGGCGCGGCTGGCTATCCTTTCCGGAAAGCCGGTGGAGTTTGAGCGCTTTAGACGCCCCATTGATGAAAAGAACTTTATGGACCGGTATGCACCCGTTTACGCCAGCGGCCGGAACTTCCTGCCGCCCCCCGATTTCGGCCAGCCCCTCCGGCAGGCCTGCATGGACCTGATGGCGGAACGCAGCCACCCCATCAAGGAGCGCATCCTGGCCATTGGCGTTCTGCTGCGGCGGGTGGGCTGCCTGGTGACCGAAAAGAAGCAGGAGCAGATCCCCGCCGCCATCAGCCAGCTGATGGAGCTGATGAAGGCCGGTGCCCTTACCAGCCTCTTCCAAAAGCCCGCCTACAACGAGGCGCTCCACCGCACCGCTTTGGCGCTGCCCCTGGCCCACCTGATGCAGGTGGGGCGGCGGCCTATCTTCCGCCATATCCAAGAGCTTCTGGCCCCCTACTGTGATTACGACCAGAAGGAGAACAACTACACCGCCCGGGAAGAGACCATGGCCTTTTTGCTGCAAATTACCAAAGAGAAGGCCGACCCCGTCCTGGCGGAGCTGGAGCAGGGGGTGGAAAACTACTTTACCTGCTACCTCTTTTCCAGCATCTTCCCCATGTACCATGTGGTCCGCGGCCTTACCCCGGAGGAAAGCGCCATTATGCTGGCGGAGCAGTACGCCCTGCTGCGCATCCTCTTAGCCACCCTGGAGGAGCGGGAGGGGGAAACCTCCCAGCAGCGCCTGGTCCGGGCGGTGGTGGCCCTGGCCCGCATCACCCAGCACAGCGATATGGGAAAGACCTTCCACACCCTGTCGGGCCTTTCCGGTCTGGATAGCCTGGCCCACGCCATGTACCTGCTTTATTGAGCCCAGCCGCTGGCCCTTTTGGAAAGGAGGGAGAACCGGGATGCACATCTACACCCTCAGCTTCCTGCTGGTGTTCCTGCCGGTGGCGGCCCTGATCTATTACGCCGTGCCGCCCCACTACCGGGTGTTCACCCTCTTTTTGGTCTCCCTCTATTTCTACGCCAGCATCTCCCCCCTGGGCCTTTTGGTGATGCTGGCCTCGGTGGGGGCGGATTATTTAATGGCAAAGCCCCTTTTCCTGTGGGGGAAGGGGGACCGCCGGGCCAGGGCGCTGCTGCTGCTGGCGGCGGCCAAAAACATCCTCCTTTTCGTCTCCCTCTCCTCCTGGAGCCAGCTGCGGGATACCGAGATGCCCATTGGGGTGATGGTTTACGCCTTCACCAGCCTGGGGTATTTGGTGGACCTTTACAGCGGGGAGGCGGACCTGACCCCCAGCTTCTACGAATACGGCCTGTTCTGCTGCTTCTTCGGCAAGCTCTATGTGGGCCCCATCCTCTCCTACGGCGACCTTTCCCGCCAGCTGCGGGAGTTTAGGCCCTCCCTTACGCGGGTGAGCCGGGGGGTGGTGTTCCTCCTCCACGGCCTTGCCAAAAAGGTGATTCTGGCCGATTCCCTGGTGGTGCTCACCCAGCAGCTGCGGGAGATTCCCTATGTGGACAAGACGGTGCTTTCGGTGTGGCTGCTTATCATCTGCTCCATCTTCCAAATCTATTACACCCTTTCCGGCTTCAGCGATATGGCCCGCGGCATCGGGGGGATTTTCGGCCTGGAGCTGCCGGAGAACTTCCATTACCCCCTCCAGGCAGATTCGGTCACCGATTTCTTTTCCCGCTTTAACATCTCTGCCAACCGCTTTGTGCGAAAATACGTCTATGGGGCCCTGGGTGCGGAGGACAACGGCCCCCTGGCCACCACCCTCAATATCATGCTCATCACCATGCTGATGGGCCTGTGGTACGGCGTGCGCCTCAACTACCTGGTGTGGGGGGCCTCCCTGGGGGTGTTCATCGTGGTGGAGACCCTTTGGGGGGAGCGCTTCTTTGCCAAGGTCCCGGACCTGGTCCGGCGGTGCTATACCCTGGTGCTCATCATCGTCTCCTTTGCCTGGTATTCCAGCCTTTCCCTGGCCCAGGGCGCCTTCTACCTTCAAACGATGTTCGGCATGCGCACCTTTGAGGTGCTGCGGGGCCTGGGGGGGGACGGCACCTACGCCATGCTTTGGAGCAGGGAAAGCCTCTATCTCATCATTCAGAACTGGCTGCTGCTGGCCGCCTGTGTCCTGGGGAGCACCAGCATCCTCCACCGCAACGCCCAGCGGCTCCAGCACCGCTTCCCCCGGACGATGGAGGGGGTTTCCCTGCTGGTGAACACCCTTCTGTTTATCGGCTCCCTGGCCTTCCTGGTGGTGTAAAGGGGAGCGGGGGGGGCAGGCAGAAAAAAGCGTCGGGTTTATCCGCCCGGCGGCATCGCGAAGAAGGAGGGACCCGTCTATGTCCGGCAAAAAGCGTGTGTTTCCACTGGGCTTTTTAGGGGTCCTTGCCGCCATCGTGGTGGCTGCCGTGGCAAATGACCCGGCGGGGGCCCTGCGGGTGGCGCGCCAGGGGTGGGACCACCCCACCGTCCTGGGGCAGCAGCTGGAAGACTTCCTGGGGCAGAACCTCCCCTTCCGGGAGGAGCTGCGGGGAATGGTGCTGCGGCTGCGGATGCTGGGGGGCTCCTTGGAGCAAAACGGCATCTTCCTGGTGGAGGATAGCCTCATTCCCAATCTCACCGTCAGCGGGGATACCACCCTCCACCGGGGGAATACCCGGCAGATTCTTGCCGCCATGGAGAGAGCCTCCTCCCCCGCCAGCCTGATGCTGATTCCCACTGCCTGCGCCATCCAGCAGGACAAACTGCCGGATTATCTCCCCCTCTATAACCAGCGGGGCTATATTGAGAACACCTACCGGCAGTTCTACGGCACCGCCTCCACGGTGGATGCCTATAACGCCCTTCTGTATGCCGACGGGGGGTATCTCTATTACCGCACAGAGGATAACCTCACCTCCGAGGGGGGGTACGCCCTCTATAAGGCCCTGGCGGCCCGCCTGGGCTTTACAGCCAGGCCCCTTTCCCAGTTCGAGGTGCGCTACGACGTCCACGATTATTACGGGGCGCTGTACCAGCGCTGGGGATACGGCGGGGTGCGCCCCGATGTGATTGCCACCTACCGGGATACCCACGGCACCGCCAGCCAGGTCCTCAATTGGCAGCGCTTTTCCCAAAGGACCTACTACACCCTTTACCCCCAGGAGGCCGCCGCCTCCGGGGATGCCGCCAACGTGATTCTGGGGGGGCAGGCCCCCCGCATCGAAATCACCACGCCGGGGCGGCGCAGCAGCTCCCTTTTGGTGCTGGGGGATCGCACCGCCCTCTCCTACCTTCCCTTCCTGGCGGGGCATTACCAGAAGATCACCTTCCTGGATTTCTCCCTCCTTACCGCCAGCGAGATCGCCGCCTTTAACCCGGACGATTACACCCAGGTGCTTTTTGCCTATTCCCTGGATACCTACCTGAACACCGAGCACCCGGCCAAAGCGGGGGAGCTGGGGGGCGGCGCGGGCTAGGGATTACCGCAGCACCTTCATCTGCATCCCCTCCATCACGTCCAGGGCCTTGCCGTGGAGGATGGGGTCAAAGCTGGCGCAGAGGCGGCTCTGGATAATCACCTCCGCGTTGGGGAAGGCGGTTTGCAGAATCACCGCGTTTGCCATTACGCACAGATTGGTCACCAACCCCGCCAGGGTGATTTCGGTGGGCTGGTAGGGGGCCAGATAGCTGTAGTTCTGGGCCCCAAAGGCGAACTTGGGCGCCAGGTAAACATGGGGATGGTCCTCCTCCATGAACCGCTCCAGGCGGCCGTAAAGCCGCCACCCCTCGGTGGACTTCCGGCAGTGGGGGAGGGGCAGGTGCTTCCCCTCGCGGGTGGAGAGGTAATCCGGCCCGTGGGTGTCCAGGGTGAAGACCACCGGCCAGTTGTTTTGGATGTACTCCTCCACCAGGGCCAGCAGCCCCGCCTCCAGCTCCTTTGCCCCGGCAAAGCCCAGGGCGCCGTCCACAAAATCCTTTTGATAATCTACAACTACAAGTACCTTTCCCATTGCGCAAAGAACCTCCTTTTTCAGGCGAAAAGCCGTTTCTGCCTCTATTTTAGCCCCCAGCGAGGAGGAAAGTAAAGAGCTTTGGGAAAATTTTTCCTTCGGCTGCAATAAAATTAGAAAAGCAGCGCACTACTATTTAGGAGAAACCAAGGCTCCCCAATATTTCGTATGAGAAAGGAACAGACCCAACATGATGAAACGAATTTTTACCGCCTTTTTGGCTGCCGCCCTTCTGCTCACCTCCGCCGCCTGCGGCAAAAAAGCTCCCGCTGCCCCTACCCTCAAGGAGGGTCTCACCCTCAAAAGCGTGGTGGATGACATCGGCAACGAGATTGGCATAACCATGCCCGCCGAGGTGGACGAGAGCATCCTGAAGGACATCGTTGGCATCGAGCCGGAGGATGTGGAGGAGTACGCCGGTTATGTCACCATGGTGATGATTTCCGCCGATAACCTCATCGCCGTCAAGGCCAAGGAGGGCAAGGTGGAGACGGTTCAAAAGGCCCTGGCCGCCCGTCAGGAAACGGTGGTGAAGTCCTTCGAGCAGTACCTCCCTTCTGAGCTGGACAAGGCGAAGGCCGGCAAGGTCATCACCATTGGGGATTATGTCTTCCTGGTGATTCTGGGACGGATGGACAAGGACCCCGCCGCCGAGACCGCCGTCATCGAGGAGATGATCCGCGAGAACTTCGATAACCTGGCCTAAATGTACTTTGATTACCGGGAGCTGTGAAAACAGCTCCCGGTTTTTCTGCGTAAATTTTGGAAGAGAGGGAGGAAAGAGCATCCAGCGGAGGAAAGGCCGTCAAAATCCCCCTCCACAAGCTGGAAAAGGGGCTGTTTTTCTTCCAGCTTGTGGCAAGGGTTCCACCTTTCCCCTCCAGAACGGTTACAAATTCCACTGATTATAGTTACAGTTTGTAATATACTGTAATCACAGGAGCCAGCGGCCGCCAAAAGGCCTGCGCCAGGTTCCTGGAAGTAATCAAATGGAGGAAATTTCGCAGATGAAAAAGATTTTTGCGATGATCGTGGCGGCGGCCATGCTGACCGTGACTGCGGTAGCCGCCGACTTCAACCCCGGCAAGAAGATCCGCTTCAACGGCAACGAGGACCGCTGGGAAGGAGAGCTGAAGAGCATCAATACCGATAACTACTCTGTCTCCAGCGTCAAGTGGGACCAGGGCCGGGATCTGGTCTCCTCGGTGACCATTGATAACGACGACGAGGTGCTGGTGGTGGCCCTGAAGCCGGACTACAAGAGCACCAAGGAAAAGACCCTGGAGGGCACCATCAAGCTGCGGGAAAAGGGGAAGACCCGGTACGCTGTCCTCTCCATCAACGCCACCGTCGGCTTTGACGTGGTGGACCTGATTGTGGACGCCAACGGCGACGTGGAGGTCCCCACCATTGATTCCGGCAGCCTCTACCGCATCGACGATAACGGCAAGGGCTACGGCACCATGAGCTTTTCCGCCGGTGACACCGACATCAGCGTGCGCGTCTACGACGACGAGGTCTATTATCTGCACCACAACAGCGACGCCATCAAGAGCGTCCTCACCGCCAACCCCGATTCCGACGCGGTGATCGACTTCTTGACCTTTGAGGGCACCCCCACCTTTAACTCCACCGCTACCATGAACTTCTACGGCGTGGAGGAGGACCAGATCATCTATGAGATGAAGAACGGCCGCCTCACCCGCTCCGGCGCCAAGTGGAGCGAGGAAAACGGCTCCTGGGAGCTGAAGACCCGCACCCTGGGCAGCTATGTTATCTCCGACCAGGCCCTGAAGAGCCCGGCGGGCAACAGCACCGATGACAACAACACCAACAACGGCACCGGCGGCACCGGCGTGGATAACCCGGAAACCGGTGCAGGGGACGTGACCGGCGTGGCCACCGCCCTGGCCCTGGCCTCCCTGGTCTCCGCTGCCGCTGTCTCCCTGAAGAAGCGGTAAACCGCTACCAGAAGGAACCCAAGAGGACAGAAAAAGGCCCGCTTCGCATCCCGCGGGGCGGGCCTTATTGAGGAAAACCAAGGAGGAACTACCTATGAAGAAATTCCTTGCCCTGGGTCTGGCGGCATTGCTGCTGTGGGCCGTGCCCGCCTATGGGGCGGAGCAGCGCATGGAGATAACCCTGCGCCTCGCCTCGGAGGGGGTGGACGTCACTGAAGGGGGGCTGCGGCCGGATGAGGAATACCGCTTCCCCATCCTGGTGCAGTACGAAGACGAGGTCCCCTCCCACCTGCGGGAGGAGGAGATGGAAGGGAAACGCCTTTCGGTCACTGTCCGCCAAGGGAGCGGGGCCATTGATACCCCAAAGATTGAAACAGAGGGGGGACGGTACTACCTGAGCCTGCGCACCAAGCCCCTCTATAATACCAGCACCCAGGAGATTGAGCTGCTGGTGCGGCTCCAAAACCGGGCCTCCGGCGCGGAGATTTCCAGGGATACCGCCCGGCTGGAGGTGGGCTCCCTGCGGATGCCCTCCGGCGTGGCGGAAAGCCTGGGGGAGGGGGAGACCCTGGCGGTGGATAACCGCTCCCCCATCATCACCGCCGCCCAGTTCCGCCAGCTGGCGGCCACAAATTCTTACCGCCCGGTGACCCTGGCGGGGGAGCGGTGGGAATACACGGTAAACGTCACCGACCTGGGGGCCAGGAACCTTTATAGCACCGCCGCCATTCAGCAGGAGCTGGTGGAAAAGTACCCGGACCAGGAGTTTCGCTTCCTTTCCTTCCCGGCAGAGCCGGACTTTGGGGCGCCGGGGGTCTTTTCCATGGACGTTTCAGACGCCGCCCAGGAATTTGGCGGGGAATTTTACCTCTACCGCCTTTTGGGCAACCGCCTCTACTACCTGAAGAGCCAGTACGATGAAGAGACGGAGCTGCTCACCTTCCGTCCCTCCCAGCTGGGGAGCTATGTCCTCACCCACCGGGAGCTGGGGAGCCTGGAGCTTACCGGCACAGCCGCCCCCTCCGCCCCTTCCCAGGGGAGCGCCGAAGATATCCCCCAGAACCCGGACACCGGGCGGGGCGCCAAGGGGCCTGGCCTGGCCGCCGCCCTGGCGCTGCTGGCGGGCCTTTCCGCCGCCGCTGTCTTCCTGCGCCGCAGGGCGTGAGGGGCTGGCAAGGGATTCGTGCTGGGCTGTCGCCCAGCCCCGCCTTCTTTTTCTTCTTGCAGAAGAAGAAAAAGAAGCAAAAAGAAGAATGACAAAAGGTTTCAATAATACAGCAAATTTGAAAGAAAAATCTGCGTGGTTTGGCCACTCCCAAAAAACGCAGGCAAAAGGCAGGGTATGGAGTTTTTTTCCATACCCTGCCTGGTTTATCTATTCATACTGGAACACCGGGAAGCTGACGGTCTCCCCAAAGTATGCCTTCACCTCGTCGGGGGTGTCCTCGTCGGAGAGCCAGAAGCTGCATCCGGTGCGGTCCTCCCCCTCCAGGGTGACGATGTACCCCTTCTCCCGGATGTGGCAGTCCACCCCCAGGCACTTGTCCAGAAGCTGCCGGATCTTCTCCGGGTCCCGGAGGATATAGGCCCCGTCCTCGCTCATGCGGCTTTGGATGGGCCGGTTTGTCAGGACGGCGCTGGTCTCCCGGCTGGGCCACAGGTCCTGGGGACCGGTGCCGCTCCAGTACACCTCCCGCGCCATGTAGGAGACCCCCGCCCAGCGGATGGTGAGGGCGGTCACTTTGTCTTTGTGGAGCCGCCCGGTCATTTCCCCCAGGCCGGAGGTCCAAAAGAACTCCATGGTTCTTTCGTCCTGGCGGTACACTGGGATGCAGAAGCTCCGCCAGCAGTCCCGGTCAATGCGCGCGTCGCTCAGGCGCTCCCTGGGGAGCTGGGTTTCCACTGTCAGGTAGGCCGCCGCCTTGGCGCTGCCGTCCCGGAAGAGGGTGGGGTCGAAGGCTTCGGCGTCTGCCTTCATGGCCTCCACCAGCCGCCGGATGGTCTCCTGGCTGGTGATGGGATTGCTGGTTTTCAGGCCGGTGACGTCGCTGACCCGGACGGCCTTTATCTCCTCCGGGGTGATGGTGAACCGGGGGTCGGTCTGCTCCCGGAACTCCCGGCTTTCCTCAATGGCCAATAGCGCCGTCACATCCCGGTAGAGGCGGGGATCCAGCACGTTAGGCCCCAGGCTGGCATAGCCCCGCTCCACCCGGTCGTTGTATCGGATAAACAGGCCGGAGGCATAGACCTCATCGCCCTCCGGGTCTATCTGGAGGAGGTGCCGGTGCAAATCCTGTACCAGCCGGACGCCCTCCGGGGTGGTGAAAAGGGCCCAGCCGGTGTCGCCGTAGCGGTACCTTCCCTCCCCGTCCGTCTCCTCGGTGTCTGCCAGGGCCCACTCCGCCAGCTGGCCGTACCGTCCCCGGTAGGTGATGGCCGCATTCCTTACCTTCCCCGCCGCCGGGATGTAGTTTACATACCCCAGGCCCCCGTGGGTCATCACAAAGGCGGCAGCGGTGACCACTGCCACGGTGGCGGCCAGGGCAGGGAGGGATCTTTTCAGCCCCCGGAAGCCCCGGTCCATGAGGACTTGGCAGGCCAGGGCGGTAAGGGCCGCCCCCACCAGCGCCGTCACCCAGAAGGGCTGGGCGCCGGTATCCAGGTGGCTTTCCTCGTGGATAAGAAGGGCCAGCCCCAGGCCCCCGATGTAGACCAACACGGCCTTCCCCAGGGTGTTTAACGGCTCCCTGGCCCCGGCAGTCTCCGCCAGCTCGCTGGGCCGCCTCCTGTAAAGGCGGCAGGCTGCCCACAGCAGCGCCAGGGCCAGTACCAGCCACAGGAGGATGGCCCAGTCCATGGCGTAGAAGGGCGGTGGATCGATGTACATGGTGTGCTCCATCACCCGCCCCAGCATCAGCAGCAAGGGGGTGGACCAGGTGAGCTCCCAGCCGTTCAGCCCGGAGACAAAGCCGGTGAGGTACCGGTCGCAGACCAGGGCGCTGATGAAGACTATCCCCGCGGGGGCGCAGAACACCTCCAGGGAGAAGAGGAGATTTTCAAAGGCGCTGCCGATCTTTACGGCCACCAGCAGCACCACGGCGATGGTGGCCAGGGAGGTGACCATCCAGCCGGCCCAGTCCAGGAGGATCTCCCCCACTGCCAGGGTGAAGCCCAGGGAGTTTTGGGGCAGGCCGATGGCCAGCCGCAGCGCCCCCGCCCCCAGGATGATGAGATAATCCAGGGTGAGGGGGAGGGCGATGGTGAAAAAGACCGCCCCGGCGTTTGCCAGCAGCAGGCTCTCCCGCCGGATGGGCAGGCTGTGGTACAGGTCGGACGCCCGGCGGCTGTGGAGCCAGTGCGCCTGGACCAGGGCCAGCAGCAGGGACAGGGCCGGAACCATGGCGAACATCACCGCCAGGGAAAGGCCGGTGTAGATGTGGGCGCGGGTGGACATATAAAGGTAGAGGATCCCGTCGGGGCTGGGGCGGGAGAAGAATATCTCCAGGATGTATTGCAGGGGAAAACAGAAAAAGCTGACCCCGAAGAAGCAAAGTCCTGCCGGGAGGTTTCTGCGCAGCAAAAAGCCCAGCAAAAACCGCCCCGGATTAAGCGAGGACCTGGTTGTAGTCATAGCCTGCCGCCTCCATTTCTCCAATAAAGATTTCTTCCAGGGTGAGGGGGAGGGCCTCGATGAAAAGAGGCGCATACCCTTCCAGCACCGCCAGGGTTTCATCCGGGCTTCCCTTTACCAGCAGGCTGGCAAGGTTGCCCCGCTGCTGCCGCTGAAGGATGACAAGGCCGGTCCCTTGCCAGTCCACCGGCTCCGGGAAGGCGGCCTGCACCTTGCAGAAGCCCGCCTTCAGCTGGTCCAGCTCCCGCTCCAGGAGGATTTTCCCTCCGTGCAGCAGGCCAATGTGGTCACAAAGCTCCTCCAGCTCCCGCAGATTGTGGCTGGAAAAAACCACCGCCACCTGCCGGGAGGCCACCTCCTGGACGATGAGCCGCCTTGCCAGCAGGCGGACCACCGGGTCCAGACCATCAAAGGCCTCGTCCAGCAGCAGGTAGGGGGTGCGGCAGCTGAGGGCCAGCAGCAGGGCCCCCTGGCGGCGCATCCCTTTGCTGAGGCTGCTTATCCGCGCCCCCGGATCCATCTGGAAGACGCCGCAAAGGCGCTCGAACTCCCCCTGGTGGAAGGTGGGATAAAGCCCCTGGTAAAAGCGGGCCATCTCCCGGATGGTGGCTCCCGGCGGGAACCACAAATCGTCCGGAAGGAGGAACACCTTCCCTTTGCTCCCGGTGTTTTCGTACACCGGCTCCCCGTCCACCAGCACCTCCCCCGCCTCCGGGCGGTACACCCCGCAGAGGAGGCGCAGCAGGGTGGAATTTCCGCTGCCGTTGGGCCCCACCAGCCCGTAGATGCTGCCGGTGGGGATTTGGATGGAAAGCTCCTCCAGCACCTTTACAGATCCAAAGCCCTTTTGCAGCCCTTTGGCTTCCATCATTTCCCATCGCTCCCTTCTTGTTTTGCCCAGGCTCCCTCCAGGATGCCCAGCACCTCCTCCCGGCCAAGGCCGGCCAGCGCCGCCTGGCGGGCGGCCCCCTCCAGGGCTTTTTTTGCCTGCTCCCGGAACACCCCCTGGGCGGCTTCCTTCCCCTGGACGAAGCTCCCCCGCCCCGCCGCCGAGGAGATGACCCCCTGGCTCTCCAGCTCCTGGTAGGCCTTCTGGATGGTGTTGGGGTTGGTCCCCAGGCTGGCGGCCAGGCTGCGCACCGAGGGGAGCTGGGTCCCCTCCGGCCACACCCCCAGGAGGATAAGCTCGGTGATGCGCTCCACAATCTGGCGGTAGATGGGAATTCGGCTGTAAAAATCCAGGGAGATCATCGGCCCCGCCTTCTTTCAAAATGAAGTGTATTATTAGAACTAGTACAGTTAGTACGGTTTGAGTATACCACAGCCCGGCGCCCCTGTCAATCCCTCTAAAAACCCCGGAAAAAGCTGGCCCGCAGCGCTTTTGAAATTTATTTTCAAACAAACATCCCCAAAGCTCCGGGGAAGAGAGGGGGACATACCTATCTATTCTGTCGAAAAATTATTCTCCACGCCGGGGCTGTTTATACAAAAATGTCGAAAAAATTTGTCTGTTTTGTCAGTATACAGATAGACGCCTTTTATGTTATCATAAGTACACGAAAAAAATTTTCACATCGGCTCTCTGGTTTGCCATTTTTACAAAGGGCATCTCGGTTTGGCGGATGGAGCAGTTTTCACAAGCCAAAGAACTTTGGGGAAATCCCCATAGGATCTTTGGCTGCTCTCAACTTTGGACGGCTATTGCCGTCCGGTGCAGATGAAAATTTTTTACATAGGCGCGGCTTTAGAAGGAGCTGGAGGATGCCGGTCTTCCAGCCCTTTGAGCCCGGCAGGATATCCTGCCGGTATCCCGTTTTACGGGATAAATATGTTTAACAAACAAAAAGGAGAAGGTCATTTATGAAGAAAACGAGGAATCGCCTGTTGGCGCTGGCCCTGGCCCTGATTTTGGTATGTATGGCTGGCTGCGGAGGCAACAACAATGCAACCAGCAGCGGCGGAAATTCCAATAGCACCTCGACGGCCACCCCCGACCCCGCCCCTAGCGCCGGCAGCGGCGAGCAGGTCCTGAAGGTTGCCACCACCCTGGGCAGCGGCGGCGGCGCCGACGCCACCGGCGACAAGACCAAGTACCCCTGGCATAACCCCGACGGCGTAACCGTCGCCGCCATGTACCGCACCCTGCTGCTGGCGGACGCCAACCTTACCAACGTTTCCCCCAGCCTGGCGACGGATTACACCGTCTCGGAGGACGGGCTGACCTACACCTTCACCATGAAGGAGGGTGTGAAGTGGTCGGACGGCGAGCCCCTTACCGCCGCGGACGTGGCGTTCAGCATCAAAACCAACCTGAAGGTGGCCTCCGGCAACGCTATCTTCACCAACGCCTTTACCAACATCGTCGGCGCGGAGGCCTGGCGTGACGGCAGCGCCAGCGACCTGGAGGGCGTAAAGGTGGAAGGCAACGTTGTTACCATCACCCTGTCCTCCCCCTATGGCGCTTTTATCCCCGTTATCGCCCAGTTCTGCATTCTGCCGGAGCACGCCATGAAGGACCTGGATCCCCTGGAGATCCACAACAGCGAATACTGGGCCAACCCCGTCACTTCCGGCGCCTTTAAGCTGGGGGAGCTGAGCGTGGGCAACTACTACACCCTGGTGCCCAACGAGCACTACGAGGGGACCCCCTGGAAGATCACCCAGATCATCAACTACTACGTGCCCGATCTGCTGGTGGCCGCCCAGGCCGGCAACACCTATATGCTCAACACCAACGCCCCGGAGATTATCAGCGAGCTGGGCAAGCTGGACTTCATGACCATGTACCCGGTGGACATCCTCTTCTACCGCTATTTCATCTGCAATATGAAGGGCGTGGACGGCAACGAAAACCCCGTTATGCAGGATAAGCGGGTGCGCGAGGCTATCCTTTACGCCATCGACCGGGAGACCATCGCCGAGCAGCTCTATCCGGGCCTGGCCCATGTCCTCCACTCCGGCGTGCCCAACGATTACGCGGAGTATAACGGCACCGCCTATGAGTACAACCCCGAAAAGGCAAAGCAGCTGCTCCAGGAGGCCAACTACGACTTTAACCACACCTTCCGCATCCTCTACTACTATTCGGACCAGAACTCCATCGACTTTATGGACACCATCGCCTACTACCTGCGGGAGGTGGGCATGAAGGTGGAAACCGTCCACAGCCAGCAGGGCACCGTGGACCTCTTCCAGACCCGCAACTACGATGTGGGCTACAAGGGCCTTTCCGCCTTTAACATCGCCGAGTGGTACGGCGAGTACTCCTCCGGCAACGCCAACTTCCGCAACATCTTCGGCGGCGACACCAAGTTTGACGAGAAGGCGGAGGCCATCGCTGCCGAAGCCGACCCCGCCAAGCGCAGCGCCATCCTCAAGGAGCTCCAGACCCTGGAGCAGGATAACCTTTACAAGCTGCCCCTGTACACCATCGGCAACAACATCTTCATCAACACCAACTGCGTGAAGCTGCCGGACGGCGTGACCTTCGGCAATCCCTGGTATCTGTATGATATGGATCTGGCCAACTGGGAGATCATCGGCTGATCTGCACAGGCAGTCCCCCTTCATTGAGCAGCCTGACGCAACGATTTTTAGGGGAGGCGCAGCTCATTTGCGCCTCCCCTTTTGCATTCCCCGCAGGGAGCGGGTCCGGCGCAGAATTTCCGCCCGGCGAGCCTCCCCCCACACCGCCTCCGGCGGCGCTAAGCAGTTTTTTTAGGCTGCCGGAGGCAGGAAACAGGTCCCTGAGGGAAGGAGTGGAAGAATTTGCTGAATTTTATCGGGAAAAAGTTGCTTCAAATGATCCCCATGCTGCTGCTGATTAGCTTCATTGTATTTGGCGGCCTGCAGCTGATGGATGTGGACCCCATCAGCTACATGCTTACGCCGGATATGGCGGCCAGCGCCGAAAATCAGGAGGCCCTCCGGGAGCAGCTGGGTCTGAACGACCCCTTTATAGTCCGCTACGTCAATTGGGTAAAGGACCTGCTGAAGGGCAACTTCGGCTACAGCATCGTCAACGGCAGCTCCATTGCCAACATTGTCCGCACACGGCTCCCGGCCACCTTTGAGCTGGCCATCATCGCCCTCATTCTGTCTTCTATCATCGGGATTGGGATAGGTATCCTATCCGCCATCCGACAAAACGGGATCATTGACTATGTGGGCCGCGTCTTTGCGGTGCTGGGTCAGTCGATTCCCCAGTTCTTCTTCGGCATCTGCATGGTTCAAATCTTCGCCATCAAGCTGGGGTGGCTCCCGGTCAACGGCCGCACCTCCCCCGGCGCCAGCGGCCTGGGGGACGCCATCGTCCACCTGGTGCTGCCGGTGCTGACCATGACGGTGGCCATGTGCGCGGTTTTGATGCGCTATTCCCGCAACACCATGCTGGATGTGCTGAACAGCGATTACATTAAGACCGCCCGCTCCAAGGGCATCCCGGAGTGGAAGGTTTACATTAAACACGGCTTCCGCAACGCCATGCGGCCGGTGCTGGTTATCCTCTGTTTCCGTCTGCCGATGCTTATCGGCGGCTCGGTGGTCATTGAATCGGTATTCGGCTGGCCGGGCATCGGCTCCATCATCACCCAGTCGGTGGTCTCCGGCGACTACCCGGTGATTATGGTGACGACGCTGATGGTGGCGGCGGCCATTCTGGTAGCCAGCTTCCTGGTGGATGTGCTGACAGCGGCACTGGATCCCAGGGTGCGGCTGGGCGAGTAGGGAAGGAGGGGCTAACATGAGTTCTCAGGCATCTGTACTTCAGCAAGCGAACAAAAAGCACGCCTCCAGCCTGCTGCGCAAAAATGTCCGCAAATTTGTCAACAACCGGCTGGCGATGATCGGCCTCATCTTTGTGGTGCTGATTGTTTTTGCCGCCGTTTTCGCGCCGATGCTTACAAGCTATGACCCCAATAAGCTTAGCCTGAGCGAAAAGAACACAGCGCCCTATATGGAGCACCTCCTGGGCACCGATAACCTGGGCCGGGATGTCTTTGCTCGTGTGCTGTACGGCGGGCGGGTATCCGTCTTTATCAGCGTCATGGGGGCGCTGATGGGCTCCATGGTGGGGATGGTCCTGGGCTCCTTGGCCGGCTATTTCGGCAGCAAGGTGGACATGGTGCTGGTGCGCCTCTCCGAAATTTTCCAGACCTTCCCGGAGATGATCCTCATTATGATCCTGGTGGCTATCCTGGGCCAGGGGGTGGGGAACCTTGTGCTGGTGTTCTCGCTCACAGGCTGGATGACCACCTTCCGAATGGTGCGCAACGAGTTTCTGGCCCTGCGGGGGGAGACCTATGTCCAGGTCTGCGAGGCCTTCGGAATGCCCAAGGCCGCCATCATGTTTAAGCAGATCCTGCCCAACGTTCTTTCCCCGGTTATCGTGTCTGCTACCGTCAACGTGGCGGGCTTCATCCTTTCGGAGGCAAGCCTGAGCTTTTTGGGGGTGGGCGTTCCCTCGTCGGTGCCTACCTGGGGCAACATCCTCAACGCCGCCAAAAGCGTGGAGGTGGTCTCGAACTACTGGTGGCTCTGGGCGGTGCCTGGCGGGGTAATCTCCATCTTTGTGCTGGCCATCAACTTCTTCGGTGACGGCCTGCGGGATGTCCTCGACCCGAAACAACAGTAAGGAGGGCGTCATGAAAAATATGGATTATGTATTGGATGTAAAAAATCTGTCCACCAGCTTTATCTCCGACCGGAAGGAAATCCGTATCGTCAAAAATGTCTCCCTGCGCCTGCGCCGGGGCACCACCCTGGCGGTGGTGGGGGAATCCGGCTGCGGCAAAAGCGTGACCGTCCATTCCATCGTCAAGCTGATGCCCAAAAACGCCAGGGTCAGCGCCGACCATGTGCTCTACCGTTCCGCCAAGGACGGGAAGGAATACCGTTTAGACCAGATGGAGCCCTTTGGCCCGGAGATGCGCAAGCTGCGGGGCGCCGAAATCGGCATGGTGTTCCAGGACCCCATGAGCTCCCTGAACCCGGTTTACAAGGTGGGGGACCAGGTGGCGGAGGGGCTGATTCAGCACACCGGCATGAGCAAGGCGCAGGCCCAAAAGCAGGTGCTGGATATGTTCCGCAAGCTGGGCATCCCCGACCCGGAAAGCCGTATCAGCGATTATCCCCACCAGTTTTCCGGCGGGATGAAGCAGCGGGTGGTCATCGCCATCGCCATGATCTGCAACCCGGATATTATCATCGCCGACGAGCCCACCACCGCCCTGGACGTGACCATTCAGGCCCAGATTATGGAGCTGATGAAGTCCCTGCAGGTCAACGACCACAAGTCCATCATCCTCATCACCCACAACATGGGCCTGGTGGCGGAGATGGCGGACGAGGTGTGCGTAATGTACATGGGCCGGGTGATGGAGTTCGGCTCCCTGGAGGATATCTTTGAAAATCCCTCCCACCCCTACACCCAGGCGCTGCTGCGCTCGGTGCCGGTGCTGGGGCTGGCGGAGGGGCAGGAGCTGGGGACCATCCCCGGCATCACCCCCAACCCGGCGGAGCTGGGGCCGGGGTGCGAGTTTGCCGGCCGCTGCCCCTTCTGTCAGGAGCGGTGCAAGGAGAAGGATATCCCCCGCTTCGAGGTGTCTCCGGGGCACTATGTCCGCTGTCTGAAATTTGATTCCTTCCAGGAGGTGGACTGATATGGCAGAAAAAGAATTGATTTTCCAGATCAAGAATTTGCAGATGTGGTTCCCCATCCGGAAGGGCTTTATGCGGAAAACCACCGGCCATGTCAAGGCGGTAGACGACGTCAGCCTCGATGTTTACAAGGGGGAGACCCTGGGCATTGTGGGGGAATCCGGCTGCGGCAAATCCACCCTGGGCAAAACCATCATGATGCTCAACAACCCCACCGGCGGCCAGGTGCTTTTTAACTACGAGGGCCAGTTTAAGGACATTACAAAGTTCACCAGCCAGGAGCTGTTCCAGTTCCGCAAGAAGGTCCAGATGGTCTTCCAGGACCCCTATTCCGCCCTGAACCCCCTAAAGAAGATTTACACCGCCTTCGAGGAGCCGCTGAAGGTCCATGGCGTCAGCAGCAAGGAGGAGCGGGAGAGGATTATGGAGGACGTGCTGAAGATGGTGAACATCCAGCCCGATTACCTCCTGCGCTATCCCCACGAGTTTTCCGGCGGCCAGCGCCAGCGCCTCTGCATCGCCCGCGCTCTGGAGGTCCGGCCGGAGGTGCTCATCTGCGACGAGCCGGTTTCCGCCCTGGATGTCTCCATCCAGGCCCAGGTGCTCAACCTGATGAAGAAGATCCAGAAGGACCTGGGGCTCACCTACCTCTTTATTGCCCACGACCTTTCGGTGGTGCAGTATATGTCCAACCGCATCGTGGTCATGTACCTGGGGAAGATTGTGGAGATTGCCGATTCCCGCACCCTCTACGACGAGCCCCTCCATCCCTATACCTGCGCCCTTCTTTCCGCCATCCCCGTGCCCCAGATTCGCCAGGAAAAGAAGCGCATCGTCCTGCCGGGGGAGGTGCCCAGCCCCATCCGCAAGCCCACCGGCTGCGCCCTCCACCCCCGCTGCCCCCACTGCATGGAAAAATGCAAGCAGGTGGATCCGGTTCTGAGCCGTTACAAGGACGGGGAGCATCTGGTGGCCTGCCACCTTTACGGAAAAGAGGACTGAAGGGCCGCCTGGTAAAAGCGCCCAGGGGCTTTCCGCCCCTCCTGTCCGGCAAAGCTACAAACGAATTACGAAGGAAAAAACATGAACAAATATCTTTTTTTAGACCGCAGCTGCCTCCAGCCCCAAGGAATGGAAAACGTGCGCTTGGTGCTGGCCGCTGCGGAAAAGGACACCGCCAACAACCCCCTGTTTTCCGAGGGTTTCTTCAGCACCCCCTCGCTGCCCTGGGAGGCCCGCTACGATAACGCCTACCCCAATGTCATCTACGACCCCAAGTACAAAAAGTATCGCTGCTACTACACCTTCTGTTCCAAGGACGAAGAATCCACCTCCACCCCCCGGCAGGAGCGGGCAAAGCGGGATTATCGCCCCATGCCCACCCGCATCGCCTCCCTGGGGTACGCGGAAAGCGACGACGGCGTCCACTGGGTGAAGCCCAGCCTGGGGCTGGTGGAATTTGAGGGCAGCCGGGAGAACAACATGCTCTTCCGCTACGCCCACGGCACTGGCGTGTTTTTGGACCAGGAGGAGACAAACCCGGCCAAGCGGTACAAGCTGGTGACCAAGGTGGAATACCCCGGCGGCCACACCTATATGGCGGTGAACTTTTCCGAGGACGGCGTCCACTGGGGGGAGATGATCCCCTGGCCCCGGTGGAACCCGCCGGCGGATTCCCACAACTTCCCCTTCCGGGACAAGGTGGACGGCCTCTTTAAGGTCATCACCCGCACCTGGCGTAATGGGGTGCGGGTCTCCGCCATCTGCTCCAGCCGGGACTTTATCAACTGGAGCGAGCCGCTGGAGATTATCCGGGGGGATGGCTTTGAATCCCAGGTCTATTCGATGCCGGTGTTTTGGTACGATGGCATCTACCTGGGCCTGGCCTCCATGTTCCACGAGGGGGACCGTTCGGCGGAGAACTTTGACACGGTGGACCTGGAGCTGACCTATGCCTCCGCCTGCGATCGATTTGACCGGGTGGCCCCATACCAGTACCTGATCCACCGGGGCCAGGGCCGGTACCCGGACGGAGACTTTGACTGCTGCTGCATCTATGCCGCCGCGCCCCTCGATATGGGGGACGGCCGCCTCTGCTTCTACTACATGGGGGGCAACGGACAGCACACCAACTTCCGGGAGACCTCCTTTGGGCGGGCGTTTCTGCCCAAGGACCGCTTTGCCTGGTACGAGCCCAGGGAGGCGGGGAAGGAGGCCCTCCTTTCCACCGGCCGCCTGAACATCTACGGCAACGAGCTGCGGGTGCTGGCGGAAACAGAGGAGGACGGGCGGTGGTCGGTGGCGGTGTGTCCCACCTGGAAGAGCGAGCCCTTTGAAGGCTTCGGCTTTGAAGACTGCACCCTGACCCCCGGCGGGGACGGCTATACCCAGGTGCAGTGGAAGCGCAAGCTGATGGAGCTGGAAAACGCCACCGTCTCTTTGGTGTTCCGCTTCCAAAAAACCAAGCTGTACGCCTTCCAGGGGGAGCTTATCCGCACCGCGGAGCGCTATTACGAGGGCGCGCCGACGGCGTGAGAAAGAGGCAAAAGCGATGATATTTTGCAAATTGGAGCAGCTGGGCCGGTATCGGGGCCTTTCACAGCACCTGGATACGGCGATTCGCTTTTTGGAGGAGGGCGGGGCCTCCCGCCTGACCATGGGCCGCAACGAGGTGGACGGGGAGGCGGTGTATGTGAACCGCTTTGCCTACGACACCGCGGCGGAGGCTATCACCGAGGGCCACATCCGGTATGTTGACGTGCATCTTGTCCTTTCCGGCCAGGAGCAGATCGGCGTGGCGGATGTATCCACCCTGGAGGAGATTGAGCGGAGAGAGGAGGAGGACTGCATCCTTTTTTCCGGCCCCTTCCAGAGCCTTTGCGTCATGAAGCCGGGGGATGTTTTAATCACCTTTCCGGAGGACGCCCACAGTCCAAAGCGCCAAAATGGCGCTCCCTGCCACGTGGAGAAGGCGGTTATAAAGGTCCTGTGGGATTAAGGGCGCCCCTTCCCGCAACAAATGAATCGAAGGACGCCGGGGGATGAGCCTCCGGCGTCCTTTTGCGTTTGGATGATTCGATGATTTTTATGAAAATTTGACACTGGATTTCAGAATAACTCATAATTGAAATCAATATGCTGTTTTGCTATAATAAAAAATCCCCCCTTTGAACGGGTTTTCGGAGCGCTTAACAGGTGTTTTTTGGCGTTAAACGAGAAGGGATGTGACGGCGTATGAACAGCAGTGTCCGTGCGGTGATCTTTGATGTGGATGGGACCTTGTACGACTACAGGACCCATTCGGTTCCCCTTTCCGCCCAGGAGGCCCTGGGCCGCCTGCGGGAGCGCGGGCTGCGGATTATCGTTGCCTCCGGACGCTCTTATGCCCTGCTGGGGGAATCCCTTGTCCAGCTGCTCCAGGCGGATCACTATGTCCTGTCCAACGGGCACGAGCTGTTGGACCAGGGGGGGCGGCCTGTGTACCAGGAGCGCTTTACCCTGGAGGAGACCGAGGGCCTGCTGGGGACGGCCCGCCGCCACGGGGTGAATGTGATGCTGAAATACCACGGCTTCTGCTGCGTGTACGCCGGGTGGGATGAGATGCGTTCGGTGTTCCGGATGATGGACCCGGACCAGGGCAGCTACCGTTTTTGCCCGGAGTGGAACTACCACTGCCAGGAGCTTCCACTGGGCTTTACCCTAAAGGGCGGGCCGGACCTGCGCCAGCAGCTGGCGGAATGGGAAACAGCCCTGCGCATCGAATATTTCACCGATCCTTCGGAGTGCGACGTCTTCCATCACAGCGCAAACAAATGGACCGGCTTGGAGCGGATTCTATCCCAGGAGGGGCTTCAGCCGGAGCAGTGCATCGCCTTTGGGGACAGCGGCAACGATGTGGATATGCTCCGCTCGGTGGGCTGCGGCATCGCCATGGGCAACGGCTCCCCGGCGGCCAAGGCAGCGGCGGCGCAGGTCTGCCGGCCCTCCTGGGAGGATGGCATCTACCACGCCCTGCGGGAGCTTGCGGTTATATAAATAAAGAGAGCGGAGGGCAGCCTAGGCTCCTATAAACCGGGCTGCGAACCCCCTCCCCCCTTGTAAAGCCTCCCTTTGGGGGGCTTTGCCTTTGCGCAAAAACGCAGCGTATTTTTTTAGCCTGCATCCAAATTTTTCTTTGCTGCAATAACCGGACGTCCTCCATCGTTTTATAGGCGGGAGAAAGCCCGGAAGGGGGAAAAGTGTGAACTTTTTTCGGGAACTTTCCAAAACGTTTGACACTTCCCCCCGACTATAGTAAAATTATGCTGATATGACTCGCAATTTTGCGGGAATCGTAATACTATATAAGAGGAGCTTTGGCGTCCCCCAGGGTTTTGGGATGCAAAGCGGTTTATTATGTATGGAATGGAAGTGTCTGCCTATATGAGAAAAACAAAGATTATCTGCACCCTTGGCCCATCCTCCTGCGACGAGGTGACCCTGCGCAAAATGATGCTGCTGGGAATGAACGTCTGCCGCTTCAACTTTTCCCACGGCAGCCACGAGGAGCACCTGGAGAAGCTGCGGCTGGTGCGGCAGCTGCGGGCGGAGCTGCGGCTGCCCATTGCCACCCTGCTGGATACCAAGGGACCGGAGATTCGCCTGCGGGATTTTGAGGGGGGGAGCATCCAGCTGCGAGGCGGCGCTCCCTTTACCCTCACCACCCGCCAGGTGATGGGGACCGAGGAGCAGGCTTCCATCACCTACCAGGGACTCCCTGGGGACGTGGTCCCCGGCGGCCGCATTCTGATTGATGACGGCCTGGTGGAGCTGCGGGTGGAGACCGTTACCGATACCGACATCGCCTGCACCGTGGTCAACGGCGGCAAGGTCTCCAACCACAAGGGGATTAACGTCCCCGGCGTCTCCCTTTCCATGCCCTACCTTAGCGATACCGATAAGGAGGACCTGCTCTTCGGTATCCGGGAGGGGTTCGATTTTGTGGCGGCCTCCTTTGTCCGCACCGCCCAGGACGTTCTGGCTATCCGGGGCTTTTTGGGGGAAAACGGCGGGCGGCATATGAAGATCATCGCCAAAATCGAAAACGCCGAGGGGGTCCGAAACCTGGACGAGATCCTGGCCGTCTCCGGGGGCATTATGGTGGCCCGCGGGGACCTGGGGGTGGAGGTGGACATGCAGGAGATCCCCATCCTCCAAAAGCAGATGATCCAAAAGGCCTACAGCGCCGGCAAGGTGGTCATCACCGCCACCCAGATGCTGGAAAGCATGAGCAGCCACCCCCGTCCCACCAGGGCGGAGGTAAACGACGTTGCCAACGCCATCTATGACGGCACCAGCGCCATTATGCTCTCCGGGGAAACCGCCGCCGGGAAGTACCCCCTGGAGGCCCTGAACACCATGGCTACAGTGGCCGCCCGCACCGAGAAGGACATCAACTACCGCAAGCGCTTCCGGGCGGTGGACGCTGGTCCCGCCTCCAGCAACATCACCGACGCCATCAGCCACGCCACCTGCACCACCGCCCTGGACATTGGGGCGGCGGCCATCATCCCCATCTCCAAGTCCGGCCGCACCGCCCGGATGGTGAGCAAATACCGGTGCAGCATCCCCATCATCGCCTGCACCACCGACGAGGTCTCCTACCGCCAGCTGGCCCTCAGCTGGGGGGTGATTCCGGTGATGTGCCCGGAGCAGAAGGATACCGACGCTCTCTTTTCCGCCGCCGTCCAGGCTGCCCTGGAGCAGAGCCACATCCTGAAGGACGGGGACCTGGTGGTCCTCACCGCCGGTCTTCCCCTGGGGGTTTCCGGCACCACCAACCTCCTGAAGGTCCAAACGGTGGGCAGCACCTTCCTGCGGGGCAAGGGGCTTAACGACCTTTCCGTTTCCGGCACCGTTTCGGTGGGGCGCACCAGCCCGGAGGTCCAGGCCAACTTCACCTACGGGGATATCCTGGTCTGCCGGGAGGCTGACCTCTCCCTCCTAAAGCAAATCTTCTCCGCCTCCGCGGTGGTCACCGAGGAGAGCACCCCGGAAAGCGACCACCTGCTGGACTCCATCGCCGGGCAGCTGAATGTCCCCATTCTGGTGGGGGTCCGGGACTGCACCCGGCTGCTGCGCACCGGGGAGACGGTGGAGCTGGACGCCGCCAAGGGAATCATTACTCCGCTGAAAGTGTAGGACCTGTGCCTACATTTCTAAATATTTAATAAAAATCTGACAGAGGTGTTGTTCATGAAAATCCCATCTTCCACCCTGCGTCCCCTTATCTGCATAGTACTGGTTGTGGCTATGACCCTGGCCCTGGCGGCCTGCGGCGGCAAAGACGACCCGTCCACCTCCCCCTCCAGCGATACGGGGAGCCTTATCACCTCCAGCAAGCCGGTGGGCAGCTCCAGCAAGACGGATTCCTCCAGCTCCAACTCGGATTCGGATTCCGCCTCCGATGCCGGGCAGCAGGCTACCGCCGATATCCAGAAGGATATGCTGAACAAAATGTCCGCCTTCTACCAGAAGAACGACGACACTGTGGGCTGGCTCAACGTTCCCGGCACCACCATTGATGAGCCGGTGGTCCAGGGGGTGGATAACGATTACTACCTGCGGCGCAACAACCTGAAGCAGAGCGATTTCAACGGCTGCTACTTTGCCGATTGCCACACCGGCACGGGGGCGCGGGCGGATATTTCCCGCAATATTGTCATCTATGGACACAGCATGGACGACAACCCGGACGGCGCCCGGTTCTCCCAGCTGAAGAAGTACCTGGATATTGATTACTGCAAGGAAAACCCCTATATCTATTTTTCCACCCCGGAATCCTCCCTCACCTGGCAGATTTTTGCGGTGTATTACACCGATATCGCCTTCGATTACATTGATACCGACCCGGACGACATCAAGTACGCCAACATCATCAGCGAAGCAAAGCAGCGCAGCCAGTTTATCTTTGACGTGGACGTGGGCATCAACGACAACATCCTTACCCTTTCCACCTGCACCTACAAGGAGACCACCAACCGCAGCAACTACCGCTATGTGGTGATGGCAAAGCTCCTCCCTGCCGGCGCTTCCCTCACCACCCCGGTGAAGGTGGAGGTAAACCCCTCCCCCAAGTCCCCCTTCTAATAAAAACCAATTGATACACCCCCCAAAAAACAAGCCCCACAGAACACCTGGTCTGTGGGGCTTGCTGTTTTTTGTGATGCCCTCTCCCTGAAGTATCCCGGCGGGGGGAGCGGGGGGTTATTTGCCCTCCTGGAGCTTTTGGATGCAGCTGGCGCAGACAGATTTTCCCGCCAGCTGCGTAAGGGCCTCTTGGGCGCCGCAGAAGATGCAGTTGGGGGAATATTTCCGCAGGCAGATGCGGTTGCCGTCCAGGTAGATCTCTACATCGCTCCGGTCCAACTCCAGCAACCGGCGCATCTCCGCCGGGAGAACGATTCTTCCCAGCTCATCGACCTTCCGTACGATTCCTGCCGTTTTCATGTCGTCATCTCCTCATAGGTTGGGGGGATAAAAACTTTCAACCACATTATACAATGTTTTCGACAAAAAGACAACAGATTCGCAGAAAAAATATAGAAAACTTGAATATGAATGAGAAAAGGGGGAGAATCAGCCTCTCCATATTGGCAATTTGTACAAAGACAGGGGTGCTTTTTTATGATGAGTTATATCATCAGCGGGATGATTCTGCTGGCCATCCTCACCGGAGGGATAGGCGGCAACATGGCGGCGGTGTCCACGGCAGCCATGAACGGCTGCGGACAGGCGGTTCAGCTGGTGATCTCCCTGACGGGGACCATCTGCCTTTGGAGCGGAGTGATGCGGGTGGCGGACCGAAGCGGCCTCACCGACGCCATGAGCCGGATGTTCCGCCCAATCACCCGTTTTCTCTTCCGGGAGCTTTCGGAGGAAAGCCCCGCCATGAAGGCCATCTCCATGAACATGGCCGCCAACCTTTTGGGGCTGGGCAACGCGGCCACCCCCCTGGGCCTGGCCGCCATGAAGGAGCTGGAGAAGGAAAACCGCCGCGCACCCGCAGCCAGCCAGGCGATGGTGACCTTTGTGGTGCTCAATACCGCCTCCCTCCAGCTGCTGCCCACCACCAACGCCTATCTGCGCCTGGCGGCAGGCTCCAAAGAGCCGATGGAGATTCTGCCGGCGGTTTGGCTGGCCTCCTCCGTCTCCATCGGGGTGGGGGTGCTGATGACCCGGCTGCTGGCAGGGTGGCGAAAAAGCTAGGAGGGGGAAGCATGGATTTCATCAATCATTTCATCGTTCCAGGGATTATTGGGGGCATCTTCCTCTTTGGGGTGGCGCGGGGGGTCAACACCTTCGATGCCTTTCTGGAGGGGGCCAGGGAGGGACTTTCCACCGCGGTGTCCATTACGCCGGCCCTCATCTGCCTTTTGACGGCGGTGGCGATGTTCAAGGCCAGCGGCGCCCTGGACGTCCTCAGCTGGGGGCTTTCTCCCCTGGCCCAGGCGGTGGGGCTCCCTGGGGAGGTGATTCCCCTGGCCCTTCTGCGCCCCATCTCCGGCAGCGGGGCTATGGTGCTTTTTAACGATCTGCTGGCGGTGTACGGCCCGGACAGCTTCATCGGGCGGGTAGCCAGCGTGATGGAGGGCTCCACCGAGACCACCTTTTACACCATCGCGGTGTATTACGGGGCCACCCACGTCACCCGGACCCGGCACACCCTGCCCTCCGCCCTTTCCGCTGATTTGGCGGGTATCCTGATGAGCGGGGTGGCGGTGCGGCTTTTTTTGGGGGCTATTTAAAATCCAGTGTATCGAGAAAATATTTTTGCGTCAAAGCAGTAAAAAAACTTGCCCAACATCCGAAAAAGATGCTACAATAATTGCATCAAGGAAAGAAAAGGGTGAACACACGATGCGTGAGGAAAGGATCCAAAAGGAAAGGGCGCTGGAGGATATAAACATCCTTATTGAGCGGCTGGCGCTGCTCCACGTCGCCTACGCCCGCACCCTGGAGCGGGAGCTGCCGCCGGAGCGGGCCAAAGAATTGACCGAAAAGGCTATCCTGGAATACGGCAGGCTGGCGGCGGAGGCGGTGACCCAAAAGCTGGAGGAGCAGGGCCTTGCCCCCACTCTGGCAAACTACCGCCTGGGGAAGGACCTGCCCTCCATGGGCTGGGACTACGGCCCCATCGGGATGCCGCCGGAAAAGCCCCACGGCAAAATCAGCAAGGTGACCCGCTGCCCCCTGGCGGAGGTTTGGAAAAGCCTGGGGGAGGAGGGGCTGCGCCTGGGCCGGTACTACTGCTGGGTGGACCAGGCCAAATACGCCGCCTACGGCAAGGGCTACCGCTGCCTCCACGATAAAAACACCATGGACGGCGACGACTGCTGCGTCATCCGGGTGGAGCTGGAAGCACCGGAGGAATAAGGAAAAGGCCGCTGTGCACCTTGACGCACAGCGGCCTTTTCTTATCCTGTTTTTGAAAATCTCATACCACAAAGCCGTCCCCGGCGTAGGGGAAGAAGGCGGAAAAGCTCTCCGCGTAGGCGATGGCCCCGTTGCCGGAAAGACGCCGGGCGTGGTTGCCCCGCATGGCGGCCCGGTCGGTGTAATACTGGATTAGGTGGCTTTGGGCCTGGAAGCAGGCCATCGCCGCCTTCTTTTGGGGAAAGGAATCGGTGATGTTGATGAAGCACCCCGGCCGGTAGCGGCTCAGCTCGGTTTGGTGGGGCTCGAAGCCGAAGATACCCATCTGCCGGGTGGCGGCGGTATCCCCCACCTGGACGCCGGCGGAGTTGGAGATGACGCTGCACCGGAAGACCAGCTCGCTCACCTGGTTGTGGTCCGGGTTCAGGATGTCAAACCGGTCGTGGCTTAGGAGGATATCCGGCCGGAACCGGCGGAGCTCCTCCACCAGGCGGCTTTCCAGCTCCGGGGTGGCCCGGAGGGGGTAGTCCTCCAGCTCCCAGCACTGTAGGTTCTGGATACCCAGGGCCTTTGCGGCGGCGAAGGTTTCCCGGCGGCGGATGTCCGCCACCTCCTGGGGGGTTACCCCTGGGGTTTTCCACAGGTGGTTGGATTCCCCACGCACCCCCAGGCTAAGGACAATCACCCGGACAGGGGCACCCTTTTGGATATAATGGGCGATGGTCCCCCCCGCCCGCCAGACGTAGTCCGCCGCGTGGGCGCTGACCACCAGCAGCCGTTTTTTCTCTTCCATGCTCCTTTCCCCCTTTCAACCGCAAAGCTCCTGGGAGCGCCACACCAGCACCCCGTCCAGAAGGGTAGCCATAGGCAGCACCAGCTGGCGCCCGTTCCGCCGCTCCCCCTCGGTGTCCACAAATTCCACCGGCCGCTCCGCCACCCGCAGGATGGCGATATCGGCGCAGCTGCCAGGGGCCAGGGTCCCCAGCTCTCCCTCCTCCCCCATAAGGCGCGCGGGGGTGGAGGTGACGCAGGCCAAAATCTTTTCCAAAGGGACCCCCAGCAGCAGGAACTTGGAGAGTACGCTTAAAAGGTTATAGAGGGGAGGCTTGCACCAGGTGACGGTGTTTAGGTCGGTGCTGATGATGTCCGGGAGAAACCCGGCCTCCACCGCTTTTTCCGCAACGGGAAAGGAGAAGTTGGCGGAGCCGTGGCAGCAGTCGAAGAGAACGCCCCGCTCCCTGGCCTCCCACAGGGCGGGAGGGATGCCCCCGTTCTCGAAGATGGTGTTCCCCCGGCCGTGATAGAGGTGGCAGAAGACGTCTCCCGGCCGCAGCCGTCCCACCAGCTCCGACTGGAGAACAGGGGGATCGGTGACATGGACCACCAGGCTTTTTTGGAACTTTTCCGCCAGCTCCAGGGCCGCCTCCAGGGGCCGGAGACCGGTGTCCCCCACCACATTGCGGCTGACTCGGAGCTTGAAGCCTAGGAGCTTATCCCCCGCCAGCTCCACCGCCTCCTGGAACTTTTCCATATTCCACCGCTCCGGGCGCAGCAGCTCCGGGTATTGGTGGGTCACCTGGCCGGTGGGGCTGATGTGGAGAAAGAATTTGGTTTTGATGCGGCAGAGGGCCAGCCGGTCCAGAAAGCTGCGGTAGGTGGAAACGCCGGAGCTTCCGGCATCCACCACAGTGGTGACGCCGTAGGGCAGCATGGCCAAATCCGGGTTGGCGCCGGAATCGGTGCCCCGTTCGTAGATGTGGGCGTGAAAATCAATGAGGCCGGGGGTGACCAGGCAGCCGGAGGCGTCGATGGTTGTTTTGGCCTCCATCCCCTCCTCCCAGGGGATGATGCGGCGGCCCTTCACCGCCACCGGAGTGCTTTGGTCGATTCCCCTGGCGGGGTCCAGTACCCGGCCGTTTTGGATGAGAATATCCGCTGTCATAGGGTTTCCCCCTTCTGTTTTTGGTTTATTGCCCGGCGGCTCCAGTTCCAAAGGACCAGCAGGCCCCCCGCCAGAAGACCGGCGGCGTTGGCCCAAAGGGGCCGGGGCAGGATGAGAGCGATGCCGCAGGCCAGGAAGGCCAGGCGCTGGAGGCGGTCCAGGTCCCGGAACAGCCACCCGATGATGGCGAGGGACAGCAAGACGCACCCCAGCAGGGCGGTGCCGATGGCAAAGAAAATCATCCCCGGCTCCCCCATCAGAAGCAGCTCGTTGTTGTAGACAAAGACAAAGGGGACGATGAGGCCGGCGGCGGCCAGCTTCATGGCCTGTCCCCCGGTCCGCCAAAGGGTGCCGCCGGAGATGCCGCAGGCAGCGAAGACCGCCAGGGCCACCGGAGGGGCGAGGGTGGCGATGGAGCCAAAGTGGAGGATGAAAAGATGGACCGCCAGCTTAGCCACCCCCATCTTGATGATAACCGGGGCCACCAGCACCGAAAGGACCACATAGGAGGCGGAGGTGGGCAGGCCCATCCCCAGGATGAGGCAGACCACCATGGTGAGCACCAGCATCAGCAAAAGGCTGCCGCCGGAGATAAGCTCGATGATGCCGCTGACCTTGAGGCCGAAGCCGGTGATGTTGATGCAGCCGGTGATGATTCCCGCCAGAAGGCAGGCGGCGGAGATGGTAGCCATCCCCCGCGCGGTGCCCACCAGCTTTTTGGAGATGTTTTCCCGGCTGAGGCGCTCCCGGCGAAACAGCACCCCCACGGCGATGGCGGTGAGGGCTGCCCACAGGGCGCACCGCTGGGCGCTTTTTCCCAGTATCATAAGGCCGATGAGCACCGCCAGGGGAATCAGGTAGTACCAGCCGCTTTTTAAAATCTCCCCCGGCTTTTTAATTTCCATATCCGCCGCCGAGACGTTGTATTTCCAGGAGTACACCAGCACCGAGCTGGAAAGGGTGAGGTAATAGAGCACCGCGGGCACCAGGGCCGCCAGGGCGATCTGCCCGTAGGCAATGCCGGTGACCTCGCTCATAATAAAGGCCACCGAGCCCATCACCGGGGGCATAATCTGACCGCCGCCGGAGGCCACCGCCTCCACCGCGCCGGCGGTGTCCTTATCAAAGCCGATTTTTTTCATCAGGGGGATGGTGAAGGTGCCGGTGGTGACCACGTTGGCCGGTCCGGAGCCGCTGATCATCCCCATAAGCATACTGGAATAGATGGAGGCCTGGGCCGCCCCGCCCTTGGCCCTGCCGGTGAGGGAGAAGGCCAGGTCCACAAAGAAGCTCCCGGCGCCGATGAGGTCCAGCACCGCGCCGAAAAAGATAAAGATGAAGATAAAGCGGGAGCAGGTTACCAGGGCGGTGCCGAACATCCCTTCCGAGCCCACCAGGAGATAGGGGGCCAGGCGGCTTAAGGAGACCTTGGCGGTTTTGAACATCCCAGGGATCTTGTTGCTGTAAAGGGTGTACAGCAGGAAGACGATGGCAATAAGGGGCAGCGCCTTCCCCAGGGCCTTGTAGCCGATTATCAGGGCCAGGAAAATCTGGCAGATTGCCAGGGCCACCTCAAGGCGGGAGTAAAGGCCGGAGGCGTTGGCCAGGGTATCGCTGGCAGAAAAAAGGCCGTAGACACACGCCAGGGAGGCGGCCAGGAGGAGAAAGTCCACCACCGGTCCCGTCCGCCCCTTTGTGGGCTTGGATAGAAGAAAGACGGCGGCGATGAAGGCCCAGTGGATGCCCGCCTGCTTGTAGCCGGAGACGATCCACAAGGGGGAGGCGGTGAGAAGCTGGAAGAGGGTGAGACCCGCGGCGAAAAGGACAAGGAGGGCGGCCACCCACCTGGGCTCGGTTTTTTCAGGCTTCGTCATAGGGAACCTCTTTTCTTTACTGGAGCCAGCCCTGCTCCTGGTAGTACCGGAGGGCGCCAGGGTGGATGGGAATGGGCAGCTCCGCCACCGTCTGGGGGGTGATGTACTTGCAGGATTCATTGGCGTCCACAAAATCGGCGGTATTTTCCATAACCGTCTTTACAAATTCGTAGGCCACCTCCTCCGGCATATCCTCGTTGACGAAAAAGCAGGTGGTGAGGGCCACCGCCTCCACCGGGTGGCTGATGCCGGAATAGGTATCCGCGGGGATACTGCTTTGGGTGAAGTAGGGGAGGTCCCCCAGGAGGGAATCGATCTTCTCCTGCTCCAGGTCCAAAAGCTCCAAGGGGGTGGTGACGCAGGCGTTGGTGACGCCGGACACCGGGGCGCCCCCCACCAGGAAGGCGGCGTCAATGTCCCCGTCGGAAAGCATGGTGCACATCTCGCCGGTGGTGAGGTAGTAGGCCTCAATGTCCTTCTCCCAGTCGATGCCGTAATACCCCAGCAGCGCCTTGGAGGCCACCGCGTGGGAGGAAGCGGCGGTGCCCAGGCAGACCTTTTTGCCCGCCAGATCCTGCCAGCTTTGGATGCTGGAATCCTTCCGCACCAGCATGTGGGAGACCGAGGGGTATAGGGCCATCAGCCCCATAATGGGCCGCTTTCCGGCCTCCCCGAAGGAGCCGGTTCCGTTGTAGGCGTCATAAAGGGCGTCGGTGTTTGCCATGCCGATGTCAATTTCCCCGCTGCTCACCAGGCCGATGTTCTCCACGCCCCCGGCGGTGGAGGCCACCAGCACCTCCAGGCTGCCGGGGGCCTTGCTTACGGTGTTGCCGATGGCCGCCCCCACAAAGTAGTAGGTGCCGGAGGTGGCGGCGGTGCCCATGGTCAGGTCGGTGGGGGGAAGGGGAGCGGCGCCCTGGGAGCCGCCGTTTTCAGGCTCCGGGGAGGAGGGGGAAGCGGGGGCTTCCTTCCCTCCGCAGGCCCCCAGGCAAAGCACCAAAGCAAAAGCCAGCAGGTATGAAAGCGTCTTTTTCATGGGTTGTAACCATCCTTTCCAAATCGTAAAACCGGTATGTATTTAGGAAATGACCCCTTTGGCCCGGAGCGTGTCGTCAATGGCGGGCTTTACAAGCACCCCCCTTTTGATTTCCGCCATCCGGGTTTCCTCATAGCTTCGCTTTTTCCGCCCATCGGCCAGGACCTTTTCCGCGTCGGCGGGGGGAATCACAACAACGCCGTTTTCATCCCCCACAATGAGATCCCCCGGATGCACCGGCACACCCCCGCAGGAGATAGGGTAACCAAATTCCCCAGGGCCATCCTTGCCCCCCACGGCGGGGGTGACGAACCGGGCAAAGATGGGGTAGGCCTTTTCCTTCAGCTGCTGGATATCCCGGATGCCCCCGTCGATGACGATGCCGGCCAGCCCCGCCTGGAAGGCCGCGGTGGCAATAAGCTCCCCCAGAATGCTGCTGGTGGTGCAGCCACAGGTATCCACCACCAGGACGTCCCCCGGCCGCACCAGCCCCAGGCTTTTGTGGAGCATCAGTTTATCCCCCGGCCGCAGCCGCAGGGTAGCCGCCGGGCCTGCTATGGAGCGCCGCTCCAGGATGGGCTTAATGGCAGGGTCCATGGTGTTGAAGTGGTTCATCCCGTCGCTGATGGCGGGGGTGCCCAGCGCCTCCAGGGCGGCGGCCAGCTCCAGCGGGGGG
>OFHO01000320.1_pt1 | contig 45941 bp, 43 predicted proteins | sample 1521531 | NCBI WGS metagenome assembly OFHO01 (sample SAMEA3504124, study PRJEB24116) | mouse gut metagenome | biome: mouse gut; feature: mouse-associated habitat; material: faeces | place: Denmark | collected 2011
TTATACACCAAAGTGTCTCATACGGCATTTTTGTCTAAAAGTTGTAAAGTGGTGTACTTTTATAAAACAGATAGAAATTGCCAAGAGTTCAATTTGTAATCCCGACATATCAGCAAAAAATTTTTTCCGCTATTTGGAAACATTCAATATTGTTTGCAGAATATATTCGGAGTATGTTTTTAATCCGCATCGGCTTACAATTCAAAATGGTTTTGAAACAAATAATGACTCTGCCTCCCAAATATATTATGATTGCTTAGATGATTTAAAGAATCCTTACCTACATTTTATCAAACAATATGTCATGCCCCAGATCAGAGCATCTTTAGCCCCTGTTGTTTTTATAGATGGAGCACCGACATTCTATAATATGGCAATATGCCGTTTGATAAAAAAAGAGTTTCCGAATACCCATATATGTATTTCCCGCCATTCGTCAGAGTATTACTCCTTAAACAAACTGGAACCATATTTAACTCAAAATGAATTCTTATTTAAAATGGTTGATTCCGCTATTTTAGAATACTATGATGAAACAGAAAAACAATTGCTTTGTGCATTAGAAAACAGCAACAAGCTTTCGACAGTTCCTAATCTAATATATAAAAATAATGATAAAATATATATAACCCCGTATAAGGCAAAAGAGAAAAATTACGTGCCTGTCTTCGAAACTCAATATTCTGGAAGTGAATTGGCCAATGTACATTTACAGCCTTATACTATGTGCTATTGGAATAAGTGTACGTTTTGCGGAATAAACAAAAAATATCATTTCCGTAACGATGAGGCTGCACAGAATGCATTGGAAATATCATTGAACCATCTTAAAGAACACCTACATAAGGAAATAAAATTTATATGGTTTATCGATGAAGCAATTCACCCGCATAAACTAAAGTATATCGCAGAATTTTTTATACAAAATAATATTAAAATTATATGGCAGGCACGGTGTCGCGTAGAAAAACTGCTTTTAGACAAATGCCTGATTAAACTCCTTCAGCAATCAGGATTAAAAGAATTGAGACTAGGACTGGAGTCTGCGTCTCTTGATGTTTTAAAAGCAATGAATAAGTTTGATGAGGACTTTTCTTTTGAGGTAGTGGAAAAAATATGCTCTGCATATTCTGATGCCGGAATTTCCATTCATTTCCCGATGATTATTGGGTTTCCTGGTGAAAATTCTTATGATCGCAAGAAAACTTATGACTATTTAAGTTATTTGTGCGGAAAATACCCTCTTGTATCATTTAACCTCAACGTATTCAATTTGGATATTAGCAGCCATATATTCCATTTCCATGACAAATATGAAATAGAAAAGATCAATTATCCTTGCCGGCTACAAGATTTCCTGGGAAATATCTTACAGTGGGATAGGGGAAACGGCCTGGAAAAACAATTGTTTATGGAGCGGGATCAGTATATGCGTGAAATGCTTTATCCGTGGATGCCAACAGGTTCTTCTATAAAGCCGCATATATTTTATCGTCTTAGCGAAACTGCAAGACATACTCTGAGATGGAGAATTCAGGATATTCACGCTGTTTCTACAACCAGTGCTACTTCAATAGATTCTCAGACAGAAGTAATCATTCCAGACACGGTGGTATATGGTTTTGATACAGAGAGAAATGTATACATTATTTATAATTGGGATACACATCATTACATGATAGGAAATAAACATTTGATATTTATTTTAGATTTTTTCAAAACTGCGCATACAATATCGGAGGCAATAGATTATCTGACGAAGCATGAACCGGATGTTTATATCCCGGAAGATTTAAATCTTTTATTCTTAAAAATGTATCAGAGAGGATATTTATTGGATTCAAAAGGAAAGGAGGTGTAAGGCTATGTCCCTGGAACGCAGCATTCTGGCAGTTTTTGATGAAGAGGCTACAGAATTGACTACTGAGTATCATATGGAGGATACATATGATAGCTGCGCAACCGCGATGACTGGCGGTGGTGGCGGCGGAGGCGGAGGCGGTGGTGGCGGCCGCTAGCTATCCAAGGGCACAGTAAAAGGATATGGACATTTACTGTGCCTTATTTTATTTATAATTTCGAAGTTCTTTTGGCAAATCATTGATTGTTTTAACAATATAAGAAATATTTTCAAAATCATTTGGAAGTAGTATATGGCTTGATTTTTCCAGGCTTTTCTGTTCTTTTTTCATTTTTTCGATTTCTAATTTTTTTATTTCCATTTCTAATTTTTGAAGCTTCATTTCCTGCCGATTCTTAAGAATATTTTGTATTTTTTCTATCCCGTTGCATGACTTGTTAAAAATCAATTCAAGAGCTATAAATACTAGGATTAATGTGTATATATTATCTGATACTAAAATGGCAAAACTTATTGGAGAATTATGCCTGACGGTTATGTAATTATTGGAATCGGGTGCATATTGTTTGAGTGTATCATTTATAATATTAAATGTTTCTGCCAGTTTATCCGCATCCGTATAATCAAAATTTGTCTTTAAATTTATTTCGATAACATCTCTATTAAAAGGGCAGTCAATAAGTAAACTTTTAGCAGCAGAAAGTTCATGAATATAGTTACGGTATTCAACATATTGTAACTGTGGAACATCAACGTTGTTTTCCAGAAAGTCATAAAAAGACTTCAGTTGTTCTAAATTAAAATATTTATTTATGGAAGCATATTTACAAAGATGCCGTATCAGGCTGAAATCTTTTTTTCTACAAGCATATGCTAAACCATTTAATATTGTATAATATGTATTTTCTATCTCTCCATCATAAGTATATATGTTTGCAAGCGCTAAAAAATTTTTTTCATAGTAAAAAACTGGTTTGAGCAATCTGATATCCTCTATATACTTTTCGCTTTTTACTATATAGTCAGAACTCACAGGTTTAAAAGAAACTGCTTCCTGACAAATTACTTGTTCAAATCCGTTTACAAGATTCAATATTCCGAAAAAGGGAAAAATAATATCTTGAAATTTTGAATCCGTAATTTCGGAGAAGTCCAATGTCGTTACAGATAGATCCATTTCTTTAAAAGAGCAGTTTCTAAAAGTCGAATTTGCAAAATCACATTGTTTAATTTCAGAAGTTTCTAATGCACTGTTTCGAAAATAGCACTCTCTAAAGGAAGTCCCGTCTATTTGGCTATTGATAATACTCGTACCTGTAAAATCAGAAAAATCATATCTGCTTGAATTTGAATTAACTGTCAAACTACTATTGGAAAAATCAGAATACATAAAATTTGCATTTATAAAGCTGCAATCTGTAAATTGAGAATCCTTAAAAATAGAATTATTTCCAATCGTTCCCTCAAAACTTACATTTGTAAATCTGCATTTGTAATATGTGCCATGTCGCATTAAGGAACCTTTAAAGGATTCATTAAAATTTTGATTGACTGCTTCAAATGAATTTTCTTCACTTCTCAAAGGTTCCAACGGGACAATTGTTTTTAAAAAATCAGCAGATGATGCTATTTCCAGATCAGAAAAAACTTCTCCTAACTGCTTCATAATTCTTGCGTACCTTTCCATTTTCATATAGTGGATAATTTTTGTTACCGATAATCTGGTATTATCCTTTATTCTCATACTTTTACATATAATTAGCCTTCTTATATTCCTATAAAATTGATATTATTCCGAAAAAGAGGTATCATGCTTTGGGCAGCGATGTGTACTTTTATGTATATGACGGTAAAACAGGCGTCAGAGAAGTGGGGGATTTCAGATAGGCGTGTACGCATATTATGTGCGGAAGGCAAAGCTTCTGGTGTTATCCGCGAAGGGCGCAGTTGGATGATTCTTGCAGACGCAAGAAAACCGTCGGATGGACGTTTCAAGGCAACGGAAGCTTGCTGACAGCTATAGATAGGAAGAAAAGAGAACTGGATACCAGATGCCCGCTGACCGAGGGGGATTGGAACGTTTGGCCGAGGAATTCATTATTGAGTATACTTATAATTCCAATGCCATTGAAGGAAATACTCTGGCCTTGTGCGGGATTTGGTAAAAAACAAGTGCCTTTATCGGAGGGTATCATTAAGCAGATTCATTATCTGGTATTGGCGGATAAGCGGGAGGATCGAGGTGTTTGCAGAAGAGTTTTTGTCAGAATTATGGGCGGGAAACATGAACCAGTACAGCCATATTTGAGCCGGCCTAAAATGGAACAGTTGCTGGAGGAATATCGAAATAGTACGGAACATATCATGACCCGGCTTGCACAGTTTCATATTGAATTCGAGGGGATTCCCCCTTTGATTGTTGAGAATGTAACATTGAGACACCAGAAGAAGGTGGAATAACAGCGGCAAATTCCTTGGAATAAATTTTATAAAAACCGCCGACACTTCCATATCGGCGGCTTTGTTTATTTTTGGTTTATTGTCCCAATATTGACAAATATGTCCCAATATGTTATAACTAAAAGCATAGAAAAAATGAGAAGGAGAGTGCGTATCATGAAGAAAAAAAATGTGATAAGCTTAATAAAGTATTATGTGGAAAAGAATGATGCGGGCTTTCGGAATGAAGCTTATGAAATCGCTAAAGAATTTGATGCTTCTGGAGATTATCAGCTTTCAGAGTATATTATGTCTTTATTGTCCAATGTAAATACGTTCGTTCCACAGCTGTCAGAGAATGCTTCCCCCTTTTTTGAAAAAATTGAGGGAAAGGAAGATATGCTGTTATTGCCAGATGTAATTACCAGTGATTTATTGGGTGTAGTAAATGCAATTGAACATCATATTGGAATTAATAAGTTTTTGCTTCAAGGGGCACCAGGAACAGGAAAGACGGAGGCAGTTAAGCAACTTGCACGAATATTGAATAGAGAGATTTTCATGGTGGACTTTTCAGCAGTGATTGATAGTAAGTTGGGACAGACACAAAAGAATTTATCCATGTTGTTCAAGGAAATAAATAGTTTCGTTCAACCGAATAAGGTAATTGTTATGTTTGATGAAATTGATGCTTTGGCTTTAGATCGAACAAATCAGAATGATTTGCGAGAAATGGGGCGGGCAACCTCTGCTATGTTGAAGGGGGTTGACCGTATGAATGAAAATATAGTTTTAGTTGCTACAACAAATCTTTATAAATTCTTTGATAAAGCGCTAATTAGAAGATTTGATTCGGTAATTGATTTTGATAGATATACTCAGGAAGATCTTCTTTCAATTGCAGAGAAGATGTTAGATCAATATCTTGATAAATTAAAACTGGCGAACAGAGATATTCGCTTATTCCGTAAAATAATGAAATTAATGCCACAGATACCATATCCGGGTGAATTGAAAAATTTGATTAAAACGTCTATTGCATTTAGCAATCCACATGATGGCATGGATTATTTTAGAAGGCTTTATTATGCAGTATGTAATGAAAAACCAGAAGATTTAAAAAAACTTCAGAGCCAGAAATTTACAGTTAGGGAAATAGAAATACTGGTTGGCAGATCGAAAAGCAGTGTTGCAAGAGAGTTGAAAGAAGGTGTAAGGAATGAATAATGTTTTACAATTAAAAGGAAGATTTGAACAAAGACCTAATACTTCCAGACCAGGTTCGCCGAAACTTCCGAAGGGGAAAAGCGTGTCTTCGTTACATCTGGTTGAATTATCTGAGCAGTTAAAAAGAATTTTACAGTATTGGGAAACAAATACAGATATCAGTGGTGCTTTGGTTAGCGTACACTATACACATATTGTTGCAAAGAGTAATAGAGTGAAGATTTTATTGTCTGAGAACAGTAAATCTCCTGCGGAATCTATTAGAGGAGTTAAGTTTATCTGGGAACCCGACGAGAATGGCAAACAAGTACAAAAGCATGTGTTTACGCATTATGTTTCACTTAAAGCGATTGGAAAAGCAATCGAAGTTTTAGAAGAAACAATATCCGTTATTGAAAAATATTATAATGAAAATATTACAAGCGAGGATATAGAAAAAATAGCAGAGACACCAGCGGACTGTTTTAGTGAATTTTCTAAATCCAAGGTTTTAAATACTGTAGTAGACGGATTTTACGTTGAAAGATTTGATATTGATCGTGCTACAGAAGAAATAACAGAGGAGTCTATTATAACAATTTATCAGACGGGGATTGAAACAAAGAAATTGTTGTCAAAGTTTGGGATTCATATTGTTGATGAACGTATCATTGATGGTACTACATTAAGGCTTAATCCGGATGAGGCGAAACTGCTGTATAATAATGCTTCGTATCTGATTTCTATGAGCGTTACGGATTTTTCCCAACTTACGCGGGATGAAGTTTTGGATAGTAAGGGGGAATTTGGCAATGAAGAAAGTTTGATACCTCATCCGACTAACGAACCTGTGATAGGGGTTATTGATACACAATTTAATGAAAAGGTGTATTTTCATGAATGGGTAGAATATGAAAACTTGCTTGATCCGAATATTCCATTGACAGCGAAAGACTACGAGCATGGAACAGAAGTAAGTTATATCATCGTAGATGGTCCGCAAGGTAATCCGGCATTGGAGGATGGATGTGGCAGATTTCGAGTACGTCATTTTGGTGTTGCGACACATAAGGGATTCAGCTCATTTACAGTGTTAAAAATGATACGAAATATTGTTGCTTCAAATAGAGACATTAAAGTCTGGAATTTATCATTGGGTTCTAAACTTGAAATCAAACCTAGTTTTATCTCTCCGGAGGCTGCAGAACTTGATCGCATACAGAGTGAGCATGATGTTATTTTCGTTGTTGCAGGGACAAATGTCCCAGCAGGGGAAACGAAAAAAAATATGAGAATTGGCTCACCAGCAGATTCCCTTAATTCTTTGGTAGTCAATGCTGTAGATTTTAGAGGAAAATCAGCATCCTATACTAGAGTTGGTCCTGTATTATCGTTTTTCCATAAGCCTGATATCAGTTATTATGGCGGAGATGGTTCCAGTTATATGGACAAAATGGTGGTATGCCGTGATGATATGGGAGCTGCATATGTAAGCGGAACTTCATTTGCAGCACCGTGGATTTCGAGAAAACTTGCATATTTAATTCACATTATGGGGTTGAGTAGAGAGGTTGCAAAAGCATTATTGATTGATGCTGCTGCTGGATGGAATAGGAAAGATGATGTTTCACATAGTATCGGTTATGGTGTCGTTCCCAAACATATTAGTGACATTATGAAATCATCTGATGATGAGATACGTTTTATTTTGATTGGAGCATCTGAGGAATATGAGACATACACTTATAATCTTCCAGTACCCGTTGTAGACAATGCACATCCATTCTATGCAAGAGCAACTTTAGTCTATTTTCCTCAATGCGATCGTAATCAAGGTGTTGATTATACAAGTACTGAAATGGACATACACTTTGGTAGAGTTGTTATTGAAAATGAAAAAGCTACAATAAAACCAATAGATAATAACCAACAATCGGAAGACAAGCTGATTACCCTTTATGAAGAAGATGCGAGAAAAATGTATCGGAAATGGGATAATATTAAGCATATTAGTGAAGAGATTAAAGAAAGAAGAATACCAAGGAAAGCATATGCTTCTGGTCTTTGGGGGCTTAAGATAAATACCAAAGAGCGTTTGCAGAGAAGAAAAGAACCACTTCAATTTGGAGTAGTTGTGACATTGAAGGAAATGAATGGTGTAAATCGTATTGACGATTTTATCAAGATGTGTATGGCACGTGGCTGGCTGGTTAATCAGTTGGATATTGAGAATCAGTTGGATGTATATGCAAAGGCAGAAGAAGATATAGTATTCGAGTAACTCTAATATAGGAGCCTGCAGCCTATTTACAATATTATATTTGCAGAATCTGCCGGAATGTATTAAGGATGAAATTATTCTGTTCTATAGCACAGAGAATGTAGAGATAAATCAATACAAATATAGGTCGATAGGAAAGAAACAGTTAGAGAGTATTAATATTCATTTTGATGAGGAGATTTATGCTTATTAGGAAAGAAGAATCTAAGGACTATGAAATAACATATTCTGTAGTGAAAGCTGCATTTGACAGTGCCGAACATTCTGATGGAAATGAACACGATTTGGTAAATGCATTAAGAAAAGGGGAGGCATTTATTCCCGATTTATCTTTAGTTGCCGAAATGGACGGAAAGATTGTAGGGCATATTATGTTTACAAAAGCAAAGGTTGGGGATGGCGCAGTTTTAGTTTTGGCTCCGCTGTCTGTTCTGCCTGAATATCAAAGAAAGGGGATAGGAATGTCTTTAATTAAAGAAGGACATAGCATTGCTGGCCAATTGGGTTATGAATATTCGATTGTATTGGGCAGTGAAAAATACTATCCGAAAGCAGGATATGTACCAGCTGGCAGCTTTGGCATCAAACCGCCTTTTGATGTGCCGAACGAAAACTTTATGGCATATAAAATAAAAGAAAACGCATCCGATATATGTGGAGTCATAAAATATGCAAAAGAATTTGGAATTGAATAGTACAAATTCAGCTTGCATTTTATCCTGGCATATCCGTTTGAAAACTTGACGTTTCCCCTCTTTGTAGTGTATCATATTAGTCTGATATGGACTAACAGCGGTGATCTTTCAGTCTTGCTTGAAGCTGACGAAAAGAGGCGCAAAAGGATACAAAGAAGCGAGGAAAAAACGTGGAATTCGAGAAAGAAAATAATTATATCCGCTTAATAGGAGCGGCAGATTTTGATGGGATTGTCGAATATGCCGTTTCTATTTTGCGTGACGGCGGCGTTGTGCTGACACCGACCGATACGGTATACGGATTAATCTGCATCCCGCAGTCGGCGCATGCCGTCCAAACCATATTTGAAATGAAGCAGCGTCCGCTGACCCAAGGGCTGCCGATTATTGCCGCAGACCAGGAACAGGTCGAACAGGAACTGCCTGTCGTATGGGATGACAGAGCGCGGCTGCTTGCAAGCCATTTTTGGCCGGGGGCTATGACAATCGCCTGCGGGATTCGGGAAAATAATATTGCCTGGCTGTCCGGCCGCGACGAGGCTGCGATCCGGGTGCCGGATTATTTGTTTGTACAGGAACTGGCGAAAAAACTGGGGCCTTTGCTGATGACAAGCGCCAACAGGCATGGCGTGGAAACGCCGCATACGGCGGAAGGGGCGCTGGGAAGTTTGGCTGTCCGTCCGGCGCTGGTGATCGACGGAGGACTCTTAAGCGGCGCTCCGTCCACATTAGTAAATGTAAATTGTCCGGAACCCGTCATAGAAAGGGTCGGCTCCATACCAAAGACAGAGATTGAGAGGTTGCTATTATGATTACCGAAAGGATATTATTATCCATTGAAACATCCTGCGACGAAACGGCGGCAGCAATCGTAACGGAGGATTTCCGCGTGGTTTCTTCCGTAGTTTCGACGCAGATTCCGCTGCATGCCAAATGGGGGGGCGTGATTCCAGGGATTGCCAGCAAACAGCATGTGATTGCAATGAACGGCGTGGTTCGTGAAGCGATGGATTCGGCGGGGGTAAAGCCGGATGACTTGGCGGCAGTTGCAGTAACCGTCGGCCCCGGGCTTCCCGGAAGCCTGGCTGCCGGTGTTTCTGCGGCGAAGGCGATCGCTCTGGCATGGTCGAAACCGCTTGTCGGTGTCAACCATCTGGAAGGGCATCTTTTTTCTGCGGAACTGGACGGCGTAAAAATAGAATTCCCGGCTGTGTACCTGCTGGTATCAGGGGGGCATTGTATGCTGGTTTATGCCCCTGAACGGGGAAAATATAAATTGCTTGGAACGACGAAAGATGATTCGGTGGGAGAAGCTTATGACAAAGTTGCCAGAGAGCTTGGGTTTGAGTATCCAGGCGGCCCTGTGATCGACCGTCTGGCGCTTACGGGGAAAGAAAGTTATCAGCTGCCCAGGCCGATGCTTGATGTGGGATATGATTTTTCCTTTTCCGGCTTGAAATCCGCAGTTCGCCGGGTCATCGACCAGGGAAACGCAGTTGCGGAGGACGTGGCAGCTTCTTTTGTCGCCGCCAGCATGGATGTGCTGACAACGAAGCTGAAGAGGGCTGTGGAGGAATACCATCCTAAGAGCGCGGTCATCGTGGGAGGCGTGTCCAAGAGCCCGGTTCTCAGGGAACAGCTTGGCAACGGCGCATTAGGGGATACAAAAATTATTTTCCCCAGCCTGAAATATTCCACGGATAATGCAGCGATGATCGGGGCGGCTGGATGGTGGCAGTTTACCCATAATGGCCCGATTGAAGATACGGTCGGCATGATGCCTCGCTTGTCGCTGCCGTTGGCAGGCGGGGAAACAGAAAGCGCATCTATGGAAGGACGACTTCCCATCAGGAGACAGGAGGATGGCACAGATGGCGGAAAATAATATGAGACCTATCGTAAAACGGCTGGAGTCTGTGGCTGAAACGGCGGAGGCTGCCGCAAAGCTGGCAGGCATTCTCCGGGAAGGGGATCTTCTTTTGTTCAAAGGGGAAATCGGAGCCGGTAAAACGACTTTTATTCAAGCTTTGGCCAAAAGCCTTGGCGTTACGGAGCCTGTCACCAGTCCGACTTTTGTTCTCCATGCCTTGTATGAATCGGGCAGGGTGATGTTGAGTCATGTGGATCTTTACAGGCTGAACAATGATGTGGAAGTGGAAAGCTTTGGGTTTGAAGATTATTATGATACGGCGGTGACGGTCGTCGAATGGGCAGACCGGTATTCGGGCTTCCAGGCGCCATATATCACGCTTCACTTCGCATATGGCGCATTGGAAAATGAACGGATACTTACTATTTTGCCGGATGGCGGGGACTGGGATGACCGTCTGGCTCTTTTTCGCCAGGCATTATCGTAAGTGGCGGTTGACTATTAGGAGGTAAAGATATGGCTATTAGACTTGGACTGGATGCTTCCCAGCCTTATGCGAGCTGTGCGGTCTCGACGGATTTGGGGATTGCGGCATCATTATCTATCGAGAAGCCGATTGAAAATTTCCCTGCGCTGATTCGGAATACGCTTTCCCGGGCGCAAGTCAGTTTGGAGGAAATCGATGAAATTGTCGTGTGCATCGGGCCCGGTTCGCAGACGGGAGTGCGTTCCGCAGTAGTTACCGGGAATGCGCTGGCATTCGCTTTGGACAAACCGATAACGGGAGTTCTGACGACCGATGCGGCGGCTGTGCTGTCACCGATTGTCCAGGCGGGCAGTGTCGCAGTATCGGCCGGGAGGCGCCGCTGGTATGTGGAAAAATATCGTTGGGAAGGGCAAAAACTGTGCCGGCTGGACGAAATGCAGCTGATGGATGAAATGCCGCCCGATGCTTTTTCCGTATTTAATGCGAGCGTTGCGGATGCTGCGAGCGCTGCGGATGCGGAGGCGCATAAAACTTGCGCATATGGTATTCTTGTAGTTGCGGAAGAACAGAGGCATTTGATAGAACAATCTTTGTGCAGCGAGATCCGGCCTTATGAAAAGGGCGCGAATTGCCAGCTGGTATGAATGGGAAAATAAGAGTTGGAAAGGAAAGAGAAACAGCACTCCTGCTGCTGGCATGATGACCGTGCCGGGGCAGGGGTGCTTCTGTATGTATAAAAAGGACAGGATAAGACAGTGTTTACCGGGAAACAGAGGGCTGGCGCAACGAAAGCCGACAAAAACGGCCTGAAAATGTCAGGTTTCGTTGATAGACTTTCACCTAGGCAAAAGATATAATGATGTTAAAAATAGTTGCGAAGGTGGGAATTGTATGAGAAGATATTATTTGGATAATATTCGTTGGATTACAGTGGTTTTTGTTGTCATTTATCATGTGGTATATATGTATAACGGTATCATTACCGACGGCGTGATCGGCCCGTTTTATGAAAAACAGAGTTGGGATGTCATCCAATATGTGCTGTATCCCTGGTTTATGATCCTGCTCTTTCTGGTGTCCGGGATGTGTGCGCGGTATGATCTGGAAAGGCATTCGGTAAAAGAATTCGCCGGGGCGAGGACAAGGAAACTGCTTGTGCCTTCCGCAGTCGGGCTTTTGGTATTCGGGTGGGTACAGGGGTATTTCAATATGGCGATCAGCGGCGCTTTTGATCATATGCCGGAGACGATTCCGGCGGCGGCCATGTACCTGATTATGGCTCTTTCCGGCACAGGGGTGCTTTGGTTCATCCAGGTATTATGGCTGTTTTCCATGCTGCTTGCTTTGGTCAGAAAGGCAGAAAAAGGAAACCTTTATGAGTTTGCCGGGAAAACGGGGGCGGCTGCATCGGTATTGCTTGCAGTGCCTGTATATTTTTCAGGGTTGGTTCTGAATACACCGGTCATTCCAGTATATCGGTTCGGGGTTTATGGATTTGTTTTTTTTCTTGGATATTTTGTATTTGCCCATGACGAGGTGATTGATCGTATCAGCCGTTTCCGCATTTTGCTTCTTTTTCTTTCTGTTTTGCTTGGGGCAGTTTATATTTTTTTGCATTATGGGGATAATTATGCGGCGATGCCCGTAGCAGGGAGTATTTCTGCCGTTGGTTTTGCCTGGCCGGCCGTGCTGGCAATCCTGGGAAGCATGAAAGCGTGGGGGGACAGAAGAACAAAATTTTCTGCTTTCATGACAAAGCGGGAGTTTGGGTTATATATCTTCCATTATCTTCCGTTATCAGCGATGGCTTATTTGCTGCACAAATATACAGAAGTTCCCGCGCTGTTCTGTTATTTGCTGACAGCCTGTGCCGCCTTTGCCGGAGGGCTGGCGTTGTATGAAATTATTTCGAGGATTCCTTTGCTTCGATGGTGCGTCCTCGGGATAAAAAAGGAGAGAAATCATGTTTAAAGATAATCTGGTTCAGCTTCGGAAGCTGAAAAGCCTGACACAGGAAGATCTTGCGGAGAGGATAGGCGTGACAAGGCAGGCGGTGGCGAAATGGGAGGCGGGCGAAACGATGCCCGACCTGGAAAAAGCAAAACTTCTTGCAGAGATTCTGGAAGTGTCTTTGGATGATCTGGCAAATTATGAAACGGAAGCCAATATGGGGCTGGGGATACCGCCGAAGGGGAAGCATATTTTCGGGACAGTGACGGTGGGGGATAAGGGACAGATTGTCATCCCGGCAAAAGCGAGGAAGACATTCGGCATATCGCCCGGGGACCAGCTTGTCATATTGGGGGATGAAGCCCAGGGGCTGGCGGCGCTGAAAGCGGATATTTTCCTTGCAATGGCCGATAAAATAAGAAAGGGAACGGAGGTGTGAAGGGGGAGTTTGTGGCCGTGGCAGGGACATCCGGCAGTGGAAAATCCACTTTGCTGAATCAGCTTTCCCTTGTGGAACGGATCAAAACAGTAGAATAATATTTTTTCAAAAACGCTTGACCTTTCAGTGACTGTACGGTTTATGCTGAAAAAAAGCAATAAGATTGTGAAAGGAAAGCGAGGAGAAAGAATATATGGAGAACCAGAATGTATATCGAAAACCCGTAACATTAAAAAATATTTTGAAATTTGCCATCCCGACCATTGCCATGACAGTATTTATGTCCTTTTATACAATGGTGGACGGTCTGTTTGTTTCGAACCTGATCGGCACGGACGCGCTTTCGTCGATCAACCTGACAGCGCCTATCATCCAGCTTGTCACGGCCATATCCACGATGCTTGCCACCGGAGGCAGCGCGGTCATTATGAAAAAAATGGGGGAGGGGAAGAGCGGGGAAGCAAAAGAAGACTTTACGTTCCTGATTTTAGTGAATGTAATTGTGGGGCTGGTGATGTGTGCGGCGGGGTATCTGGCGATGGATCATATTTTTGCCGGAATGAATTTGTCCGCAGATGTGGAAAGATATTGCGTGGAATATTTAAGCCGTTATCTGGTATTTACCGTGCCGATTCTTTTGATGAATAATTTTACGCTTTATATGATTGCAAGCGAGAAAGCGACGCTTTCTTTGGTCTGCTCCGTGGCAGGCGGCGTGTTGAACATGATTCTTGACTATCTGTTTATCGCGGTATTCCATATGGGAATCAGCGGCGCGGCGGTCGCGACGGGCATGGGGTATTCCGTGACGGCAGTTGCAGGCTTGTTTGTTTTTAGCAGGAAGAAAAGTCTGCTGCATTTTAAAAAACCTGTGTTTCGGTGGAAAGTCCTTGCTGATGCGGCGACAAACGGATGTTCCGAAATGGCGACTGCACTCGTGACAGGTATTATTACGATGATGTTCAACTGGACGATGCTGCGTTATGTGGGGGAGAACGGCGTTGCGGCCGTTACGATCATTATGTATGTGCTGATGTTTGCCAGTTCTTTGTATACCGGGTATTCTTATGGGGTGGCCCCGATGATCAGTTATTACTATGGGGAACAGAATCATGAGAAATTAAAAAAGCTGGTCGGGACCAGTTTCCGGGTGATCATGTTTATTTCAGCCATTACGGTGGCGGCTTCGTTTATGCTGACCAGGCCGCTGGTATCGGTTTTTGCCCGGCCGGATAATCCGGTATACGGTTTGGCGGTGACGGGGAATCGGATATGCACGATCGCACTGCTGTTTATTGGTTTCAATATTTTTGCCAGCGGAATGTTCACTGCATTATCCAACGGAGTAGTTTCGGCTGTCCTTGCATTTTCCAGATCCTTTGTATTTATGCTGGTCGCTATGTTGGCGCTCCCTTTGTTTTTTGGCGTGAACGGCATTTGGCTGGCGACGCCGGCAGCAGAACTGATGGCTCTTGCCTTGTCCGTTTTCATGTTCCTGAAATACAGGAAGAGGTATGGATATTAAAAAAGGTATTGTCAATAAGAGTGGGGCAGTGTATAATTGCAGTAGAAATGGTAAGTGAACGCAAATGTTTTTGAGAGAAGAGGTTGCCATTGGATGATACTAGAACCAGAATCATTTTTGCAACAATGAAAGCAGTACGGCAGTATGGCTTGGAAGGAGTACGGATTCAGAATGTCAGCGATCTGGCAGGGATTACTCCTGGGGCTGTGTACCGCCATTTCGACAGTAAAGACCAGTTGATCGTGGAATGCTTTACCTACGTGGATAAGCAGGCGGCGGCTATTTTTGAACGCTTAAAGTTGAATCCGTTGACTATGCTCGCCGATCCTATGGGGGCGGTGAAGGGTTTGTGGCTTCCGTATTTCCGTTTTTGGGTAGGTCATCCTGACGAAACGATTTTTTACCACCGGTTCCGGGACAGCGCTTTTTTTCCAAAATATGATAAGAGCCGGGACGTGAGTTACTTTAATACTTTTATCGGAATGGTCCGTCTTTTCCAGACGGTATTTCCAAGCCTGAAGCGGATTAATCAGGATTTGCTGTGGCTCCATGTCCTTACTTCCACGGTAATGTATGCGAAATATGTGGTAGAGGGAACGCTTCCTGATGACCAGGAAACGGAGGATACGATATTTCAGCTTCTGACTACTGGCTTGAGCGGTTATTTAAAGCCGGAGAAAGCGAAAAAAAAGAAAAATGAATAGAAAACATGCCGCTGGAAAGCGGTTTGTTTTTTGGATATTAGTGAATAAACATTTACTTACGATGAGAACCTTTAACAAACCAGAAAACCCAGAGAAAGGCAAATAATGCTGGTGTTTCCATATGCTTAAAGAATAGGAATCTCTATCTGGACAATGTAATCTTCTATTCGGTCGATGACTGTTTCATTGATGCCTTTTTCATAGGAAAAGCCGGACAGAGCCAGCCCCTGTCTGCGGGCATAACCAAGGATTGCCTGGTACCGCTGCGGGAGGCCCTCCCATCTGCCTTTGTGAAAGGCTCGTAAATATCTTCCCTTGGGCTGTATATGCAGACCGTCTTTATGGGTAAGGAATGGGATTTCGATAAACAGTTTGGAATAATTGTCAAAACTGCCGTTTTGCAGACTTGTGACAGGAATCATGGAACCATAGGAAGCGTCATGCAGACGGCCGAGCTGGTATTTGGCAGTTTCAGCAGTGATCAGCTCCACTTCTTTTTCAAAAGAGGTGGAACGGTCTATGTCGACTGTCACCAGGCAGCGCTCATCTTTTTCGATAACGCTTATCTCCGACAGGTCCATCGTCATCAATGTCACCATATTTTGGTGATGGTTGCATAACGTCTTTCGGATGCCCTGCAAATGGATCATGCTGCGGTCCAGGTCAGCTATTTTTTCTTCCAAAAGGTATTTCAGGCTTTCGGCTGAACGGTTTTTCATAAATGCCTGTATTTCGCTGATGGACACATCCAGTTCCCGCAGCAGCAGGATCGTTTCCAATATAGGGCTTTGATGGTAATTATAACAGCGGTATCCGTTTTGCGGGTCGATAACGGCAGGCTTAAAAAGGCCGATTTCGTCGTACCACATCAGAGTTTTTTTGTTAATGCCGTGCAATGCCGCAAATTGGCCGATAGTGAGCAGTTTGCTTTTTTCATTCATTTTCCCGCCTCCTAGAATGACCGTACTATTGTTTTGGAATATATGATATAATGGTCACAAGGGATTCTCCCGTCTGCGATGGGTCCCTCTTTAAGACATATGATATAATGAAGCATGCTGATGCGCAAGCAGTTTTGAAAAACGGTACAGATTGCAGGTTATTGGGACTGGTTCGTTATTGCATTTACACATTTATTATGATAGATTGGAAAATAATGAATGACTGAATGATAAAATAGCCGTTTTGTGCAGATATTGCCATGCTGTGACTTGCGATGGGATACGAGAGGAAAGAGGTTTGGTATGAAGAAAAAAAGTATTTTAAAACAGATGCTGATTCTTGTAATAGCGGTTATTTGCTTACTTGCGGCGATGATTCTGGCGATATTTATGACCGCTTATGAAAAGGACGTCTATTCGAGAAACGAGGATATTTCCGACCTGCTGGCAGGGGAAATAGGCGTGTTTATGGATGGGGCATACAGCGTGAATGAGGAACTGGCGGAAAATCCCAGTATTCTGACTATGGATACGGAAATACAGACTGCGGTTTTGGCACAGTGTGTTGCGAGAAATGATTATTTGGAGCAGATTTACATACAAGGAACGGACGGCATGCAGACCGGGCGCTCCCAGGGCGAATTGGCGGACCGGTCTACGAGGTGGTGGTTTATACAGACGATGTCGGAGAAAAAGCCGTTTATATCGAAATCTTATTATTCCGTCGCTACGGGCATGCCTTGCGCTTCTATCTTTTTTCCCATGTACAAAGGGGAAGAGCTGGTAGGGATCTATGCGGCGGATATGAAGCTGGATTTTTTGCAGAACCTGATCGGAGAGTATTCTCAGGAGAAGGACGGGAGGCTCTCTTTTGTCATCGATGGGGAAGGAGTGGTAGTGGCGCATCCGAATGCGCAGCAGATCGAGGAGCAGTATAATTACCAGGAGATGGTAAGAACTGTCTCAGTAAAGGATGGGGCGGGGGCTGTGAAGAAGGATGCGGAGGGAAATATTATTACAGAGCAGATTCCGCTGGAGGTTTCGGAAGAGTTTGGGCAGATGATCGGGGAGGTAATGAAAGGAAACAGCGGCAGCAGCAAAATTTCTTATGAAGGGGATACTTATTATGCCAGCTATACGGCAATTCCCTTGAAAGGCGAGTCGGACTCTTGGTCATTGGTTACGTTGCATAAAAAAGCGCGGCCATGGCGACAGTCAACGGAATGTTGAAGGCGGCGGCTGTTATCCTGGCGGTGGGCGTAGCGATAGCACTTTTTATCATGGTTGTTCTTGCCCGCAGACTGACAAGGCCGCTGACAGTTATTACCGGCTTGATTGGGGAAGCGGCAGAAGGGGATTTTTCGATCAGGGCTGAGGAAGAAAGCGGGAATGAAGTAGGGCTTCTGGCAGGAAGCTTTAATACGATGGCGGGAAAGATTTCTGGCATCCTTGGCAGGATTATGGCTTCTGCGGAAGAACTGGCAGTATGCTCCGGCAAGCTGCAGCATATCGAGGGCAATATGGAAGCTATCGGCGCGTCGCTGAAGGAAATAACAGTGGGAACAGAAGAACAGACGGAAGATGTAAGCAGAGTCGTGGACAAAATGGCAGATATGGAGAATGATTTCAGGGAATTGAAGGACAGGAGCGGGATTTTGCTTGGAGAAGCCCAAAATGCGATTCATTCTGGCAGGAAGGGCGAGGAAAGCGTTCAGGAGCTAAAGAAGCAGAATGAGCATGTGGAACGGAATGTGGAGCAATCTTATCACAGAATAAAGACGCTGGAGGCTTATTCCGAAAAGATTGCGGATATTGTGGGCGCTATCAGCGATATTTCTTCGGAAACAGAGCTTTTATCCCTGAATGCCAGCATTGAAGCGGCCAGGGCAGGAGAGGCTGGAAGGGGGTTTGCTGTTGTGGCGGAATCGATTGGCAGGCTTGCTGCGGATTCTACGTCCGCCACAGGGAAGATCGAGAAAATTATTGCAGAACTGTGCCGGGAGATTGAAACAACGGTTCTCGACATCGAAAAAGTAAAAGATTCTATGGCGGTACAGATGGAAGCTGCACAGAAAGTAGAGGAGATATTTGGAAGCTACCAGGAAATGGCCGGCCAGACGAGCAGTTCGGCAAATGCGATTGACGGGCTGATTGCAGAAATGTATGAAATCGATCATGCGATTATCCAAGCAGTACAAAGAATACGCGACATTTCGCAGAATACGGAAAGTTTGTCCGGTGAAGTGATTGCTTCCTTGGAAGATGAGCTTGGAAATATCCGCAATGAAGTGAACAGCCTTACAGAGATTTCAGGGGGGCTGGAACAGGAGATGAAGAATTTTAAAATAAGCGGCTGATAGTGATACGGACAGCAATATACATATATTCTTAAGGGGAAGGTGTTGATAGGGACTGGAGGGAGTAAGGCGTGAAGACGTTAAAAGAGATCATCAGAAAGCATATGGCAATTATTTCGTGGATTCTGATGGTGGTAGTATTGGTTATCATCGGCAGCATAGAAATATTTAACGAACAAAGAAGAGCCAGGGACGATGCCTTACAAGCTTTTCACCAGATTGAGCAGACGTTGAAAGAAAATGAGGAGGAGATCGAGGAGATCCGGCAGGAATATAGCAGGACTTGTTTACATAATGTGGAGATGACCGCTTATATGCTTCAGCTCTACCCTTCCGCAGTGGATCATATAGAAGAATTGAAGCGTATCGCAGAATTCATGGAAGTGGATGAAATTCATATTTTTGACACGGACGGACGGATTTATGCAGGAACATGTCCTGAATATTATGATTTTACCTTTGATTCCGGAGAGCAGATGAATTTTTTCAAACCTATGCTGGAAGACAGATCGCTGGAACTGGTACAAGAGGTCACGCCCAATACGGCAGAGGGCAAGATGATGCAGTATTCTGCAATTTGGAGCAAAAATGGCGAATTTATCGTCCAGGTGGGCATGGAACCTATCCGTTTTACACAAGCCATGGCAAAAAATGAACTTTCCTATATATTTTCTCTTTTGCGGATTGATCCGGCGGTGGATTATTATGCGATCGACAAGGAAAGCGGAGAGATCGTGGGATCGACGGACTTAGAAGTCGTCGGCGGAAAACTGGAGGATATCGGGCTTTCGTTTGACGATATATTGGCAGAGGGGAAAGGATTCCATGAAAAGGTGAACGGGGTCGATTCTTTTTGCGTATTTCGGCAGATCGGAACGATTTATGTGGGCCGGATTATGCCGAACCATGTGCTTTACCAGCGGATCCCGGGAAATATGTTCTTTTTTACCCTTGGATTGCTGCTGATCGTATGCACGCTCTCGTTTGCTATGATATGGTGTATGGACAAATACGTGGTGAACGGAATATATGGCGCGAACGAGAAGCTCGGCAGGATTGCAGGCGGAAATCTGGATGAGGCGGTCGATATCCGCAACAGCGTGGAATTTTCCGCGTTGTCCGACTACATTAACAATATGGTAAGAAGCCTTTTAAACAATAATAAAAAAATGTCTTATGTCCTCAGCAAAACCAATATGTATATAGGGGTATACGAATACCATGCAGAGATGAAAAAAGTTCGTTTTACGGAATATATTCCAAGAATATTTTCTTTAGACAATGAAAAAGCAGAACAACTGGCATCCAATTACCATCAGTTCAGGGAATTCATGGAGGGTATTTTTCGAAATCCGGTTCCGCAGGAACAAGGGGTTTACAGTCTCGGCGGAGAGCGCGGGCGGTATGTAAAGCTGGAAGAAATCGAAGAGGAAAACGGAGTATTTGGCGTTGCCATCGATGTAACCGAGGAAATAACAAAGCGTAAGAAAATAGAAGTCGAAAGAGACATGGATCCGCTGACAGGACTGTATAACCGAAGAGGGCTGGAAACTCAACTGGCAGAGCTGGTCGACGAGCCTGAAAAATTATGTTACTGTGCAATGGTAGTGGCGGATGCAGATGGACTAAAAGAGATCAATGATACATATGGACATGAAAAAGGAGATATTTATCTGCAAAAAATTGCAGATATAATCGGCACTGTCGGAGCGGATAAAAACATTGCGGCAAGACAGGGCGGCGATGAATTTGTGCTGTTCCTTTATGGCTATGAAGAGGAAGGGGAATTGCTGGAAGCGCTCCGGATGCTGGATTTTATCCGAAAACATTGTCTTGGATATCTGGAAAATGGCTTAAGGATTCCGCTTAGTTTTTCCTTCGGCTACAGTTTGGGTTTCAAAGAATTGGATTATCCGAAAATGCTAAAGGAAGCGGATGCAAAAATGTATGAAGATAAGAGGGGAAGAAAAGGAGAAAAAGCAAGGTGAACAGGAAACAACAGAAAAGTATTATGGAAGACGAAAGGCTGTAATCAGAAAAGGAGGAATGGAATGGGTAAATTATTCGATTATGCGGATCGGTATTTGGAAAAAAGCAGTTGGAAGGATTTGGCAATGATAAAGTTTTGTCTCTTTTCTATAGGGGTCTTGGCTGGAATGCGGATACCGGAAAAGAACAGGAACCGGGCATGCTGCATGGCGGCTATTGTTTTTGCGGCGACATATATCCCGCTTATGGCTAAATTTTTTGCAGTTGTTATGGAGGAAGACAAGTAGAGCGTGGATCTGAGGGGATCTTAGAAGGCAAAGGGTTTTGGAAATGAGTGGATAGGGCTGCAATGTGACGGGAAAGGAAAAAATATCATGAAAAAAATTTTTACCAAACGTCTTTCAATGTATATGCTGGCGGCTTTTTTGGTGACGATTGCATCTGTTTTTATACTTCAGACAGTCGTGAGCCAGAGAAGCAATACAGCGTCAAGCGTTGCAAAGCTGGAAAGCGTAAAAGAAAAATTAGCAGGGAACGAAGAGAGCATTAAGAACCTTACGGAGAATCTGAGTCAGGATAACCTGGCGAAAACAAGAGCTTTTGCGGACATGATTGCTGCAGACCAGTCCATGATAAAAGATAAGGCAAAACTGAATGAGATAAAAGACAGGCTGATGGTAAATGAACTCCATGTCATCGATGAAGAAGGGATTATAACCGAAAGCACGATAGATGCTTACGTCGGGTTTGATATGAAGAGCGGGGAACAGTCAAACGCATTTATGGTGATCGTGGATGACCCTTCGATAGAAATCGTGCAGGAACCTCAGGTAAATGTAGCGGAAGGCGTGGTTATGCAGTATATCGGAGTGGCAAGAAAGGATGCCCCCGGGCTTGTGCAGGTGGGCGTACGCCCTGAAGTGCTGGAAACAATGCTTGCCGGTACCGAGATAGATGTGGTTTTAAAGGATATTGATTTTGGTGAGAACGGATATATTTATGCCATCGATAAAGAAAGCGGACAAATACTGGCGCACCAGAAGGAGGCTTTGATCGGAACTTCCGCTACGGATGCAGGATTCCCGGCGGGGTTTACGGGAAAGGGAGAGGCAGTTGTCGATGGGAAAAGGGGTTATTATCTGGCAGAAGAATACGATGGCCGGATTATCGGCACTTTTATGCCTGCCGGGGAATATTATGCAGAGAGAAATAACCAGACGATTGTAGTGCTGATCAGTATGGCGGTTATATTTGGCTTGCTGCTGCTTATGATCAACCGTATGGTGGATGACAAAATTGTCCGGGGAATCGATCAAATTACGGATTCCATGAAAGAAATTGCGGGAGGGAATTTTGCAATTCGCGTGGATGTAAAAGGAAACCCGGAATTTATACAGCTTTCCAGCAGCATTAATAAGATGGTGGAAAGTATCTGCCAAAAAATGGAGGAGAATGAAAAGCTGTTGGATCAGCAAAAGGACGATGTAGAAAATAACAAGATGCTGATTCAAAATGTCAAAGATGCCTGCATGGACTTAAACCGTGTATCGGGAGAAACCTTGGAAAGCGCGGATTATATTTACAATGGAACCGGCGAACAGGAAAGGGCAGTGGAAGACCTGAAGCAGATTATGGATCAGTTGACGCAGGAGCTGAACAGCAGCGTGGAAGTGTCCGGCAACGTTGTGACAGAAACAGGAGAAACGGTAGAAAAGATCGTTTACACCCAGTCCCAGATGGAATTGCTGAAAGGCTCCATGCAAAGGATCAGCGATATGTCGATAGAAATCGAGAAAATCATCGACGAGATCAATTCCATTGCGCAACAGACCAATATGCTTTCTTTGAATGCATCGATTGAAGCAGCCAGAGCAGGGGAAATGGGAAAAGGTTTTGCAGTCGTAGCGACGCAGGTAGGAGAACTGGCGGCAAGGAGCGCACAGGCGGCAAAGGAAACCTATGAGCTGATTACCAATTCGATCCATGCGGTGGAGGAAGGAAAAGAAATTACGGACCGAACGGCGGAAGCGTTCGGCGTGGTAGTAAAGAATATGGAGACGGCAAGCAGCGATGTGGAAAAAGTGACCGATATGGTAAGAGGGAATGTAGGAATTGTAACGAACGCAGTCAGCCAGATCCAACGTATTTCCGATGTGGTGGAGCGGAACGTGGAGATTTCCCACAATACCAAACAGGCATCTTCGAATATGGCGGATATTACCGGGAAGCTATTGGAAATCGTGGAATAGCCAGATTTGCATTGCTGCCCCATCTTTCTGGATGGTTCCAGAAGTCATCCTGGCGGCCATGGTAAAATCCTTCCAGAATACGGTCGATGGCATAATAAGCGGGAAGGGCGTCTTCTCCAGAGCAGGGGCAGCAGCCGCGTTGGAGAAGATGGTCAACAACCGCTTGTACCATTGGCTCCTCTACGGTTTCAGGATCCGGGATTTCGAGAACTTCTGTTTGGCCGGAAGAATAATCGTTGATTATGATGTCGCAGCGCCCGTGTATGCTGAATTCCAAAGTGCCTTTTGTCCCGGCGATGACCATGCGGTCGTCTTTTCGGTTAGAAATGCAGTTGAAGACGGCGGAGCCGATGATATCCTGCTCCGTGGCAAAGGAAAAGGCCACATGGTCCTCCAAAGGGCAGTCTGTGCCATTGTTTACGGCGAATCCATGCAGTTCTTTCATGCCCCCAAGCAAATAAACCATAATATCGACCGTATGCGGCGCGATATCATAAAATTTTCCGCCGCCGGATAAAGCGGGATGGTAGAGCCAGGAATGTTCCGCTTCCTGCTTTGAGAAAATTCGATTTAAATAAAAGTCGGCGGAGCATATTTTGCCGATGGCTCCTTCGGACAAAAGCTGGCGTATTTTTTGAAACCGGGGCAGGGCGCGGCGGTAGTGCCCCACATAGACCGGGATTTTTTTCCGTGCAAAAGCATCTACGATGGCTTTCGCTTCTGTATAATTCCGTGCAAAAGGCTTTTCGATATAAACAGGCTTGCCGGCATCGCAGCATTGAAGCGCCTGTTCATAGTGCAGACCGGGAGGCGTGGCGATATAGACGGCATCCACGCCGGAAGAGAGCAGGTCTTCGATATGATTGAACCAGAGGGGGGCCGAAAACTGCCGGGCAGAATGTTCGGCCTGTTCCAGGTTCCTGCGCATAATTGCATGTATACAGCTGTCAGGCACGTTGCGGAAGGCAGCTCCGCTTTTTTTCTCAACCACTTTTCCACATCCGATAAATCCCCATTTGATTTTTTCTGGCATTGGTTCAATTCTCCTGTCCTTCTATTTTGATTTATTATGTCTCATTTTATCATAAAGCCTATAAAAATAATAGGCTATGTTCCCATATTGTGAATTCCTGCTATTATTGCTATACTATAGAAAGCGGATAGACGAAAGAAAACAGCAGGAGGATAAGAACATGGCGATAGACAGAGTAAGGGAATATTTCAGGCAATATCATATGGAAGACAGGATCCGGGAATTTGAAGTTTCCAGCGCTACGGTGGAGCTGGCTGCGGAAGCGCTCGGCTGTGAAGGAAAAAGAATCGCAAAATCGCTTTCCTTTATGGTGGATGGGAAGGCAATTCTGGTGGTGGCCGCTGGTGATGCGAAAATAGATAATCCGAAATATAAAGCGCAGTTTGGGACAAAGGCGAAGATGCTGACACCGAATGAGGTGGAAGACATGGTAGGCCATGCGGTTGGGGGAGTATGCCCTTTTGGCATTCAGGAAGGCGTTGCAGTCTATTTGGATGTTTCATTAAAAAGGTTTGATACCGTTTTTCCGGCCTGCGGGAGCAGCAACAGCGCGATCGAGCTGACAATCGGAGAATTGGAAGAGTATTCCGGCTTTGTGGAATGGATTGATGTCTGCAAGGGATGGACAGAGGAATAATGCGGTAAAGATGGAATCATGCTGGGGGGCCTGGATATGGATACGTTGACGAAGGAGCAAAGAAGCAAATGTATGTCCCATATTCGTTCAAAGGATACCAAAATCGAAGTGCGCTTAAGGAAGGCATTGTGGCAGAAGGGATATCGATATCGGAAAAACTATAAAGAGCTGCCGGGAACGCCCGATATTGTCCTGACCAAATATCGGATTGCGATTTTCTGTGACAGCGAATTCTGGCATGGCAGGGATTGGGATGTCTTGAAACCAAGATTGCTAAAGGGAAAAAACCCTGATTATTGGATCAAGAAAATAGGGCGCAACAGGGAGCGGGATGTGGAAACCGATAAGAAGTTATTGTTTATGGATTGGACGGTCATTCGGTTTTGGGGAGAAGAAATTTTAAAAAATACAGACCAATGCATACAAGTAGTGGAAGAGGCCATTTTTGACGGGCGTATGCAGGATGATTATAAAGGCTATTTATCCTGATAATCATCCTGAATTATAAAATGCTTGACATTAATCTGATTTCGGACTATAATTTTATTTGTCCGAAATCGGATTATTTTTTATGTTATAAGAAATTATGTCACGGCGTTGTAAGTCGCCAGGAAAATAAGGAGGAGCATAAGATGAAGGAATCTATCGTTGCGCAGATGGCGGAGTATAATCAGCTGATGAAGAGCATGGACGGACTTTATCATAATGCGGCCAGGAAGTGCGGATTATCGGACAGCGCCTTTTGGACGCTGTATTCCATAAAGGAGAGCGAAGAACCCTGTACGCAGAAGGAACTGTGCGAGAGCTGGTTTTACAGCAAACAGACAGTGAACTCCACGCTGAAGCAGCTGGAGGAAAAGGGCATATTGAAGCTGGAACTTGCACCGGGCAGCAGGAAAAACAAGAGGATATTATTGACGGAGGAAGGGGAAAGGCTGGCGGAAGAAAAAGTGATTCCTCTGATGGAAGCGGAGTGCAGGGCGCTGGCTTGCTTTGATGCCGAAGACTGCCGGGCGTTTCTGGATCTGACGCGGAAATATACCGATCAGCTCCGTGCGGAGCTAGAAAAAATGTAAAAATAGATGGAGGTATGAATCATGAGGATACAGTTATCGGACCACTTTACTTATAAACGTTTGCTCCGGTTTGTCCTTCCTTCCGTGATGATGATTATATGCACATCCGTGTACGGGATTGTAGACGGCTTTTTTGTATCAAATTATGTAGGGAAGACGCCGTTTGCTGCCGTCAATTTGATTATGCCGCTGCTGATGGGGCTTGGGACGGTCGGCTTTATGATCGGCACAGGCGGAAGCGCTATTGTGTCAAAGACAATGGGGGAAGGAAAAGGGGATCTGGCAAACCAGTATTTTTCCATGCTGGTATGGGTGGCGCTGGGGCTTGGGGCAGTCTTGTCTGTCCTGGTTTTTATTTTAATCCGGCCGATTGCCGCAGCTTTCGGCGCGGAAGGGCAGCTTTTGGAGGACTGCGTCATTTATGGCCGGATCTTGCTCTGCGCTATGCCGGCATTTATTTTGCAGTTTGTATTCCAAAGTTTTTTTATTACGGCGGAAAAACCGGGGCTGAACCTGCGGATCCAGTTGGCGGCCGGAGTCGCGAACGGCATCCTTGATTATCTGTTTATCGTTGTCTTTTCCTGGGGGCTTGCAGGAGCGGCGCTGGCCACTGCGGCTGGACAGGTGGTCGGCGGTATTGTGCCAATTTTATATTTTGTCAGAAAGAATGACAGCAGGCTGCGGCTTGCCAAAGCCAGGTTTGAGAAAGGAATTCTGGCGAAGACATTGATCAACGGTTCTTCGGAAATGGTGACAAACCTATCCGTCAGTATTGTCAGTATTTTATATAATTTGAAGCTGATGGAAGCGGCAGGGGAGGACGGAGTGGCCGCCTATGGCATTATTATGTATGTGAATATTATTTTTATGGCGGTCTTCCTTGGGTATGCCATTGGAAGCGCGCCAGTGGTCGGCTTCCACTATGGGGCAGGAAATCATGGCGAACTGAGGAATATGTTTCGGAAAAGCCTCCTGCTGATGGCAGGATCGGGGATGGTTATGTTTGGAATTGCGGAGCTGACTGCTGTGCCGCTTGTGATGATTTTTGCAGGGTACGACGAGGGGCTGCTGGCGCTGACCGTCCATGGGTTCCGCTTATATTCGCTGTCGTTTATCATGATGGGGGTTAATGTATGGGCTTCCGCTTTTTTTACCGCTTTAGGAAACGGGGTGGTTTCTGCGGCGATTTCCTTTTGCAGAACCCTTGTGTTTCAGGTTATCGTTATTTTTATTCTTCCTTTGATCTTGGGCATAGACGGGATATGGCTTGGAGTCGGCGCGGCGGAGCTGCTGGCGCTGGGGGTGAGCGTTGCGTTTTTGGTCGGGGAAAGGAAGCGGTATCATTATTGCTAAAATTAGTAAGGTTAAAATTAGTAATTTGTAATTGACTAAAAAGGAAATGGATGATATATTACAAGTATCATGTATTGGAGGCAGAAAAATGTTTATTGGAAGAAGTCGTGAACTGAATTCTTTGAATCGATTGTATATGTCTGATAAATTTGAATTTGCAGTTATTTATGGCCGCCGCCGTGTAGGAAAAACTGCGCTTATTAACCAGTTTATCAGGGATAAGAAAGCAATTTACTTTATGGGCGTGGAAAGCAATGCCAAACAGAATCTGGAAAATCTAAGCAGAAATATTTTAGAATATGGAACAGGCATTCAGGCAGAAACCTCTTTTCTGTCGTTTCAGGCGGCATTAGAATATGCGTTCCAACTGGCAGAGAAAGAGCGTTTGATTCTGGCTGTGGATGAATACCCCTATGTCGCCCGCTCATCCAAGAGCTTTTCGTCCACGCTTCAGCTTTTGATTGACCAGTATAAAGAAAATTCCAGGCTGATGCTGATTCTTTGCGGGTCTTCTATGTCCTATATGGAAGACCATGTGCTGGCTTATAAAGCACCGCTTTATGGCAGACGGACGGCTCAGATCAAATTGGCGCCTTTTGACTTTGGGGATACCTGCCGGTATTTTAAAAATTTTTCTGCCGAAGATAAAGCATTGGTTTATGGTATTACGGGAGGAACGCCGCAATATTTGCTGCAAATGGATGAGCGCCTGAGCATGGAGGATAATATTAAAAATACGTTTTTGAATCCGGCTTCTTTTCTTTTTGAGGAGCCGGAAAATCTGTTAAAACAGGAAGTGAGGGAGCCGGCGCTTTATAATGCGATTATTACGGCTATTGCGGCTGGTTCTTCCCGTATGGCGGAAATTGCTTCAAAAGTCGGTGAGGATACCAGTGTTTGCGCTGCTTATTTAAAAAATTTGATTGCATTAGGATTAGTTCAAAGAGAAACTCCCTATGGAGAGAAAGAATCCCGAAAGTCAGTTTATGCTGTTTCAGATAATATGTTTCGGTTTTGGTATCGGTTTGTACCTGAAAATAATTCTATTATTGTGCGTGGGGCCGTTCAGCTGGCTTATAAGCGGATGGAACCGCACTTATCGGATTATATGGGGAAGGTATTTGAAGAAATATGCAAGCAATATCTTTGGAAATTATTATTGAATGGCGAATCCCCGGTGGAATTTAAAGATCTTGGCCGCTGGTGGGGAAATAATCCGTTGAAACACAGCCAGACGGAGATCGATATTATGGGGGAACAGGATAAGAATACGGCTCTTTTTGGCGAGTGTAAATGGACGAATGAAAAAGTGGATGCGGGAACATTAGAAAAATTGGCAGAACAAAGTCGGCTGTTTCATTACCAGAATATCTATTTATATTTATTTGCAAAGAATGGTTTCACTAAGGGGTGTATGGAAAAAGCAGACGGAATGGATCATGTGATGCTTGTTGCTTATCATGATATGGTAAAGGTGTTGGAAACGGATAGGAAATAGAAATATGGAAAGACAGTCTTTTACTATCTTTCGCAAATTAGGCACAAAAGTGAAATCGATTTCATCATAATAGACAAAAAGGAAATATAAAAATCATATAAAATGTCAATTTACAAAATGAAATCCATTTCATATAATAATGCCATGAAGTGAAATCGATTGCATAAAAATGAAAGGAGAAAGACGGGAAGGATGAAAAGAAAAATTATTTTTCTGGACATTGACGGGACGCTGACGGAACCGGGAAGCAATGAGCCGCCGGATTCTGCCATAGAGGCAGTCCGTAAGGCGAGGGAAGAAGGGCATTATGTGTTTCTCTGTACGGGTAGAAACTACGATATGCTGATGCCGCTTCTGAAATATGGATTTGACGGGGCAGTGGCGAGCTCAGGAGGGTATATACGGTGCGGGGAAGAGGTTATCTACGACTGTCCGATGACGGAAGACCAGAAGCTGGGGGCGATGGATGTCCTGGAAAAAAACGGGATTTTTCGTACGCTGGAATGCCTGGATGGTTCTTATACGGATGAAGGATTCAAGGATTTTTTGAAAAGCCATAGCGGAAACGGCAACAGCGAACTGCTGCGGTGGCGGGAGCAGATCGAAAAGGAGCTGCATATCCGTCCGATGGGGGAATATAAGGGACAGCCGGTATATAAGATCGTGGTTATGAGCCGGAGCGAGGAGCAGTTAGAGGAGCCGAAGAGAGCATTATCCGATGATTTTTCCTTTTGTATTCAGGAAAAGAACCGGCAGGGCTTTATAAACGGGGAAGTGGTCAATAAAAAATTCGATAAAGGGAAGGGCATAAAACGGGTATGCGCCTGGCTCGGGATTCCGCTGGAGGATTCCATAGCAATAGGGGACAGCATGAACGACAGGGAGATGCTGGAGACGGCCGGGCTTGGCATATGCATGGAAAACGGGAGCCGGGGACTGAAAGAACTGGCGGATGAAATATGTCCCTCTGTGGAAGAAGGGGGAATATGGAAGGTATTTTTCGACCATCGGTTGATGGGCATTTCGGAAGATCGGGTCAGCGGACAATGATAAAGTTCGATGCAGCAATGACAATAAAAAGGAGAGGAAAAAAGATGGCGATGGATTATGGGAAATGTGCAAAGGAGATTTATGAAACGCTGGGCGGAAGGGAGAATCTGGTAAGTGCGGCCCATTGTGCTACCAGACTGCGTCTGGTGACGGTCGATAACGGCAGGATCGACATGAAAAAGCTGGAAAACGTAGACGGCGTAAAGGGCGTGTTCAGCAATAACGGGCAGCTCCAGCTTATTATCGGAACCGGAACGGTAAATAAAGTGTATGAGGAGTTTCTAAAGGTCAGCGGCATGACGGCGGCGACGAAAGAAGAAGTAAAAGCCGCTGCTGCGGCAAAGCAGCCGGTGGTGAAGCGGATGATTAAGGCGCTGGGGGATGTCTTTGTACCGATTCTTCCTGCGATCGTAGCGTCCGGCCTTATGATGGGGCTAGTGGAAGCGCTGGGGAAAGCGATCCCGAGCTTTGCTGGAAGCGACTGGTACGGCATCCTTGATCTGATGGCGAATACGGCTTTTACTTTCCTGCCGGTATTGATCGCGGTGTCGGCAACCAGGGTATTTGGAGGAAATATTTTCCTGGGCGCGGTTATCGGCATGATTATGATCCATCCCAATCTGGTCAATGCCTGGTCGGTGGGGTCTATGGATGCGGCAGATATTCCAGTATGGCGGCTGTTCGGGTTCCCGATCCGCCAGGTAGGATACTAGGGGCATGTCATTCCGGTAGTCATTGCAGTATGGCTGATGTGCAGGATCGAAAAATGGCTGCACAAGCATGTGCCGGAAATGATCGATTTATTTGTAACGCCCCTCTGCACGGTATTGGCTACGGCGTTTCTTACGCTGGGGCTGATCGGGCCGGTGTTTTCGATGGCGGAAACTTATGTGCTGGATTTTGCAGGCTGGATCATCACGGTAGGGCATGGCATCGGCGCTATGATTATGGGAGCTTTATATCCATTAACGGTTGTATGCGGCATCCATCACATGTATAATGTAATTGAAGCGGGAATGCTTTCTGCGGCAGACGGGCAGAATATCTGGATGCCGATCGCTTCGGCGGCAAATTTTGCGCAGGGCGCGGCATGCTTGGCGGTCGGATTAAAGGCGAGAAAGCTGAAAACCAAATCCGTGGCGATCCCCTCTTCTTTATCGGCAGCCCTGGGCATTACAGAACCGGCTATTTTTGGCGTGAACTTAAGATTCACCAGGCCGCTCATATGCGGTATGGCGGGCGGCGCTGCGGGTGCGCTGCTGGGTTCCCTTTTCCACATCGGGGCTACTTCCTATGGCGTGACGGGCATTCCGGGATTCTTAATTACTTTGGATTATACGGTGCAGTATGCGATTGTGTTGATCGTATCTTTTGCAGTAGCTTTTGTCCTGACCTGGTTCCTCTGGAAAGAAGAGACGGAGGAAACGGAAAACGGCGGCATGGATAAAGGAGCCGTGACGGAAGATGCGGCCAAAGAAGAAGTGGAAGCATCATCTGCAGGAAGCGGCGAAAAAGTTTTATTTGCCCCTTTAAAAGGAAATATCATAAAGCGGGAGGAGATCCCTGATGAGACATTTGCATCAGGCATGCTCGGCGACGGCGTTGGGATTGAGCCGGAAGAGCCGGAAGTGGTGGCACCTTTTGACGGGGAAATCTCTTCGGTAGCGGATACATTCCATGCAATAGGCATTACCGGGCCGGGCGGAATGGAAGTATTGATCCATGTAGGGGTAGATACAGTGAATATGAAGGGCGATGGTTTTGAACTCTTTGTTGCGGAGGGGGATAAGGTGAAAGCCGGGCAGAAGCTGATTGGTTTTGATATGGAAAAAATTAAAGCGGCCGGGTATTGCGCGACGACGGCTGTGCTGTTGACAAACAGCGACGATTATACGGAATTCCGTGTTGTGAAATATGGAAAGACGGATAAAATGGAAAAATTGCTTGAGGTGGAAACGTAAAAGCAGAAATTCATTTTTAAGGAGGAAAACAAGGTGAAAACGGACGCTGCAAAGAAGATTTATGAAAATCGGTTCCAAAAACATTTCGATGAACTGCGCTGGCTTTATATGGAGCTGTATGACAACGGCTCTATGTTTGCCGAACTGTGCGACAGGATGGAAGAGTTTTACAGAGAGCGCAATAAAGACCTGAAAGCCCAGGACAAAAAAAGGGAAGCCAATCCGGACTGGTATAAACGGAACGATATGCTTGGGATGATGTTCTATATCGATAATTTTGCGGGGAATATGAAAGGCGTGCAGTCCAGGCTGGATTATATCGAGCAGTGCAACGTGAACTACATACATCTGATGCCTTTTTTGGAAACGCCGAAGGGCCGTTCCGACGGCGGTTATGCCGTTTCGGATTTCCGAAAAGTGCAGAAGGAACTGGGAACAATGGAAGATCTGGCGGATTTGACGGAAGCCTGCCACAAAAAAGGCATCAATGTCTGCATGGATTTTGTGATGAACCATACTTCGGAAGACCATGAGTGGGCGAAAAAAGCCCGCCAGGGGGACGGGGAGTATATGAGCCGTTATTTTTTCTTTGATAATTCTTATATTCCTTCGCTTTATGAGCAGACGGTGCCCCAGGTATTTCCCACTACCGCTCCTGGGAATTTCACATGGCTGGCGGAGGAAGGAAAGTTTGTCATGACGACTTTTTATCCGTACCAGTGGGATCTGAATTATAAGAACCCGAGAGTTTTTAGCGAGATGATGTACAACTTCCTTTACCTGGCAAACCAGGGCATCGATATTATCAGGATCGATGCTGTGCCATATATATGGAAGGAACTGAATACCTCCTGTCGTAATCTTCCCCAGGTGCATACGATCGTGCGCATGATGCGCATGATCGGCGAGATCGTATGCCCGGGCATCCTTCTGCTGGGCGAGGTCGTGATGGAGCCGGAGAAAGTAGTTCCTTATTTTGGCACGGTGGAAAAACCGGAATGCCATATGCTTTATAATGTAACCACTATGGCGACTACCTGGCATACGGTGGCAACGAGGGACGTACGTCTTTTGAAAAAGCAGCTCGATATTGTCAATTCCCTGCCGAAAGATTATGTATTTTTAAATTACCTCCGCTGCCATGACGATATCGGTTGGGGGCTGGATTACGGGACTTTGATGACGGAGGGGATCGGGGAGAGATCCCATAAAAAATATTTGAATGATTATTTCCAAGGTTATGCTGGGAACAGCAACAGCAGGGGGGAACTGTATAATGCGGATCCCATTACCGGCGATGCCAGGTTCTGTGGAACTACCGCTTCCATGTGTGGCGTGGAAAAGGCCGGGTTTGAGCAGGATGAAGAGGCGATGGAAAAGGCGGTGCGGATGGATATCACGCTTCATGCCTATATGTTTATGCAGTCCGGGATTCCTGTGCTGTACGGCGGCGATGAGATCGGGCAGGTCAACGACTATACGTATAAAGAAGACCCGAACAAGGCGGCGGATTCCAGATATATCCACCGGGGCGCGATGAACTGGACGCTGGCGGAAAATATTTCAAAGCCGGATACGGTGGAGGCGAAGATTTTCCATGGGCTGGAACAGCTGGAGAAGATCAGGAAAGAAGAAAAGGTATTCATGTCCACGGCAGATACGTGGACGATTGAGACATGGGATCCTTCCGTACTATGCATCGGCCGGTATCTGGAGGGGGAAAAGGTGATCGGCTTGTTTAACTTCAGCGAATTCGATAAGACGGCATGGATCAATGAGACGGACGGCGATTATGTGGATTTGGTTTCGGGAGAAAAAAGGAAGGCCGCCGGAGTCGATATACCAGCTTATGGTTTTTATTACTTGAAAAAAATGTAAAAGGAAACAGGAAAGCCGTAAAGAGGTAAGGAATGAATATAGCAGAGATTGCGAAACGGGCGGGGGTGTCCAGCGCGGCAGTTTCCCGTTACTTCAATGATGGATATATTTCGGAAGAAAAAAAGGAGCGGATCCGCAGGGTGGTGGAGGAAACGGGCTACCGCCCTTCGGTGCAGGCGCAGACGCTGCGTACAAAGAAAACAAAACTGATCGGCGTGATCGTGCCGAAGATCGCTTCTGCGTCCATCGGAAGGGTTGCGGAAGGGATTCTTTCTATATTAAATGCAAACGGATACCAGATGCTTCTTGCTGTTACGCAGAATGATCCGAAGAAGGAGCTGGAATATCTGGATACATTCCGAGACAAGCAGGTGGACGGCGTGGTGCTGGTGGCGACTGTCCTGACGGCGGAGCACAAAAAAACATTAAAGAATATGTCTGTTCCGACGGTGGTCGTCGGCCAGCAGATTTCCGGCTGTTGCTGTGTGTACCATGATGATTACCATGCCTCTTATGACCTCACTGTCCGTATGCTGGAAAAAGGAAGAAAAAGGCTGGGCTACATCGGGGCAATTTTTCAGGACAAGGCGGTGGGGGAGCAGAGGTACGAGGGATTTCGGGATGCCGTGCGCGGAAAAGGGGCAGAGGAACTGGCGGAAAATTATGTGATTGCCGCATTCACCGTTTCTTCCGGCTATGAAAAGGCAGGAGAACTGCTGGAAAAATGCAAAGATTTGGACGGGATCGTCTGCGCGACTGATACGATGGCCGCCGGCGCGGTAAAGTATCTGCGCGACCGAGGGATAAAGGTTCCGGAACAAGTTATGGTGGCGGGGCAGGGGGATTCCGACCTGGCAGGAGTTATGGATCCGCCCCTCCCCACCGTGCATTATTCTTATGAAAAGAGCGGGGAACTGGCGGCGCAGATGCTGATGGAGATTCTGCGCCAAGGGGAAACCGATCTGAAGGAAATCAAATTGGGTTATTATCTGGCGGGAGAAGAGGACTGAAGACGGTAAACGCGCGGCGTCATATGGTAATATTCCCGGAAGATCCGATGGAAATAGCTGGTATTATCATATCCCGTAAGAGCAATGATATCTTCTACGGGAAGCGTGGTCGTGGAAAGCAGAAAAGCCGCCTGGTGCAGGCGCTTCATCTGCAAGAGTTGCTTAAAGGTATGCCCGGCATGTTTTTTAATAATTTTGCTGACGGAATAGGCAGGGATGTGAAGCTGCCTGGATATTTCGTCCAAAGTTGCCGTCAGATAATTATGGTCAATATACTGTAGGATGGTAAACACGAGATGCTGCTCGTATTGGCCGGAATCATGCATATTGATCCTGTCCGTATGGTTCAGGAGATGAAGGAAGAGCAGACCCATAGTCGTCTGATTGATATTGCGCCGGTTAGGCTGACTGTTTGCCAGAGACCAGACGAGGTTTTCTGCCAGGTTTTGCACCGGAAGAATATCGATGGACTGGAAATGAAGATAAGGAGTTACATTTTTATCCGTTTTCAGCGCGCCGATCAGGAAGTCCCTCAGCGTGTTTTCTTCCTCCAGCATGACGAGGACGCGGTCAAAAAACTCAGGAAGGATAATGAAGTTCACGGCAATATCATCCATGCCTGCGGGGAGGATTTCGTGGGTAGTATTCGGGTTGAGCAGAAGCAGTTCGCCAGTATCCAGCGTCAGGCGGGAAGAGCCGTTGATGATATGGGTGGTGGTACCGCTGCACATATAGATCATTTCAATATAATTATGTTTGTGGGCAGGGAAGTGTACGAAACGGGTATGGGGGCGGATATCGATCAGCTTCCCCGATGTAAGCATTTTCCGGCTGTCCACTACAAATTCGGGATCGTTGGTATAAAGACTTTTTTGGACGTTTTTTTCTCCGGAGAGAAGGAGTTTTTCCTCTTCGGAGATTTTTTTTAAGTGTTGCAGCAGATTTGTTTCAATCATAGTTTCTCCTATATAGGGTTGTTCATCCCTGTTTTTTCTCCAGTGTAGCATAAAATATTCGGTGTTGCAAATAAGGACGGTAAATTGGGCAAACTCCGTCCTTACATTATGATGGGGGAATGGCTACAATAGATGCAGGAAACAAGACAGGGAAAGGAGGAACCTATGGGGGATTATTTTTTGGCGGTGGATATCGGGGCATCCAGCGGGCGGCACATTCTTGGAAGTATGCAGGAAGGGCAGATGATGCTGGAAGAAATTTACCGCTTTGAAAACGGAATGGTTAGAAAGGAGGGCCACCTTCTGTGGGACGTGGAGCATCTGGAAAAGGAAATTATCGCCGGGATGCGCAAATGCAGGGAGAGCGGAAAGATACCCGCCACCATGGGAATCGATACCTGGGGCGTGGATTATGTGCTGCTGGACAAGGAAGGGAAAATAGCAGGAAATACCTATGGCTACAGGGATAGCAGGACAAGGGGGATGGACGGGGAGGTATACCGCAGCATTCCCTTAGAGAGGCTTTATGAAAGGAACGGGATACAAAAACAGATTTTTAATACCATTTACCAGCTGGCGGCGGCAAAGGCGCAGGAGCCGGAAACGTTGGAACGGGCAGACTGTCTGCTGATGATGCCGGATTATTTTAATTTTGTGCTGACGGGCGTGAAAAAGAGTGAATATACGAATGCCACTACGGGGCAGCTGGTATCGGTGGAAACGAATGACTGGGACTGGGAACTGATCGGCCTGCTCAGCCTGCCGAAACATATTTTTCAGCCCTTATCCATGCCGGGGACGGTTGTGGGCGATTTGAGGGAAGAAGTGGCAAAGGAAGTCGGCTACCAGTGTCGGGTGATGCAGATTGCCTCCCACGATACGGCTTCTGCCGTACTGGCTGTTCCTTCGCTGGAGGAGGAAAGCCTTTATATCAGTTCGGGGACATGGTCATTGCTGGGAACGGAAATCAAGGCTCCGATCTGTTCGAAAGAGAGCATGGATAAAAATTTCACGAACGAGGGCGGCTATGATTACCGCTTCCGTTATTTAAAAAATATTATGGGTCTTTGGATGATCCAGTCGGTAAGGCATGAGTTTGAAGATGCTTATTCCTTTGCGGAGATATGCGAACAGGCGGAGGCGGAAAAGGATTTTCCGTCCCGGGTGGACGTGAACGATGATTGTTTTCTTGCGCCGGACAATATGACGGAAGAGATTCAGTCGTATTGTGAAAAAACCGGGCAGAAAAAGCCGGAAACATTAGGGCAGATTGCGACGGTAGTTTATCAAAGCCTTGCAGAATGCTATGCGGAGGCCTTCCGGGATGTGGAAAACCTGACGGGAAAGAAATATAGGGCGGTCCATATCGTGGGAGGAGGTTCCAACGCCGCTTACTTGAATGAATTGACGGCGGCAAAGAGCGGGCGTATCGTATACGCCGGGCCAGGCGAAGCTACTGCGATCGGGAATCTTGCCGTGCAGATGATGGAAGCGGGCGAACTGGGCGGCCTGGCGGATGCGAGGAAATGCATTTTCCATTCGTTCGGCGTGAAAGAATACCGGCCATAGAAGAGAGTGAAAGAATACCGGCCGTAAAAGATCGTGAAAGAGTATCAGGCATAAAAGGAATTGGAAAGGAAAAAAGGAGGAAGCGAAATGACAGGAAAAGAAAGATATGAAGCGGCAAAAGAGCAGTATGGGAAGCTTGGGGTGAATACGGATGAGGCATTGGAAACCTTAAAAAATATTCCGATTTCCATGCATTGCTGGCAGGGGGATGATGTGATCGGGTTTGACCATGACGGGCCTCTGACGGGAGGGATCCAGACAACCGGCAATTATCCGGGGAAAGCAAGAACGCCGGAAGAACTGATGGCGGATATCGAAAAAGCGTTGAGCCTGATTCCGGGAAAACATAAAGTCAATCTCCATGCATGCTATGCGGTTTTTGGAGAAGGAGAACGGGTGGACAGGGATAAGCTGGAACCGCAGCATTTTGCAAAATGGGTGGAGTTTGGCAAGAGGAACGGCGTTGCCTTTGATTTTAACCCGACCTGTTTTTCCCATCCCATGGCGGAGGATGGGCTGACCTTGTCCAGCCCGGATGAAAAAGTGCGGAAATTCTGGGTAGAGCACTGCAAGGCATGTATCAGGATTTCCGAATACCTGGCAACGGAACAGGGAAGTCCCTGTGCCATGAACATATGGATCCCGGACGGCATGAAAGACGTGCCGGCAGACCGCCTCGGACCGAGGGCCAGGTTCAAACAGTCGCTGGATGAAATCCTGGCAATGCCTTATGACAAGGAGAAGGTTCTCGTCTGCCTGGAATCGAAAGTTTTCGGCATTGGCATGGAATCTTATACGGTCGGTTCCAGCGAGTTTACGTTAAGCTATGCGGCAAAGAACGGTATTATCAGCCTGCTGGATAACGGTCATTATCATCCGACGGAAGTCGTATCGGATAAGATTCCGTCCATGCTTTTATTCAATGACAAAATTGCGCTCCATGTGACAAGGGGGGTTCGCTGGGACAGCGACCATGTCGTGCTTTTTGAGGACGAGACGAAGGAAATCGCCAAGGAGATCGTGAGAGATGACGCGATCGGCCGCGTATTGCTGGCATTGGATTATTTTGACGCGAGCATTAACCGTATCGCCGCATGGGTGATCGGGATGCGCAACATGCAGAAAGCATTGCTGTACGCATTGCTTTCCCCCAATAAAAAACTGAAAGCATTGCAGGACGAAGGGCGGTTCACAGAGCTGATGATGCAGCAGGAAGAACTAAAGACATACCCGTTCGGGGATGTCTGGAACCAGTTCTGCGAGAGGAACGGCGTGCCGGTCGGGGAGAACTGGTTTGCGGATGTAAAAGAATATGAGGAAAACGTGCTTCTGAAGAGAAAATAAGGAAAGACGGACGGAGAAATGCCAAAAGGGGATGCCCATCAATGATAAAAATCATAGAGGCGGCATCCCCTTTTGGCTTTCAGGCGCAGAAGCTTCGGCAGTTTTTGGCATGCAGGGGCTATAAAACAAATTTACCCTAAATCCAAAAATATTACGATTGTTCGTATGCCTGTGTAAACAATATAATGAAAGAAAGCGGGAGGATGAGATCTTTCCTACTAAGCGATAAAGCAAGAAGGAGGAGAAAAAGTTGTCAGAATATGTGCTTGAACTCAAAGGTATTACTAAGATTTTTCCTGGCGTGAAAGCATTGGATCGCGTGAGCTTCCAGCTAAAGCCGGGAGAAATCCATGCGCTGATGGGCGAGAACGGAGCCGGCAAGTCTACCTTTATTAAAGTGATCACAGGCGTACATAAAGCAGAAGAGGGCGAGATGTATCTCGATGGAAAAAAGGTGGATTTTAAGGGGCCGAAGGACGCGCAGAAAGCCGGTATTGCGGCGATATACCAGCATGTAACGGCATATCCTCATCTGACTGTCACGGAAAATATTTTTATGGGGCATGAAATAAAAAAGCGCGGCGTGATTCAATGGAAGGAAATGAATGACCTGGCGGATTCCTATCTGCAGGAGCTGAATGCGGATTTTCGTTCGACGGCGGAAATGGGGGCTCTTTCCGTGGCGCAGCAGCAGATGGTGGAGATCGCCAAGGCAATTTCCATGAAGGCAAGGATCATCATTATGGATGAGCCGACGGCGGCATTGACAAAGAATGAGTCGGAACAGCTTTATAAAATTACGGAAAAATTAAGGGATGACGGAGCTTCCATTATTTTCATTTCCCATCGGTTTGAAGATATGTACCGTCTGGCCACAAGAGTTACCGTATTCAGGGATTCCCAATATATCGGAAGTTATGACGTGAACGGAATTACCAATGCGGATTTGATCAAGGCGATGGTAGGGCGTGAAATCAGCGATATGTACCCGAAGCCGGAAGTAGAAATCGGAGAAGAGGTTCTCCGTGTGGAAAACCTGACCCGGACGGGCTATTTCAAGGATGTAAGCTTCAGCGTTAGGAAAGGGGAAATCCTTGGGCTGACCGGGTTGGTAGGAGCGGGCAGAACGGAAACGGTGCAGACGATTTACGGGGTGGAGCATTATGATTCCGGGAAAATGTATTTAAACGGCAAAGAGATTACCGTCAAAAATCCTTCCGACGCGCTCCGCCAGGGCATCGGGCTTTTGCCGGAAGACAGACAGCACCAGGGGCTGATTCTGGATTGGGGGATCGGACGGAATATTACTCTGACGGAAATTGCGAGCCTGGGCAGGAACGGGATGACGGATGAAAAGGCAGAACGCGCGAAAGCCAAGGAACTGGCGGAACGGGTGGATACGAAAGCGGTTACAATTTTTGATAAAGCGAGTTCGCTTTCCGGCGGAAACCAGCAGAAAATCGTGGTGGCGAAAATACTGGCATCCGATTTGAAAGTCATTATCCTGGATGAGCCGACGAAAGGCGTAGACGTAGGGGCAAAGGCTGAAATCTATGAGATTATGGGCGAACTGGCAAAGCAGGGTTATGCGATTATTATGATTTCTTCGGAAATGCCGGAAATCCTCGGCATGTCGGACCGAATCGTGGTTATGTGCGAAGGAAGGGTGACTGGCGAATTAAAACGCGGGGAAGCGGAACAGGAAGCCATTTTGAAATTCGCGATGGCGCGATCACCGAAAGTGGCAAAAGGTTAGGAGGGCTAAGGATGGAAAAGAAGAAATTCGACTGGAAAAAAATCACTGGCTCCCGCGAAATGAGCCTGGTGATTGTATTAATTGTTTTATGTGTATTTGTTCAGATCAGGAACAGCTCCTTTTTAACAGCGGTGACATTGGAGGATATGTTCCGCAATTATGCGGTGACATTTATTCTTGCGCTTGGGATGATGTGCGTGCTCCTTACCGGGGGCATTGATATTTCCATCGGTTCGACTCTCGCTTTTTCCGGCATGGCGGCCGGGCTGATCATGAGGGATTATATGATAGCGACGCCGCTTTCCTTCCTGATATCAATGGCGATCGGGGCAGGGCTCGGGCTGGTGGTCGGACTGGTGATTACAAAAGGAAAGGTTCCGCCGATCGTATGTACGCTTGGATTTATGAACATTTATAGGGGTCTGACTTATTTGATTGCCAAAAGCCAGTGGGTGGCGGCTTATCAGTTTACGGACAGCTTCAAAAATTTTGCTTTGACCAAATACCTCGGCTTCGGGCTGGTAAACAATATGATTGCGGTGACAATCTATTGCTATATTATTTTTTATGTGGTGATGAAATGGACCACGGTCGGCCGCAGGGTGTACGCAGTAGGCTCCAATCCGGAAGCTGCCGCTGTTTCCGGCATCAATATCGGAAACGTAAAAATCGGCGTATACACGTTGATGGGATTCCTGTGCGGGCTGGGCGGAGCCCTTTGGACTTCGCTTTATAAATCGGCCCAGGGGGATATGGCGACCGGCATCGAAATGGACGTGATTGCGGCATGCGTCGTAGGAGGGGTAAGCCTTACCGGCGGCAGGGGTTCCGTGACAGGCGTATTTTTAGGGTCGCTGGCGATTGCGATTATCGGCAAGGCGCTTCCGCTGATCGGCGTGTCCCAGTTCTGGCAGAATGCAATCAAAGGGTTGATCATTCTGGTGGCAGTGGTCTTGAATGTGCTGGCGCAGCGGACCATGGATAAAAACAACCTGAAAAGGAGGGAAATGTAATGGCGACAAAATCAGGCAGAACGATTGTTGCAGAACAGCCTTTTTCCTGGAAGAAATTTTTCCTGCAATGGGAATGGCTGCTGGTGATCCTTTTTATCGGCATCAATATTATGAATGCCAGTATTTCCGAGTATTATTTAAGCAGCGCAGGATTGTTCAACGCGACAAACTCCTTCCTTGAAAAAGCATTTGTGGCATTGCCGATGGCCTATATCTTAGTGCTGGGCGACATTGATATCTCGGTCGGATCTACCGCCTGCCTTTCGGCAGTCATGCTGGCATATTTTTATAACCTGGGCGTGCCTATGGGGGCTTGCATTCTCATATGCCTTCTGACGGGAACGATTTGCGGCGCGATCAATGGGTTGATTTTGACAAAATTTACGGAACTGGCCCCGATGATCGTTACGCTTGGGACGCAGATACTTTATAGAGGTATTGCGGAAGCGATGCTCGGCGACGAAGCGAGGGGCGGGCTTTCCAGCGTAAAGTGGTTTTCCAATCTGTACTGGGGGAAAGTCGGGATTGTTCCGATTATGTTGATCTGCTTTATTGTATGCGCGGTTGTTTTTGGCTTTGTGCTGCATAAGACTTTTTTTGGAAGAAGGCTGTATGCGATCGGGGCAAATAAGCTGGCGGCAGAATATGCCGGAATCAAAGTACAGAAGATTCGCATGATCGTGTTTACCCTGACAGGAACCTTTGCGGCGGTGACGGCAATCTTTCTGGCGGCGAGAATGGGAAGCACGAGAGCTGATATTGCCACGGGCTATGAAATGGAAGCGATTGCCATGGCTGTACTTGGCGGGTTCAGTACAGACGGGGGAAAAGGAAGGTTTCCCGGCCTCATCCTTGCCATCTTCATCGTAGGAATGTTGAGATATGGGTTAGGGCTTGTCAATATCGCATCCCAGTTTATGCTGGTTGTTATCGGTGCATTGCTGATTATTACCGTAATGCTCCCGAATATGAAGTCGATGATCAAAATAAAGAAGAAAACGGTATAAACCTTATGATACCAGGCAGTATCACTGCTTTGTATAAATTCATCATTATAAAAATGGGAGGAATGAAGGAATGAAGAAAAAAGTATTAAGCGTATTACTTGCGGCAAGCATGGTCGGCGCATTGCTGGCAGGATGCGGTTCCGCGCCGGAACAGGCATCGGCTCCGGCGGCAGCGGAAGAGGCTCCGGCAGCGGAGGAGGAGGCTCCTGCGGAGGAAGCGGCTCCGGCAGCGGAAGGAGAAGCAGCGGCGGCGGGCGAAGGAACGTTTGCCCTCGTGACGAAGTCAGCTGGCAACCCTTATAATGAAAGGGAAGCGGCGGGCTTTGAAGAGGCAATGAAGGCGATGGGATATTCGGACAGCCAGATTATCATCCGCCATCCCGAATCGGCGACAGCAGACGCGCAGATCACGACGATCAATGAACTGATCGCGCAGAACGTAAGCGCAATCGCCGTAGCGGCAAACGATCAGGATGCTTTGCAGCCGGTTTGCGAGCAGGCGGCATCCCAGGGAATCAAAATTATTTCTTTGGATTCCACGCTGAATGCGGCAAGCCGTCTGACCCACGTAAACCAGGCAGGCACGCAGATTATCGGACAGACTCTGATGGATGCGGTAAAAGATCTGGCAGGAGGGGAAGGCCAGTGGGCGATTCTTTCCGCAACCAGCCAGGCTTCCAACCAGAATGCATGGATCGCTGCTATGAAGGAAGTGATGGAAGGCGAAGACTATGCAGGGCTTGAACTGGTAGAAGTGGCTTATGGCGATGATGAATACCAGAAATCCGTTGACCAGACACAGGCATTGCTGACCAACTACCCGGATCTGAAAGTCATCTGTGCTCCTACGACAGTAGGCATTATGGCGGCTGCAGGCGTGCTTCAGGATAAAGGATCCGATGTGAAGCTGACAGGCCTTGGCCTTCCTTCCGAAATGGCGGATTATATCGGAGCAGATAATGTATGTCCTTATATGTACCTGTGGAATCCTATTGATGTAGGACGCCTTGGCGCTTATACATCCGTAGCGCTGGTAAACGGCGATATCACGGGCGCGGCAGGCGAGACTTTTACCGCAGGGGAAATGGGAAATTATGAAATTACGGAAGCTTCTGACGGCGGCACAGAAATTATCGTTGGACCTCCTTTTGCATTTACGCCTGACAATATTGACGACTGGAAATCCGTATATTAAAAGGGATAGGAATGATGATTAAAACGTTTAAAATGAAATTGTATCCGGGCATGGAAGCGGAATATGAGAAAAGGCATAACCAGCTTTGGCCGGAGATGATTGACATGATTCATGAACACGGCGGCAGAAATTACACGATTGCGCTTGACCCGGAGACGCTGATTCTCTTCGGTTATATTGAAATCGAAGACGAAGAGCTATGGAGCAAAGGGGCGGACACGGAGATCAACCGCAAATGGTGGGACTTTATGGCGGATATTATGGAAACCAATCCGGATAACAGTCCGGTGTGCCATGACCTGAAACCCTTGTTCCATTTAAACTAAGGGGAGAAGGCATCTGTCGGCCAAGAATAAGAATTTTTGTAAAGAGGGCATTCTTTGAGTCCCAAAGCGGCTTGAGAAAGCCCTCTTTCTTTCGAGGAAAAGAGTGTGAAGAGAAGTTCTAAGGCTCGCACCAGTGGGTGCTTCGCCAAGAACTTCTAAGACTTCACACCGAAAAATGCCTGAAAAGAGGCATTTTTCATCAAGATTTGTGATTCCGCGAAGCGGAATCATGGAGGTTAGTATGGAAAAAATAAAAGAAACGAGAAAACCGAAGATCGGGATTTACACGATGGGGCTGAAGACTGACTGGAGCCAGTTTGAGGGGCTGCGGGAGAGAATGATCGGCTATGGGGAATTTATAGCAAAAAAAGTAAGTGATATGGGGGCGGAAGTTTCTTTCTACGGCCTGGTGGACTGCGAGGAAGAGGGAAGAAAATGCGGGGAGTTTTTTAATGAAAAAGGCGTGGGTCTTATTTTTGCCCATGCGGGTACTTATGTCACCAGCGCGTCCGTGCTTCCAGTCCATCAGATCTGCAAGGCTCCCGTGGTGATTTTAAATCTCCAGCCTACGGCACAGATCAATTACCAGAAGACATCCACAGGGGAATAGCTGGCCCATTGCGGGGCCTGTCCTGTGCCGGAAATTGCCAATGCTTTCCATCGGGCGGGAATCGCCTACCGTTGTATCAACGGGCTGTTAGGGATGAATACTACGCCGGAGATATCGGCAACGGATGAAAATACGGCGAATCGGCCGGAAGCAAAAAGGGCTTGGAAGGAAATTGGGGAATGGGTACAGGCGGCAGAGGTAAAAGCGGCGCTGTCCTATTGCCGTTTTGGTTTTCTGGGCAATAATTACAGCGGCATGCTGGATCTGTACTCGGATTTTACGATGATCCAGGCACAGATGGGGGCGCATGTGGAATTACTGGAAATGTGCGACCTGGACCGAATGATGCAAGCGGTGACGGAGGAGGAAATAGAGGAAAAACGAAAGGAAATCGGGGAATTTTTCCTGATCAGCGACGATGTATCGGCTGACCCGCTGGCGAAAAAACCTTCCAAAGAGCAGCTGGACTGGTCAGCAAAAGTAGCCGCTGCGCAGGAGTGCCTGGTAAAAGAATATCATCTGGACGGCCTGGCATATTATTACCATGGATCAAAGGACGGGGAATATGAGAAATTGCAGTCAGGATTTATCGTAGGCCATTCCCTGCTGACGGCAAAAGGAATCCCCTGTGCCGGGGAAGGGGATCTGAAGACCTGCCTTGCCATGAAAATCTGCGATATTCTTGGAAAAGGAGGATCCTTCTGCGAGATCGTCGTGACGGATTACGAAGAAGGCACGATATTATTGGGGCATGACGGTCCCTTCCACCTGGCGATCGCCCAAGGCAGGCCGCTGCTTCGGGGACTCGGCGTATACCATGGAAAGCAAGGAACCGGTGTTTCCGTAGAGGCAAAAGTACGTGCAGGAGCCATAACCACCCTCGGCTGCACGCAGACCGCTGACGGACGGTTGAAATTCATAATCACAGAAGCGGAAGCTGTCAATGCCCCGATCATGACAATCGGCAATACGCAGACCCATGTAAGATTTCGCAAAGACCCGGATTCTTACATGGATGAATGGTTCGCTGAAGCGCCTACGCACCATTTTGCCATGAGCGTGGGGCATAATGGGAGATTGTTTGAGAAAACGGCAGATCTTTTGGGGATAAGGTCTGTTACTCTGGATAGATAATCTAGGGTAAATAAGCTAATAGGACGTCCCCGGGAAACCATTTTTGCAGAAACGGCGGCGCGCCCAAACGACCCGGGGCAGGGGAAGGGGCTGGGAAGGACGGGGGTTTCGGCTGGGGCTTCCAATCAGATTTTACTAATGAAATGGGTGGGCATTGTGGAACCGATCGGGGCGGAAAAGAAGGACATCCATGTCCTCTTTTCCTAAAATTGCCATCCATGGCAATTTTACCCTGGGGTTTCGACCATTTCATAAGTAAAATGGCTGATTGTACGCAACAGCCGAAAACCCCCGTCCTTCCCAGCCCCTTCCCCTGCCCCGGGTCGTTTGGGTGCGCCGCCGTTTCTGCAAAAATGGTTTCCCGGGGACTGGTAGTAGTAGTGTGAGAAGAGATTTTAATTGCTTATGGTAATTTACGCTTATGCCAAAGGGCATTTCGCGGAGAAGCACTAAGTTTTATGCCTTTCGCAAAGTGGAATTATGGGAGGCACGGGAATCAGTTTTCGCGGGTGGGAGGGGGTGCGGGTGTGTGGGGAGAGGGG
>OFHO01000321.1_pt1 | contig 45919 bp, 44 predicted proteins | sample 1521531 | NCBI WGS metagenome assembly OFHO01 (sample SAMEA3504124, study PRJEB24116) | mouse gut metagenome | biome: mouse gut; feature: mouse-associated habitat; material: faeces | place: Denmark | collected 2011
AGATTGCTTGTTTTTGTCTTCCTCGGATAAGCGGCAGTAAATAGCTACTTTCATACTCATTCGTTTTTATCCCTCCTTAAGAGATAAAAACAAGCCTGCTCCATGCACCTATTATACATGGCAACATATAACTTGTAAATTATCGTTTTTCTTCAACTGATTTATTGTTAAACATAGGGATGGCAGGTGAAGCCTGGTATCTGTTGCTTTTTTCAAGCTGGTTGATAAGGCTGATCCATGCTTGGGTAAAATTATCTTTCGAAGTTGTACTTTCACCATTTTTAAAAATACTTTTGCAAAATTTTTTTGAGTCTGTATTGGACAAAATATTGCCTCTCTTTGCTTATATGACAACGTATGTAGAATTACTTGTACGTTATACTGGTTTTATAACAATGAAAAATTTTACCTTTCACTAATAGCAGACGGGAGAGGGTAAAAAATAAACAGTTTATAGAAAGTTTATAATTTTTATTTTATTGGTGTTGTTGTTTTATAAACAGAAAGTAATAGTGTGTATAGCATAGAATATGCCAAGAGCCAAGGGTATGGGGCGCGGAAGCCCCATCAAGTAAGCCGGAGTGATTCAAAACGCACGGAGTGGGTTTTGAGTTACGCAGGCGAAACTTGCTTTTGTCTGATTTTTGGCTAATACGCTTGCCAACTTGAATACTAATAGACTTTATAGGCAAAAAATCTTTTATTGCTGATTTGTTGGATTGTTGGTATTATAAAAGATAATGACAAGCAGTATGGCGAGAAGGAGATAGATAGTGAATTCGGAAGAAAAAGTACATATGAATCTATATGGCTATTGGCATTGGTAAAGCTATTACAGCAATTATAGTGATTTATCGCCTTTTAAAAATGGGAAGTTGAATCGAATTTCATTTTTGGTGGATACTAAAAGTTTTGGAGAACAGGCAGGACGTGAGTTTATGGCGTACACGCCTTATAATGATTTGCATAATTTTTTCAACTTTATGGATAAAAAGAAGGGAGGAATTGTTACGAAAGAACAGTATAAATATAATCAATATACAAAGCAAAATGTAAGGCATAGGGCAATTTTTAAAGCTGTAGATTCTTTGACATCTAAAAGAGAGAGGTCATGTTGTGTTGAAAGAAGTTATGTACGTAATGTATACGATTATTTTACTTCATCAGATGATATCAGCCAGAATGGAGCAGAAGCGGAGAAAATCAATGTTTCATATATAACAGATTGGGAGAAATTGCATGATTCATATGTGGGTACAAAAAAGCCTGAAGATTTAGTAGTTTGTTATTTAAGTGGTCCAGAGCCAAATAATGATTTTCAGGAATTAATTAATTTAGGGATACTTCCGCATAATATATGGGCTTTTGAATCAGATAACCAAGTATATAAGAAAGCGATAGCTGCTTATAACCAGGGAGAGTATCCGCAGCCTAGAATTTTGAAACAAAATATTGAGACATTTTTTCAACAAACACCAAAGAAATTTGATATTATATACATAGATGCTTGTGGAAGTATACCATCAACGCAACATGCGTTACGAAGTGTTTTTTCAGTATGCCAAAATCATCGTTTGAATTCGCCTGGAGTGATAATCACAAATTTTGCTATGCCTGATATTGCTAATGAGGCAATTGGAGATTATTATGAATTAATATCCCAATACTTATTCTTCAAGAAGTATCCTTTTGCAGAATTTGAAATAAGTGAAAGTAGGATAAAAAATAAAGAATACGATAATATTTTAAATAATGTAACTGAGAAATTTGATTTGTATTATGGGGAATTTATATCTGCAGTGTTACGTGATATTCCAGCCGTTATCGTGCCTGTACAAAGAATTGCACAAAACCCATATCTATATCAATTATTTGATATGATAGACATTAATAGGGTAAATGAGGATTTCATTAATATATCAAAGGGAAATTCGTTAGCCAGATATTTCTTTACAGTAAATAGTCTATTGGAAACTGGTTTGCTGGATGAAAAAAGCCGATGCTTTTTGAATGAGATAGGGAATTTTCATGATTTAATAAAAGGATTAAAATTAACTGTTCTTTTGAGAAAAGGAAAGCTTAGATTAAAAGAAGATGTGCAAAAAATAAAAGAGTACTTTGAAAACAATAATAGTTTATATCAGTTTTGTGATAAGCCACATAGTAATTTGTTTTTTGACATTATTCTTAATCAGCTAGCTTATCCAATGCATAATAATATTTTACAGAATGCCCGGTATCAGTATGTTGCAAAGTCTAACCATATGTTTACTGATATTACGGTATATGACGAGTGTCGATATATTTATGAATGGCTGCCTGGGCTTCATCAAATAGTTTCATCTTTTGAAAATAATTCATGGCAATATGTTTTTCGTTTTGCATTAGATGGCTTGGTGAAAATGAGACAAAATTATAATAATGAATTCTTTTTTCAAGGTTCTATTGTATCAAATGTAGTGGAAGGGTTTTCAAGTAAAAAGTTAGTAGAGAGAATAGTAATAAATTAAAAATTGGGAATAAATATACCACCACTTTTTATTTACAAACGGAACGATAAGGTAAAAGAGGTAGTGGATGGACAACAGCGTTTGCTTGCAATTTTAGGGTTTTTAGGAAAAACTTACATCGATGAGCGTGGCAATACAGTGTGTTCTGATAAGGATAAATTTAGATTATCTAAATTAAAAATACTTTCGGAATTGGATGGAAAGACAATAGATACAGTGGGTGAAGAATTTGAAGAAAAGATTTTAGAGTTTCCTATGGATATAATTGAGATAGATGCTCAGCAAAATCCTGATTTTAGCCAAATAGATTTGTTTTTAAGATTAAATACAAAACCATATCCAATCAAAGAAAATACTTTTGAAATGTGGAATGCATATATCGATAAGGATATAATCATAAAAGTAAAGGAAATCGCTACAAAATATGAAAAGAAAATATTCAGAGCCAGAGATACTCGAATGAAGTTAGAAGAATTAATAACTTCTTTAGGGTATATTGATTACAGAATGAATCAATCACATACGGAAATTATAAATGTCTTAAATATATATAAGCGCAATGAAAGAATGTGTGCAAGGATAATGAGTAAAGATAATGTTACGAAAACATTAAGTGAGTTGTCAAATAATAATCCTAAGATTTTTGTTGAAGCACTTGAAAATGTTGAATTATTTGTTAATAAAATTTTGATATTAATTGAAAATAATTTTGAACAATTAAGAGAGCTGTTTAATCATTCTAAAAAAGGGATTCAATATAAGACGGATCAAAATTTCTACTTTTTATGGGCGATACTTTTCAAGATTCCCATTGAAGAACTTCAAAACAGAAGACAAGAGAATTTTAATAGAATATCAAGAATATTCTCTTCTATACAAAAAACTCCAGTCAATTATACTACGGAAATGTTTTTGAGGGAAATAGAATCATGAGAAGATGCGCTCAAACTGTAAGCAAAAAATTTTTATGCATGTCTTTATTTGGACAAATGAAAAATACAAGGGAGACGCGCTTTTGCAGAAAGGATTCGCGGTGGGTTCCCTGAATAGAAGATGAAAAAATATAGCAGGCAAGGCGGCTATTGTAGTGCCAGGCAATATGCTCTTTGAGGGTGGACGGGGGATTCGTTTTATTACCTGTTATTATCGATATGTGGAAATCTAGTCAGAGGAAAATCCAGAGGGGCGCTGGCGTAAATACTCAGTGAAAGAGATAAAACCAGTTTGGATATTTTCTGGATTAAAGATAAGTCTCTTGCTGATTTAGATAATTTGCCAACACTGAAATGGTAGCAGATATCATTGAAAATTTGCAAAGCGCGTTGGAATGCTTTCAAGAATTGCAAGTATGCTTAAAGAAGTAGGGAAAAGAATTATAAGAAAATAGTTTTATTTTTATGGGAGGCAACGAGAATGACAACAGAATTAATGCGTCAATTGCTTTCAAAAGATGAAAAGATAACGATAGAATATAAAGAATGCCAGAATGGGATTTATGATGATGTATATGAAACAGTATGTTCATTTTCCAATCGCTATGGTGGATACATCATTATGGGGGTAAAAGATTGCGGAATCCCAATAGGTCTTAACCGGAACATCATCAAAGACATGAAGAAAAATTTTGTGAATCAGTTAAACAATCCGGATAAGATGTCGCCAACTTTATATTTGTCGATAGAAGAGTTTGAATATGACGGAATGATGTTGCTGTGGGTGTATGTGCCGCCCACATCTACTGTTGAGAAATGTGTTAACAGAATATATGACCGGAATGAAGATGGCGATATGGATATCACAGATTCCCCTATCCAGCTTCAAAATATGTACAACAGGAAAAGCAACACCTATGTGGAACATAAAATCTTCCCATATGTTTCACTGGATGATTTGCGTCTGGATTTGATGAATAAGGTGCGGAATCTTGCCAAAAGCCGGAAACCGGATCATGACTGGCTGCAAATGTCTGATCAGGATATATTAAAAAGTGCCGGATTGTGGGAAAAGGATTTTTCATCAGGAGTGCAGGGGTACAATTTGGCAGGAGTCCTGCTGTTTGGAAAAGATGAAGTGATACGTTCCTGCTGCCCAGGTTATGTAACAGATGCGATTTGCCGAATAGAAAATTTAGACCGTTATGATGACAGATTGCAGGTGACTACTAATTTGATTGAATCATACGAACTTCTTATGGAGTTTGTTGCCAAGCACACTTCCGATAAATTTTTCCTTGTAGATAATGTAAATACAAGTATAAGAGACCTGATTGCAAGAGAGGTTATTGGCAATATATTAGTCCATAGAGATTTTTCCAGCGCTTATCCGGCCAAGGTGATCATTGAAAAAGACTGGTTTAAAACTGAGAATTGGTGCGTCCCCAGACGACATGGAAATATCATGAGCGATGAATTTACGCCATATCCTAAAAATCCATTGATACAGCAATTTTTTGCAAACATTGGACGAACTGACACAATTGGTTCCGGTGTCAGAAATCTTTATAAATATACGCCAATCTATTCTGAAGGCGGAAAGCCGGAACTGTTTGAAGATGACGTTTTTAAAATTTCTATTCCGTTGAATAAAATCGCGGCAGATTCAGCAAAGAAAAGTAAGACATTATCGAAAAGAGAACAGAAAATTTATGATATGATTTGTGAAAATATTCATTTGTCAGTGGAGCAGGTCATGGCAGAACTGGATATTTCGAGAGCAACCGTATTTAGAGATTATGCAAAAATCAAAAGAATTACAGGTGCATCTTATGATAAAAATACCTCAACATGGACTTTATAAAATCTCAGTCTCATTTCAGTCTCATGTAGTCTCAAACAGTCTGGAACCACTTTGAGACTGAAAAAGTACGGTTTTTCAAGGGATTACAGGAATGAACTATAGAAAGTATCATTCCAAGTCTCAAATCAGTCTCATTTTTTCATATAATCTTGAGGCTGACTTGAGACTTAAAGAGTTGGTTCGTTGATGGGTTATAAAATGAAGCAGACTTGTTTTATCCTGTTTTTCCATGTTGTTCTTATGAGGTCGCCCCATCTGCTGCCATATCCTCCGTCAAATCTGTAATTGCGTCCCCCTTTGACTGGAACACACAGGCATTGAAAGGAACCCCGCCAGCCGACTGCGGCCAAAGGGCAAGCGTATGATCGACATAATATTTGTCAAATCCGGAAGCAACGATTTCATCCATGGAAAGATCCTTTGTCAGCTGATATACGATAGCGGAGATCATTTCCATATGTGCCAGTTCCTCCGTACCGATATCCGTCAAAAGCCCTGCCACTTCATTATATGGCATGGAATAACGCTGCGACAGATACCTCATGGATGCGGCAAGCTCGCCGTCGGGACCGCCGAACTGGCTGATAATAACTTGGGCAAGCTTTGCATTGGGCTGCGTGATTTTTACTGGAAACTGTAATCTTTTTTCATAATTCCACATATCTTAACATCCTCCTTCCCAGGGCATAGGCTGAAGCGCCCATTTCCATTCCTTGCTGCATGTATCCGCTACAGAAAGGGAAAGAGGGCCATATTTCACGGCATAATCACGCATCATTTGGTTTTTCATGCGCATATAATGATTAAAGTATTCCATTGCCTCTCTGTCAAAGGGATGGGTATCCAGATATTCCGTCATTTCTACCGTCACAAAATCGACAATTCCAATATTGTGAAGCAAGGTTTCCTGTTCCGTGTTCATTTTATGGCTCATTGTACGCATCTCCTTCCTGTGAATGGTTTGGTTAATTCGGGAAAGATCGTGCCGGTACAATAAGCTTTATCCAGATCTTCATAGATCTGTGTAAGATGCTGCCACGGCACATATGCCATAGCCAGCGGAAAACGATCAAAATATTCATTAAAATTATAGTCCTGCATAATACTCCTTTCATAGTTTTTAAATATTCCTAATATACTATATGTTAGGTATTTTTTATCGTGTTTGTATCTTTCTATTTTTTCCATATAGTATACTTATACGGCGTGAATTGACACGAAAAAGAGTTCTTGAGTTTCCGTAAATTGTAAATGAAACAGAAAAAATAGCATTCCTTAGAGCAGGCCTGTTGATTTTTGAAGGGAGAAAAGAGCAATAACCCACAGAAGGAGTACTCAAAATAAGCCCCGCCGGAGCCGGACCATGGGAAAAATATTATTTTTCCGATTTAAATGATCAGCTTAAGGCGCAGCTGAAGATACGCAGGACGTTTGGTGCGGAACCACCGTCTGATGCCCTCTTTTGCATAGGAGAGTATGGCGGAGACGCCTTTCGCCAGCCGGTAATAAAAGAAATATACGGTTTTCCTTACAGGGGCAGCCGTCTTTATGATAGAAACCTTTAGGGCATTTGTTTCCGGTTTCATGGAAAGGTGCGCCAGGAATGCCATGCATAAGGTGATATAAAAATTCAAGGCGTTGATCGATCTGAGATTCCGCACCCGGAAGTTTTCAAACCGGAACACCTGCTTTTTGCAGCGGAAATATTCCTCAATGCGCCATCTGGAAAAGTAAAGTTTTGCCACTTTAAGCACATCTTCTTTGGAAGAAATCCTCTTGTTGGTGGCTAACATCATGGGGTGTTCCGTGATCCCGTAGACCAGCACCAGATAAATATCTTTGCGGGATGCGGTGATCTGCACTTTCACATGGGAGAGGTAAGCGTCATGGGATTTTCCTTTATAGTAAAGGGATGTCTTTATCTTCCCTTTGCGTTGGTCCCGCAGGCGTGTGGCAGGAATCCATTTCCCATGGAAGAGAAGCTTACGCTTTGCAGTAAGGCGGATGACATAATCCTGTTTCAGATCATCGAGCTTCAAAAACATCTTGTTGTCATCGTAGCCCCTGTCCAGGACAAAAGTGGCCTTGCCAAGCAGAGAGGAGGCGTGTTCCATGGCAGAAAAAGTCACATCATTGACGGAAGTGAAATCTTTTTCTTTGGAGGAATGGATTTTGGAAAAGATACTGACGGGATGATTATTGTTTGTCAGGAGGCAGGCTTCCGTGACATGATAGCCCTTTTGATAAACGCTTTTTGTATCTGTGCTTTTGGAGCCGTCCCTGACAAGTCCGAGGGATTCAAAGTGATATCCGTCCGGCTTTGCGATGTCGGAATCATCGATATGGACAACCGGCTCATCGGGAACCCATTTGCGAACAACGTTTAGATAAGAACGCAGGGTTTTAACAGGGACGCCTTTATTCAGATGTCTGGTGAGGCGTTCAACGGAATTGACTTTTTTGGACTTTTCATGGAGCTGATCAACGATATCGGTAAGCAAGCAACTGCGGGAAGCAAGGATGCCGTAAGTCATGTCAGCGGTGAATTTCCTGTCCGGCTTGGAAAGCTTTTTTGAAATTTTTTTGGAAAAAGTTAAAATTTCCCGTTTCATTTGATAAGTATTTGATGTAAAATGAGCCATAAGGAATCCCTTTCTCTTTTTGTTTAGTGAGATTTTTGTTTGGTAGCTTAATTTTACAACAAAAAGGAAAGGAATTCCTTATTTTTAGGACATTTTTTTAATGTTATTTGCAATCTGTAAGAATAAAGTGATTGCTGTGCAGAGAACTGCGGAAACTCAAGAAAGAGTTGTATTGACATTCTCCCTCATGCGTCATATAATTAATGAGAATCAATTTCAAAAACAAACAAATAATCATTAAGGGCAGCAGCGGTAAAGCGCGGAAACGAGGATGGATATGACTCTTTACGACGGGGAAAAAGGCAAAGTATATGAAGTCAGTGAAGTATATGTGGAAGAACCTGTGACAAGGCGCCTTCAGGCATTAGGATTAAATGATGGTACAAAAGTCAGGATCTTAAACCGAAAAAAAGGAGGGGCGATCATTATCCAGGTAAGAGGAACCAGGCTCGCGCTTGGAAAACATATTTCTTCCGGAATTGAGGTCAAAGGAGGAAAGCCATGATCGACAGGGAAATGATAGACAAAGAAAAAACAGTACATGTGGCATTCGTAGGGAATCCAAATTGCGGAAAGACGACTTTGTTCAATGCGATTACCGGTTCTAAGCTGAAAGTTGCCAACTGGCCGGGGGTTACGGTAGAGAAAATGGAAGGGGAAGCCGAGTATGAAGGATTTCACCTGACTCTTGTGGATACGCCGGGCATTTATTCCCTCACCAGCTACACGATCGAGGAAAAAGTGACAAGGCAATGCGTCATGGACGATGATATTGAAGTAATCGTCAATATCGTAGATGCGTCTTCCTTGGAAAGGAACTTGTATCTTACCATGCAGCTGCTGGAACTTGGCAAGCCTATGGTCTTGGCTCTGAATATGATGGATATTGTGGACGAACGGGGAATGGAGATTGACCTGCACCGTCTGCCGGAACTGCTTGGGGATATTCCAGTCGTCCCCGTTTCTGCCGCAAAAAGGACCGGGCTGGATATCCTGCTCCATGCAGTGGTTCATCATTATGAAGAAGGCCCTAAGGATAATGTGCTTTATTATGGGGATGAGATTGAACATAAACTGGCAAAACTGGAAGTCATGATGCAGGCCCATTATCCCACGCATTCTTCCGTACGGTGGCATGCTATTAAACTATTGGAGGAAGATGAGGAGGTATGGGAGGAACATCCGATTTCTGTCACGAATGTAGTCGATCGGAGCTATGAAAAAGAAATTATCCAGGCCAAATATGCCTACATTGAAAATATCGTAAATGAAACATTATTTTATAAACAGAAGAAAAAGGAGCGGACAGATAAGGTGGACGCGTTGCTTACCCATCCCTTCTGGGGCGTTCCTATGTTTTTGCTTATTATGGGGTTTGTCTTTTTCCTCACTTTTGTCGTAGGCGATTTTCTGAAAGGATTTTTTGAAATCGGGCTGGACAAACTATCGAACAGCACAGCCGATTTTCTTTCCGCCATCCATGTTGCCGAATGGATGCAGTCCCTAGTGGTGGATGGCATTATTGCAGGAGTCGGAGGAATCCTTACTTTTATACCGAATATTTTTATTCTGTTCCTCGCCCTCGCTATCTTGGAGGACAGCGGCTATATGTCCAGAGTGGCATATGTCATGGACAATATCATGGGAAAAGTAGGACTTTCCGGCAAAGCGTTCCTGCCGATGATCCTCGGCTTCGGATGTACCGTTCCGGCAATCATGGCCACCCGCGCGCTGGAAACAGAACATGACAGAAGAAAGACCATGATCGTTACTCCTTTTATGTCCTGTTCTGCCCGGCTGCCGATTTATGTCCTGTTTTCTGACATGTTTTTTGCAGATTACGCCGCCGTCGTTGCTTTCTCTATGTATGTGATCGGAATGGCGCTTGCTATTCTTGTAGCTAAAATCATACATAAAGCAGAAAAGGAAAAGGAGAATAACTCCCTTTTGATCGAACTTCCAGAATATAAAAGGCCCAATCCGAGAACTATAAGGATTTATGTATGGAACAAATTAAAAGACTATCTGTCCAAAGCTGGAACGACAATATTTATCGCATCCATTATCATCTGGTTTGTATTGAATTTCGGCGCTTCCGGAATGGTAGATAACCCGGCCGACAGTTTCGGCGCCTCCATCGGCCGTTTTCTCGTGCCCGTCCTTGTACCCGCCGGACTCGGCATGTGGCAGATCGTAGTAGCGCTCATATCCGGTATTTCGGCGAAAGAAGTCGTTGTATCCAGCTTCGCTGTTTTATTCGGCGTAACCAATGCCAATTCTCAGGCGGGAATGCAGACTATCATACAAAATATCCAAAGCGCCAGTCCTGGCTTTGGACCGCTGAACGCATTCAGCCTTATGATATTCTGCCTGCTTTATGTCCCTTGCATAGCTACCGTAGCCACTATAAAAAAAGAGAGTGGATCATGGAAATTTACATTTGGAATGATCGCTTTCCAGCTGTTATTTGCATGGACAGTTTCTGTCCTCGTATTCCAGACGGGCAGCTTATTCTTGTAACCCTGGAAACCATAAGAAAATATAGGGATTCCCTGCATTTTCCGCAGATTAACAATAAAATACCTTGATTTCTTGCGCAATCTGTGTAAAAATAGTACATAGCGCAATGATAAATTATTAACAAAGTTCGGGAAGGCGTGTTTGGCACCAGGCATATAAGTTTTCCCTGAAAGAGGAGAGAAGAATGAGAGGTATCGATACACAAGTCCGTAAAATACGCAAGCGTGTTTTTCAAGAAGTCGCTAATCTCGCCTATACTTCAGAAGATCTGATTAACGACGTAGAAGCGCTGCCTTATAAGATTGTAGATTATGATGAATCCCAATACGGGAATATTTATAGAGAACGGGCCATTGTCAGGGAGCGTATCCGTTTAGCGATGGGGCTTTCCCTGCGGCCGGAGAATATGCCGGTGCATGTCACCCAAGGGCTGGCAGAAAGCAATATTGATGAAAAATATTATGAACCGCCGTTGATGCAGGTCATTCCTTCTGCATGTAATGCCTGTCCGGAAAACCGCTATGAAGTGACGGACAAATGTATGGGCTGCGTCGCCCATCCCTGCCGGGAAGTATGTCCTAAAGGCGCTATTTCCATGAAAGACGGCAAATCCATTATCGACCAGGAAAAATGCATTAAGTGCGGAAAATGCAAAACCGTCTGTCCCTATGACGCGATTTCCCACCAGGTCAGACCCTGTCTTTCCGCCTGCGGGGTAAATGCTATTAAAAATGACAGCAAGGGAAGAGCAGTCATCGATACCGATCTTTGTGTATCCTGCGGGCAATGCATGGTAAACTGCCCTTTTGGAGCGATAGCGGATAAATCCCAGATTTTTCAGCTGATCCGCGCCATGCAGTCGGGCCGGAAAATCATTGCCCAAGTCGCCCCGGCATTTGTGGGACAGTTCGGAAAAAACATAACGCCGGATATGATCAAAACTGCTTTAAAAGAACTGGGCTTTTTCGACGTCTATGAAACCGCCATCGGCGCCGACATGGGAGCAATGGCAGAAGCGGAGCATTATGTCCATGCAGTGGCTTCTAAAGAACTTCCTTTTTTGCTGACTTCCTGCTGCCCGTCATGGTCAATGCTGGCGAAGAAATTCTTCCCGGAAACAATTGACAAAATATCCAATGCACTGACTCCTATGGTGGCTACCGCCCGCAAGATTAAAGAAGACCATCCGGATGCAAGCGTCGTATTCATCGGTCCGTGCGCTTCCAAAAAATTGGAAGCTTCGCGCAGGACGATCCGCTCCGATGTGGATTTTGTCATTACTTTTGAAGAACTGGCTGGAATGTTTGAAGCAAAGGGCATTCATCTGAACGATATCAGCCCGACATCCAAAATGGAAGATGCGACCGGAGCCGGGAGAGGATACGGCGTAGCTGGCGGGGTTGCCAATGCGATCGAGGAATGCATCCGGGAATATTATCCCGATGTGGATGTCAACATAGAACATGCGGAAAGCCTTACAGAATGCAGGAAAATCCTTATGCTGGCAAAGGCTGGAAAGAAAAACGGCTGCCTGATCGAAGGAATGGCATGTCCGGGAGGCTGTGTCGCCGGAGCTGGAACCAATATCCCTGTTCTCCAGGCATCGAAAGAAGTGGCTGGATTTAAGGCTGCAGCTGCAAAGAAAATACCCGATATGGATACGGGGAAAGGAACGGAAAAGAAATGACGAAAATAAGAACAAGATATGCCCCAAGCCCTACAGGGCGGATGCATGTGGGAAATTTGAGGACTGCGCTTTATGCTTATCTGATCGCCAAACATGAAGGCGGGGATTTTATCCTGCGCATAGAAGATACGGATCAGGAAAGATATGTGGAAGGCGCGGTGGAAATTATTTACAACACTTTGGAGAAAACAGGATTAGTGCATGACGAAGGCCCCGATAAAGATAAGGGGGCAGGACCTTATGTACAGAGCGAACGGCAGGCGAAAGGCATCTATCTGGAATATGCCAGGCAGCTGATTGACAAGGGAGAAGCCTATTACTGTTTCTGCGATAAAGAGCGGCTGGCTTCTTTAAACCGAACTGTGGCCGGAAAAGAAATCAATGTATACGACAAACATTGTCTGCATTTGTCCAAAGAAGAAGTAGAAGAAAAACTGGCTTCCGGTATTCCTTATGTGATCCGCCAGAATAACCCGACGGAAGGAACAACGACTTTCCAGGATGAGATTTATGGGGATATTACTGTGGACAATGCAGAACTGGACGATATGATACTGATCAAGTCCGACGGTTATCCCACTTATAATTTTGCCAATGTAGTAGACGACCATCTGATGGGAATTACCCATGTGGTAAGAGGAAACGAGTACCTTTCTTCCTCCCCCAAATATAACCGCTTGTATGAGGCCTTTGGATGGGATGTCCCGGTGTATGTCCATTGTCCGCTGATTACGGACGAGGAACACCATAAATTATCCAAGCGGTGCGGCCATTCTTCCTACGAAGACCTGATCAAGCAAGGCTTTCTATCCGAAGCTGTCGTTAATTTTGTAGCTCTTTTAGGATGGAGTCCCGAAGGCAACGAAGAAATTTTCACTTTAGAAGAACTGACAAAAATTTTCGATTATCACCATATATCCAAATCACCGGCAGTTTTTGATTATACAAAATTAAAGTGGATGAACGGGGAATATATGAAAGCTATGGATTTCGACACCTTTTATTCCATGGCAGAACCTTATCTGGAAGAAGCGGTCGGCAAAGAGCTGGATCTTAAGAAAATAGCGGAAATGGTGAAAACTAGGATTGAGATTTTTCCCGATATTACAGATATGGTGGAGTTTTTCCGAAAACTTCCTGATTACGATACATCCATGTACACCCATAAGAAAATGAAAACGACGGCAGAATCCTCTCTGGAGGTTCTTGAGGAACTTCTTCCTATCATAGAAGAGCAGGAGGCTTTCGATAACGATTCCCTCTATCAAATGCTTCTATCTTATGTGGAGAAAAAAGGCTGCAAAAACGGTTATGCAATGTGGCCTGTCAGAACAGCGGTATCCGGAAAACAGATGACTCCTGCCGGGGCAACTGAAATCATGGAAATACTCGGAAAGGAAGAATCCATAGCCCGCATCCGAAAAGGCATAGACTTATTGAAGGAGGCAGCGCGGCAGGGCGAATGAAAAACAAGTTAAATTTCTATAAGCAGACGGCAGGGGGCGCATCCCCTGCCCAGCAAAAAGCCATTGCTCATGCTTCCGGCCCTATGCAGGTGATCGCCGGCCCCGGAAGCGGCAAGACGTATCTGATTATTCGGCGGATCCGCCATCTGATTTGTCATCATGGGATTTCTCCCGACCACATTCTTGTTATTACCTTCACAAAAGCGGCAGCCATGGAAATGAAAGAACGTTTTTCTAAATTGACAGAAAACGCGTATCCTTCTGTTGTCTTTGGAACCTTTCATGCCATTTATTACCAGATATTAAGATCAGGCGGCAAGACAAAAGACCATTTCCTTATATCAGCGAAAGAGAAAAAAGCATATATGAAGCATTGTCTTTCCATGTGCGGCATAGAAGACGATACGGATGACAATACCTTTGATCAGCTTTTTCAGGAAATAAGCAGGATAAAAAACAGCAGCGGTTTCGAATCCCGACAGGACGTTTCTGAGGGATTCCATGCGGAAACAGATGCAGAATGGGGAGAAGATCCTGTTAAAAAACATTTTCCCTATATTTATAAAGAGTATAACAGGATCATGACGGAAAATCATAAGCTTGATTTTGATGACATGATCATCCTTTGTCACCGCATATTATCAACGGATCCACAATTATTGTTTTATTGGCAGAAATGCTTTACCCATATTCTTGTCGATGAATTCCAGGATATCAGCCCTCTCCAATACAAGGTTTTAAAGAATCTGGCCGCGCCGGAAAACAATTTATGTATCGTAGGAGATGATGACCAATCCATTTATGGATTTCGGGGAGCAGGTCCCGGAATTATGCAGCAATTCATGAAGGATTATCCGACGGCGCAGCAAATTGTTCTCCATAAAAACTACCGATGCAGGGAAAAAATTGTCCAGGCATCCTCTCTTTTGATTGCAGATAACCAAGAACGATTTGCCAAAGATTTCCATGCGGAGAAAAAGGGAGGAGATCCAGTAAAAATCCATCTTTTTTCCTCTTATGAAGAAGAGGAAAACTACATAATAGAAGAATTAAAAAAGACAGAATCGAAGCGTCTGGAAAAAACAGCAATTATTTCCCGCACGAATGCCCAGGCTGTTGGATTATCAAAGATTCTTTCCCGGCATGGGATTTCTTTCCATATCCAGGGAAAAACCGGCTGCCTGATGGATCATCCCATAGCCAAGGATATAGTCGCTTATCTGCGGTTTGCTGAACAATCATCAATTCAGCCTATGACAAGGGCATCGTCCGCTTCCCCGCAGTTTCGCCTGGGAACAGGGATGCGGGCAGATTTTCTGAGAATCATGAACAAACCCTGCCGCTATATCCACAGGGAAGCCCTTCCAAACCATATGGTATCAGAGACAGATCTGTTGGAATATTACCGGGAAAAACCCTATATGCAGAAGAAAATTCAAAAATTATTTATGGATTTCCAAAGAATATCCGGGCTGAGGCCTTATCTGGCGACCGATTATATCAGAAAAAACATGGGATATGATTTTTATTTGGACGGGAAAAAAGAAGATACGGAAACATGGCTGGAAATTGCAGACTGCATACAAGAAACGCTTCGGAATTTTTCTTCCCTCCATGAGTGGATACAATCGATTTCTTCTGACAACGACACAAATGCCGCAGCAGGAAACGGGCGGCAGAAGAATGCAGGATACGGCACGAAAAAAATAAACGGCATCCATCTGATTACCATGCACGGCTCAAAGGGGCTGGAGTATGACCAAGTATTCATTCCTGATGTCAATGAAAAAGTAATGCCCCATAAGAAAGCCTTGTCCATGCAGGAGATTGAAGAGGAACGGCGGCTTTTGTACGTCGCCATGACAAGAGCAAAAGAACGGCTGGAAATCCTTTGTTCCGGCCGTCCATCGTGCTTCCTTGATAAACTGAGGCAGTCATGCCATGTTATGATTCATCCATAATTTCATCGAATTCCTCATTGTCGAGGTATTCATCGAATGCATCCGCGACCATTTCATATTCCTCGTCATCTTCGATATATTCCAGCACTGGTTCCGCATTGACATCCTTTTCATCTTCATAATAGCGGTAAAACCACACTTCCCCATCGTTGTTTTCTCCGTTTTCATCCAGAGGAAGCAAGACAATATAATCTTTTTTCCGGCATTCCAGAATCGTAATAATAGCGCAGACAACATGAGTCCCGTCATCCAGGTCGAGTTCTACCGTCATTTCTTCATCTTCTATATTGCCAGATTCTGCATTTTTATTAAAGTCCTTCATAAAAACTCCTTCCTTAAGCGAATCATCTATCTATTGTTGTAAACATACCCCTATTGTACTAGCAGAAATAAGAATTATCAATATTTTTTCATATATTTCCACACAGAAAAAAATTTTTATGTTATACTATAAAAATCTACAATATTTTTCAAAAAAAGAATAACGGATGAAAAGCAGGAATGGGGGTTTGAAATGTATACAGTTGACAGCAGGCAGAGGAATAAACCATATCCGTTAGGCGTGACGACAGAACTCGATTGTACTTACTTTTCTGTAGTTATGAAAGAGGGCAGGGATTGCGGCGTTATTTTATATGATAAAAAAACAGGAAGGGAGAAACGGATTCCCTTTGGTGTACAGAACAAATTTGGCTCTATCTACAGCATGGCAGTCAAAGATCTGGATACCAGCCGTTATGCCTATAATTTTTATGACGGGGAGAAAGTTTTTACCGATCCCTATGCAAAAGTAATCCACGGGCATGAAAAATGGGGCAAACCGGACAAAATTTTAAAAGGAGGATTTCTGGAAGCAGAATATCCGTGGGAAAATGATAAACCGTTAAAGATTCCTTATGAAAACAGTATTCTGTATTGCCTCAATGTAAGAGCGTTTACGAAACATAAATCTTCCGGGATAAGCCACAAAGGAACTTTCCAGGGCATCATTGAAAAAATTCCTTATTTGAAAGAACTGGGGATCACCGCCCTGGAGCTGATGCCGGCTTATGAATTCAATGAGGCGGAAAAACCGAACGCGGCAGCAATGACCATGGACGATGTGCGTACACAATTTATGGCTTCTACGGATCTTCCATTCAAATACAATTGCTGGGGATATGAGGAAGGGTTTTATTTTTCACCCAAATCCGCTTTCAGTTCAAGTAAAGATGCAGCCGCTGAATTTAAAAATATGGTAAAGTCACTGCATGCCAATCAAATCGAGGTGATCATGCAATTCTATTTCCCCAGCCATGTCAAACAGGGACTGATTCTGGACGTGGTAAAATATTGGGTGCTGGAATATCATATAGACGGCGTGCATTTAAAAGGAGAACATATCCCTCTCCATGTGATCGGCACGGAACCCCTGCTGACGGACACCAAGCTTTTTTATTATGATTTCCCTTACCAGCAAATCTATGGGGAAAACGAAATACCAAAATTTCGCAATTTAGCTTCTTATTCTGACGATTATATGTATACTGCGCGGCGTTTCCTGAAAGGGGATGATAATATGCTCGGGCTTTTTCTTGAATTGCAAAGAAAAAATCCGAAACAGCATGGCGTTATCAATTATATGACGAATTATTATGGGTTTACGTTAGCGGACATGGTATCCTATGAAAAGAAACATAACGAAGCGAACGGCGAAAATAATGCCGACGGCAATGACTGCAATGCTACATGGAACTGCGGTTATGAGGGAAATACCCGGAAGAAAGCGATCATGGAACTGCGCAAACGCCAGATGAAAAATGCCCTGACAATGCTTTTTATGTCACAAGGGACGCCCCTGATCTACAGCGGGGACGAATTCGGCAATACCAGATTTGGAAACAACAACCCTTATTGCCAGGACAATGAAACGGGCTGGGTGAAATGGAACAGAAATGGATTAGGAGAGGCAGTTTTTTCCCATGTGAAGGACATGATCCGACTGAAAAAAGAACATCCTATTTTACATTGCCCGAATGAACTTAAAATATTGGATTATATCGGATGCGGCTATCCGGATCTGTCCTACCATGGCGCGGAAGCATGGCGGCCGGAACTGGATTATTACAGTCGCCATGCGGGAGCGATGTATTGCGGCTGTTATGCCAAAAGCAGGGAAGGCGAAGAGGATAACTTCTTTTATGTTGCATATAATATGCACTGGATATCCCATACCTTCGCCCTGCCGAAACTTCCGAAAGGCATGGAATGGCATCTGCTGGCAGATACCGGTTCCGATGGCGGCATCGGGATAGCCGAAGAAGCCGAAAAAGAACCACATGTAGAAGTGGCTTCCCGCACGATCCGAATTTATATATCAAAACAGGAGGAAAGCGCCCCGGACACCAAACCCCGCTATGAAAAGAGCGCTTTTTAGAAAATGAAAGCTTGGAATCATTTGAAAACAATTACTTACCATAAATATCTCGTCATGAAAGGCTGTTTTCGCGTCGGACTTTATTACCAAGGGATTATGCACGATATATCCAAATATAGCCCGACGGAATTCCTGGTAGGCGCGAAGTATTACCAGGGCAATCGAAGCCCGAACAATGCGGAAAGGGAAGCGATCGGTTATTCCAGTTCCTGGCTCCACCACAAAGGCAGGAACAAGCATCATTATGAATATTGGATTGACTATAGTTCTAAAAATATTCCCGGAGGCATGGCTCCGGCTCCTATGCCTAGGCGCTATGTCGTGGAAATGCTGATGGATCGCATTGCGGCGAGCAAGGTCTACAAAAAAGAAGCGTATACAGACAGCAGTCCTTTAGAATATTACCTTTCCGGCAAGGAACGCGTTCCCATGCATGACAAAACAAAAAGACAGCTGGAAAAACTTCTTTCTATGCTTGCAAAGGAAGGAGAGGGGAAAACCTTTGCCTATATAAGAAAGCACGTCCTTCGAAAATCAGCACGGCGCTTGGCTCATTATCCGCAGGAATAAACGAGTCACCCTTTATGCTTTGCCGCATAAGATAAAGCATAGCATAAAGGAGTGGAAAACTATGAATAATTGTCTGATTTTGTTACTTTTACTTTGCTGCTGCGGTAATAACGGCGGATACCGGGACGGTGACAGTGGATGCGGCAGCGTCCCCGACAACTGCGGATGCGGCGGAAGAGATTCCAGGAATGACGGCCGATGCAGGGACAGAGACCGCGACAGGGATGACTGCAGGGGAGGGTTTGCTCCGTTCCCGTCACCCGGAAGCACTTGCGGATGCGAGGAAAAGGAATCCTGATCCAACGGTAATGGAAAGCTTTTGGATGCCTCCGATGATTCTTGACGTATGATGGCAGCAATGCTAAACTAATACAAAAAGAATCATCTGGAGGCAATTATTATGATAGACGGAAAAAAAATACTTTTCAGCGGCATGCAGTCAACCGGGAATTTGACGATTGGAAATTATCTGGGAGCGCTGAAAAACTGGTTGACGTTGAGCGATGAATATGAATGCTTCTATTCAGTGGTTGACATGCATTCCATCACCATCCGGCAAGACCCTTCTGAATTGCGCAAAAGGGCGAGGAATCTGCTGACTTTATATATTGCTGCAGGGCTTGATCCAAAAAAGAACTGCATTTATTACCAGTCCCATGTATCCGGGCATGCCGAACTGGCATGGATCCTGAACTGCTTTACCTATATCGGCGAGTTGAACCGCATGACGCAGTTTAAAGACAAAGCGACGAAACATGCGGATAATATCAATGCAGGACTCTATACTTACCCGGTACTGATGGCGGCTGACATTCTATTATATCAGTCAGACGTGGTGCCGGTCGGAAAGGACCAGCTCCAGCATCTGGAAATCACGAGGGATATCGCGCAGCGTTTCAATGCTATTTATGGAGATATATTCACGATACCGGAACCCTATATGGGAAAAGCCGGAGCCAACATCAGAAGCCTTCAGAACCCGGAAAAGAAAATGTCCAAATCGGACGAAAATGCAAACGCCAGCATATATTTGATGGATGATCCTGATACCATTATCCGTAAATTCAAACGGGCCGTCACCGATTCAGAAGCTTCTGTGAGATATAGGGACGAGCAGCCAGGCATCAAAAATCTGATTGAAATCTATTGCGCATGTACTGGAAAGACACCGGAAGAAACAGAAAAGGAATTTGACGGCAAGGGGTACAGTGAATTCAAGCCCGCCGTAGGAGAAGCGGTGGTCAGCGTATTAAAACCAGTGCAGGACCGCTTTTATGAACTGTCAAAAGATAAGGCGTATATCGATGGCATTATTAAAGAAAATGCGGAGAAAGCGAATTATTATGCCACAAAAACCTTACGCAAAGTACAGAAAAAAATAGGATTCCCGGAGCGGATCCGTTAAAGGCCATGGATGAGAAAAGATTTGAAGCCGCCAAAAAAAAGATCATCGGACAATCCAGGGAAAGAACAGGCATTGGAACCTTTCAGGAAAAAACGATCCATGCCGTAATTAAGAACTATTATGCGCCCGATGAGAATACCCATGAAGTGCCAATTGGCAAATATGTGGCTGATATTTTTGACGGGGAATCTGTTTGGGAAATTCAAAACGGCAATTTTTATAAAATCCGGGAGAAGCTGGATGCCTTTCTCGCACAATATCCTGTCACTATTGTTTATCCGATTCCACATCAGAAATGGCTGATCTGGATCGACAAAGAAACGGGGGAATTGTCGCCGAAAAGAAAGAGTCCCCTGACAGGAAATGCCTACCGGGCATTCCCTGAACTGTACCGTATCAAAAGCTATCTGAAAAATGACAAACTGCGTTTTATTTTTCCTCTTGTAGATATGGAAGAATACCGTCTGTTGAACGGGTGGAGCAAAGACCGAAAAAAGGGATCCCGGCGTTATGACCGCATCCCAGTCGGGCTTTTTGATGAAATAACGGTAGAAAAAAGAGAGGATTACCTACAGTTTCTGCCAGAAGGGCTTCCAGATCCTTTTACATCAAAGGATCTGGCAAAAACGGCGAAAATCCCTTTGAAAATAGCCGGCAATGTGCTGCATATACTGAATTACCTTGACCTGGTGGAAAGAGACGGGAAAAGAGGAAATGCTTATTTGTATCGGAGAAACGCAGTGCGATCCCTATCGGCCAACGGGTAATAAATTCATCAAGAACGTTTCACAGCTGCCGTTGCGGGACATTTTTGGTTTTTTTCATGTTTATGCGACTTTATTATAATCGATAATCGAAATCTTGCTTACAATTTTTTCAAGGCTGTCCAGAATATCATCGATTTTCTCAACTACGGATCCCTTGAACACTACGTCGCCGCATTGCACACACTTTAAACACGGCACATTTTCAATGATAACATAACATTCTTTAAGCTGTGCAAAATAGGAGGTTTTGCCCTCTTCCATAATTCCGCTTTTACAACTTGTACACCTCATAAGTCGCACTCCTTTCTGGTTTTTAAATCATTCTTAAATTTAGTGGTATTAGGAATATATGCCGTTATAATGCGGCCGGACTCCCCTTCGTCACTGATTACAGCATGTATGATCCTATTGTCTGCTGCACGGCCAAAAATCAAACAGCTCGGGAACGGAAAATCATCGGAATACTGTTCTATTATTTCACCTGACATAACACAATACTTAATATCCTTTTGCTTGATATTGCGCTCCCTGCATCTGTTTTTCGCATGTTCAGATATAACGATCACATCATTTTGGAAATATTTTCTTAATGTTTCTATATCAATCATTTCATGATCCCTTCTAAAAGTTTTTTCTTCCGATGCAATATGCAAATCTTTTTTGAGGATTGTAGTATTCTATTAAAATTAAGTATATCACGGCGAAGGGCGACTGTCAAAAAAACAGTCGCTTTTCATTCCTTATTGTGCTATAATGGGCAGGTAAATTCAGGGAACGAGGAATCGAAAAATGGAACATAATGACGATATAGAAAAAATAATTGACGCGCAGGATCTTACACTTCCGCCGCCGGAAAGGGAGCCGCAACGACAATATTACTTTATAAAAAAATGCCGTGAGTTCATCAAAAGGAAGTCGGAAGAATCAGGACGCCGACTGACCGCGTCGGTCGTGACTTTCGGCTGTCAGATGAATGCGCGGGACAGTGAAAAACTGGCCGGGATCCTGGAATGCATCGGCTACTTGGTGACGGACAGCGAGGAATCGGACCTGGTTATTTATAATACATGTACAGTCCGGGATAATGCCAACCAGCGCGTATATGGAAGGCTGGGAGTCCTGCATGGCCTGAAAAAGAAAAACCCCCATATGAAAATCGCCTTATGCGGCTGCATGATGCAGGAAGAAAGCGTCATTGAAAAGCTTCAGAAAAGCTACCGCTTTATTGACTTGATTTTTGGGACCCACAATATTTTTAAATTTGCAGAACTTCTATGCACCATGTTTGAATCCGAAAGAACCGTGATTGATATATGGAAAGATACCGACCAAATCGTGGAAGACCTGCCGGTGGAACGTAAATATCCTTTTAAATCAGGAATTAATATTATGTATGGCTGCAACAATTTTTGCAGTTACTGCATCGTTCCCTATGTGAGGGGAAGGGAACGAAGCCGGAACCCGGAAGACATTTTAAGGGAGATAAAAGCTTTGGCGGCCGACGGCGTGGTGGAGATCATGCTGCTCGGGCAAAATGTAAATTCTTATGGAAAAAATCTGGAAAATCCTATGAGTTTTGCCTCTCTGCTCAGAGAGGCCGAAAAAATAGAGGGTATTGAAAGAATCCGTTTTATGACTTCTCATCCTAAAGATTTGTCCGATGATCTGATAGCGGTAATGAAAGAATCCAGGAAAATATGCCGCCATCTGCATCTTCCTCTTCAGTCCGGCTCCACCCGCATCCTGCAAGCGATGAACCGCCGTTATACCAAGGAGCAGTATCTGGCCTTGGCAGAAAAAATAAGAACCGAAATTCCTGATATCGCTATCACGACGGATATCATTGTCGGTTTTCCCGGCGAAACGATGGAAGATATCGAAGAAACGATCGATGTAGTCAAAAAAGTGCAGTTTGATAACGCTTTTACCTTTATTTATTCCAAACGGACAGGAACGCCTGCGGCCTCTATGCCTGGCCAAGTTCCGGAAGAGGTGGTAAAAGAAGGATTTGACAAACTGCTGAAAACGGTGCAGGATACGGCAAGAAGCCGGGTTTTGCGCTGGAGGGGGCAGACGATGCCCGTGCTTGTGGAAGAGAGGAACCTTCAGGATGATGCTTTGCTCACCGGACGGCTTTCCAATAATACGATCGTCCACTTTCCCGGGGATGCTTCCCTGATCGGACAGATCGTCAACGTCCGCTTAAAGGAATGCCATGGTTTTTATTACATGGGGGAAACGGTGGAACTATAAATATTCAAAAGAAAAGCAGAGGGAATAACAGTGGCAGAATTAACGCCTATGATGCAGCAATATATGGAAACAAAGCAGGAGTACAAGGACTGTATTCTTTTTTACCGTCTCGGCGATTTTTATGAAATGTTTTTTGACGATGCGCTGACTGCTTCCAAAGAATTGGAAATTACCCTGACCGGCAAAAACTGCGGGCTGGAAGAGCGGGCGCCTATGTGCGGCATTCCCTATCACGCAGTAGACGGGTATTTGACGAAACTGGTTTCTAAAGGCTATAAGGTCGCCATCTGTGAACAAGTGGAAGATCCCAAGCAAGCCAAAGGGCTGGTAAAAAGGGAAGTCACCCGCATCGTAACGCCGGGCACCAACCTGAACGTCCAATCCTTGGAGGAAAATCAGAATAATTTTCTGATGAGCATTGCTTATTTTCCAAATAGAACAGGCATTTCCGTAGCGGATGTCACTACCGGGGATTATTACCTGACGGAAGTGGATGATCTGCGCAAGCTGCTGGATGAGATCAATAAATATATGCCCTCGGAAATCATCTGCAACGATGCCTTTATTGTCAGCGGCATGGATATCGATGATCTGCGCAATCGGTTAAAAATCGCCGTCTATCCGTTAGAAGCCCATTATTTTGATGACGATGCCTGTAAAAAATGCTTGATGCGCCATTTCCATGTGCATGTCCTGACCGGTTTGGGAATCGAGGATTTTCCTGTCGGCATGACGGCAGCAGGAGCATTGCTTCAATATTTATACGATACCCAGAAAAATTCACTTTCCCATTTTACGCATTTATATCCCTATCTTACCAGCAAATACATGCTTCTTGACAGTTCTACAAGGCGGAATCTGGAGCTGACGGAAACGCTCAGAGAAAAGCAAAAGCGTGGATCCCTGCTGTGGGTTCTGGATAAAACAAAGACCGCGATGGGGGCAAGAACTCTCAGAAGCTATATTGAACAGCCTTTGATCAATCTGACGGACATCCTCATGCGCCAGGATGCGGTGGAAACTTTATGCGAGCATTCCGTGGCGAGGGACGAAATCCGTGAATACCTGAATCCTGTTTATGACCTGGAACGGCTCCTCGGAAAGGTGAGCTATAAAACGGCGAATCCGAGAGACCTGATTGCTTTCCGCAATTCGCTGGAGATGCTGCCCCATATCAAAACAGTTTTACAGGATCTGGATTGCGGGCTTCTCCATCATATTGAACAGGATATCGATGGACTATCCGATCTTTTTTCCCTGATCAACCAGGCGATCATTGATGATCCGCCGATCCAGGTACGGGAAGGAGGAATGATCCGCGATGGTTTCGACACTGCCGTAGACAATCTCCGCCAGGCCAAAACGCAGGGGAAGAACTGGCTGGCCGCCCTGGAGGAAGAGGACAGGGAACGGACAGGGATTAAGAATCTGAAGATTAAGTTTAATAAAGTGTTCGGCTACTATTTGGAAGTGACGAACTCCTATTTGAGCATGGTTCCCGAAGACTACATCCGCAAGCAGACGCTGGCCAACGCGGAGCGATATACAACCCCCCGCTTAAAGGAGCTGGAGGATACGATTTTAAACGCGGAAGACAAGCTTTATTCTCTGGAATACGATATTTTCTGCAAAATCAGGGATACCATCGCCGGAGAGATCGAACGGATCCAGAAGACCGCAAAGGCAATCGCAGCGCTGGATGTATTCGCTTCCCTCTCGGTAACGGCAGAGCGGAACCAATATGTGCGGCCTAAAATGAATGAAAAAGGCGTGATCCATATCAAGGATGGAAGGCATCCCGTAGTAGAACAAATGATTGCCAACGAAATGTTTATTGCCAACGATACTTTTTTGGATAATAACAAAAACTGTATCGCGGTCATTACCGGCCCGAACATGGCGGGCAAATCCACCTACATGCGCCAGACCGCGCTGATCGTCCTGATGGCCCAGATCGGGAGCTTTGTTCCGGCCTCCAGCGCCGATATCGGCATTGTTGACCGCATATTCACAAGAGTAGGCGCTTCCGACGACCTGGCCAGCGGGCAGAGTACGTTCATGGTGGAAATGAATGAAGTAGCCAACATTCTGCGCAATGCCACCCCCAAAAGCCTTCTCGTCCTGGACGAAATCGGCCGGGGAACATCCACGTTTGACGGCCTCAGCATCGCATGGGCGGTGATTGAGCATATTAGCAATCGCAAATATCTGGGGGCAAAAACATTATTTGCTACCCATTACCACGAACTGACCGAGCTGGAAGGAAAGATGAGCAACGTCAATAACTATTGCATCGCAGTAAAGGAAAAAGGGGACGACATCGTATTCCTGCGCAAAATCATCAAAGGCGGGGCGGATAAGAGTTATGGCATACAAGTTGCCAAGCTGGCCGGAGTGCCGGATATGGTCATCGACCGGGCCAAGGAAATTGTAGAGCAGCTGAGCGATAACGATATTACGGAAAAAGTGCAAAGCATTATTGTGGAAGAACGGACGGACAAAAAAACCGTGCGGAAGCAATATGATGAAGTGGATTTGGCCCAGATCTCCCTTTTTGATACGGTCAGCGACGAGGATGTATTGAAAGAACTGGAGGAAATCGATATCACCACCCTGACTCCCCTGGATGCGCTGAATACTCTGTATCGGCTGCAGAACAAATTGAAAAACCGCTGGCAGGGGAACACAAGAGAGGGAGGAATGGAGTAAACGATGGCGCAGATTCATATACTGAGCAAAGAAACAATCGATAAGATTGCCGCCGGGGAAGTGGTGGAGCGGCCCGCCAGCATCGTAAAGGAACTGCTGGAAAATGCAGTGGATGCGAAAGCATCCGCCGTGACGGTGGAAATCAAAGAGGGAGGCATCGCCTTCATCCGGGTAACGGACAATGGCTGCGGCATCGAACAAAACCAGGTTCCCATCGCCTTTGTCCGCCATGCCACCAGCAAGATCCATACGGCCGAAGATCTTTCCCGCATTGCCAGCCTGGGATTCCGCGGGGAAGCGCTTTCCAGCATTGCCGCCGTATCCCGCATGGAGTTGATCACCAAAACGCCGGAAACGCTGACTGGAATCCGTTATGTCATCGAGGGCGGGGAGGAACTGGAAAGCGAAGAAGTCGGTGCGCCGAACGGCACAACGATCCTTGTTCGGAATCTTTTTTTTAATACGCCGGTAAGAAAAAAATTTTTAAAAACCCCGCAGACGGAAGGCGGTTATATTTCCGATCTAATGGAACATATGGCTCTGGCAAACCCTTCTATTTCCTTCAAATATGTCAATAACGGACAGCTCCGCTTCCATACGACAGGAAACGGCAGTCTGCAGGAAATCATTTACCGCATCTATGGAAAAGATATTTCCAGGTCGTTGATTCCTGTGGATATCCACGAGCAGGGAATCCATATGTACGGCTTTTTAGGCAAACCGGAAATTAACCGGGCAAACCGAAACTTTGAGATTTATTTTGTAAATGGCCGCTTTATTAAAAGCGGAATCATAGGAAAAGCGATCGAAGAAGGATACCGAAGATATATGATGCAGCATAAATTCCCTTTTGTCGTGCTGCATTTTGCCATTCAATCTGAAGAAGTCGATGTCAATGTGCATCCGACCAAAATGGAAGTGCGTTTTACCAACCAGATGCGGCTGTACGACTTTATTGAAACCCATGTGAGGGAATCGTTACATGCGGCGGAACTGATACCAGAAGCTACCCTGGAGGAAAGCAGGGAGGAAAAGGAACAGAAAAAACAGCGACAGGAACAAGAGCGGAAGCTTTTGGCGGGAAGCATACCGGAACCCTTTGAGTCAGTTCGCTCCCGCCAGGAAAATGTTTTTCCGGCCAGCCAGACAGAAAACTTAAAAAGAGTTGCCGAAGAAAGCGCTTATCGAATTTCCGGCAAAGTGGAGGAAGAACCCTTTTTTGTGGATAACCGAAAGAAAACGGATGCCTCCTTTTTTCCGGACAGCCAAAGAGAAGAAATCACGTCACAGGAAGAGAAGAGCCATGCTTTCCCGATTATTCCTGGCGAATCGGTTTCGAACCCAGTGCAGATGGATCTTTTTGAGGAAAAGATGCTGACGAAGGAATCGAGAAAAGAGTACCGCATTATGGGGCAGATTTTTGATACATACTGGCTCATTGTTTTTCGTGACAAACTCTTTATTATCGACCAGCATGCCGCCCATGAAAAAGTAAAATATGAAAACATGATAGAGCATCTGAAAAATAACCAGGTATATCCGCAAACGCTGAATCCTCCGATCATTGTCACGCTCTCGGGAAAAGAGGAAAGTGTATACCGGGAATACGAAACTTATTTTATGAAAATGGGATTTGAAATAGAAATCTTTGGCGGCAATGAATATGCTATCCGAAGCGTGCCTTCCGATTTGTATGGGCAGAGCGGGGGCAGCCTGTTTACGGAACTGCTGGACGAACTGTCGGAAGGCCCCGTAAACGGAGCGCCGGATATCATCCTTCAAAAAATAGCTTCCATGGCCTGCAAGGCGGCGGTCAAAGGCAATATGGCTTTCGATACCGCTGGAATGGAAGAATTGATCGATGAACTGCTTGCATTGGAAGATCCTTACCACTGCCCGCATGGAAGGCCGACGATTATCTCTATGAGCAAGTATGAACTGGAAAAGAAATTCAAAAGGATCGTATAGGAAAACGTTTATGACGGAAAAGAAACAGCCGCTGGTCATTTTAACAGGACCTACTGCGGCGGGCAAAACTGCATTATCTCTACAATTAGCCAAAGCAATCGGCGGAGAAATTATCTCAGCGGATTCCATGCAGGTATACCGGCATATGAATATTGGTTCTGCCAAGATATTGCCGGAAGAAATGCAGGGAATCCCCCACCACCTGATCGATATTTTAGAACCGAACGAAGAATTCAATGTCGTAACTTTTCAAAAGGCGGCGAAAGAATGTATCAAAGAAATTGGCAGCAGGAACCACATCCCCATTCTGACAGGAGGAACCGGCTTTTATATCCAGGCCGTTTTATACGATATCGACTTTACTGAAAATGAAGAAAATACCGCCTATCGGAGGGAACTGGAGAGTCTTGCGGAGGAAAAGGGCAATTCCTTCCTTCACCAAATGCTGGAAGAAGTGGATGCGCAGTCGGCATCGGTCATTCATGAGAACAATCGGAAGAGAATGATCCGTGCGCTGGAATTTTATCGGATGACCGGGGAAAAAATATCGGAACACAACGAGGCGGAACGAAAAAAAGAAGCGGCTTATAACGCCTGTTATTTTGTCCTGACCGATGAACGCCAGCTTTTGTACGAGCGAATCGACCGGCGAGTGGACCATATGATCGAGGACGGCCTGGTCAAAGAAGTCGCTTTTTTAAAAGAACTTGGATGCACAAGGGAAATGGTATCCATGCAGGGACTCGGATATAAGGAGATATTGGGCTATCTGGAAGGGGATATTTCTTTGGAACAGGCCATTTATCTGATCAAAAGGGATACCCGGCATTTTGCCAAAAGACAGCTTACCTGGTTCCGCCGTGAAAAAGATGTCATATGGGTTCCCCAAAACGAATTTGGCTATGAAGAATCCAAAATACTTGCCTTCCTTCTGGAAAAGCTGGAACAGAAAGGAATCTGCCCGAATCAAAGGAAGCAGCTGGAACAAATGGAACATATAGAACACAGGACGCATAGGGAGGAATAAAAAAGATATGTTAAGCAATCATGATATATACCAGTCGTTTGGAATATCCGAAGAAGTATTGTCTTATGGGGAAAGCGTCCTGAAAGGACTCAAAGAAAGATTTACGCAGATCGACAATACTGCCGAATATAACCAGCTGAAAGTTATCAAAGCCATGCAGGATGCCAAAGTAAGCGAGGCCTGTTTGCTTGGAACGACCGGGTACGGCTATAATGACTTGGGGAGAGATACTCTTGAGTCCGTATACGCCCATATTTTCCATACGGAAGATGCCCTCGTCCGTCCCCAGATCACCTGCGGAACCCATGCCCTGGCCCTGGCACTTTCCAGCTGTCTGCGGCCCGGGGATGAACTCCTTTCTCCTGTGGGCAAACCATACGATACTTTGGAGGAGGTCATCGGCATCCGTCCGTCCAGGGGTTCGCTGGCCGAATACGGCATTACTTACCGCCAGGTGGATCTGTTGGAAGACGGCGGCTTTGACTATGAGAACATTAAAAAAGCAATTAACAGCAAAACAAGGCTCGTCACCATACAACGTTCCAAGGGCTACCAGACAAGGCCGACTCTTTCCGTCAGCAGAATCGGCGAACTGATCGCTTTTATAAAAAGAATCAAGCCGGATGTCATCTGCATGGTAGACAACTGTTACGGAGAATTCGTGGAACGGACAGAACCTACGGATGCAGGAGCCGATATGGTCGTCGGTTCCCTGATTAAAAATCCGGGCGGGGGACTCGCCCCTACCGGCGGCTATATCGCCGGCAAAAAAGTATGTGTGGAAAATGCCGCCTGCCGTCTGACCTCCCCCGGTCTTGCTAAAGAAGTCGGCGCTTCCCTCGGGATCTTACCTTCTTTCTACCAGGGATTGTTTTTAGCGCCCACCGTAACGGCAAGCGCATTAAAAGGAGCTATTTTTGCCGCGAACCTTTATGAAGGGCTGGGATTTCCAGTCATTCCTGATGGAAAAGAAGAGCGGCATGACATTATCCAGGCCGTCACTTTCGGCTCGCCGGAAGGAGTCATCGCATTTTGCAAAGGCATACAAGCCGCAGCTCCCGTGGACAGTTTCGTTACGCCGGAGCCTTGGGATATGCCCGGGTATGACAGCAAAGTGATCATGGCCGCAGGGGCTTTTGTATCCGGTTCTTCCATCGAACTATCCGCAGACGGCCCCATAAAGCCCCCTTATGCCGTCTACTTCCAGGGAGGACTTACCTGGCCCCATGCCAAATTCGGCATTATGAAATCCTTGCAGCAGCTTTTGGACGACGGAGTAGTCGCCTGCCAGAAAGGCGGTTTTTGTCTGAATAAGAGTAAATAAATCTGTTTTACAAGAAAAGTTTGGAAAAAATTAATGAAATTTTATGTACATAAAATGTAATGTGTGATAATATGAATACTAGTTATGCACTTCATTTTACCCGATTGAATCCTTTCCCATGCCCGGAGAAGCAAGCGGGAAAGAGCGGCATATGAAGAAAGAAATCTATAAAGCAAAGAATGACCTGCCATATGAAAAATTTATGCGCCTGGGATCCCATATATTGACGGAAGCGGAACTCCTTGCCATTACCATACGGACAGGAACAAAGGATCGCAAGGCGGTAGAAATAGGGCAGGAAATATTATCGCTTCCTTCGGTCAAAGAGCATGGGCTGGGCGGCTTGTACTATGTCACCATACAAGAGCTGATGGAAATCAAGGGAATCGGGCAAGTCAAGGCGGTAAAATTAAAATGCCTGGCAGAACTGTCCATGCGAATCGCAATGGCTACTGCAAAAGAAGGACTGCGCTTTCTCGACCCTTCCTCCGTAGCAAAATATTATATGGAAAGTCTGCGCCGTGAAAAAAAGGAGAAAGTCCTTCTCCTCTTACTGGACCAGAAAGAACGGCTGCTCGGGGAAGAGGTATTATCCATTGGCACGGTCAGCACGTCTCTCCTTTCTCCAAGAGAGATATTTGTTACGGCGTTAAAAAAAGAAGCGGTACACATTATGCTTCTGCATAACCACCCGAGCGGAGATCCCACCCCCAGCAAGCAGGACATGAGGGTGACGGAGGAAATACAAGAAATCGGCAAGATGATAGATATTCCGCTTATAGATCATATCATTCTTGGGGATAACAGATATATGAGCTTCCAGGAAGCCGGGTTACTATAGAAAGGGGTTTATCGATTTGGGAAATAATTCATTCGGTATTGATTTAGGGACAAGCAATATCAAAATTTACAGCAGGAACGAAGATTCCGTTATGATCGAAAAGAATATGATTGCCATCGAAAACAAAGATACTTTGTTCGCCTATGGCAATTCCGCCTTTGAAATGTATGAAAAAGCGCCGGGATACATCCATATTTCTTATCCGCTCAGCAATGGAGTCATCGCGGATATTAAGCATATGGAAACGTTGATTCGGTATTTTATCGGCAATATATGCAAAAACAATATCAAGCCTGCGGATTATTATATCGCGGTGCCTACCGATGTCACCGATGTGGAAAGAAGAGCTTTTTATGATCTGGTCAGCGATGCCAATATCAAAGCGAAAAAAGTAATGATTGTGGAAAAAGCAGTCGCGGACGGCCTTGGCATGGACATCGATGTAAAGAACTCCCAGGGGGTGCTTGTGGTCAATGTAGGATACGACACAACGGAAATATCCATCCTGTCTTTGGGCGGCATTGTTTTGAGCCGGTTGATCAAAGTAGGCGGGCAAAAATTTGACGATGCGATCCGTGCAGCGATACGCCGGGAGTTCAGCCTGATTATCGGCGGCAAAACGGCTGAAAACGTAAAAATATCATTGAAGGATTTGGAAAAAGCGGGAAAATCCGCCATTGTATACGGCAGGGATATTGTCACCGGCCTTCCGGTAGAGCGGGAAATTCCGACACCCCTTGTGGACGAATCCCTGACAGAGCATTTTAATACCATCATCGATAACGTAAAGGTGATTCTGGAGCGGACTCCGCCTGAATTGGCGGCTGACATCTACCGCCACGGCCTTTATCTGACTGGAGGCGCATCCCAGGTCAATCACCTGGCAGAGCTTTTAAGCAGCGGAACCGGGCTGAAAGTCCAGCTTTCGGAAAACCCGATGAGCAGCGTGGCGCTTGGGCTTGCCAAAGTAATTCGGGAAGAGAACTATAAATCGGTAGCATATTCGGTTGAAGGAATGGGTAAATGAGTCCAATAGTAAAAAGAAAAGGAGAGAAGTTTACATTACCAAGTAAATATCTCCTTTTTATTTTAACAATTCTTTGTGCGGGTGCAATCATCCTCACATTCAATACAAATATATTCAGCGGCGCCCTCAACACGGCGGTCGGGTATGTAATCATTCCTTTTGAAAAAGGAATCAGCTCGGTTGGAGGATGGCTTTCCCGCCGTTCCGAAGAATTGGTGCAGATACGTTCCCTGCTCTCAGAAAATGAATCCCTGAAAGCACAGATCGATGAACTATCCATCCAAAACACCATTTTGCAGCAGGAACGTTATGAACTGACCACTTTAAGGGAACTCTACCAGCTGGATTCCCAATATGAAGGCTATGAGAAAATCGGAGCCAGAATTATTGCAAAGGATGCCGGGAACTGGTTTCATTCCTTTGTCATTGATAAAGGGGAAGAAGACGGGATTGCCGTTGACATGAACGTAATCGCCGGAAGCGGACTCGTCGGCCGTATTGTAGATGTGGGGCCGAACTGGGCCAAAGTAACTTCCATCATCGCCGATCATTCCAATGTCAGCGGAAAAGTCCTGGCTACTTCCGACCATCTGGTCGTTTCCGGGGATTTGGAGCTTTATGGGAGCGGCGTTATTAAATTTGAAAAGCTGGTGGACAGTGCGGATAAAGTGGTTGAAGGGGATAAAATCGTCACTTCCAATATCAGTGATAAATATCTGCCTAATATCCTGATCGGTTATATCAGCGTATTAGACGTGGATGCCAACAATATTACCAAATCAGGGCAGCTCACGCCAGCGGTGGACTTTGAACATCTGGAAGAAGTTCTCGTCATTACTCAGCTGAAACAGTCGATGGAGGAATAAAACGGAACAGGAAAGGTGAGATCAATTTGAGGAGAAAGCTTGTTGTCGGGCTGTTGATTTTTGTTTGTTTTTTGTTGCAATGTACCATATTCCATACGTTTGCGTTTGGAAATATCGTGCCGAACCTGATGCTTGTCCTGACGGCATCCTTCGGCTTTATGAGAGGGGAAAAGAGCGGCTTGCTGATTGGGTTTTTCAGCGGCCTTTTCATTGATATCTTTTTTGGCGAAGTCCTTGGTTTTTATGCCCTTCTTTATATGTATATAGGATATACCAATGGCAAATTCAACCGTATTTTCTATCCGGAAGATATCAAACTGCCCATGGCGCTCATTATAATCAGCGACCTGTTTTATGGTGTAACCTGTTATATTTTATTGTTTCTGATGCGGACGAGATTTCATTTCAGCTATTATTTTATCCACATTATCCTGCCGGAAATCGTTTATACCACATTTATTACCATTTTCCTTTATCCGGTCATACTATGGATAAACCAGCGGCTGGAGGACAGAGAACAAAGGAGTGCGAAAAAATTTGTTTAAACATTTAAAAGAAAATTTTTTGAATATGGTAAATATACGTCTGGTCATCCTTACTGTCTTTTTTATCGCTCTTGGGGCGCTCATGATCTACCGCGTTTTCGACCTGCAGATCATACGCGGCGAAGACTATCTCAATGATTTTCAGTTAAAAACAACGAAAGTACGCTCCCTGGCGAGCACAAGAGGAAATATTTATGACCGCAACGGCAATCTTCTCGCTTATAACGAACTTGCTTATAATGTAACGATTGAAGATGTTTATGAATCGGGCAGGAACAAAAATGCGAATCTGAACGATACCATTTACCGGCTGATCCAGATGATCGAAAAAAATGGCGACAGCAGCGTAAATGATTTTAATATTATTCTCGACAGCGACGGGCATTATGCATTTGCTGTGGAAGACCGGCAGCTGAACCGTTTCCTGGCAGATATTTATGGTTTTGCTACCATCGATGAAATGATGGAAAAAGGCTATAAATATGCGACAAAAACAGCGGAAGAGGTCGTTTATGACCTCTGTGCCAGTGACCGCTTCGGCATAGGGGAATACGAAGACCCGGAAGACAGAAAGTCTTTTGTTCCCTGCATGGGATATACAAAAGAAGAAATACTGAAAATTTTGGCCGTCCGTTATGCCATGAACGCCAACAGTTTCCAAAAATATATCGCGACAACAGTTGCCTATAACGTGAGCGAAGAAACAGTTGCCGTAGTCATGGAAAACTGTGATAACCTGGAAGGCGTTTCCGTAGCGGAAGATACGGTGCGCCGATACGTGGACAGCGTTTATTTTTCCCAGATCATCGGATATACCGGCAAAATCTCGCAGGAAGAACTGGCAGCCTTGAAGGAGCAGGACCCCAAGTATGACTTGAACGATACGGTCGGCAAATCAGGAATTGAATACTCCATGGAATCCGAACTCCAAGGCACGAAGGGTTCGGAAGATGTAGTTGTGGATAATGTGGGAAAAGTAATTAAAACAAGCAACCGAATAGAACCTGTTGCCGGGAACCATATATATCTCACGATAGATAAAGATCTGCAGGAAGCCGTATACAACATACTGGAGGCAAAGGTAGCCAGCATACTGCTTACTAAGATCCGCAATATCAAGGAATTCACGCCCGGGGAAAATTCAAGCGATATTTTAATTCCTATTGACGACGTTTACTTCGCATTGTTCGATAATAATGTCATAGATACCGCCCATTTTGAAGAAAAGACCGCAGGGGAAAATGAACAGGCCGTATATGCCAGATTTCTGGAACGCAAGCAGGAAGTATTAGCTGGCCTGAGGGAAGAACTGACCGACAAAAAAACACCTTATAATGAACTTCCTATAGACTATCAGGTATATGAGAGTTTTATTACATCCATGCTGTACAGCAATGCCGTCATTCTGGAAAACGAGGTGGATACTTCGGATGCCACTTATACCGCATGGACCAATGACGAAGTGATCAGCCTTCATGAATATTTGAATTATGTCATTTCCAAAAACTGGATTGATGTCACCAAGCTGGAACTGAACAGCCAATATTCCGATTCGGAAGAAATTTATCACCATCTTCTGGATTATATCTTTGAAAACATTGATAACAATACCGGATTCAATAAAAAAATATATAAATATATGATCAGGGATAACGCCATATCGGGAAGGCAGGTATGCCTGATCCTGCTGGAACAATCCATTATAAATATTGAAGAAGAGGAAGCGGCGCGTTTTACCAGCGGCCTTGTTTCACCTTATGAATTTATGTTGGACAGAATAAGGAACCTGGATATTACGCCGGCCCAGCTGGCATTGGATCCCCATTCCGCCTCCCTTGTGCTAACGAATGTCAACACGGGCGAAGTCCTGGCTCTTGTTTCTTATCCAGGGTATGACAATAACCGTATGGCAAACGGAGTGGATGCCGAATATTTTGCTTCCCTCCGTAATGATTTATCCACGCCGATGATTAATTACGCCACTTACCAAAAAACAGCGCCCGGCTCTACTTTTAAAATGGTAGTGGCCACGGCAGCGCTGATGGAAGGCGTCATCGACATTCCGACGACCATAAACTGCACAGGGACTTTTGATAAGATCGAACAGCAGCCGCCCCATTGCTGGAACCGTTCCGGCCATGGTTCCCTCAACATTACCGGAGCTATCCAGCATTCCTGCAATATTCTTTTTTATGAAGTCGGCTACAGGCTGGGAACGGTCGGCGAGCGGTATATGACGGATGTGGGGCTTCAAAAGCTGGAAAAATATGCAGACATGTACGGACTGACGGAAACCTCCGGCGTGGAAATTGAAGAATCTTCCCCTCAGATCTCAGATATTGACCCTGTGCGTTCCGCCATAGGCCAAGGGACAAATAACTTTACGACTGCGGGGCTTGCGCGATACATTACAACAGTTGCCAACAGCGGAATATGTTATAATTTAACATTATTGGACAAGCTGACAGACCATAATGACGAACTGATCACAGACTATGAGGCAAAAGTCCGCAATACCATCGATATGGACAGCGCTTATTGGGATGCGATCCACACGGGCATGCGGAGGGTAATTGAAAGCAAAGCCTATTATAGCGACTTAAGCGTAAATGTGGCCGGAAAAACAGGTACCGCTCAGGAAAGCAGAAGCAGGCCGAACCATGCCGTCTTTGTCTGCTATGCGCCTTATGAGAATCCTGAAATAGCTATGGCGGTAAGGGTGGCCAACGGCTATACCTCGGATTACGCAGCCCAGATCGCCAAAGACGTCATCAAATATTACTATGACCTGGCTGATGAAGATGAAATTGCCGGAAAGGCGGAGGCGCTTACCGGCGGAAGCCTTAATGCAGACTAACCGCCTGGCGCGGACAGGGAAGGAGCATGATTCTGATATGAAGAACGCAGTAATTATTAAAAGTTTTCAGAATGGAATTTCCGTATATTTAAACGAGAGTATCCCGTTCCCTGAACTTTTGGACGAAGTTATTTTTAAATTCAGGGAATCGCGTAATTTTTTTAAAAACGCAAAAATGGCAATTTCTTTGGAAGGGAGGAAGCTTTCCGCAGAAGAGGAAAGAATTGTCTTAAACGCCATATGCGACAATTCGGATCTGCATATCGTATGTCTGATCGGAAGGGATGAAGAAAAAAACCAGAACTACTTAAAAGCCATACAACAGTTGGAATATCGGAATAAGGAAGAGGATAACGACGGCCATTTTTACAGGGGTACATTAAAAAACGGGCAGATATTGGAAACGGAGTCAAGCATTGTCATTCTTGGCGATGTATACCCGGGCAGCGCGATCGTATCCACGAAAGATATTGTCGTATTGGGCGGCCTTTTTGGAAAAGCATATGCGGGAGGGAACGGCAGCGAGGGGCATTTTATAGCAGCGCTTGAAATGGCACCGGAAAGATTACAGATCGGTGATTTCAAATATAAAGCAGGCAAACAGATAAAGTGGTCGATCCGGCCAAAAGTACAGCCGAAAATTGCATACATAAAAGATAATAAAGTTGTGATGGAACCTATTACCAAAGAATTATTAAGTGACTTGCCTTTATAAACTGAAAATTCATATGGAGGAGCAGATTATGAGTGAAGTAATCGTCGTCACATCAGGGAAAGGCGGTGTAGGAAAAACAACCACATCCGCAAACGTAGGCACAGGGCTGGCAGCAATGGGAAGAAAAGTCGTTCTGATCGACACGGATATCGGACTTCGCAACCTGGATGTCGTTATGGGGCTGGAAAACCGCATCGTCTATAACCTGGTCGATGTCATTGAAGGAAAATGCCGGGTCAAACAGGCTCTCATCAAAGACAAACGCTATCCCAGCCTTTATTTGATGCCTTCTGCACAGACAAAAGATAAATCGGCGGTCAGCCCCCAGCAAATGATAAAAATGATCCAGCAGTTAAAAGAGCAGTTTGATTATATTATCCTGGATTGTCCGGCAGGCATAGAACAGGGATTCCAAAATGCCATCGCCGGAGCGGACCGGGCATTGGTCGTAACAACCCCGGAAGTATCCGCAATCCGCGACGCGGATCGGATCATAGGGCTTCTGGAAGCAAAAAATTTTAAAAAAATCGACCTTATTATCAACAGGCTTCGCTATGATATGGTAAAACGGGGGGAAATGATGACGGCTGCCGATGTGGTGGATATCCTGTCCATCCCTTTGATCGGCATCGTTCCAGATGATGAAAACGTCGTGATTGCAACAAACCAGGGGGAAACGCTTGTCGGAAACGGCACGATGGCGGGACGGGCTTACCAGAACATCTGCGGGCGCGTGCTTGGAAAGGAGATACCATTTATCGATTTTGAAAAAACGATATCTTTCTGGACAAGAGTAACCGGCATATTCCATAAAAATTAAGGAGGTCTGGCCATGGAATTCGCAAGAATATTTAGAAAAAAAAGCTCCAGGGACATTGCAAAAGACAGGCTGAAGATCCTGCTTATATCCGACAGGGTAAACTGCTCCCCGGAAATGATGGAAATGATAAAGACGGACATCGCGAAAGTCATTTCCAAGTATATGAAAATTGATGCCCAAAGCATGGAAATACAAATCACAAAGACAGGAAGCAAAGGCAGGGGGAAAACACCATCCCTTTATGCAAGCATTCCTATCCTTGACTTAAATAAATAGAGGTGCAATTATGATAAAACAGTATAGAATACGGGATTTTGATTTCAAGTTGGTAATATTGGTGACAGCACTTACCATTATTGGCATCTTTGCCGTGGGAAGCGCCGATGAATCCCTGCAAAAAACACAGATCACGGGATTTATTTTCGGATTTTTTCTTATGGTCGTGATCTCTTTTTTCGACTATTCTGTACTGATCAAGCTGTATTGGCTCTTTTATGCCGCCAATATTGCCCTCTTGCTCCTGGTACAGACCTCCCTTGGAGTCAAAGTGAACGGCGCCCAGCGGTGGATTGTTTTATTCGGTATTCAATTCCAACCGTCAGAAACTGCTAAAATTTTATTGATTCTCTTTTATGCACAGTTTATAATGAAACATAAGGAGAAATTAAATTCCTTTATCAATATTACTTTATGCTGTTTGTTTGTTTTGCCGTCCCTTATTCTTGTTTACCGGCAGCCGAACCTTTCCACGACGATTGTTATCGCAGTTATATTCTGCGTCATTATGTTCGTGGGCGGCATCAGCTGGAAGCTGGTGACAGGAATATTGGCAGTTATCATCCCTGCGGCGGTCATTATCTTCAGCATCGTTATCCAGCCGGGACAGACGCTGATCAAGCCCTATCAGCAAACGCGGATTTTTGCATGGCTGTACCCGGAAAAATATTCGACTGCAGAAGCTTACCAGCAGCTCAATTCCATGATGGCAATCGGATCCGGGCAGTTATACGGGAAAGGTTACAACACCAATGTAATCAGTTCTGTGAAAAATGGCAATTTTATTTCGGAACCGCAGACAGACTTCATTTTTGCCGTAATCGGGGAAGAATTCGGCTTCATCGGCACTTGCGCGGTCATTGTACTTATTATTTTGATTACGCTGGAATGCCTCTGGGTCGCCAAAAGATCCAAAGATCTGGCAGGAAGCATTATTGCGGCGGGCATGGCAGGGTTGATCGGTTTTCAGGGCTTTTTGAATATTGGGGTAAATACCGGTCTGCTGCCGAATACAGGGGTGACGCTTCCGTTCGTTAGTTATGGTCTGACTTCCTTGGTCAGTCTGTATATCGGAATTGGATTTGTTTTGAATGTGGGATTACAATACAAAAAAAATTAACAGATGGGAGAGGGTATAAGAATTATGAATATTGCACTAATTGCACACGATGCAAAAAAGCAGCTTATGCAGAATTTTTGTATCGCATACAAGGGGATTTTAAGCAAGAACGATTTATATGCAACAGGAACGACAGGGCGGCTCATCGAAGAAGTAACCAATTTAAATGTTCATAAATACCTGGCTGGCCATTTGGGGGGCGAGCAGCAGATTGGCGCCCAGATCGAACATAACGATATCGATCTGGTTATTTTCCTCAGGGATCCATTGGCGCCAAAATCCCACGAGCCTGACGTAAATAATGTTATGCGCTTATGCGATGTACACAACATTCCTTTAGCAACCAACCTTGCTTCTGCGGAACTGTTAATCAAATCATTGGACAGAGGGGACTTAGAGTGGCGTGAAATGTACAAATAGAAAAAATCTGCTTCTTGGCACGAGCATGGTTTTAATCATGGCATCCTTTGCCGGGTGCGGAAACAAAACATATGATATGGCTTATTCGCCGAACCATCCGGTCAGCAGTTACCGCATGGATACGGTGGAAGAAAGAGGGGATACCGCGACACCATTTGCAAAAGATCTGTGCGTGGCAGACGGCGATGTGACGGGCAATACCGAAGTGGACATGTCCCAGGCGGGGGCGGCTGCTCTGTTTTCCCTGGATGACAGCAATACCATATATGCCAAAAACGTTTATGAACAAATGGCTCCGGCCAGCCTTACCAAAGTTATGACGGCATTAGTTGCTTTGAAGCACAGTTCGCCGGATGATGTGCTGACTGCATCCGCCAATGTAAAAATTACGGAATCCGGAGCGACAAAATGCGGCCTGAAAGAAGGGGATCAGATGACCCTGAACCAGGCGCTGCACGCGTTGCTGATCCATTCCGCCAACGATGCAGCCATTCTGATTGCGGAAGGCGTTGCCGGATCGGTAGATGCTTTCTGTGAAATGATGAACGAAGAAGCAAAAGCGCTTGGCGCTACCAACTGCCACTTCGTGAATCCACACGGCCTTACGGCGGAAGACCATTATGTCACTGCCTATGATATGTACCTGATTTTTAACGAGGCGTTAAATTACCAGCTGATCGATGAAATTATCCGCCTGCCTTCTTACACTACTGTCTATAAAGATAAAGACGGCAGGGACAAAGAACTCAGCATAACTACCTCCAATCTTTATCTCAGAGGAGAGGAGGATACACCGGGATCCGTTACAGTCATCGGAGGCAAAACAGGGACCACCAACGCCGCTAAAAACTGCCTGATTCTCTTATCCCGCAGTTCGTCCGGCAAATCCTATATCTCGGTAATACTGCGTTCTGAATCAAGGGAAATACTTTATGACGAAATGACAGATTTATTAAATGAAATAAAGAATTAACAGTTGTTTTTTAAGATAATATAAACTATAATAAAGACAGGTCTACCAATTAAATCGATTTGTTCAGACTGAATTTACTTTAGGAGGGTTCACCGATGGTTCAATTAATAGCAGGCAATAAAGGAAAAGGAAAGACAAAATATTTACTGGATAAAGTAAATGATGAAGTAAAAACTGCATCAGGGAATATTACATATTTGGACAAAAGCACAAAACATATGTTTGAACTGAATAATAAAGTACGTTTGATCAATGTTTCCGATTATTTTATTACAAGCAGCGACGAATTTCTCGGATTCATCTGCGGCATCATCTCCCAGGATCATGATTTGCAGCAAATGTATTTTGACAGTTTCCTGAAAATTGCCTGCCTGGAAGGAAAAGATATTACTGAAACAATTACAAAATTGGAAAAAATCGGAGATGCGTTCGGAGTGGATTTCATCGTAAGTATTTCTTTGGATGAGAACGAACTTCCTGCGGATATGAAATCAAAAGTCGCAATATCTCTTTAATCGGTATGTTTTCGTATAACAACGGATGCCCGGCTTTGCCAGTTATCCTTACGTTAAGTCATAAGCCTCGGATTCTAACCGGGGCTTTTTTGCAGGAGGTTTTTCATTGGCTGACCAAAATCCAAATAAAATAACTAAATACAGAAGACCTCTGAACATCAATATAGGAATGATCATTTTCGCCGTTATTTTTGTCTATATTATTATTTGCGTATTTATGTATTTTACTTCCAAACACGTCGTCTGGTATGAAGTCCAGGCCGGTTCCCTGTCCACAAACAACACTTATGAGGCTATAGCCATCCGTGATGAAACGATTGTAAATGCCACGGACAACGGATACGTGAATTACTTTGCACGGGAAGGCGCAAGGGTTGCGGTAGGGGATCTTGTATATACCATCGATGAATCCGGCAAGCTGAATGATTATCTAGGAACAAGCTCTACCGGCGAAAATTCATTGTCCCAGGCAGACCTTGCAGAGTTGAAATCGGATATCGTGGGCTTTGCCAATAGTTTTGACCGCCGCCGGAACTTTAATTCCGTCTATGATTTTAAATATGAAATGGAGGGCAACGTTCTGAAACTTTCCAATTACAACATATTGGAAAGCATAGAATCCATACAGGCATCCGACCTAGCCGGTCTGATCAAGCAATGTACGGCGGCTTTGCCCGGAATCATTATTTATTCGATAGACGGCTATGAAGACCTTACCCTGGAAATGATGACAGTGGAAATGTTTGATAAAAAGAATTATGAGAAAACCCAGCTTCTTAGCAACGAACTGGTAGCTGCAGGGGATCCGGTATATAAAATATCTTCTAATGAAGACTGGTCTTTAGTCATCCATGTAGATAAAGCCCGGGAAGAAGAACTCCTGAAAGCAGAATATGTAAAGGTCCGTTTCCTGAAAAACCAGGAAATGTCCTGGGGGAAAGTCGAATCTTTTACCAATGAAAAAGGAGATATTTTTGTAAAACTGACTTTCACAAACTCGATGATTACTTTCTGCAATGAACGTTTCGTGGATATCGAGCTTATTTTAGAAGACGAAACAGGACTGAAAATTCCCAATTCATCTATTGTAGAAAAAGAATTTTTTATTGTTCCCAAGGACTATGTCACAAAAGGGGGAAACAGCAATGCGACCGGCGTTCTCCGGGAAGCTTATACTGAAGAAGGGGAAGCTACGACAGAATTCGTGGAAGCTTCCATTTACAATGAAACCGAAGAAGAATACTATTTGGACGGCGCTTCGCTCCGGATCGGCGATTATATCATCATGCCGGAAACTTCCGAAAAGTATGCGCTAAGCAAACGTGGAAGCTTGATCGGCGTATACAATATCAATAAAGGCTATGCTGATTTTAAACAGATCAACATTTTATACAACAATGATGAATATTCCATCGTTCAATCCAATACTTCTTACGGGCTGAACGTATATGATTATATTGTCCTTGATGCCGCAACGGTAAACGAAGATGAACTCATTCATTAAAAGGAGAAAAAGATGGATACAATCGCAGAAAATCTCAGCCATGTAAAAAAGAATATCCGTTCTTCCTGCGAGAAAGCAGGGCGCAGCCCCGATGAAGTCACATTAATCGCGGTCAGCAAAACGAAACCCGTTTCCTCGCTGATGGAGGCATATCAATGCGGATGCCGGCATTTTGGAGAAAATAAAGTCCAGGAACTGGTCAGTAAATATGAACAGCTTCCTAAAGATATTAAATGGCATATGATCGGCCATTTGCAACGGAACAAAGTCAAATACATAATAGACAAAGCATATCTGATCCATGGAGTAGACTCCTTGAAGCTGGCGGCAGAAATTAGCAAAGAAGCCATGAAAAAGAACATCACCGCACATATTCTTATAGAAGTGAATATGGCAGAAGAGGAGAGTAAATTCGGTGTCTTAGAATCAGAAGCAGAAACCCTGGTCAGAGAAATTTCCTTATTGCCGTCGATACAGGTAGAAGGATTAATGATCATAGCACCATATGTAGAAAATCCTGAAAAAAACAGGCAATATTTTGTAGGGCTGCGTCAATTATCTGTTGACATCAAGGAGAAAAACATTGATAATGTTAATATGAATGTTTTGTCAATGGGAATGACTGGAGATTATACGGTAGCAGTAGAAGAAGGGGCTACTTATGTCCGGGTAGGGACAGGCATATTTGGAGAAAGGCATAAGAAAACAGTCTGAATGCCGAAATTAAGGAGATTTATGAAGCATGGGAGTAATGGATAAGTTTTTAAATTATATGAAGCTAAATCCGGAAGAAGACGACTATTATGACGATGATTACGATGAACCGGATTACGAAATAAAAGCACCGAAAAAAAACACGGCGGCGAAAGAAGAATTGGTGACGGCGGAAGAACCTGTTAAGAAAACCACCCCCAAGATCACGCCTTTGAACAGACAGCCAAGAAAGATGATCGGTGCCGGAATGGAAGTATGCGTCATTAAACCGACATCCGTGGAAGATGCCCGTGAGATCACAGAAACTCTTCTGGCAAACAGAACCGTAGTCCTCAATCTGGAGGGACTTGACGTAGATATTGCCCAGCGAATCATCGATTTTACATCTGGTTCCTGTTTTGCAATCAGCGGCAATCTGCAGAAAATATCCCATTACATATTTATTATTACTCCGGCAAGCGTAGATATTTCCGGCGATTTCCAGGAACTGCTGTCGGGCGCTTTTGATGTGCCGATCAATAAATAAACAATTTTTAGATTTTAGATAGATAAGGAAGTTTTGCTTATGGCGCAGAGACTCACAATTCAATATGCAAAAAAACCCTGTTATGATATTATATTTTCCCAAAGTTTCCAAGATCTTGCCATTGAACTGGAAGCCCTTGGGATAAAGGAGCGCCGGATTTGTATCATAACAGATTCCATAGTGGAAAAATTATATGCCGAAGAGGTGGCTGGCCTGATAAAAGATAAGTGCAAAAAAACAGTTATCTTTTCTTTTCCTTCTGGCGAAGCAAGCAAAACCTTGGATACCGTCCAACAAGCATATACGTTTCTGATCAAAGAAGATTTTGACCGCAAAGATATCCTGATCGCCTTGGGTGGAGGAGTGGTCGGCGACCTGACCGGCTTTATTGCGGCAACCTATTTGCGGGGAATCGATTTTATTCAAATTCCTACCACTCTTTTAGCTCAGGCAGATAGCAGCATCGGGGGAAAAACAGGGGTGGATCTGGACGGATATAAAAATATGGTAGGCGCTTTTTACATGCCAAAACTCGTATACATGAATGTTTCTACCTTGAAAACACTGGAAGAGCGGCAGTATTTTTCCGGTTTTGCAGAAATTATGAAACATGGCTTGATCCGTGACCATATTTTTTATGTCTGGCTTTTGGAAAACATGTATGAAATTTGCGATAGAGATCCAAACATACTGGAAGAAATGGTAATCAGGAGCAGCAACATTAAAAAGATGATCGTTGAAAAAGACCCTAAGGAGCAGGGGGAACGGGCGCTTCTTAATTTCGGGCATACGATCGGACATGCTTTGGAAAAAGCCAAAAATTTTGAATTATACCATGGGGAATGTGTCGCTTTAGGCTGCGTTGCCGCCGCCTATATTTCATGGAAGCATGAACTGCTCACCATGGATGAATATTATGAAATTCGGGATATGTTCGTTCCTTTCAATCTGCCGATTTCTATCGACCATATTGATCCAGAAGAAATCCTGCGATTGACTAAGTCGGACAAGAAAATGGAGGCCGGACAAATTAAATTTATCCTTTTAAAAAAAGTAGGAAAAGCCGTAATTGATACATCGGTAACGGATGAAGATATACGGAATGCCATTCAGGAAATTTATTTCAGCGATGAAGATATGGCAGAATAAAAATATGAGTGATTTTTATTTTTTTATAACGCCTGAATGGCATGATGAATGGGAAGATGAAAGAATTGATAAAGCTTTGAGCGGCCTTATCGATTTTTTGTCGCGTTCTTATATACAAAAACTCTTAAAAGACGGTCAAGTCAAAGTCAATCAATTACCAGTAAAAGCAAACTACCGATTAAAATACGGGGATGAGATAAGGCTTCAGGCGCCAGATGCTGTTGAGCCGAATATTGTTCCGGAAAATATTCCTTTAGATATCCTTTATGAAGACGAAGATGTTCTCGTGGTAAACAAACCAAAAGGAATGGTCGTCCACCCGGCAGCAGGGCATTTCAGCGGAACACTGGTAAATGCCGTTATGTACCACTGCCAAGAGAACCTGTCAGGCATCAATGGCATTATGCGCCCGGGAATCGTACATCGCATCGATAAAGATACGACAGGCTCCATTATTATTTGCAAAAATGATTTTTCCCATCGCCACATTGCAGCACAGCTAAAAGAGCATTCCATTATACGCCGTTACCACGCGGTCTGTTATGGCATACTTTCTTCCGATGAGGGAACGATATCCGCCCCGATCGGCAGACATCCCCTGGACAGAAAAAAGATGGCTATTAATGAAAAAAATGGAAAGCCGGCGATTACACATTATAAAGTTTTGCAACGATTTCGCGGTTATACTTATATTGAATGCCAGCTGGAAACTGGCCGCACCCATCAAATCCGGGTACATATGGCAAGCATAGGACATCCTCTTTTAGGAGACCAAAATTATTCCAGCGGAAGAAAGTCACCTTTTTCATTAAATGGACAATGTCTCCATGCGAAAATCCTTGGCTTTCTTCATCCAAGAAGCGGCATATATATCGAAACAGATGCTCCTTTGCCTGCATATTTTGAGCATCTGTTGAAAATACTGCCGAACTGATTATATTTTTTCCAAAAATAGGCATATATAGTTTTAAATTTATATATGTTTTATATTTTATTGAATTTTTTGGATAATTTATATATAATATTTTAT
>OFHO01000322.1_pt1 | contig 45810 bp, 45 predicted proteins | sample 1521531 | NCBI WGS metagenome assembly OFHO01 (sample SAMEA3504124, study PRJEB24116) | mouse gut metagenome | biome: mouse gut; feature: mouse-associated habitat; material: faeces | place: Denmark | collected 2011
TGTTATATGATATGGTGCATTTCCTTGCCGACAAATCACAGCCGTCAAAATAGCGGGGGATTCTTATATTGACTTTTTCTGCATTGTCATCGGTAACGACTCCTATGTTGTACAATTCCTGCGGGATATTTATTTTTCTGGTATTTGGATTAATTATTATTTCTGGTTCATAAATTCCTGAAGTATTCAATTCAAATCACAACCTTTCTTTTATGTATTGTCATATAATGGGTAAAATTTCATGATTGATAAAGTAGATGTGCCAGAACTGAAATCATGTGATACAGATTTAATAATATATTGCTCTGGAACACTTGAGTTGGAATTTTGGTATAATATCTTTATATTTACATCATAAAATGGAACAAGATTTGTAGTAAGGGTTATACTGTCTGTAAGTCGTGAATTTTTCCAATTTTCCCATTTCGCACGAGATAGAGCAAGAGAATCAGAAGTAATATGTTCATAATCACCACCTATTTTGACATCCAGTATTTCACCGAGCTTTTGCACGGTGAACGGGGAGTCGGGAATGATTTCCAGTTCCACGGATTCACAGTTGTATTTTTTCTGGAAATATTTTTGGGAATATTTTTTATATACAGTTCCATCAGGAAAAGCATAATTGTTCCCAATTGTTCCATCAGTTAAGACATTCAGCCCATGTGCTTTCCAGTGACCAAGAAGATAGGCACTGAATATAGTCTGTCCATTAATTCTTTTGCTTTTTATCTTAAAAACAAAAACAACATCTTTTTCTAAAACGTTGCTTGAAACTGCATGATCTGTATTTTCATCAAGAATATTTATTGCTCCTAAATTATTTATATTCAGCTTGGCACTGGCAGCATTTGCAGACGGTATCTTTACGGCAACCGTATCGCCATTATAATATTTTTCTTCATATCCATCGATTGAACAAATATATATATTATTCTGATAAGTACATTTTTCAGTGTAAAAATCAGCTTCAATAACCTTTCCCCATACTTCACAAATATTTCTTACTTTTGTCATATCTATATTTGTATTTTCCGAGATATAAATCCTTTGGAGGAATTCGTTGCTGAAAATAATATCGTCTTTATAACAGCTTGGAATCATGCGGCATGTGAATACATTGTATTCATCGAAAAACATTTCGTAGTTGGGGTACAGGTCACGGAGTTTTTCCAGGATGGACAAAACAGTGCATCCGCTGGAGAATTCCAGGTCATAAGGGATGGAATTCCATAGGGGGTTTTGATTTCTGTAATTCTGCCAGTTATTATTATTTTGTGGCAATGCTTTATATTCTCCAACATCGTCAACCATGTAATTGTTGATGCCGCCTAACTGATTAAGAATAGTTATAATTGCTTCTCGTATGATATTATGTTTAATAATTTCACCCGTTTCCTCATTCTCTTCATAAGCTGGTATCTTTGTTGTCAATGCACCGATTTGGCCATTTTTTGTCCCGTCCAGTTTAGACATATAATCGCTGCATGTGATAGATAATTGATTGGTAGTAGAATCATAAGAGCCAGAAGTATTTGTATATACATAATGCCCAAGGTGGTAATATATATATTTTTTTGTCCTTATATCCATTACCCCAACATACAGCTTGAGTTCCTTATTTAACCAGACAAGTCCATCTTCCGTGATTTTCGTATCATTTCTATCATATAGAGTCGGGATCAAGGATATTGAAAAAGTTCGACGAATGGACGAAGAACTATCAATGGAAGCAGTTCCTCCAGCAATAATTCCTTTTAAAGTATCTAATATTGTTTTCCCGTCGTCCTTTAAAATTTCAATCTTTATCAGAAAATGTTGTGGCTTTTGAAGTATTAGTTTTAAATCTTTAGCTGTAATCATTTATCCCACCATTCTTCCTCAACATCAGATAAGTTTGTATAATATAAATCACGTTCGGACTCATAATTACCTATTTCTGTCCATTCAAATGATATTTCTCTATTCGCATATGTTTCATTTGCTGTGTCGGTTGGATCTCCTGTTATTATCATTAACCAAATTCTTCCGTCAAAATGTTTTAAAATTTTAGGCATTCCATCAGCAAGAAAATCCATGATTTTTCTTTGATAAGGTATCCTTAATGCATCATCAATCACCAAATCACAGTTTTCCTCATTTAATTCTATAAACATTCCTTTACAATTTCCTTTATCATAATTAGAAATAGTATTTCTAATATATGTCGGGTATCTATTTTTAATAGTTTCATTGATAGAAGATGGAATTCTTCTAGTTGTATCACAGTATCCATCTGTTGCCAGTGTGCCAAATATACAATTTTTTTCAACTATAAAAATATCATTAAACTTTGAATCAACAAAAACAGTATTATACAATCCCTCTGTTCCATGTAAAACAGGAACTACAGCATATTCATATTCTACATTTGATGCATTTGTATAATCATTTCCTTTAATTCCATCTGTAAAATCTTCAAGAGCATGGATTTCTTTTACTGCTATTGTAATCCATGAAAATTTTGAAGTATCCCTTCTTTTTATAATTAAATGAGATACAGATTTTAAGTTCCAGTCTACATTCCCAGCATTTGTGGAATTATTAAAATCGGCATGGAATATCGTGTCAAAATCCCATTCCCTCGGGCAGTCCATTGACGGCTCCGAATCGGTTTCCTTAGTAATATACAGACAGTCATAAAGTCCATTACTAATTCTTATATAAGTAAGATTAGCCAAATGGGTAGGAGTCAAAGGGATAGTATCCAAGGAAGCACCAAGTATATGGTTGAGAAAAAACATGTTGTCACCTCCTTAAATCCATAGGTCGCCTGTTTTGGTTTCTCCGGGTTCGCTGTCGGAAAAGTGGATGTTCATTTCATCCCGCTCCACAACATAGGTAAATAAATTGGGCGCATCGATCCAGGAGTCATATACTTCCAAACTACTTCCAGGCATCTGCTGTCCATACCATATATTATTCTCATTTGTAAAATCAGGATCAACTAAGATTTCTAATTGATAAATATCATTTATACGCCTGATCCATACACAAGTCATTTCTGTAGGCTGGAATGAAATTGCATCCGAATAAAGAATATAATTTCCCAATCCATTTGGCACAGTAAGTTTAAAACGGGTTGTTCCGTCATCATATAAAAAAGACTCTACAGTTAAAGAATATTTTGTGTTTCTGAGTTCCAGAATTTTTGCTGTCTGATTAAGGTACATCCCTCTTAGTTTTAATGTAAAATTATCTTCTATAACAAATCCTTCATCATAATAAATTCCATCATTGTCATTTCGAAGATCAATCATTCCATTCACAAAATTAAACGTTTTATTACCATTATATTGAATTACTTTTATATTGGTATGGTATTTGATATATCCATGCAAAGGGTCGTTCTCCGCATAAATAATCCCGTAAGTGGATGGCATTTTATAATCGGTATAGATTTCAACATAATCTGTATCAATTTCCATTCCATTTGCTGTAATGCCATGACATTTTAAATAATAAACAGTATGATTGTCTAACCCTTTATATATATATTTAATATGCTCGCTATCATATAAAGTATCGCTTTCTTTCAACAGTGTTTTTGTGCCGTCATAAAGATAAAACCGAAAGGATTGAATATCTTCATAGTCTTCCTGCAAATAATAAATCTGTGCTTCATAAGATGCAGAATGGATAGTCTGCCCGTTTTCCAATCCATAGAAATAGAAGAGCGGGGTTTTAAAAGTTTGAAAATATAGTTTATCAGACAAATCACTTTTTGAATCATCTATATCAAATGTTTGAAATTGTGCTATCCATTTTTTCCCATTTTTTAATGTTTTGGCGGGAATTGTGTGAGAATGGGTAAAAGTGGTTATTTTTTTATCGTATACTGTTTCCATAGAATCAGCATTATAAATAATCAAACGATTTGCATACGATTGATTTCCATTCCATGTGAAACTAATTTCTTTATTTATTTCAGCATCAAAAGGAATTATCTTATTTACTATAGGTTTTGCCATTAAGTTGTTATCCCTCCTTTCAGACTATTTTCTGTTTCTTCTGCCTATTTCACCCCGCAAATATGCATATCCTCCAATCTCCCGCACGGAACCTTCACCCACACATACTGCCCGACTTTTAAAACAGCATTAGGAATTGCACATTTCACTTTCCTTTCCGCGCCGCCGTCATCCATAATGGTGTAAGTGGAGTCTTTGTTTATGCTTTTTACGGCAGACAAGAAAGTCCTGTCGTATTTGTGTTCGTGGGTTTTTATCAGGGAAGTAATTTCCTTTACGAGTATTTTAACTGCTTCAATATCTTTGTTTAATATGTTGTCCATCATATATTCTTCTTTCTATTCCGATTAAAGATAAATACCGCACCCATATTCCAGAGTGCGGTATAAATTACTTTTTATGCATTTCCTGAAGGAGCATGTTGGGCATACGCAGGACTATTTCTCTGGAAAGAGAATTTACGTCTTGTACTCCTTGCAGATTAATATCGCCGATATTAACATTAATATTCCTGTTCATATAATTGTTATTATTATTAATTATTTCAGCAATCCGATCCATGGATTCAGCGGCCTGGAACATAGCATTTGTCGGCATAAGGAACGCATCCCTGTTGTTCTTGAAAAACTCGTCAAATTTCTTTGCCATCCAGTATTCCTTGTCGCCCGGGTTCAGCGGCCTTAATTCCGTGCCGTCAGCAAGCGTTATCGTCCCGTCATCGTATGCATTGCCAAGTTCTTTGCCCTTGTTTTCCATGATTCGCTTAGTCTGCTCTTCATTGAATATTACGGTATCTTTCGGCAAATCACTCATAACCGGCTCTGTCGTAAGTTCTGTTTTCCCATCTGGGTATACAGTGAGTTCAGCCTGCCCGTATTCTGAACGGAGCGCATTCTTTTCGTCATGGGGGAGCCCTTTGTATCCTGTTCCGTTGGCAAATGCATCCCCAACTGTGCCTTCCGCATGAGACGGTATAGTATTCCCAGATACGGAACCACCGACAGAATGAAGGGAAGAGGATGCTGTTTTTGCCAGTGCATTTAATGCGCTTGCGGCAGCTTCACATTTCTCCTGTATGATCCTCGCCATTTCTGATACAAGTTCAATAATTTTATTACATATTGTCTGGATGGAATTGTCGCCGTCCGTTGCAAAGTCGTTGAATGCTTTCAACCATGGGTCTTCCAGCCTTGTAGCGACTTCCTCGCCGCCCGTCTGCATGATGCCTATGATGCTGCCGTCATTCCCGCCGGATTCAGAGTTTCCGTCTTTACTTCCTGATTTCTTGCTTCCTTTCCCTTCCTTGTTATCCCCGTCACCGCCGCCTACTCCTATGATCTCTGCGAGGCGGGTCTGTAATTCCTCCCATGCAGGGATATATTCCTCAGTGATAACGCGGATTTGTTCTGCGAAGGAATCATTCCCGATATCCAATGCTTTCTGAAGGTTGTCCATCTGTTCGTCAATCGTTGTAACCGCTTCCGAAATGGCAGAGGCAAGCCCCATGAAGCCAGTACCTGTCTGGACTCCCATTCCTTCCCCGTCCGTCGTTGCAGCTCCATCCATACCAGATGTGGATGCAGAGCCGATGACGGAAGAGAAGTCTATGTTTTTGAACTCGCCGCATTTTGATGCGATTTCGCCGAATGCCTGTGCGATGTCCCTTAACTTCTGGACGTATCCTTCATCGCCGATTTCAGGGAGCTTAATGCTGCTTAACAATGCGACCAGTTCGCTGATCAGGGTCTTTAAGTTACCAAGCTCCGTATTCAAGGGGGATATGCTCTGGGATGTGGTGCTGACGCTTTTCTGAATACTGCCTACCGCAGCAGATGCTTTGCCAGCACTTGCGGAGAGAGCGTTTACGGATCCCCCTATGCCGTCAACGCTGGATTCCAGCCCTTCCATTGTGACAGACCCCAGCTCTTCAAATGCGCCTCTCGTTGCGTCAAGGTAGCTGATGGAATGCGTGCTGATTCCTGACAATCTTGACAGCTGATCCAATACACCGTCATTCCCACGGTTCATGTCGGCAAGGATGCCGATATATGCCGTTTTCAGCTTTTCAAATTCTTCCTGGGAGCCGCTTAAAAGTGCATCCATGTTTATGCCGAGTTCTGCAAGGGATGCTTCCATCTGCGCATTTTCTAACAGGCCTGTCAGTTCCTCGAACTGTGATTTATAGTCCTCCAGCCCTTTGACCATGGAGTCATAGTGCGCTTCAGTCTGTTTAATAAGATTATCGTAGTATTTATTTATTTGGTCGGACTGTTTATCCAATAAATCAATCTGGTCTTGTAATAAATCTTTCTGTTCTTCAAGAAGGTTGATTTCCTTTTCAATATTAGAGATATCGATCTCAAGTTTCTTGTCTTCGACTTCCTGCCTTGCATCGCGGATTCCTGACGTGTCGGCTTCGTACACCATCTGCCCGTCCTTATAGACGTTTGCGGTCTTCTGGTTCTGCATGCGCTGGAGTTCATATTCCGCTTTCTGTAAATCAATAGCCTGTTTGCGCTCTTCATTAGCATCCTGCATAGCCTTGATTTCTTTTTCCTTGGCATCTATCTGCTTGTCAATGCCTTCAATCTCGTTTTCCAGCTGTTCCTTCTGTGCCTCGATCGCTTCCAAGGTTGCATCACGTTCTGCTTCCAATCTGGATACTGAGGCATCCTTTTCGGCATTGACTGCCTCTATGCGCTTGTCAATCTGCTTCGTGATGTAGCTGAAGGCAGACTCATAGAGGGACTTCATGCCATCGAGGTATTGGTGTTCGTATTTTTCGTATTCCTTTAAATATTTCTCTTTGTCACGGAAATATTTTACATAAAGCCTTCTTAAGGAATCCAGATATTGTTTTTCTGTTATTTTCCCACGGTCTTTGAGGTCGTCAAGGTCTTTTAATTCCTTTTCGAATGCTTCCAGGTATGCGTCTGCCGCTTCCTTGCCCGCGCTTCCTGCTGACCTGGAACCGCCGCCCATGAACCCTGAGAAATCACCACTAAAATTGTTTACAGCAGCATTCCAGACTTCGTTGTATTTGTCAAGAATGCTATCTATCTCTTCTTCTGTTACGCTTCCATCTTCCATAGCTTTTTGTGCAGCATTACTTGCTGTTGCTACAGTATTACGATTAATAGCAGCAGTTTCGGCATCAATTTTTTCAACTGCATTGTTAGATGCATCCGCATTTTTGTTCGTTGCTTCTTCTGCTTTCTGCTTTGCAAGTGCTTCTATCTCAGCAGCGGCAGCATCATTCAGTTTTGTCTTAAATTCCATTAACTGTGCCGCCACAAGGTTTTCATAAGCTGTCTGATTAATTGCAAGTTGTCCATTCTCAACTTCTAACATTGCAATCAGATTTTCATCTGCTGTAAGCAATGATTGAAGATTATCAAGGTTTATATAACCTGTCTCATTATAAGATTCTATGATGCTTGTTAATGCTTGGTAGGAAGATTGCAGTCTGTCAAGCTGTGCGTTCATCCCTGCAAATTCAGCCTCCGCTTCATATGCTTGCTGAATCATGTCTGCAAGCATCTTGCCAAAGTCGCTGTTTATATCAATCCCTGCACCAGATAAAATGCTATTAGCGTACTTTGTGGAAACGCACTGTATTGCATCGCCCAATACATCCAATGAATCCGCTTGATTGTTGATAAATTCCCAGTTGAGCGAACCATCCATATCCTTTACTGCCTGGTTAATTGCCTGGATGGAACTTAACAGTTCCGATGAGGAATAATTGCCGGATAGGAGGGTGGCATATGCGTCCGATGCGGATTTTACAGAGGATTGGAATTTGTCTAAGGATTCTTGGGAGGAGGCGAGATGGTCGGAAAATGAAACAGGAACTTCCATTTTACCAGAAGCATTCAGCTTTTCTTGGATATTGGAAATCCAATCCTTAGGAGTCCATAAATCTGTTTCCCCATTGACATATTTCGCTTTGATAGATGCAAATATTTCTAATGCGTCATTTTCATATAACCCCAATTCCTTTAATTGCTTATCTAAGTCAACCGCCCATGGAGCATGGCTTCCTTCCTCAAACCCCATTGCATCCTGCATTTGCCGCTTCAATTCATCGTATTTGATGGCATCTGGGTTTGCGAGGTTCATGATGTACTGATAAAGTTCCTGTGCTGATATGCCAGCCTCATCTAAATACTGTTTTAATTCTGGAAATTTGGATGTAATAAGTCCAACAGAAAGCGAACCTTCTTTCCCTAGTTCTAACAGTTCATCTTTTGCATTTTTGAAATCAACTTTATCAAGGGTCACAGAAATGATATTTTCATGTGATTTTGCTGTGCCGTTCATCAACTCATCATATGACTGATATATCGAATCAAGGCGTTCCAAAATCCCATCGTCTATGCCTTCCACCAAAGAATCATCCGTTTCCATAAAATCAGCAATGGATAATTCCACAAATTCTTGGTAATTGGACAATTCCGTTTCCATGCGGTTTATATTGCTTTTAAGGTTTAGCCAATCAGAATTATTCTTGTAATTGGGATCTGTATCTTCAATTTCTTCCAACTGTTTTTGCAAATCTTTAAGAGATTGCTTCATCTCTGGGATTTTGTCCAGTTTCTTTTCAACTGCATCAATGAGAGAGTAGTTGTTAGAATCAGATACGTACATCCGACCATTTTCGCCAGTGGAATATTCCACATGGTTTGTTTTGGTGTTGAAGTATTTTAATGCTGCGTCATTTGCTTCCTTACCTTGTATCTTTGCAAGTTCTTCCTTAATCCTTAATTCTCGTTCCAGTTCTTCATTTGTTTCTTTGAGTTTGGCGAGTTCTTCTGATTCTACAAGGGATAAGTTTTCTTTTGCATTAAGTTCATCAATCCTGTTCTGCGTCGTCTGGAGAGATGAGTTAATCTGTTCGATTTCTGACTTTGTCTGGTCAAGAGTTTCTTTTGCCTTTTCTGTAGCTTCTTTTGCACGGTTTCCTGCATTCTCAAACCATTTGGACAGTTTGATTACACCTGTTGTTACAAGCCCTAATATGCTTGCCATTGCGATTAATGGGTGCGCAAGCATGGATGCTTTTAATTTTGTGTAAGCTACTTTGAGAAGGTTGGTTACTGATAGGTTTGCTTTTTTGGCTACAGTGTTTGCTGTGGTTGCTGCTGTATCGGCTTCTGTACCTCCGATTGATAACCATTGCTTTGCAAGTGCGTCTTCTTCTGAAAGCGTTTGATTTTTAGTTGCTGCGGTGTTCTCTGTGGTGGCGGTAACTAATCCATTTATAACTTTTGCCTTATATACAATTGTAGGATTCACTTTTGCTAAAGTTGTCATTAATTCTGTTTCAGCTAAAGTATATCCTTTTGTTAATTGAACAACATCTTCAACACTATTGCGTACTTTACTTAATTCTGTTACAATATTAGACATCTCATATATCTTTTTTAGTGACTGGCATAAACTAACCTGTGGTGGGAGGTAGTATTTGAATGATATGTCCGAAATGTAATGGTGATGATTTTGAAGATTTTGAATTTAAGGGAAGTAAGCATAAAATATGTAAAAAATGCGGATGGGGAATTCAAATTCAACAATCGGATGAATATGATGATTTTTGTAAAGAACAACAAACACTAAGAGAACAAAACAATAGTAGTAATAAACCAACAGTTGAATGTCCATATTGTCATTCGACTAATACAAAAAAGATAACTAACACATCTAAAGCTATTCATACAGCCATATTTGGAGTTTTTAGTTTAAGCAGGAATAGTAAACAATGGCATTGTAATAAGTGTAATAGTGATTTTTAGTTATCACATCCCTTCTATAACTTTAAGAGTATAAAAGAACTTTATAAGCTACATTAAAATTAGTGTATCTTTTAGAGTACTTTTATTTTTTAGAAAATATGTTCTCACTATCAAAATCTATCATATTATGATAAAATTTTTATAAATATAATTTAAAGGGGATTTTGATATGAAACAAAAATCTAGTTGCAAACATATTTTTAAAAATTTTTGTACTTTATCTATTTGTGAAAATTATAATAAATATTGTATAGGAGAAAAGAACTGTCTATTTTTTATAAAATCGGATAATAAAACTATAATAGTACAAAATCCTCATAATTCAAGAAATGAAGAATATATAGGTGGCAATAAAAGAAATATATCAAAAACTATTGTTTCTAAACAAATTCATAATAATCTTGATTCTAAAAATAATAATGATTTTTTAGAAAACGAAGATGAAGATAGTGATTTTCAATTATTTGATATATCTACGACATCAATTACACCAAATATTAAATCATTGTGCATAGATTGGAGTGATAAAACATTACAAATTCCAAAATATCAAAGGAAATTTGTTTGGACAATAAAACAATCCAGTCTATTTATTGAATCTTTAATGCTAGATTTACCAATACCAACATTAATGTTTTTTATTGATGAAAATGAAAATAATATAATTATAGATGGTCAACAACGGATGAAAAGTCTTCTGTATTTTTTAGGAACTATTACAAAAGAGGAAGCGCCTGTCAAAGAACAAAAATACATAAATTTTAAATTACAGGGATTACAAGAAAATAGTCCGTGGTATAATAAAAAGTTTTCTGATTTTTCAGAAACAGATCAGAAAAAACTTAGGAATAAAAAGTTAAATGTTACATTAATAAAACTTAAAAATCCAAAAGATTTGACAAGTATCTTTTACATATTTGAGAGATTAAATAAAGGAGGAACTATTTTAAATGCTCAAGAAATCCGAAATTGTATATATTCAGGGTCTTTTAATGATTTTCTACTTGAATTAAACAAATATGATAATTGGCGAAAAATATTTACAAGCGATGAAGATATATGTCGTCAAAAAGATGTAGAGTTAATATTAAGATTTTTTGCATTATATGATGATCTTGAAAATTATAAAAAACCAATGAAAGATTTTTTATCAAAATACATGGAGGAACCATCTATCAGATATATGGAAAAATCTAAATTGGACGATAAGGAGCAACTTTTTAAAAGAACAGTTGACGCGATAATCATGTGTCTTGGGGAAAAACCATTTCATATTAAAAATGGATTAAATTCATCAGTGTGTGATGCAGTTATGTTGGCCTTTGCTAATCATATTAATAATATACCAGAGAATGTTGATTCTAATTATGAAAAATTAAAACAGAATAAGGATTTTTATTCATATGTGAGTAAATCTTCTAATGATGTAAATTCTGTTGTACAGAGGATATCTATAGCTGAATCATTCCTATTTCCTAATTTGGGTGAAATTAGGAGTATAAAATTATATGATTTGCCTGTTTCAGCAGGTGTAGGAAACTGGATGGATGATGATAATATTCCATTTGAATTATATCAAACCAATAATTTAAATGCTGATTTTGCAGTCAAAGTTTCTGGCGATAGTATGGAACCTAAAATTTGTAATGGTGATATACTTTTAATAAAAAAACAATCTGATATTTTAACAAGTGATATAGGAATTTTTATATACTATAATAAAGTATATTGCAAAAAATTTGTAAAAGCCAAAGCAACATATTTAATGTCATTGAACCAACAATATAAACCAATCAGGATTGAGGACAAAGATGAATTTATAATTAATGGGAAAGTAATTGATATAATACATATTGATAATCAAATAGACTCTAATAAAAAATGTGTCCAATGCGGAGAACCAGTTTGGAATAACAGTAATTATTGTTGGGAGCATTATAAATACCATAATGCAGAATCAAAGTAATAGATTAAACATCCCAGGATTTGACAAATACCTTTTGACCATAAAGATGAAATCATTCAAGCCGAAAATGATGATATGAATGCGAAAATGGCTATTGGTAGGGCAGTGCTTAATGAACAATCAAATGTATCTAAGTATCCGACTTGTCAATCAACCAACCTAAAGAAAATTACGGTTACATCAAAGGCAATGAATACTGCTTTATTTGGTTTATTTGGTACAAAGCGACATAAAACTTTTCATTGCAATAATTGTGGGTATGAGTGGTAAAAATATTAAAGCATAAATTATCAAAACCTTTCGATATTGAATAGAAGAGTAGTATAAATAGAAAAGACACCGTTAGGTGTCTTTTGCGTATTCATAGAATCTTTTTTGAACAATATTAAATTCATCGGAACCGAGTTCTACTTCATGATTATGACTATCATATCTTACAAAAAGTTTACTATTATAAAAAACAGGTACGTCACTTTTACATCTAAAGCAAAGTAATAATTTACCCTTATATTTTATACGTTCAATTCTGGTTAAAATTTCATTTTTAAATTTATCAGTAATCTTTTCTTTTTCAATAGCCTCTTTAATTACCCTACGATAATTATCTACACTATCATAATATTTTAGGGCTTCATCTTTAATGCCAATAATATCGTAAGTTTTACAATGTACGATATTTGTCTGTAAATGTTTAGATATTAAATCGGATGATTCTGAAGTGTCTGGAATACCAATAATAATAATGCCTTCTTCATATGGCTTTGTGTTTACCATTGCTGTTAAAGTTTTAACTATTTTTGAAATTACTTTATTATTAAAACACCCTGTATTAAAATCTGTAATAGCGGCTTTAAAATCGTACATTTGTTCTTCCGAATCTGCATCTTCTAATAAATTAATCATTCTTACTTCCCATTCATCAAAATCTGCATCTTCTCTTTTCTGTATTTTTTCATAGTCAAAGCATTTAATTAAAATGTTTTGCACTCGTTCTATTAAGCGATCTCTAATTTCCTTATTCCATGTAACTTCTGCTGAATTAGTGATACAATCTAATTCGTTTTGACCCAAATTATTTAAAAGATTTAAAAATAAATCTTTGTTTTTTAACATCATTCCAGTTTGTCTTAAATTTGAAACGGCAAGAAATAAAATAATAAAAGCTAAATCCTTATTATATACTTTTGATTTATTAAATAAAGTATTTCTAAAATTTTTATTAGAAAATGTTTTGTAAAAAATAGATATATTTTTAGCAAAAAATTCTATCCAAAAATCATAATTATTAATAAGTTCATTATCCAATCTTGATTTTAATAAATCACCTTCTTTATATGCTTTTTCGAGCATCCTTGTAGAAGAAGAATATTCTCCTTTTGTTAATAAATAGACATACAAATGGGCAATTATTTCTTCGTCTTTTGATTTTCTTAATTGCGTTTCATTGATTATATCCTGTTCTAACCAAAATACTTCATCTATTTTGACACCATAGTTCAAGTTCTTATTATTTAAGCTATATTCTGTAATTTCATTTACTTTTAAGATATCTTTATCTGTGTAATCCCCACGAATATAACTTGATGTTTTACGAACAATATCTGCAAATAGTCCAGTCACACCAGCCTGTCTCAAATCTTGATTTGCTAATACTCTACCTCTGGCATTGATTCTTCTAAAAATTTCATCTATATCAGCATTGCTTTTTTCTGTAGTTGAACATGGAACCTCATAGTCTAAAAATTGTTCACATAATTCTAATGAAAGTGGTGGCATACTTTGTTCTAATTCATCATTTCTTATACGACTCCCATATCCAGGAAGAGCATCCAAATTAAAATAACCAGTATACTTATCGTATCTAATAGGATATTTCCCAGAAATAAAAGAAAAAATGGATTCTAATCTTTGTAATCCATCAATAATTTCAGTACATTCCTCTTCTGTATCATTATATTTATATGATGCAAATAAAATTAGTGGTATAGGATACTTTCTAAGCAACGTATCAATAAAATCTTTTTTTTCTTGTAAAGTCCATACTAATTTTCGTTGATAACGTCTATTCACAGATAATTTTTCTTCACGATACATTTTAAAAAGATTATTTATTGTAATTTTATTTACATTAAGATTATCACTCACTGTTCGGTTCCTCCATTTCATATCCTCCGTTACCTCCTTAATTCTACCATTATTTACCAATTATAACAACATAAACATTTGTTTTTATTCAACTAATTAAAAGAACAAATGTTCGATATCTATTATAACTCGAATAATCGAGAAATACAACACCTATTTATTATTTCTACATTCTATGCTAAGATTGTAACCATAAGGACGGTAATCTATAATGATTGAGTGGAACAATCTACAAAAACTATTAAGTGATCGTGGTAAGAAAGCAGAGCTATCCGAAAAGACAGGAATATCTACCGGCAACATAAGTGACTGGTTTAATCCTAATAAGCCAGCACAGCCAAGTGCAGACGCTCTTTATAAGATAGCAGAGCATTTTGGATGTTCTGTGGATTACTTGATGGGACTTACGAATATTGAAAAAATAGAAACAGAACCTAAAATCATCTATCGTTTTCCAATATTTTATCAAAGTGCCGCTGCAGGAATTGGTAAACTGTCTGAAACAAATTATTATCAAATGAAAGAATTGAAATTAAAATCTGTACCTAAAAAAGCAGTGTTTGGTATATACATTGAAGGACATAGCATGGAAACAATCATATATGAAAATGATATTGTTCTAATTGATCCTTCTATAAAAGAACCTAGCAACCTAGATGACGAAATAGTAGTAGCTCGATTTGGAGAGGAGCTAATATGCAAAAGACTTTCAGTAAATGAAGATAATCAAACATATGATTTTATTTCCGAAAATCCAGATGACAAAGATAAAGGTCGATACAATCAGAAACAGAGTAACTTTACTTTAGTTGGTAAAGTAGTAAAAATCATTCATGCATATGAAACTGGCTTTGGTATTTTCAGTTATAGTGAAGAATAAAATGGTGGTAGTGTAACTCATATAATAGAGTTTTTTAAATCGTAATATTACCAAAAACTTTTTCTTTAAACAGTTTAATAATATGATAGCATTCATCATTACTTACATCATTTGAATAAAGAGCATGAACAAGCATATCGGCAATATAGTTTTCTTTGTACTGCTGATCCATAGTTTTACCGACAACATCATTTTCATTCATCTGGAACATTTTATCACCTACTTTCTGCAAGGAGATTATTATGAAACTTAATCCCGACTGTATTCGTGATATACTATTATATTTGGAAGAAAATTTATCCTATAATCATGAAACAGAAGGCTCAATCGAACATAACACTATCACCATGCATAAGATTTCTAAAGATTTACATAATGAAAAAGGTTACGAGATTGATGATATAAACTATTCTGTGGAAAAACTGTTGGAAATAAGATATATAATTCCTGCTACGGAATTGAGAGGTCATAATAAAAGTATTTTATATTGTCCCATATCTGATATATCTTATAATGGACATATGTTTCTGGGGACAATAAGACCAAAATCTATTTGGGAAGCAACAAAATCTAAATCAAAACAAATTGGTGGAATGTCTATACATAGTTTAAGCATGATTGCATCTGCAATAATACAAGGTCTGGCAAGCAATCCAGATTTTATACAGAGTATTGTTGATAAAATAAAGTAATATGCAAATATTTTTTAATAGAGCAGGATGGTGTTCACTTTTATTCTCTAAATAGAAGAGATCGTACGGATGATGATCGCTTTGTCAAGTCACCTAATGATTATAGGATTATTGGACAGGTTGTGAAGATTACTAAACCAGAAGACCACGAATAAGAATCTATTGTGGGTATGAGTGGTAGTTTTATCACATCATTTCTTTCTATAAAAATAAGTTAATAGTTATTGCATGTAAAATTTTACGCACAAACAGCACTTTTATCAAAAAAAGATAGAAGTGCTGTGTCTATGTAAAAATAAGTAGACAATAAAAAAGACATCAATACTAGATGTCTCTTTTTATAAAATATAAAACTCATAGTTGGGATTATGCCACCCCGATTAAAAATTTGTCATAAGCAAACGAGCAGTGATTCCATTGAAAATAACTGTAAAGCAGATTGCCTATAGGTACAATCGTTGGAATCAAAGGAATGCGATATATATTGTATGTTTTATATTTTATGTTCTAATTATAGCATTTGTGACTAGAGTTGTAAAGCACTTTTTAATCTTTTCTTTATCTCATTCATATCTTCAGGCGATACTTTTGTTATAAATTTTCCCATTCTCGATTTAGATACGCAGCGAATATCTTCGCATTGTACAGCAGAATCATAATTCAGTTTATTGTATTTTGACTTTTTCAGAACATAATGCCAATCATAAGCCAATTCTGTACTTGAACCATGTTTATATTTTATCTCTTTTGACAAAGGGACAATGATTACATTGGAACTTTTTTTATTTATTTCATCAGTTGATATTATTAAACAAGGTCTAGCTTCAAGACGGCTTTTTTCGTGACCTATATTCATTCCCATATAACAAGCATATATCGCCCCTCTTGGATATTTTGCGTGAATTTGATTATTCCGTTCAAACCGTTCTTGTAATTTTAGTTTATGAAAAGACCATCTATATAGTGCTTCATATTTATTCATAAATGCCATATGTATTATCCCCATATTCTATATAAATATTTTGAGATATATTCCCAATATTGACATTATACTACATATTATTTATGAACACTATACAGAACATGTTTTCGGAAATATTTTCACTCAGATTCTATGTCATCTTTTTCTTTCTTCTTTCGTCCTCTATGACTTTCTTTTGAATAAGCAATAAATTTCTCCAAAGCTGTATCGCTATAGATCACAATACTTCCTTCTTTCTTGTCAAACTCACCTTCTTCAAAATTTAAAGTATTGTTTTGCGTCAGCCTATGAATATGTTGATGACTATGCCATTAAAGATAATCTGAAAGAACAGTTCATAGAAAAAATAATAAAATCTTCTCCCAATTTTAACCAAGAGTGTTGGGATAGGAGAGAAGCATTTAAAGAAATTCAAAAACATAATAATGAGTTACTAGAAAATGACAAGGTTAAGCAAGCGAATGTTCCAAAGTGTCCAACTTGTGGCTCATCTAATATAAAGAGAGTATCTGGTACATCCAAGGCTGTTTCTGTGGTAATGTTTGGATTGCTTTCACAAAAGGTAAAGAAGCAGTTTCGTTGCAATAACTGTGGGTATGAATGGTAAGAATATCCGTATATCCTAAAAACAACAAAGCAAAAAGGAGTAGGTCAGTTCTCTCTACTCCTATCAATTAAAGCATTCAGTTAGCGGTCTCACCTTATAAATAAGGCTGACAAGATAGTAAATATACTTTGTGTATATTACTTTATCATACTGACATATTATTGTCAATATGTTCTTTCAATTTATTATTCTCATTTTCTAATTCTTTTATACGTTTTTCATAATTTGTCTTTTCATTTATATTATATGCCTCATTTTCAAAAATGGAACATAAAAATTCATTATAAAACAAAGAAAATAATTTCATCTTAATGCAATCAAGTAAATTACTGTTATATTGAAATATTTTATATTGTTCTTGGAAATTTAATCTGTCTATTTCTGAATCCTGCATTATATACGATTTAACATTACATCGTAAATCAGAAATAATACGTTCTTTATGTATAGAACATATTTGATGAATATTTATAATAGAATCATTTGGGAATATGGTGCCATCTGACTTTACCTTTATGATAGCATTTTCAATATCGCTGGTAAAAGCAGTTGTTTTGTCATCAGTAGTTGTTGGAATCACGATTGCAGTATTATTAAAATTGTATAATAATATAGCAGGATGAGGGAATGACAATTCAGTTTGAATATTTGACATACCAAAGTCCACAAACACTTTAGAACCCCAAGTGTATCTATTGTAATGTTTGCTTAGTTTTGGAGAAAGTGTTCCTTTACTATTTACAAAATCATTCCATAAAATATATGGTACAACGTCTTTACACTTTTCATTTTGTATCAAACAACTTGTTTCGTTTAAAGTTAAGAGTAATTCCATATTAACTTTATCAACATTTTTCGATTTTACATTCTTAGCATTGTTATTTGCAAAATTTTGAATTCTGCTTTTATCTACAGGCATATTTTATTCCCCACAATCATACATTTTTTGGCAATATCCACCAATTATCTAACATAATACCATAAAATACGACAAAATACTATTCAAAACATTTGTTCTCGTTTCATCTACAGAACTTGTGATTGTTTTGAATATCATACTATATTTAATTGCATTATAACAATGATTAGAACAAATGTTCCAACTATACTTAAATGGATATAATTGCTATAATTATATGTATCATATACAAAAGATGGAGCATATAATATGTCAGACGCACAAAGTTACATTCAATGGATTAACAAAAAGTTAAAATTAAATGATCATTCAATACGGAATAAAGCCCAATTAAAGAATTGGAAAGTAAATAGAGGACAAATATACACATGTTTTCTTGGAGAAAATATAGGTTTTGAAAAAAGTAAATTAGAAGCAAGACCGTGTATAATTGTTTCAACAAAACGTATTAATCATGAAAGTGGAAATATTATTATAGTACCACTTTCTAAAAATATTAAATACGAACCAGGTACACATAAATTAAAATACCCATATCATTATGTATTGAAAAAATCTAATTATCCGAAACTGCAATTTGATTCAGCTGTTCAATGTGAAGACATTAGGTGTGTATCTAAAGCAAGATTATCAAAATATGTTTGTAATGTTAGAACAGATGACATGATATCAATTCGGAAAAGATTAAAAACTGCTTTACAAATCTGACATATTATGATATATTTGAATTGTATCAAATATATTTACCTACCTTATAACATGAAAAGGTTTATGATATAATTTTTACTCTTATACATATTTCTCTTTAAGTGCTGTATGCTCGTAGGTCAATCGTTAAAAATTGTTTGAGAATCCAAGTGATTTTCGCCGAAAGAATTATATGAAGAGAGATAGGTAATTCCTATCTTTTTTCATTTTCCCAAAATATTATGATTAAATTCCACAACCTCCACACCCTATTACCAACACCAGAATCCATAACATACATATCAATATTCACAGGAATACCAATCACAAGAATAAATAACTGGCTCGATCCAGATAGTAGAGTAGTACCTAAAGCAGATGAATTAGTGTTAATGGCAAAGTATTTTGATTGCACAGTGGATTATTTGCTAGATTTGAGTTTTAAGAAATAAGTCAGAATTTTAAAAGAGCCTGACTATTTAATAATCAGACTCTTTTATATTATTTGTTTTTTCTGATTCCTATATTGCCTTCATAAGCCCTTTCCAGTAATCAAAACGACTCCTGACATTCTCTTGAGCAGAAGTGCCACTCTGAACATACTGCTTATATTCTTCATTTGAATCATATCCATTCAAGAACTCATCCACAATTTCGACTAATTTAGAGAATGATTTCTTATCTTTCTTCACTCTATAACCACAGTACAACACCATTGGGATAGAAGTTACAGGAATCTTAATTTCTTCAAAAGACTCATCAAATGAATCCAAAGCATCTAAAAGAACACTTACTTTTTCTAAACTGTTATCTGCATAATCCATTACAAAAACATCAATATCTTTACTCCTAAATGAAGTAAATTCATTTTCATTATTAGTGCAAATAAGCATTAATGTCTGTATGATCAAGTCTCTATCAGTACCATTTTTTCGTTGCGTAGGAGTAACCAGTTTGCCCATAAATGGATGATTAGCGAGGGAATATACAGCATCACTAAATGCATCACTCTCATTTACAATTCGCAATAATTTTCCAGATAAAGGCTTTGAAGTATTCTGTCTACGGAACATTTCTTTTACTTCTTCATCAGTATATTCTGACAGAGTACAAAATTCTAAGCTGCAAGCCAAAAGAGTAGACTGAACTTCTTCGTCTAATTTCTTGAATTTCTTTCCTGCGATTTCATATTCCTTAGATACAGTTTCTCCGTCTTCCTTAATCTGGATAGTGATATTAGGAGTGTCTTTGCTTAATGAAAATTCGTTGTTTATATAGCTGATGCAAGTTGATGTTCTCTGTGAACCGTCAAGAGTGTATAAAGTCCCGTTTTCATCAACTATATAAATCGGATTTACAGGGATGCCAGAAAGCAAGCTATGAATCAATAAAGACTTCATTCTTGGGTTCCATTGCCCTATTGGGCGTTGAAGCTTATGTGAAAAAGAAATATTCCCCTTTTTGTGTTGGTTGGTAATCCACTGCAAAGTACGTTCTTTACTGGATGTCTTCATTCTGCTACCTCCGAAAATATTTAAAATTTTGATATTTTCAGGGTATCATACTGGTAAATAAATGTAAATAATTTATTTAATTTTTTTGACAAAATTAAATGTAAACCATCGACAAGGAGTAAGATAGATTGCAAAATACTTGTGAAAAAGAAAATAACTACCTTAGATATAAATTGGTAGTTATTTCCATAAAGGAGAATATTGTATTAATTCAACAATATAATTATAACATATATTGTTTAAAAAGTAAATGTTTTATTTTATATATATTTTACAATAAATAAATGTATATCGTTTTCCATGTCCAACCACCACGTTAAACATGGATAATTTATACTTGTTTTCTTAAATATTAAGAGAGTAAGTTACGCTCTTTATAATTTGCCCAGAATATACCATGTTGAATTAATCAAATCCAACTGCCCATTGTACTCGTTGAACATTCCTGGATATAATTGTCTTTACCAGGCTTTGCTGCGGATACTACATATAATATATAAACTTACTTACTATACCTACTTACTTTCGCACAAGGTTCTCTATTTAATTCCAAGACTTCATAAATAGAGTAGTATTTATATACGTTTAGTTCGTCCCCGACAGTATCAGGCATTTACTTACATCACGTTAAAAACTTAGCCTATAATAATACAGGTTACAAAACCGTGAAAGCTACATATCCTCGATATAATTATCTTGTTCCATGTTACCATGCTATATGTAGAGTGGACACACTGGCGTTTTAAGATAATCCACGTTTTTAAATATTTTAAATAATCCTGCTCCGAGTCCGATAGTTCCTAATGAACCAAAAGTATTTACAATTTTATCAATTGCATTAACACCAGTTGTTCCTAAATCTACGAACCATTTTATTATATCAGAATCTAAAACAGTTCTTGATAACTGCTGAACAGAACGCTCAAAATTCTCAACACGTCCTTGAATGCTTTTAATATATTTTTCATTTTCTACATCAGCACTTCCGACACTATCAGAAGCAGATTCAACAGCGTCTTTTACACCTTCCCAGTTTTGCATCATTGCTAAAAACACATTCTTTTGTCTGATGCCAGCTGCTTCAATTGCAAGTGCTTCTCTTGTGTTTTTATCAAGTTCATCCCAAACATTTGCAACATCATCAAGAATATCGTAAACATTTCTTAATTGTCCTGTTGTTTGGTCTGCAATATTCACAGCACCTTTTGTTGCGTTATTAAATGTTTCCTGTAATTTTGCAACAGTAGATACTTCTTCTTCCCCATCTAACTGAATTGCTTGTAACCTAGAAAAAATTGTGATTTGTCCTGTGGCTACTTTCTCCATATTCCCAAGAATTTCGTAACCACCAGTTAATGTACCAAGCATTTGTTCAAATGACATACCAGATTGATCAGCAACAGCGGATAACCTTGTAGCTCCATCAATTAAATTATCAAAATCCACGTCTTCAGTATTGGATACTTGGTTTACTGCATCGTTTATTTTTTTTGCAAATTCTGGACTTTCATTTTGGAAGCCTTTCATAATATTTACAAGGCTGTCAGCGGCTTGACCTGCATCTTGTATATTCTCTGAAATGTTAGTTGTTTTTAATGCTTGTTCAGCATAATTCATACTTTCTTCGATATCATAACCAGCACGTTTAAATGTGGTTACTGCATCCAATACATCTGTACCAGTTTTTGCTAAACTCTTTCCTAATTCAAACGCTCTATCTGTAACCTTTTCGAGTCCATCTGCTGTTAAGTCAGATACTTTTTCTAATTCAACTAAAGATACATCTACCTTTAACACATTATCTACTATTTGCTTTCCAGACTGTAAGAGTTTTCCTATGATAACAGTACCACTAAGATATGTACTTAATTGTTTGATTTTGTCACCAAGGTTTTGAAACCATGTTTGGCCAGTTAAACCAAGTTCTTTACATACATTTTTTGTATCAAGTAATTCTCTTTTTAATTCTGCAACTCTTTGTTTTGGGACTTCTGCACCATGAGCAAGTTCTGACATTGCAGATTTAAGCTGACTACCAAATTGCTTATGTGCTTTACCATTTTCACTATAAAAAGTTTGATATTGTTGCCTTAAAGAATCTATAGCAGAGTCTTTAGCAAATTCTGCATTCATACTTCTTACTTCACTAGCAACCTTTTTATATTCAATGCTTAACTGCTCATTGGCTTCAATAAGTGATTTTTGTTTTTCTTCTGTAGGAATTTTTAAATACTCATTAGAAGCGATTCCAAGTTTATCTAACGCATCTGTCAAAGATTGCGTACTTATTCTGGCGTTACCGTTAGTATCTGTCCATTGATTTGTTCTCGAAATTAAGGCTCCTATTTTGGATTCCGTTTCACCCGTATCCATTGAAAGTTGAATTTCATGAATTTTAGATAATTCTTTTGCTTCAGAGGATAAAGAAGTGATTTGTTCTTTAAAAGTATTTAAGCCTTTAACATCTCCAATAGTAATTTCATTCAGAGATTTTTCTAAACTTTCAACCTTTGCCTTAAACTCATCAACATAAATACCCTGTTCTTGCCACGTTTCTTTTAATTTGGAAAGACTAGTTAAACTCTTATCAAGTTCTCTACCAAAAGCAATATCTATCTTTTCACGACCAGAATATTCTAAATCATTTATTTTCCTTTGCCTTGAAACATCGGAGAGTCCCTTTTTATCAATCTGATATTCGTTATAAGAAATTCTGCTATCACGTCTTTTGGATTGCTCTTCTAATATTTCTAATTGCTTTTCTCCAGCAGTAATACGTTGCTTTTCAAGTGCAATCTGTTCCTTAGTTGCTTGACCTAATTTACCATAATATTTTTCTTGTTCAGCAAGTTTCTCTTTAATGGCATTGGCTTCTTCATTAGTAGCATTGATAATATTCTTTTCTTCATTTAGATGTTGAATCATCTTTTCTGTAGTACGAATTGTATCATCATCAACTAACTTGAAACCGTTTCTACTTTCATTAAAATAGAGCATAAAGTCACGAGTAATTTTCATTTCCCCATTAACTTGCTCGATTTTAACACGCATATTTTCCAATAAACCATCATTCATTGAACCTTTACTGACAGTAACTTGACCGAATTCAGAAAATGCCTTTCTAACTGTATCATATAATCTTTCTGCATCTGCAATATCATCTTTTGAGATTAAATCATGACCATCTACAAATTTTCTTTTTGCATCATTTAACTCACTAAAGTCACGCAAAACTTTTTCGGTAGACTTAGAAGCAGAAGATATACCCTGTGAAATGCCTTGACTAACTTGTTTTCCATATTCTTGACCAGCTTTAATACCAGCTTTTGTGTCAATTCCAATATTGGATATAGTAATTTTCTGATTAATTAGTTTACCAATATCATCTGCTAATTTCTGTGTTGCTTTTGGGTCAATCTCTACTTGAACTTTTAACTTATTAAGTTGACTTTGTAATTTTTCAATATCAGCATTGACATTACCTTTTGATTTTGCTTCGTCTAATTTCGCTTGGAGCAATACCAAAAATTCATCCATATATCTAATTACCTCCTTCTGTTTTTTGGTAATAAAAATACCGCCAACAAAAGGCGGCAGTGATTGTCATAATTATTTAATTGATGTGTAGTACTACTTTACTGGAACTCCACATTTTTTCAAGTTATTTTTCATAATAAATAATATTCCTGGTTTTAACCCTAACTCAGCTAAACTATCTGACCATATATGCATATCACCCTCGACAGACCATCCGTGGAATGCTTGGTCAGCACTGAGCATAACATCTAAACCACTTGCTCCACCCATATAGTGATAGTTTAAATAATTTGGGTCAATTTCAACGGAACAGGAGATAGTGCCACCAGATTTTACAATATCTGTTTTAATAAGAGAATTAAGTAATTTGTAAGTTCTGTCATAGAGCATGGGAATAGCACTTGTTCCATTTCTAAATACAGGTTCTTTATAGTAATCGGTTATGTGTTGCTGAATAACTTCAAATATTTCCTGCTGAGTCATTTTTAATGCTTGCTGTATTCGTGATTCAATAATTTTTGTTAAATCACTCATTGATCGTATTACTGTAGCCATATACATTTATCCTTTACACAAAAACTCCCTCACAGGATAGTGAGAGAGTAATGGTTAATTCTAAGATATAATATTTTAATCTTTTGGTAACATTATTCCTTTACAACCATTGATATCATCACGTTTTCCGTCATCATTAAGTCCAAAACATATAATTTCTCCATCTTCAGTTAATAATAATGTTTGACCATATCCAGCTGCTATATCTACAATGTTATCATATTGGTCTAAAATTCCTTCATCTATGTATTTGTAATTTTCAAAATTATTACCAGTCATCACAACAGTGCCATCAGATTTTAAACCAACAGTATACCAATCTCCAGTTGCAACTTTTATAATACCTGACCACTTTTCTGTATCACTGAAATCACATTGTCCATAAGTATTGTCACCAACTGCAACTAATGTACCACCAGATGTTAGGCCAACAGTGTGTCCTTTTCCTATACCACCCTTTTCGCCACCATTAGCAGAAATGCTGATTACATCTTCCCATTCATCTTTATGGTCTTCAAAATCTTTGATTTGATTATTACAATAACCTGTAAATAATAACTGTTTATCTTCTGTTAATGCAACAGTAAATCTAGCACCTGCATCAATGTCAATGACATTATTCCAAGTTTCAACATTAAGCTGACCATCACCATTGTGTCCATCGGCAATAACAGTTCCATTAGATTTCAGTCCAACAACAAATTGCTCACCAGCAGCAATATCTACTAAATTATTCCATATTTCTAAATCATATATTTCTTGTTTATTATAAGTTCCTGTAATTTTAGCGACACCATTTTCTTGTAATCCAATTGTCAATGTACCATACAAATCAATGGATACAATATCATTCCAATTATCGACATTTAGTTGCTTAAAACTATTTTTCCCAGCCGTTTTTATTGTTCCTTGCTCTGTAATAGCAATTGAATTTCTGATACCAGCCGCAATATGATGGCTATTATAAATACGTTGAAATCTTGCTTGACAATCTGAAATAAATTCATTGCTGTCTTTATAATCAGTAATTGTTTTAAATAAATCAAATGCTTCTTGATAATTTTCATTTTCATAAAACGAAATTGCGTTTTGATATATAGACTCTTTAGAAATATCAGGTTCATTTAATTTTGCATCAATTTTTGCTAAATATATTTTACTATCAAAAAAATCAACTAATTCCAGAAATAATTCTTTTGCCTTTGTATATTCTTCATCATTATAATATTGAATTGCAAGATTATATTTAGTTTCCAATATTTTATAATCACTATCTTTATACCCATTTAATTTGTTAAATGAATATATTGCATTTTCATATTCTTTGTTATTTAAATGTTCTATAGCAATACTATATTCTTTCCTGTTTTTGTCACGTTTTATAAATGCAGCTATTACAACAATAACTGTTAATAAAGTTATCAACAATATAAATTTAACTATAATTTTTGCTGGAGTCACTATTTTCATATAAATTATTCCTTCAATTTGATTAAAATGTATATTATGGATTTGTTTTATTAATAATGTCATTTTGAGCCTTTTCAATATATTCATCATATTGATTGTGCTGATTTGCAATAATGAAGCCCAAAAAACCAAATAACAATATTAAAAATAAAGAAACATATAAAATAATATTATTCTTAGTTGGATTACTCATACCATATAAATAAAAATAAAATAATCCATAAAAAATAGCAAAAAATGATGATAAAATGGCAACAAATTGTTTAAATTCTTTATAAGTTTAGATTTAATATCAAAACATATAGCTGCTAAACTACATGAAACAGAAAAAATAATTAGTAAAATACTATCATAAAATTCTGAAATATCAATAAATTTTTCTTCAGAAATACATCTAAATATGTAAGAAAATAAAGTGGGTAAAATAACTAAAAAAATACTTGATAATAGCCAGATAAATCCGCTGCCAAAAGTCTTCTCATGGTTACTCATAATTATACCTCTTTTATAATAAATTATATGTCATAATTTGAACACACCATGTAAGATTATAACGCAAATTAACAGATAAATCTACATATTTCGTATAATAATGTTATATAACTTCCTAAAGTAATGAATTCTTGCCAAAGAAAGAGACATTCTATTCGGTTTTATCTTTATTCTCAGTGTGAATAATTTCTGCAAGTTTCGTTACAAACTCTTTCTGCAAATCCTCTACTGGAACATCTTTTAGAGCAACAAACATTTTTTGCAATAGTTCTAAGATATCTTTTTGATTATCAATAAGAGTAGCAACAGTATCGTAAAGCATTGCCTTGATTTTCCATTCATTTTTCTTCATTCTGAAATAATTTCTAATCATAATTTTTATTCTCCTTGTAATTTTACTTTTAAAATCCAATACCAATTATCATTTGTCCATATTTGGAAATTCTCATTGTATGAATCATATTTTACATGTGTTATTTGTGGACTTGAATTGCATATATGTAGGTATGTATCTGAATCAATATTGTAATTGTTTGATCTTAATGTTTGATCTATTTCGTGAGAGTACATTAATGTACAATCACCTCAATTTCAGTTCTTGGATGATCTTTATCTACATGACATCGAATCGTTAGGCTATGTAAATGTTCTCTATCATCATCAACAAGAAAACCTGATTCTACAAATCCATCATGGATGAATTTAGGGGTATAGTTATCTGGATCTGTTCTACGTTTTGTTGGATGGTAAATATCATAAGTGATTTCCACATTATCTAATTTCAAATTTTCATACCCCAAGTCTTTTATCCACCAGATTATAAAACTTTTCCATGATTGCTTTAAAGCATTCATTTGTATTCTTGGTTTTATACTCCAGATATTTATAGAAGGATGATAGGCATGTTCAATTTGCTTTTTCTTTGCTTTTGGATGCTGAGAAAAATAATACTGATTATATCTTTCTACAACATCATTATCTATAACAAGTTTTATAAATATCGCTCCTTTACTACACCCTAAAATATTAGGGATAAAATTTCATTTACCCTTTAATTCAGGGCATAACAAAAGAGCGATTCCAAATGAAATCGCTCTTTTAAGTCTGTCTATATTTGAGAAATTTTTTCCCATGTATACATTTCTTTTTGTACAACACTGTGAACAAAGCTATTTTTTCCATCGGCTGATTCATATTCCTCAATCAGATCCTCTAATGCTTCCAACTCCATATCATTGATTTTACCAAGAGAATGGTAATATCTATATGACTGACTTATTTTATCTTTCAATTCTGCCCTAATTCGCTTATTATTTTTACGTTCACTCTCTTTGAATCGTTCATCTGTATTACGCTGCATATCGTCTATTTTTTGTGAGATGCTAGACAACGATTCAGAAAGCTTATTTTGAGCATCTGTTAGTTCTTTCTGAATAGAAAATGATTGTTCCCTGTCATGAATGCGATTTTCCATTATTGCTTTAATATCAGTTTGATTATCCTTAATAGTTTGCAATAGTTCTTCTTTATTTTTCTTTCTATTGTATAAATCATTAAAAAAATCAGAAATTACTTTCCTGTTTTTAATAGCAATCCAACAGAAAAAAATAAGAAGCACAAGCGCAACAAGTACAATCATAGGATTAATATTTTCTAGGTATTTAGTTATTAATTCTTCCATTTCACATAGTTATGCCTTTCCTTATAAAATCATAATGTACTTATTAGATACATATCCAACAAGATTATCTTTTGTTTTTGCTTTATACCATCCGCTTTTATCTTGTTTCATAAGATAAACTTCATCGTTTACACTCAGAACCGAAACAACATTATTTGCTTTTACTTCTGGCTTTTTCCGCATATTCAATTTAGTACAATTAGATACTTTTCCTTTAGCGGAAATAACGTATTCGCCAGAAATATACCCCTTATCAGTTCTGTACCAGTTGTTAGAAGTCCTAGCAATTAACTGTACTAATTCGCCTTTTTTATAGGAACCAACTTTAGGAGCAGAAGAATTAGGGGCAGAGCGTATATTAAGATTTCCAGATTTTGTATTGATTTTTCCAAGAATGGTGATGAGAACTTCGGAAATTGTCGGTGCAGGATTTGTTATGACAGGTGATTTTACGTCACCATAAATAATGCTTAAATCGACACCATCATTAATTCCAGGAACTTGTCCAGATGAAGTGTACTGCCATGCATAAATATCACTCATTCCTGTCATTAATTTGGGGTTATATTGTTCATTTGGATTGATAGATATTGCCATCTTATTGTATCCATTATAATACCTGGCCAGCCACCATTTATCACATTTAATTTGTGAAATATATGGCTTTATATATGGGTTATAGAAAGATGGACCCGTATATATTCCAAAATCATATCCAGCAGATACAATAACATCTCTATAAGCGTTGATGATATCTTTTATCAAAGAGCCTAATCCTTGCTGGCATTTATCCTCTAAATCGAGCCATACAGTGCATTTTCTTCCATTTAAAACAGATAATACTCTTTGTGCATCGGACTTTGCTTTTTGGACATTAGTGGCGTAGGAATAATTGTAGACACCGCTGACCGTTATTCCAGCAGATTGACAGCCACTCCAATTTTGCTCAAACTTAGTGTCTGGATTTAAGTCTTTACGAATTACTTTTAAAATTGCATGATTAACTCCGGCAGATTTGACGAGATTCCAATTAATATCTTTCTGGTAAGAACTTACGTCTACACATTTTATAATAGATGATATGTTTGGTGTAGGAGCAGAAGAGTAGTCAATCCAGTTTGGAATGCCATACCATTTCCACCCGCCATTTTCCAATTTACTTCTGGCACAATTCTCTTTGCTGGATTTCATTTCAACAACATATCCATTACCAATATAGAAGCCGATATGATTGATGGCTGATGTAGATTTTCCTTTAAATACTAAACAGGCTGTATCTTTTGGGATAGAAGAAATACTTCCTTTGGCAGTGCATTTGTTGTAATATCCCTGAGCAGTGGTATCAAATCCGGACACAGGGCACATTGCCCCTGAACAATCTGCAACAATTTTATTAAGTCCCTCTTTTAACTTTTCGTCATAATATTTTTTATTATATGTATTATTATGGTACATATTATATAATTTTGTAGCCAATTCTGGAGTCATAATTTCCCCATTTGCACCCCAACAATATATGCTTTTACTATTATATAAATTTTCAAAATATTTAATAACATCAATAGATTTTTTGGCCATTTTATAACCTACCTTATTTTAAAACAACTTTGATTTTTATAGTCATAATAATGATTTTGGTAAAAATCTTTATAGTTCATGTATTCCCATATATATTTAGACTTTTTATCTCCACATAAAACGCCTCTAATAAAACTTTTGGAATATCCTGTTTTATTAGAGGCATCAGAAATATTTTTAAAATATAAAATTTTATTCTTTCTTATCCTTAAAAGTATTGGTGTTTTAGTTTTTATTGGCCAATATTGTGGAATTTTATTAATATCATCCGACCATAAAAAACCATAGGCACTTCTTTTTGTTCCATTTATATTTGCACGTATAACAGATGAAGTTGAATTTTCTTTTCCTGTTATTTCTTTTGTTGCTTCAGCAATTGAACCGTATGTATTTATATAATTTCCAAGTAAATCATATTGAAATATGGTTCTATGTCTGTTTGCTTTCTTTCCGATTAATCCAAAACTACCTTCTCCACCAAGAGTAAGATTATATCCATATTTTCTGTTATTAGATTTCAATTTTAGAATTAATATTTTTTCTAATTCTTTTGCTTCAGATTCTGTTAGTTTTTCTGCAATTATTTCATGAAACATTTCATCCCAATTATACTTTTGTACCGCGTTCCAAAAATATGGGGAATTTCTTTTATATCCTAAACCTCGTTGCCAACGTTTTTTAACTTTTTGACTTGTTATTCCTACATAATATTTATCCCAATCATATCCAGATAATTCCTTTGGAATAATATGCACATAAACAGTCCAGTGATTATTTTCTCTATTATCTATCATGACTGTTTGTTAGTTTCTACAATTTCCCTTAAAGTTACTAACGCTTCATCAATAGTGTCATCAATCCACTTAATCAAATCTTCCTGATCGGTTACTTTTGATAAAATGGGATAGTTTGCAAATAATTCATCAATAACCTGCGCACGTTTAATTGAACCAGCTTGTTTCCATTCATCATAATCCTGTTCTGCGTCACTGATTAATTTCAGCATTGTTTCCTGAATCTGTTTCTTTGCAATAGCAATTTTTTCTTCATCAGATTTACCGAAATATGTAATCGCCTTTTTAGTAATTGCAATTACAAGTCCAATGATTACAACAATAGTAGTCCAGTTTTCGTTTACTAATTCTAAGAAGTTTTTAATACCATCTAAAATACTCATAATAATTCCTCCTAGCCGACCGCTTCAGGATCGTCAATAATATTTTCTGTTACATTACTTTCAATTTGCTGATACTTAGTATCAAAAATTTTAATTCCAGCCAAGCCCAGTAACTCCGTGCCAAAAAACCCATATACACAGGTAGTAAGAGTAGGACTTAACTCTGTCATTGTATATTTCTGCAATAAAATAGCCGCAACTGTATAGGATATAATTGCGACAATAGATAATAATACGATCAGTTTATTAAATTTTAGTGTTAATTGAAATGGGAGATATGATCTGAATATCTTATATTTCAGATTTCGTTCTTCACATTTCATTTCGGCGATTTGAAGTTTTCGCTCTAATTCACGCATCGTTCGTTCATGCGATTTTTGCTTTGTTCTAAATAACATTTTTAATCACCACTTGAAATTGTTGATTTATTGGGCGTTAAAGTTTCTTAAACTTTCAACACACTGTTTTAATGTTTTGCATACATAATCTAATTTTTGTTTGGTTTCTTCGCCACTGAATGTCATTCTAATACAGCTATGAATATCTTGTTCATCCATACCAATAGCAGATAGGGTAGTAGAAGATGTAAGCGAATTACTGTTACAAGCTGAACCTGTGCTTACTTGGATATCATTCATATCCAACATAATCATTAGAGACTCACCCTCAATGCCTTTGAAACACATATACAGATTGTGTGGTAGTCTATTTTCTGATTCTATTGATATGCCGACCAAGTAACTATCTGGAATATTTTTTACTATGTAATCATACACATAATCTCTGTTAGCTGATGAAATGGAAGAGTAATCATATCCTCCAACCGCTTTACCTAATGACGCAATACCCAAAACATTTTCCGTGCCACCGAAAATCCCATTTTCCTGAGAACCATAAACCAAAGGCTCAAGAACAATATCTTTTTTCTTATATAAAACTCCGCAACCTTTTAATCCTCCTAATTTATGTGCTGAAAATCCAATCATATCAACATCTAACTTTTTCACATCAATCGGAATCGTTGGTATACTGCCAGTGCAATCTAAATAAACAATTCCATTGTACAAATGCGTAATTTTAATAATCTGTTCTATATCTTGAATGGTTCCTATTTCAGAATTGGCATGATCTATTACAACTAATGGTGTATTGATACAAACATCTAAATACTCTTCTAAATCGTGAATATCAATCAAACCTTCTTTATTCACTTTCAATGGAATACTATTATGATAAGACTCTACACATTTCATAATGGATTTGTGTGCAATAGGAGAGTAGAAGATTGTACAATCATTCTTCTGATAGTAACCCTTAATCGCCAAAGTATTGCTTGCCGATCCGCCACTGGTAAAGTAAATATCTTTTGAATCTGCATTGATAAATTCGGCAACTGACTGCCGTGCCTGTGATATAATCTGCTTGGGCTTCTGACCCTGTGAATGTAGACTTGATGGGTTTCCCCACTCATCCAATATAGATATAAGATATTCTTTTACTGAATCTGTTAATGGTGTCGTTGCCGCATTATCCAAATACACTTTCATTTCAATCACTCCTGTTCAAACACTATATTTTGGACTTGAATACATTTCAGCTAAAGCTAACCATAATTCTTTTGTCTTTTTATATTTCCAAACTGAAATCCCATTCTCGTTTTTATATACCCATTCATATCGAATACCTTTTCTTTTCAAAAAAAGGTACTCATCTAAAAATGAGCAACTATATTCCTTATCCCATATATTTTTCTTTTCCATATACTAAAAATTGACCGTAAAAAAATGGGATATATCAAAATCAATTCAATTAACAGATTGAAAAGAATTCAATATATCCCATTACTCTAATCAATCTGCTCTCTTTCCTCATTTATGACATCAACATCATTTGCCGATTTCTTTTTATTATATTTTCTCTTTGTCGTGTTACTCTTTTCTTTTTGACTCTCTACTGTGGCAACATTGCCAATAACACTATCGTTATTTGTTTTAACTTCCTTTGAAGAATTGCGATAAGCGATAGTTTCAGCAATATATTTCTCAGCGCATTCTCTTGAACAAGCAAAATTTCGCCATCTAAACATATCATTATGTTCTTGGCATGTGGCGCATGGTTCAAAAAGTTTGCCACAAACACGACAAGGAATCATCTTTTTATTCGCCATATTCGACCTCCGTTCTTAAATTTAAGACTGTTGCAATGACGCAACAGCCTAACATATTACCTTCAGTCGAAAATTACGAAGTCCCAAAGATCACTCTTGCCAGTACACAGATTGGGCATAGAAGTAAATTCAAATCCCTGAGTTGCAGGATCGGAACCGCCCTGAATATCAAATGTGCCACTGAAATCTGCTCTTTCAATAATAAACTGACCGTGAAAAAGATTGTCGCAAGCATCACTACATGTTACATCTATAAATACCTGAAGCGTCTTGCTGTAATGGTCTGCATTATTAGAAATTTTCTTACCCTCTACTTCTGCATCATAGAACATAATTACTTCTGTACCATCAGCAACATCACCAGCAAAGAAAACAATTTCTTTTGTAGCAGGATCATAAGAAAACTCGCCAGTATTTAAACTAGACCCAGTAGCCTGTGTCAACTTCTTACCACCAGAAATGTAAGCATTGTTTGCGTCTCTGACATAGATTGTGCCAATCTCATTACCAACTGTACCAATTGCGGTTTCAGTAGTAACTGCTTTATCAGTAGCAACAGTAACAGCATCTGTGTATCTAATGATGTGCTTACCATCTTCAATCTCAGCACCAAGCATAGCAGCTAACGCACCGCCAGACAGCATACCATTAGTACCTTTACCAGTAACCTTCTTGTTTTTCTTTAAAGAACTAATCACTCTGCCACCCTTACCAGTGATATCAGACTTTTCCTCTTCATGAGACAGTGTAAAATCACTCAGTTCATCCAGAATCATATCCAGACTACCGTTTGTTCTATCAAATCCCGTAATCTGGTCATAGGATGTAATTGTAAACTTATCAATATTCATTGATTGTCCTCCTGTTTTGTTTTATTTGTAAAATAAAAAAGACCAGTTACGGTCTTGTTTTCACAATTAAAATTATTTATTTGGAATCCAAGTAAGAGCGTCTTTATTACTTAACTTGGAAGTATCAACAGTTCCAGCATATACACCAATCATTGTCTTATCAAAAGCAATTTTATGTTGTATCTGTTTGAAACTTTGATTAAATCTATATATAGATAAATCCATACATGAATCATAATCATATGGAAATTCACTTGTGTTTACTAATGCAATAACAAGTTTTTCTAAATATGGTTCTGGTTTCTTTTTTGCATTTTTCTTTTGCCTTCTACGTTCTTTGTCTAACATATATTTCTTCATGTGTTCATTACCAGGTTTAGACGTTACTTTTTCAAGCAAATTAATTTTTCTGATAATGCTAGCAAAATCATTGTAAACTTTTTCGTTAATTTCAATATGATTACTTGGACTATATATAAACGTGTTATCATTTTTTCCTTTATATACACCAAAATCAGATATATCTAAATCACCAAATAATATTGATAAATCAGATTTTGTATACATAAGGAATAACATTTTAAATAGTTCATAATCACTAATTGCTGTATAATCAATGCCAATATCATCTAATTGAACCATATACTGTAATGGACTTGCAGTTAAAGAAGAAATGATACTATAATAATTAAATTCATCTTCTAATATTTCACCAACAGTAGGAATCCTAATTGATATTTTCGTATCAGGAATTTGAACAGATGATAATTTGAGCCAACTCTTTTTATTTTCCATTCTTCAACCCATTATTAAAATCTTTCACTACAAATTTTAATAACCTTCCCTTATATTTCTGTTGTGGACAATATGGAACATTGCTTGTGAGAGTTGTTTTTCCGACACCTAATATATTCTTTTCGCAAAAGATATTATCTAACTCACAAACAACTAAATCATACCAAAGATAGGTTCTGCCTTTGTCCTTATATCTAATAATATCTTCGTGACACGAAATAAAAAAATAAATTGTTAAGTCCTTAAAAGTGTTGTTCCTTGGATCAATGTTTGCACTGATTTCATAATTAACAAACCTATTTGCGATTTTTGTTGTTTCACCTTCCTTTGAGGGTATATATTCATGAGGAAATGAATATTTATATGGAATAATATCTTCTGGATATTCTTCATTTTCGCATCCAAGTAATTTAATAATTTCATGAGAAGTACATAGTTGTCTTTCTATAAGTTTTCGATACTCAATAATTTCATAACTTCTTGATTTTCCGATAAATATTCACCTCCGTTATTCCACAATATTTATTTTTACTTCTGACAAAACAGTTTCACCAATAACAATCTGCACTAAAAAAGAACCTCCGATAAGGTTCTCGTCATTAATGGAAACGGTTATTTTATTATCTGTAGCAGTCTGTTTAACATCAAAATCAGAAACTACTTTCCATTTATAATCAACATTCTGCCAGTCAACATCATTTCCATCTTCATCTGTAAAAGTAACAGTATATGTACGACTGTACCCATTCTTCAAGTTGATATTTCCAGTGATCACACACCTTAAATCTGTCGTTTCATTTGGTTCTGATGGAGTGGGTGGGAGAGGAGTGTGGGAATTATTATAATTGCAGATCCATACTTCCTGACCATTTTTCATAGTAACTTTTTTATCGTCATTTGGATTGAATGCATCAAATGACATAGTTACAATCATTGTGCCACCACGACCAAAATATTGATTATCACTCAGCTTAACTTTTCTATTAGTTAGCTTATAAATATCAGGCTGCTCACTGTCATCAAAATCCATTGGGAAACGCATATCACGTTTCAACTTTTTGGTTTCATCATCAACAGGAAGAGTCAATCCATATTGGTTATCTCCAATAGTAATAGTATTATTCCCTGTAACGCCATTTGAATATTTGGTATAATCCTCAGCAAAAACGTAACGCTCAATAATTTTACCTTCTGAATTTTGCCAACGAAGAGGAACGGTGCAAAGATACATATAACCAGAATGATATGTTTTATCATCAGTATCAACTAAAGTAACAAGCCATATCTGATTATTCCACTCAATATAATCTCCAAGATTAAACGGGTCAGATGGTCTTGATTTAATCTTCTTCTTAAATGTATTATTATCGGTATCTTTGATAATCAGTAACTCAAACGGCTCACTATTTCTTTTTACGACATGATAATCAACTGTATCAGCAAAACACTCATCTACATGACGGTTTAGTAAATACAAATCAGTTTCTTGTCTGCTTTTTGATTTATATGTGTTGTTAATTTTCTGGAAGTAACTAATATCCATATCCAGTTACCTCCTTAGTCATCATATTGGCTGTAATTGATTGTTTTCCGCTTACCAGTTCTTCTATCTGTAGAAATATATCTTGATATATCGTTTCTGTTTTCAACTTTAATTCTCGCCAACATATTTTCAAATGAAGCACGTTCATTAGCGGGAGAAAATTGGTTAAGATCAGATGGAGTCATACGAATCTTAAATGCCTTCAGCAATGCTTCATCTCTTTCAAAATACACTTCATACATAAGTGAAGCAAGTAAACCAATTTCTCTCTGCGTTAGCTCAAAGCGAAACATTTCTAACTCATCATCATAGTTATAAAAATCTACATCTGGCTCACATTTAGAAACCAACAAATCAATTGCATCATATAAATATCCTTTTGCCTGTTCCATAACAAGAGATTGCACTTCTGAAACAGACACATTATAGTATGAAAAGAAATCTTTGTCCTTTTCAATTTTTCTCAGCAATCTTGACATTACATTGTCAAAAGAAGTTGCCTGTCCCAATTACAATCCCTCCTCTAAGTTGTAGACTTTTTAGGTCTTCCAGCTTTCTTCTTTGGAGCATCAGTATCAACAACAGCGTCTTCATTAGTCGCATTCTCAGATGTAGTTGGAGTAGAAGTATTTTGTATTGACATCATCTGCTCCATCATCTTCTTCATTTCATCTAACTGATTCTGCAAAGCTGCATTTTGAGCAGACAGTTCTTTAACTTCGTCAGGCGTGGCATAAGTCCTATTAGCATCCTTCTTAGTAAGAACAATAGAACTCTTACGCTGTCTATTACGAAGTTCATCATATCGCTGTTCAACAATTCTGTTTACTTTAGTGGTAATATCAACACCCTGTTTCATAAGTTTGAACATAATAATGCGGACTCTATCAAAATAAGTCTGATTTTCAATATTGATGATTTTCTGTAGTCCTTCCATAGTAGGATTCGTCAGAATTTCAGCAATGTCTTCATTGGAAAGAATGTCCTGCCAATTAGCAATACGAAGTTCCTTAAATACTTCTTCCTTTACATCATCATCAAAAGTAAGCCATCCAGTCACAATAATATCTGTGTTACTGCAAATATTCTGTAACTCACTTAAACTGATAGGGATAACAGATGGTGTTTTACCATCCCTTGAAGCATTAAATTTATAGTGTTCTTTTGAACTGTCTACGAACACTTCATTTTCGTTATAATTTAAAACATTGATATTCTGTGTATCAATTTTAGACATATTTCCGATACCTCCTTTATAATTAGTGCGAGTTGGACATATGCCCAAAACCAACCCACGGTATCCCATTATTTATATAAAACCAGGAAGAGAGCAGTGGGTATCTGCTGTTCGTGAGCGACACTATCTTCCTGATTTTAAGCATAAAAATAGACAGTATCTTTTTAACTTCCAACAGGATTAGTTAGTAAGAACCATCTTGTTACAATTTTCGATATTGGTAATACCAACAGAATAAGTGAAGTCTGCAACTTTAAGAATTACCTTTTCATTAGAATCATCAAATCGTTCATATGTATGAATCTCGCCCTTCATATCCAAACCGCCGATTTTACCAGCCACACCAAAAATTCGGAGATCAGGCAACATAAGCTGACCTTTACCAGTTTTCTTTGCGCTAGAGATTGAAGCAATTCGTATGCCATCAATGAAATTCACAAGTCCATAACGATTGAATTCATCTTTCATATCGTTACTCATATACTGCGCACGACCACTCATACGACCAAGAGCCTGTGCATACTTAGTAAGGCAAACAGCAACCGCAGAAGGATCTCTATCAAGTAGATACAGATTAAATGCATCAACGGCTGTCTGGGTAGGAACCTTACCACCTGCTGTTACTAACTGATCACCACCTACGATTGCATTATCAATCATAGAGAATACATCGTAGAAAAGTGCATTCTGTAAAGCTTCCTTTGCATAAGTTGTAAGAGTAGCGACAGACTTAAACCCGTTCTTTCTCAGATCCACATAAGAAAGGTCAGTTTCAATCTGGCGGTTTCTCACAATAGGCTTAACAGCAGTGAAGTCAATATAACTTCTATCTACAGTACCGCCCTTTGCGGCTTCATGCGCTTCAAGCGTATTCTTTGGAGTCTTGGTGAATTCCTCATCGTCAAACTCTCCAATAGAACCTCTATCAAACATAGAATCAAGCAGTTCATCAGGAGCGTTGTAAATTTCCTCATTAACTACCTTATTAACAAAGGCTGCGATTTCTTTTTTCTCATCGCAGCCCGTTTTCCCGATTTCTTTGCACCATGCATCAGAAATTTCATAAATTTCTTTTTCCTCTGTGCTTAGATTTCTCTTATATTCTACTTTTTCAGCAACGTCATACATAACGCCTGGCTTTTCCATAAGCTCGGCAACTTCAATTTTTAAAGACATATATATGTTCTCCTTTCAAATCTTCTGTTTATTATTAAGAATTAGCAATCGCTGTATCAGACACCTCGATCACAGCCAGTTTGTGACCATTATCAGTCCAGAAACCCTTAAACACATATCTGGATGTCACTGTTGCTTTTGCCAATTTACCATCGGCTCCCGCTGCAACACGAACGCCTTCTACCAACCCAGTTTCGGTATACTGGTCAGTTGCAAATCTTTCCCCGGGATAATAAGCAATTAACTTTCCAAACTCATTCCCTTTGAGTGTTACAAAATCCTCATCATAATCAGACATATCTCCTCTTGCAGCATTAATACCACTAGGAACACGCTCCTTATCTACAAAAAATACATCTGTAGCAGTAGTGGCAGAAGCAAATTCAAATGTCTTATTTGTCTCATTCTTAACAACTGCCATACCAGTTACAATTTTCTCTTCACCAGACTTATACATAGAATTTGCTGGCTTGTCTTTGGTTACCTGTAATTCTCTAAGCATATAAAATATCCTCCTTATTTCCTTAAAAAGTTTCTCATAATAGTTGCACCGTCCACGACTTCATCATCAGTATTTAGATTTGAAGCTACGTGAACATCATTTTTCGTTTCAGAAGTTTCAACCTCTGTATCATTCTTCTTATCTACTGATGCAGACAATCTCTCACCAACAATAGCCATAAGAGATTTCTTATCCAAATTTTCAACATATACAGAAAACTCTTCTGATTCTTCAATTTCTTCTCTTGTAATCTGACCAGACTTAACAACGGAAGCAATCAAATCTTCCTTTTTCTGTGCCAATTCAGCAGCTACCTTTTCCTGTTCCATCTGTGTGAATTTTTCTTTATACTGAGACAGTTCAGTGTTTTCAGATTTAAGAGAAGTGATCTCAGAACTCGCCTTTACGATTAGATCATCTTTTTCTGTAATTGTTTTTTCATATTCAGAAATGGTGGTGTTGATATCCTTAATAGATACAGTCAAAGATACTTTTACTGGTTCAGAAACAGTTACCACATCATTTTCAACTGTATATGTAAATTTTAGATAATCTAATTCAGACTCACCATCGTATTCACACCATACTTCGTGTTCCTCTGGAAACAAATATGCAACCCAACACCAGTCATCATATTTATCTCGACACGCCTTTGAAATCCGCACTCTCAAATCATAAGAAGTAAGAGCAGACGTTTCAATAGGTGTATTATCATCAGTTACATCATTTTTATCTTCTTTAACTTCTGCTTCAGCAGTAGCACTTTCAGCATTAGTTACATCAGTTGCGTTATCAGATACATTTTCTGTATTTGTTGATACTGCTTCCGCATTATTTTCAGAAGATAAAACAACATTTTTGTCTTTCTTCAAACTATTTTCCTCCTTTTCGAGTTCTTTATTTATGTCAAAAGTTCCTGTTTGATTTTCCGATAAATCAAGACTTAGAGCTTCTGCAACCAGTAATTCATCTTCACTAAGAGAAGATAGTGATATTGCTTTTGATGTGCCATTGTAGGCAGGAGTAGTTGTACTGCCCAAGAAAGTATTAGCAAGAAAAGCATAGTCCTTTAGAATTTTTACACCTGCTTTATACTCATATTCAGAAGTAGAAATCTCCCAACTTGAATTTAGACCACCATCAGATTCATACAATCTTTTAACGGCAGCAATCATGTTAGAGTTTCTTTTCCATATACGACATTTAGCAAATAAACATGGAAGAGTTTTAGTGTCACCAGAAACAGTAGTCACAGTATCATCTTTTATTTCAATAGAAATATGTGTCCCGATGCTCTCTGTAAGAAACTCTACTTCTCCATTTGGAAGAACGTGCATTTCGTGGCTTCCAAGGTCATCCATGTTATTTATTTTCTTATACTTGGCTTGCACAGGCATATTTATAAGAGATTTTGCGTTTTCTAAAGCAGACTCTTCAAAACCTTTATATGGGAGCATTACATTATTCAAGTTTTTATCATCGTAGTAGCAAAGCCTGTTAGTAATCTCCAAATATAAATCGTTCTCAGCAATATCAATGGCTTTAGATGAAAAACATATTTTTTCAAATTCCATTAATCACATTCCTCGCTTTCAACGATTCCTAATTCAATTCCCGTTTTCTGAAATAATTCATTTAGAGAAATCTTATTTTTATCCAATAAAAAAGCAGTGGCATCACCACTACCATCAATAGATATTTTTATTTGTTTGCCACAATAGGGGCAATTAACTATATAATCCACTATTACAATGCCTCCTGTCTGGTCTTATCATATTGTTGCTTGACTTTATTGTTAGAATCAGCAGGGCGACCACCCTTATTATCTTCTGGATTCTGTTTCTCAGAATTAGTGTACTGACTTCCATGAGGTCTAAATATTTCATCATAGTTTTTCTCATTTTCCATTGTACGTTTCTGTACTTCGTCATTGATATCCAATCCAAGAATTTCAAAAGCAGTAGCGTAGGAACAGTTCATTGTACTGAATAGAAGAGTAGCCAACGAATGTTTTAACTCCGCTTCTAGCTGCTCTGTATCAATAACATTTACATCAGGTGTATAGTCCAATGTAAATCCGTTATCTAAGATAATCTGACGATACCATTTCTTCAAAATGTCTTCTAACTGTTCAGATATTGCGTTGATTGTACGCATAAGCTGTGTCACAGAAATAGAAGCAGTAGAAACAGACTGTGATCCACTATCCATTAAAAATTGTATTCCAAGAGTAGACAACACCTTTGAGCGATAGATATTATAAGTATCCTTAGAAGTCATTTCTACTTTTGGCTCCACATAAGAAATCTCCTCAACAGTAGGAGGAGAAGTAACAACAACCGTATTCTGCTTAAAAGCATCCATAAAGTTAGAGTGTGCATAACTTACTTCTGGGAAGAAATCTTTATTGTAATCCTGTCCCATAGTTTCCTTACGCATTTTCTGGTGAATAATCTTTTTTGCTTTCGCCTTGCTATTTATCCTATCTGAATCTGCAAAGGTATCAAGCATACTCAAATCTGTATATGCCCTCAAAATAGGAGAAACACCATATTTACGGTTAAGATTATTGATACGAATAATGCCGGTATATTTATTATCTAAAACAGCATAATCCTCTTTATTCACGAACGCTTCATAGACTTCTTTTGGATAACTGTTCTTTACCTCTTCTTCCATATTTTCAAACATCAGAGGCTTCTTCTTCTTGGTTTTTCGATATACTTTTTGTAATCTTTTGCGTAATTCTTTAATATTAAACCATATAACAGGCTCTCCGTTTATCATTGTTTCTGTGATTTCACAAACGCCCAATGGGTAAATATCTACTGTATAATTATCTTTATTCTCATGACGCAAATAAGAAATCCAGTTACCCTCAACATAAGAAGTGGTAATTGCATTTCTGGTCAACTGCTGTACTTTGATAGAAGTATTAAAATCCTTAATAAACCGTTTACATTCCTCTAACTTCTTTTTCTTATTTCTTCCCTCGTCAACATTTCCGTATGTAAGTTTAATCTCTGTATTGATATTTGTATCAATTGATTCTACCGTCTTTCCAACAATATCATTTTTGTTAATGAGTTTTCTATTATAAGCATTTATCCTTAAAACCTTATTCAAATCATTCTGAGTATTGGTTGAAAGTTCTTCGATTTCTTCAACGGATATTGATTTAGATGGTGATATACCTTCATTAAGATATACAGAATACTTTTTGTTCTCTGGGTCATACTGGCTTAATGCAAGCTGGAATTTCTGATCACGAATTGACAATGGGGTAGTAGCAACTACTGTACCATCATCTGTTTTTGAAACAAAGATAACATCAAAATCCTCATTGGAGTGCTCCTGAATATTATCTGTTTCAGATTTTATTTCTTCTGACATTCTCGTTTATCACCATCCTTTCTAAAAATCTATACTTGACGCAAATGTTGGAGCGTGTTCAAGACTTGTTTTTTTCTTATTATGATCAGTTAATAAATCAACTCTTCGTAATCTGGCGAGTGCATAACCACCTTCAGCCATTGTATAGGCGTGGTCATCATGCCCCTTTTTATCTTTTGCTAATTCATAGGTAACGCCACCATTGGGTGTATCGTATCTACACATATATGATAATTGCATTTTTGCAATATGCATTTGTGCTAATGCTAAATGTTCTTCTTGTGTTAATTGTACTGTATCAAAACTACCATCTTTATTTTCAACCATGATATAATCTTTATTATCATAATTAGCAAATTCAATGAGGTTTAGTTTAACCATTTTTGATACTGCATCATACATTATTTTTTTATATCCCTGTGGGTCTATAAGATGGACTATTGGCATTGCATTAGTATATTTTTTTCGTGCCGCTTCATATTGTTTATGTTCTGGATCAATAATACCTCTGTGCTTTCCGCCATATTTATCAACCCAATCATCCATTAACTGATCCGCAACTGCACTTATGCCTCCGCCACCCGAACCAGCATCAATATAAAATTCAATATTTTCCCACTCCGCAGCACGTTCTCCATTATATTTAATCATTAAATCCTTAATAATTTCTAACTGCGCTGGCATTGGAAGAGGAGTTTTATTTTTAGCATTCTGATCAACCATAGATACAACATTTTCTAATCGCAATTTATATCCAACATTTTTATCGTTGATTACTTGAAAAATTGATAAAACACTACCATCAAAATTTCGTGCTGGATCATAACAAAATATGAATTTCTTTTTGCCTGTATCATTATATAGAAGAGGTTTTCGTGTTGTTGAATTTCTGATTAACTCATCCATAGTAACAACTGCATTAGAGCCGCCACCTTTTCTGAATTTATTAAATAATTCAACATCTGCGTTATCAGGATCTTCTTCTATGTCCTTCATAATCTTATCTTCTGTAAGGTGAGATTTAATAGGAGTACCATCAATAGTAGAGTGATATAATACATCATAAGCATTTATATCAAAGCAGAAATAATTGCTATTTCCAACCAACATTTTTTTATAAAATGTTTTGTACTTATCAAAGAAAGGATATGTCACATCACCAACACTGGATGTATATAAAATCTGCAACGGCATTTGCTGTGGTTCAATGTATCTTACTTTTTCAGTAGAAGTTGAGAAACTTGAATCAACATTTGCAAAATTTTCTACGACAGCTAATTCTTCGGCAGTTTTCCAAGCCGTTTCATTAAACCATACAGCACCACGTTTACCACGGATAGCCTCAAGGTTAGAAGATAATGCTTCCATTTTTGAGTTGTTATATATTCTGAATTTACAAGTAGGAGCCTGTAAAAAGCCTGTTTCACTATTACTGCCAGTCTTATCTACCTCCCTTGCAAATATATCCGTTGCACTTTTAAAATTTGGGATTCTCTTTAAAGCAATATCACGCAGTTTGTTAAAAGATTCTACAGACTGTGCATATGTATTGGAACTAATATATAGACTGTAATCAGGAATAAGTAATAATCTTGTCATGAAATAAGCAGCCGCCAAAGTATCTTTTCCTGCACCACGACACTCAGCCCACAATGCATATTGGACTATCCATGTTCGCATAAAGCAATATGCTTGATAGTCAATTAATTTTAGTCCGAAAAAAGTCTCGCAAAATTTCACGGGATTTTTTCGCCCCCACTGAACTATACGAGACATTTTAGAATATTCTTCGATTTTTCGCTGACTTAGTTCTTTAGATGACATTGGTTTATATATTTCCATTCATGTCACCTCTTTTTGTTTTCTAAATCAATTATCTGATTTTTAAGATTTCTATTTTCCTCTTTTAGTCGATCAACTTCTGATTCAAGACTTTTAATTATATCCCTCTGTTCTTTGACAATATCACTGTATTCATTGTTATCAAGTGTAAGCTGATTTGCTATATTCTGATTGCTTATATTATCTATTTGCTTAAATGCTTCACTTGTTTTTATATCAAATAGATTCACTTGAATTTCTTGAAAACCATTCTTCTCCATTTCCTTCATCATGGAAGATATAGAATCTTGTCCTTGATTAGAATTTTTATTGTAATTAGAAGAAATATTGTTATCCTTCGCTATTGTTGCTATAGAGGATAGAAGAGAGGACTTAGCATTTGTTAAAGATGTTATTCTTTTTTCATTAGAATCTGGCTTGGAAAGTTCTGTATTAAGTTCATCAGTAATTTTTCGACACTGACAATAAGACATAGTTATTTCAATTACACATTGTTTTTTATGTCCATCTTCTAATATTCCAGGAGTATCAAAATATCCAGATAATAAGTTAAAACAATATTTTCTATCAAATTCATCTAATCCAACATCTTCAAATGGATCGTAACCAAGTTTAGAAATGATATATTTCATATTTTGTTTATCTTCTTTAGTCCATTTGACATCTGAATTTTGCTTTTGTGGATCATTTTGGTATGGTTTATTTTCTTTTATATCTGCGTATTTTTGAGCAATTTTTTCCTTTGTGCTTTGCGGAGTATTACTTGTTTTATGAACGAAATCATCTTTCTCAGAGTCTTCATACGACTTGTCTCTATCCTGCCTCATGGCTATTAGTCGAAAATATCGTTGTAAAATTTCTTTTCCGTAAAATATAACTTTATCATCTTCAACATATGAATGTTCTTTTTTAAATCCGTTTATTGCGCTTTCGATTAAGTCTTTATAATATGGACGATCAATTTTCTTTAATATCTTATTTAATTCCAATTCATTTACAGTTCCGTCTGCATTTAAAGACTCATTAATTACACAGTCTTTACAAACAGGAACACGACCATCCACTGAAAATAAGGGACTCTTGCTTATATAAAACTCTGTTAGCTTTTTATGATTGTGACAAAAGCTACATTCCTTTTCGCCCTTTTGCTGATTGGCTGGCAACGGTTTATTGCCGGATGATTGTGATTTTTTTCTTGGCATGTTGCCACCATCCTTTCATTTTCAAAATTATTTGTTCAATTAAAAAGACAGCCATGGTGACTGTCTGAAAACACATAGAAAGAGTCGGACTTTCATTTTCGAGTGGAAACGAATGTCTTGCCGTTAGACAATATGTGTTGACATAACTTTGTATGGAATAAAATACATTAAAAAATATTGACATAAATAGATAATAAAGCTAAAATGATACAACATGTATATTTTCATAATTCTAATAATTTTATGTATAAAATTATTTTTTGATAAAATATATCTATATAAGTTATAAAATGTAGTTTGTAAAAGGAGATGATACATTTTGTATAAACGTATAAAATAATAATCGCTACCATATCCGCATTGATCTGACCCCAAAAAGTTAGACAAAAATTTATGGTTATGCAACTGATAAGGA
>OFHO01000331.1_pt1 | contig 45210 bp, 36 predicted proteins | sample 1521531 | NCBI WGS metagenome assembly OFHO01 (sample SAMEA3504124, study PRJEB24116) | mouse gut metagenome | biome: mouse gut; feature: mouse-associated habitat; material: faeces | place: Denmark | collected 2011
CAGGATTCTGTTAAAATATACCTTATGGCGGCATACTATAGAGGACGACACAGAACAAATTTGAGAAGGAATAGAGAGTAAGAAATGGATAAAATTGCAGTTTTAATACCATGCTATAACGAGGAAAAAACGATTGCGAAGGTAGTGCGCGACGCGAGGGCGGCGCTGCCGGAGGCGGTGGTTTATGTATATAACAATAATTCCAGCGACAGGACGGCAGAGCTGGCTGAGGAGGCCGGGGCGCTGGTGCGGAATGAATATATGCAGGGGAAGGGAAATGTGATCCGGCGCATGTTCCGGGAAGTGCAGGCAGAGTGCTATGTGATGGTGGACGGGGATGATACTTACCCGATGGAATATGCCGGAGAGATGGTGGACAAGGTGCTGAACCATAACGCGGATATGGTGGTGGGGGACAGGCTGTCATCCACATATTTTACGGAAAATAAAAGGCCTTTCCATAATATGGGGAACAGTCTGGTCAGGGGGAGCATTAACCGTCTGTTTGGCTGTGATATTAAGGATATTATGACGGGATACCGGGCTTTCAGTTATGGTTTTGTCAAAACTTTTCCAGTGCTGTCCAAAGGGTTTGAGATTGAGACGGAGATGACGATCCATGCGGTGTCCAATAATATGCAGATAGAAAATGTGATCGTAGATTACAGGGACAGGCCGGAAGGCAGCGAGTCCAAATTGAACACATATGCCGACGGCCTGAAGGTGCTTGGAACCATAGGGAAACTGTATAAGGATTATAAACCCCTCGGTTTCTTTACATTGTTGGCTGTGCTGCTGGCGGCGGTGTCGATTGTTTTTTTTATTCCGATTCTGGTGGATTTTATCAGAACAGGGGTGGTGGATAAGTTTCCTACGTTGTTTGTATGCGGATTTGTTATGTTGGCGGCGATACAATCCTTTTTTTCAGGACTGATCCTGTCCAATATGGCGCTGAAAAACAGGAGGGATTTTGAATTCCGGCTGAATATGATCCAAGGGAGGAAAGAGCATGGGGACGTGGACTGACACCAGAAAGAAAACGGGGAACAAGCTGGATAAATGGGATATTGGCTTATTGGCGGCGGCATTGGGCTTTTATCTCTTTTTTGCATTTTATGACGGGCCTGCGTTGACAAAAGATTCCCTCAGCTATATGACGATGGATTTGACAAGGGAGCCTTTGTATCCTACATTCCTTTGGATCTTCCGGCGAATCTTCGGCGAGGAAGGCTATTTAATGCCGGTGGTGGTCGTCCAGAGCATTCTTGCGGCTTATGCGGCATGGAAGCTGGCTGTGACGGTAAAGAGGGACAAGGGAAACAGCAATCTGCTGGCCCTGCTTTCGGTGGCGTTTCAGTTCGGCGTTACTATTTTATGCCGCTTTGTGGCGATACGGCGTTCTTCTTATATCAACTGTATTATGACGGAAGGGATTGGCCTGTCGCTATATGTTCTGTTTATCGTGCAGCTGTATCAGTATATAACGAAAGAGAAGGCAAGGAACCTGGCGGGGACAGTGTTGTTCGCTTTTTTGCTTGTGAATCTGCGAAAACAGATGCTGGTTACGATTTGTCTGATGGCGGCTGTTTTTATCCTTTATTATCTGTTAAAAGAAAGGAAAATAAAGAGGTTGGCGGTTCTGCTTGCTTTGACTGCGGGAATTTTTGTGGCTTGCCGGTTTACGGATAAGCTTTATAATTATTGTTTCAGAGGCGTGTGGGTCGAGCATTCCGGCAATTCCATGGGAATGCTTTGTACGTTGATTTATACGGCAGGGGAAGAGGATGCGGACTTGTTCGAGGATGAGACGCTGCGCAGTTTTTATGAAGAGATTTCTGACGAAGCGGACAGGCAGGGGCTGAAGATTGCTTATGCGCCCGAAGGCTGGGTGGAATTGTCTTCCCACTATGCGGACAGCTATGATGCGATCGGATATGGCATTATTAACCCGGTCGTGCAGGGATATATCAAAGAATACGACGGATATACCGGAGTGGAAGCGGCTTTAAAATATGACGAGTATTGCAATGCCATGGTAAAGACATTGCTCGGCCAGGAAAAAGGGGATCTGGTAAAAGTGCTTGCGTCAAATACGTGGAAGGGGTTTGTCAATTCCATCGCCAGGGTAAACCGTTACTTGAACTGGTATGCAATAGCGGCCTATCTTTTGTATCTGGGTCTTTATGCGCGTCGCATATGGAAGAATAAAAGCTGGGCGAAGCCGGATAAGAGTGCGTCTATGGCGGAAGTCGTGCTGGGGGGCATAGCGGCGAATTCTTTTGTGGTGGGAGCGATGATCTTCTGCCAGCCCCGCTATATGATTTACAGTATGGGACTGTTTTACACGGCCTTGTCGATGATGCTTTATGATGAAGTAAAAGGCCGGATGGCGTAACAGGGATGGGACGAAGGAAAATGGGTAGAAGATGAAGAAAAAAATAATCGGTAAGTGGTATATTATTTTCATAGCGGCGTTTTTCGTGTCCGTTTCCGCTGTTTATGCTGTTTTCGGGGAAAGCAGTTATATTGCGGTACATGACAATCTGGATCTTTTTATGGCGCAGTTCGGAATGATGAAAAATACGGGCAGTTTTTTTTCCCATGGCGTGGATGTGCCTTTTTTAGGCGGGGTTGCGAGGGACAATCTGCCCTCGGAGCTGTCCCTTTACACGTTGCTTTATTTTCTATTTCCCTCTTTTACGGCCTATATAATTGGATATTTGCTGAAAATAGCGATATCCCTGGCATCGGTCTGGCTGCTGGCCGGGGAATGGTACGGGGAAGATTTTGCGAAATATAAGCCGATGGCGGCTATGATGGGGTTTTGCTATGGGATTTTAAATTTATTTCCGGCTTTTGGCATTCCGTTCGCGTCGATTCCATTGGCGCTGTATCTTCTGCTGCGGATCTATAGGAAGCCGTCGGCGAAGCTGTATGTCTTGTTGTTCTGTTATCCCTTTTTGTCTTATTTTTCCTACCATGGTTTTTTTATTCTGGCTTATCTTCTGGCAGGGATTATCTGGCTGGGCATCCGGGATCGGAAAGCGCCGTTATCTTTGATGGCCGCCCTGGTTGTCTTAGGACTTGGGTATGTATTTTTTGAATATCGGTTATTTTATGTCATGCTTTTTGGCGGCGTGGAAACGATCCGCTCGACTATGGTGGAAGCGGATCTGGGACTGTGGGAAATCATGGCCCAGAGTGCGGATGTATGGCTGCATGGCATGTTCCATGCGGAGAGCGTCCACGATAAGCTGGTTTTATGGGTCTGCGTAGGTTACTTCTTTTATTTAAACGGAAAATATGCGGCGGAGCGGAAGTATAGGGAGATGTTTCATGATGTCTATAATCTGCTGATGCTGCTTCTGGTATTTAACAGCGCGGTATATGGCATTTATAACTGGGGGGCATTCCGGCGGATGGTGGAAACGCTTCTGCCTCCTCTGAAAGGTTTCCAGTTCAACCGTACGGTGTTTTTCAGTCCTTTTCTATGGTATGGGGCATTTTTTATGATTCTGCAGAGGATGTATGCGTATTCTGCTGAGAGGGAAGGCAAGGGGCTGCTCCGGCGCGGCAGCCGTCTGGCGGCGAATGCGCTGGCTTTGGCAGCAGCGGCGGTGATCCTTTTGATGCCTTCCAGATACAATGATTTGTTTTTTACTTGCAAGAATAAGGCGTTGGAACTGCTGAAAGGAAAAGAAGCCGATGAAATGAATTTCCAGGAATTTTATTCTTGTGAATTGTTTGAGTCTATCAAACAGGATATCGGTTATGCGGGGGAATGGTCGGCAGCCTACGGTTTTCATCCGGCGGTACTGGAGTATAACGGGATTGCCACATTGGACGGCTATCTCGGTTTTTATCCGCAAAGCTATAAAGAAGACTTCCGCAGGATTATTGCTCCTGCTTTGGAACGGGTGGAGGCCAGCCGGGTTTATTATGACGACTGGGGGGCCAGGGCTTATCTTTATTCGGGAACGGATCTTTCCGTGGTGAGCCAGTTTAAATCTTTTACGGTGGAAGACAAGGACATTTATATAGACGTGAGAGCGTTTGAAGAGCTTGGGGGAAGCTATATCTTCTCCCGGTTTGAACTGAGCAATGCCGAAGAGGCCGGGCTGTATCTGGTAAAGGCTTATGAGCCGGAAGAAGCTCCTTATGCGGTTTATGTATACCGCTGCGGGGGCGGCGGATGAAAGAAGGGAAGGGAATAGATGGAGAGGAAAAGAAGCCGGATGGGAAGGACAGGGCATCCGAAGGGGAAAAAGGAAAGGCTGGAGCTGGCGGCAGAGATCGTCTTTTATCTGCTCGTATTCGCTTCCATCACATGTTTCGCCGTGGTGCAGCCTTTTGGCGACCCGCCGGATGAGATCAACCGATTTAAGGTAGTGGATTACATATGCCGCCATGGCGTGCTGCCCCATGGAGCCGATCCGGAAGTCATTCTGGCGGGATATGGCGCGTCATATGCTTTCCAGCCTATGCTGACATATATTATCCAGGGGTTTCTGCTCCGGTTTTTAAAATTGTTTACGGAAGACGGCGGCATGCTTCTTCTGGCGGCGCGTATGGTCAATGTATGCTTCGGCGTTCTGATGGCTTATTTTGTCCGCCAGACGGCGAAGGAAGCTTGGAGGAACCCTTATATCCAATGGACCTTTACGCTGCTGGTGGTATTCCTGCCCCAGAATATTTTTATCCATTCCTATGTGAATACGGATTCTATGGCGATGCTGTCGGTTTCTATGATTTTCTATGCGCTTCTCAGGGCAAAAAGGACGGATTTTGACAGGAAGGGCTGCCTCTTGTTGTCCATGGGGATCGTGTTGTGCGCCATGTCCTATTATAATGCATATGGGATCATTCTGGCGGCGATTCTGCTTTTTTTAGTCCGATATATTCATTTTGACAGAGGGATTCGGATCGAATGGAAGCCGTTGCTTCGGAAAGGGTTCTATATCTCGCTTGTTGTCCTTCTGGGGATCGGCTGGTGGTTTGCGAGGAATGCCGTTTTGTATGACGGAGATATGATCGCTATGAATGCCAGAAGGGAATGCGCGATCCTGACAGCCACCGAGGAATATAATCCTTTGACGAGATTTACTTACCAGAATGCAGGAAAAAGCCTGAGGGAGATGCTGTTTGATACGGGATATATTACGTTGATGAGGGACAGCTTTATTGCAATGTTCGGGCCGATGATCATTCCGACCCATGGTCTGATCTATATTTATTATAAAAGGCTTTGGATCGTCGGATGCATAGCGGCGTTCCTTCCTGTGGAAAAGATCAGGGCCGTATGTGGAAAAGGAGAGAGAAAAGAACAGGAATGGAAAAGGACGGAATGGGATGGGAGATATAGGGCGGCTTTTTACATATGCATGGCGATGTTCTGTGCGATTACGATCGGACTGTGCATTTATTACTCCTATACATGGGAATTCCAGCCCCAGGGGAGGTATATCCTGCCGATCCTGATTCCGTTTATGTATCTGGTTACGCTGGGGATCGGGAAATTATATCGGCTGTCCGATATGATACGTCCCATAATTGGAAAAATCGTTTGCCTCGGCGTGATGGTGTATGTGATGGCAGCATTTGCATATAGCCTGTTTGATCGGTTTTTGGGGTATTATTTATGAAATATCGAACGCGCTGGAAAGGGATACATACCAGATTTTAACCCTGTTATTTTTGGGTGGTAACTTCCTGATGGCGTTGCTTGCTTACTTAGACAGTAGGGAAAAGCGCAAATAAATAAGCCCGCCTTGTTTACTTGACCGTACTCAGGTAGGCTTATATACCTAAACCGGGAGGTCAACCACTTTGTGGGCGGTTGTTTTCCCTTTCATATGGTTACTATAGCATACAGATGTACGGGATGCAAGTGAAAATGTTGCACTATGGGATAATAATTGCTATTCATAGAACCAGAGGGAAATCAAACGCATCCTTGACCATATCCACATTCAATGATAATATAAATAACGGCAACAAAAACAACGAAAAAAAGGAGGCAGCGACCGATGCCGGTTAGAATACACAATTTTTTAGGCCGCCTGGGATGGAATGCAAGAAAGTATTTTCCCATGCTGTCCAGCGAAAGTTATTTGAAACTACAGTTTGTGACAAGAAGAAAATTACAGAAGAATTATATAGACTATTTTATGCAAGCGAAGGAGGCACCCCAGCCTTTGGTGGTGAACCTGGAAACGATCAACCGCTGCAACAGCACTTGTGAGTTCTGCACGGCGAATAAAAATGCGGAAAAACGTCCTTATAAAAGGATGGAGGACGAGCTTTTTTACAGCATTATCGACCAGCTGGCGGATTGGAATTATAAGGGACATTTGACGATGTACGGTAATAATGAGCCATGGCTGGATACCCGTATTGTGGAATTCCATAAATATGCCAGGGAAAAGCTTCCGGAAGCATTTATATTTATGTCAACCAACGGCCTTCTTCTGGATGTGGCGAAAGTGAAGGCAGTAGTGCCCTATGTAAACCAGCTGATTATTAATAATTACTGTCTGGATATGAAACTGCATAAAAATATTCAAGTGATTTATAAATATATTTTGGATCATCCCGATGAATTCAAAGATGTAGACATACTGATCCAGATGCGGTATTTGAAGGAAGTGCTGACGAACCGTGCGGGCAGCGCACCGAACAAGCAGACGACGGGGAAAATCATAAAAGAAACCTGTTTGATGCCGTATACGGATATGTGGATTATGCCGAACGGGAAATTGGGAATTTGCTGCTGCGACAACTTTGAAGTGACGGATCTGGCGGATCTGCACGAAACACCCCTGAAAGAAGGGTGGAACAGTAAAAAGTATCGTATCTTGCGGGAAGCGATTCAGACGGGACGGCAGAATTATCCGTTCTGCAAGCATTGCGACTTTATTGATGCCGGGCTTCGCATGGATGCGGTGGATGATGTGCTGAAAAACCGGGGAGCAGCCCATGGGGCGAGACAGTCCATGTTTAAAAAATAAATACGAGGAAATGAAAAATATGCCATTTTCCATGCAGGAAACGGCATATTTTTCATATATCTATTTCTTTATTCCATTTCATTAGCAGACGCTTCTTCGTGGTATTCTTTTTCTGTATTGACGCTCCAGATATTGCTTCTGTCACGGATTCCGTTTTTGATATTTTTTACGGCTTCAAAAGAAGTACACATGGAATGGTCAATATTATTATACCGATGCTGGCCGTTGCGGCCGACGCAGTATAGGTTGTCGATGGTATCCAGATACTCGATCAGCTGATCCATGTATTTATAGGTGTCGAAGTAGGCCGGATAGGCTTTTTTCACCCGCTCCGAATGGGTGTCGAGCACGTCGGAAGCGCTGTCGATCAGCCCCATTTTTACCATTTCGTGCAGGGCGAATTTGGTGAATTTCTCATCGGACATATTCCAGTATTTGTCTCCTTCGTTGCAGAAATATTCCAGGCCGACCCACACGGTATGTTTCAGGTCTTTGATCATGTAAGGGGACCAGTTGTTATAGATCTGCAGCCTTCCCAGCTTGACGGTTTTATCGTGGACATAGATCCAGCAGTCGGGAACAATGTTGCCCACCGTTTTCATTTTGGTTTTATTTTTCAGGTTCAGCTTCGGCACCAGCACGCCGAGCGTGCGGTAATCCCGGTAAGGAAGGCCGGCCGCGATTTTGGCTGCTCTTTTCGGCACGTTGTTCATGCCGCCGACCAGATCCCTGACGGGCATGGAGGAAATGAAAATATCCCCTTCCATGGTAGAGGTAACGCCGTCATGCTCGTAAGTGAGGGAAACAATATGATTGTTTTCATCCTTGGTAAAGCCGATGACTTTGCTGTTGGTCAGTATTTTGCCGCCCAATTTGGTGATTTCTTCCGCAGTCACTTCCCAGAGCTGGCCCGGGCCCAGTTTCGGGTATTTGAACTGTTCGATCAGGGAAGTCTCCACTTTCCGATTTTTCTTATTCGGCAGAAGTTTGGCGAGCATATCCTTAATAATGGCAAAAATAGATAATCCCTTTGCCCTCTGCGCGCCCCAGTCCGGGGCGATTTCGCTGGGATGGCGTCCCCAGAGGTTTTCGGTATAATTTTCAAAAAACATGGAGTAAAGCTTCTGGCCGAATCGGTTGATATAAAAATCTTCCAGCGATTTCTCTTTCCTTTTATGAACCAGTGTCTTCAGGTAGCTGAAAAAAACATGGATCGTGGTCAGCAGACCCATGTCCTTGAGCGTTTCGAATTTCAGGGAAATCGGGTAATCGAAAAACTTCTTTTTAAAATAAATACGGGATACCCGGTTCCTGTTCAGCATGACTCTGTCTTCCTTCTGGGGGTTAGGCCCTCCGGCGGCCAGGGGCATTTTCCGGTGCAGGAGAATATCGTCGTAAGTGGGGGAACCTTGTTCCGGGAGCATTTTATCCCACCATTCATTGACTTCGGGAACTTTGGAGAAGAAGCGGTGCCCGCCCATATCCATGCGGTTGCCGTTATGGTTTACCGTCTTGGATATGCCGCCCATGGCTTCGCTTTCCTCGAATACGATTACTTCATAGTTATTGTCCACGTCCGGGCTTCCGGGCTGTCGGTTAGTTAATAATTCATAAGCGGCGGTAAGCCCGGCGGGGCCTGCGCCTATGACAAGCACTTTTCTCATTGAATAAATTCCTCTCAACTGTTGTATTAGACATAGCTTTTGCGCATAACTATTGTTATTTTAACATGGAATTATTGGATTGTCCATGGACAGATAAAGGGAATTGGGGTAAACTATAAAAAACCACAGAAGGAGAAAAGAAATGACGATATTAACAATTCCCGGCCTGGTTTTATGGCTGTTTATTATTCCGTTCTGCATCGGCCTGATCCCGATGCCCTGGATTTCCGAGAAGGACAGGAATGCGGGGGTGGCTTTGATTGCCGGATATCTGGTTATGCTGCCTCTTTGCTGGCTGGTGACGGTTCCTTGTATTCTGTTCGTACAGTACGACAGCTTCCTGGTCATGACAAGATGGTTTACCGTGCTTTTGGCAGCAGCAGCGGTCATTGGGATCGGGATCTGCATATGGACGGTGAGAAGAGGGGAGAAAATATTTTGTCGGCCAACGGGTATAATGGAAATGACGTGGGGGGAGCGGCTTGGCTGGCTTGTGTTTTTCGCCCTGGCTGCCTGGCAGTTGTACAAAGCGTTTACGATGGCATCTTTTGACGGGGACGATGCGGAGTATGTAGCGCAGTCGCTGGTGACGGTCCAGAGCAATACGATGTACCGCATTCTTCCGTATACAGGCGGCACGACTTCTTTGGATATCAGGCATTCCCTGGCAGTGCTGCCCATATGGATCGCATATATCGGAAGAATGACAGGGATGCATACAACGGTCCTGGCTCACAGCGCCCTTCCTTTCGTGTGGATTCCATTGACCTATCTTGTGTTCTATGAGATCGGGAAACATTTGTTCCGAAGGAAGGCGGAGAAGAGCCGCGGAGGGCTGTCGCTGTTTATGGTGTTCATCGCGCTTTTTCAAATGTTCGGGAATGTATCCATTTATACAAACGAGACCTTTTTCCTTACGCGGACATGGCAGGGAAAGGCGGTAGCGGCAAGTTTTGTTGTCCCTGTTACGATATGGCTGCTGTTATGGATTTTTGACGAGGAGAACGGACAGAACCCGAAAGAAAAAAAGAGAAGGCGGAAAAAGGAGCCGACGGCGGCACTGTGGGCGCTTCTCGCGCTGGCGAATATGACGGCGGGTGTCTGTACCTCCATGGTAGTTTTCCTCAATGTAGTGCTGATCGGCGCGGCGGCATTCTGGCTGATGGTTGTGGAAAGAAAGTTCAGCATTCTTATAAAAGCGGGGTGTATATGTATTCCAAACGGAATTTATATGCTTTTGTATTTATTCCTGCATGCGTAAATAGGATGATTTGTTCTTTAAGCGGAGGAAATAAGATATGTACGGAATTTTTATGGAAAGTGTGGTAATTTTCAAAAACTATGCCGGAGGGAAATATCTGGTGGTATTGTTTTTGCTCGCCCTTGTGTGGCTTTTGATTATGGAAAAAAATAAAAGGCGGCGGGCGCTGTTCGTTTATATGCCATTGAGTTTGCTGCTGCTCTTCTTTTTCCCTATTTTCCGAAAGGTGTTCGTCCGATTGATGGGCGGGGAGGGAGATACTTACTACCGGGTATTGTGGCTGGTTCCCATGGGAATAATTGTTGCCTATGGCGGCGTAAGCCTGGCGGGGTACCTCTATGAAAAATGGGGGGCGTGGGCCGGAGGAATCGCCTGTGCAGCCGCTGCGGCCGCCATTGTGCTGGGAGGGAAATATGTGTATGCCAGCCAGTATATGTCCAAGGCACAGAACCCGTACCATCTGCCCCAGACAGTCGTCGATATCTGTGACCTGATAGCGCCGGCAGAGGGGGAAGAGCGGATCTGGGCGGTATTTCCGACGGATTTGGTTTATTTTGTCCGGCAGTACGATACGGATATCCAGCTTCTCTATGGAAGGGAGATGGTGGAACCGAAGTGGCAGTATGCGGAGCCGGTGCATACGGTGATGAACCATCCGACGACGATCGATATCGGGGAGCTTGTGAAATTGACAAGGGAGCGTTACTGCACGTATATCGTGCTGCCCAATATAGAAAGCAAAGGGGTGACGGAAGCGCCGGAGAACTTCGGCCTGGAGCTGGTTGATACGGTGGACGGATATCCGGTTTATTATGATCCGGTGGCAGAGGAAATCATAAGGGAAACATTTCAATAGGTGCTGTTATGTTATTTCAATCGTATGTTTTTGTATTTCTATTTTTGCCGGTGGCTCTTGGCGGATATTATCTGGCGGGCAGGACCGGGGACAGGGCGGCGAAGCTTTGGCTGGCGGCAATGTCTTTCTGGTTTTATGGCAGTTTCCGGCTGGAATATCTGTTCCTTCTGGCGGCCAGCGTGCTGCTGAATTATGGAATCGCGCGGGGGATCAGAAGGAAGGCGGAAGCGGGCGGCCGGGCAGGAGGGCTTTTGGCAGCCGGGATTGCGGCAAACCTTGCCGTCCTTGTTTATTTTAAATATATGGATTTTTTTATAGAGAATTGGAACCATGCCAGCGGCATGGGACTGCCTCTGCTCCATGTGGCGCTGCCCGTGGGCATCAGCTTTTTTACCTTCCAGCAGATCTCTTATCTGACGGATTGCTATAAAGGAGAAATCGAAGGGAGCAGTTTCCTTGACTATATGCTTTCCATTGTATACTTTCCGAAACTGGTGGAGGGGCCTCTTGTGATGTATGCCGAATGGGGATCCGAGCTTGCAGCGGCAGGGAAAAAGAGGTTCGATGCGGAAAAGCTGATGAGAGGGATCTGCCTGTTCGTGATGGGGATGATGAAAAAGGTCATACTGGCGGATACGTTCGGGGGAGCGGTGGATTACGGCTATTCCAACCTGGAAATCATGCATGGCTGGGATGCCCTTTTGCTCGTAGTTTTTTATGCCTTGCAGCTTTATTTTGATTTCAGCGGTTACTGCGATATGGCTCTTGGGGTGAGCCGGATGTTCGGCATAGAGCTTCCGATCAATTTTAATTCCCCTTACCAGGCGGGGAATATTATTGACTTCTGGAAACGGTGGCATATGACGTTGAACCGTTTTTTTACGAAATATATTTATATCCCTCTCGGGGGCAACCGAAGGGGCAGGGGAAGGATGTACGGCAACCTCTTGGTAGTTTTTTTGGTCAGCGGGATATGGCATGGGGCCGGATGGAATTTTATCCTTTGGGGGATGCTCCATGGCATATTGTATGTCCTGACGAGGATGTGGATGAGCCGAAAGAGGGCGGCTTCGAAAGAAAAATCCGAAAGGGATTCTCAGAGGGGATTCCGAAGGGGAAAGATCCTGAGAGCCGTTTCCGTTTTCCTTACCTTCTGCTATACGGCATTCGCCTGGGTATATTTTAGGGCGGACAGCGTGGCTCAGGGGAACCGGCTGCTTTCGATATTGTTTTCCGGGGATTTCGCCAGGGTGAACAGGAATTTGGCGGGGTATTTTAACCTGGATGAATTCTGGTATATTTTGAAGGTTCTGCGGCTGGATGGATGGGAATACGGGCATTATATACTGATGGGGTTGATTACGGCATTTTCCCTGCTGCTTGTGTTTTTTGGGAAAAATGCGGTACAAATGGCGGACAAGATCAAACCGAAGCCCTGGACGGCAGTATTGTTCGCCGGGGCGATGCTCTGGTGCGTGCTTGCTTTTTCCCAGGTCAGCACGTTTCTGTATTTTAATTTTTAGAGAAATGGGGCGAAGATTGAAAATGAAAAATTTTCAATCCCAAGTTTGTGTCTGCGCGGCATCCACAAACTTGATATGCGCAAAAAAGCCGCGCAGAAATGGGGCAAGATTGATGAAGCAATATAAGAGATGGCTGGCCGTCTTTGGCGGCTGTTTTCTGGCGGCGGCAGCGGCGGTCATGCTGCTGACTGCGTATATCGATCCTTTTTTCCAATACCATGCCCCCCTGGAAAATTTTCCTTATGTGGTGGATAACCAGGTGAACCAGAATCCCGGCATGGCAAAGCATATGGAGTATGACAGCGTGATTTTAGGTTCTTCCATGACCGTGAATTTCAATACGGACTGGTTTGGGGAGCTGATGGGGTTAAAAACTTTGAAGCTGAGCTACAGCGGGGCGTTTCCGAAGGACCAGGCGAATATTATGGATATCATATTCCAGGACGGGCGCAGAGTGGATGCGGTATTTCTTGGAATCGATGTGATTACTTACAGCGGCGGGGTGGAAGAGACGAAATATCCGATTCCAGAATATTTATATAACGACCATGTTTGGGATGATGTGCCTTATTTGCTGAACAAGGACGTGGTGCTGCAATATATCATGAGGCCGCTGGCCGACCCGGATAAAACGGATCTGGCGACGGTGTATGCGAGCTGGTGGACGGAGGAGTATTACAATAAACAATGGGTCATGCATAATTATGTGCCGGCGGAACCGGCAGAAGAGGAGGCCGACCCGGAGAAATTCACGGAACATATCCGGGCGAACATGGATGCCAATATATGCCCTTATATCGAGGCGAACCCGGATACGGAATTCTATGTATTTTATCCGCCCTACAGCATTCTGTACTGGAACGACGTGCTTTTGGAGAAGCAGCTGGATGCCGTGCTGCGGGAATATGAATACATTTCGGAGAGGCTGTTTTCTTATGACAATGTAAAAGTCTTCTTTTTCCCCAACCAGGAGTGGATCATATGCGACCTGGACCGTTATGCGGATTACAGCCATTACCATCCAGACATTAACCGTTATATGACCGAATGCTTTGCGGACGGAGAATGCGCGGTGACGGAGGAAAACTTGGAGGAGGAGCTGGAGAAAATGAGGAAAATCGTGGAAGAATACGATTTTGAAGAACTGTTTTCCACCAGGTAAGTCATCGCACGGAAGTACGGCCGGTATTGATGAATTCGGCGAGGCGGTCTGCCATAATCTGTCTTCCGGCATCGTTTAAATGGATGTTGTCGACCATGTAATCGCGGTAATTGTCTTCGTTAATGGTTCCATAGAAGTTATCGATAATGGATACGCCGCAGGAAATGGATACATCGATTTCTTTGAGCAGATAATGGGGGAGTGCGCCGTTTCCCAGGTCCGTGCTGCCTCCGTTCTGGAAGTTGCCGTCTGCATCGATGGCCTGGGCGAAGGTGTGGGACATTACTACGATCCGAATATAGGGATAGGTGTTCTGTATGGTCTCGATGGCAGTGCGCAGCCCGCCGGTATAGGCGCTGATCTCGTAAGGATCGTTGGGATTGTCGGAAGGAATGCCTGCCAGATAATCCGTGCTGTCATAGACGATGGCGATCATATCTACTTTGCTGTAATCGATGGATTTTAAAGTATTTACCGTTTCCATATAGACAGGATCCGATTCTCCGGAGGCTGCCGTCTCCATGCGGGAAAAATCCCTGCTGCAAATGCTTTGGACAACATGGGGGAGATTGAAATTATCTCTTGGGTAGGATTCGTTATAAACGGAATATTTCGTTCCGATGGTGGAATCAGGAAATCCTCCGTTATAAATGGCAGCATTGGTTTTGGAAGAGAGCAACGAAACAAACCCCTTATCGCCGGTCTCATCCGTGAGGGGGTTGTTCCCAAGGCACAGAACCGTCATCACACCGTCATCTTCATGGCCTTCCAGCTTGGAATCGCTGAAAGGAATGATCGTATCGAGAGGCTCCACATCCCCTCCCTCTGCGATATGGTCCGGGTCAAAATCTGATTTTGTGCCGGCATTCCATATGATTAGCTTGATTACAGCGGTAGCGGCGATGATCAGAATTAAGGCAAATAAGATAAGATGCCAGTTAAGCCGGAACCGTTTTTTCCTTCTTTTATGATGGCTTGATTTTTTCATAGTAAATCCTCCACGCTTTTCAGCAGATAAAACCTGCAAATACAATGAAATTTTTCGCTGTATTTGTTATTGTACTATGATTTACTGAAAAAATCCACTGATTAACCATGAAGTTCCTTGTACCACTTGCTGTATTTATACATCCGGTAGGTGGTGCTGAGTTCTTTTAGCTGTGCCTCATCGGCGCACCTTTCCTTGAAGGCGTTACGTTCGTCCATATCCATACTGACATATTCCATATACGGAATACGGAGTTCAGTAATGGAACCGCCGCATTTGGGGCATGTCATCTTGTGGCCGTTCAGCATATGAACGCGGTTGCAGGGCTTACAGTAGTGCATGTACATCATGAATTCTATTCCCCTTTTCATATTTGTAATCATTGTAATTAAATACAGTGTATATTTTAATTGGTACTATTAGATTGTGTCAGCTATGACGAAAAAAGTCAATAACTTAATGAGAGTAATTCATCGACAAAATGGATAAACTGATTTCCGTGCAAGCTTTTATTTCAGATATTGACGGCAGGGGGATTAGAAGGTATGATGGGAAGAGCAGATAGAAAGCATGGAGGAAGAAGGAATGAGGACTTATCTGGTGACAGGCGGGGCGGGTTTTATCGGCTCCAATTATATTCACTATATGTTCAAAAAATATGGGGACGAGATCCGTATTATTAATGTGGATGCCCTTACGTACGCAGGAAACCTGGAAAATTTGAAGGGCGTGGAAGACAGGGAAAATTACACTTTCGTAAAAGCGGATATTTGCGATAAGGATGCGATCACGAAAATCTTTGCGGAGAATGATATTGACAGGGTCGTTCATTTTGCGGCGGAAAGCCATGTGGACAGAAGCATCCGCAATCCTGAAGTTTTTATTCAGACGAATGTCTTAGGGACGGCGGTGATGCTCAACTGCGCGAAGGCGGCATGGGAGCTGCCGGACGGAACGTTCCGGGAGGGAAAGAAATTCCTTCATGTATCTACGGACGAGGTATATGGTTCCTTGGAAGAAGACGGGGGATATTTTTATGAAACGACCCCTTATGCGCCGCACAGCCCTTATTCGGCGAGCAAAGCGGGATCGGACATGCTGGTAAAGGCATATATGGATACGTATCATTTTCCGGCAAATATTACGAACTGTTCGAATAATTACGGGCCGTACCAGTTCCCGGAAAAACTGATCCCGCTGATCATTAACAATGCGCTTCAGGGCAAGAAGCTGCCGGTATATGGAGATGGGAAAAATGTACGGGACTGGCTGTATGTGGAAGACCATGCCAAGGCGATCGATATGGTGCAGGAAAAAGGGCGGCTGTTTGAGACGTATAACGTGGGCGGGCATAACGAGAAGCAGAATATCGAAATTGTCAATATTATCATTGAGACATTGCAGGAAATGCTGCCGGATGACGACCCGAGGAAAGCGCTTGTCAGCAAAGATCTGATTACTTATGTGGAGGACCGCAAAGGGCATGACAGAAGGTATGCCATTGCGCCGGATAAGATCAAAGCGGAGATCGGCTGGGAGCCGGAAACGATGTTTAAAGAGGGAATAAGGCTTACGATCCAGTGGTTTTTTGAGCATGAGGAATGGATGAAGAATGTGACGAGCGGCGATTACCAGAAGTATTATGAAGAAATGTACAAGTAAAACGAAAAAATGATTGTAAAGACTGCCGGGCGGCATAAGTTTGCCCGGCAGTGCGGTTTCAGAGCGGGTCATGATGAAGACAAAAGAGGTAAGGTAGATGAGGCTTGGAAACAGGGAAGAGGGAGAAGGGAAGAAGCGTTATACGGCAGCGGCTGTAGCAGGAGCGTGCATTTTGGCGGTTGTTGGAGGAATGGCTTGTAAGGCAGTTCTGAACAGGCAGGCGCAGGAAGCCTGGGCCGATCGGATAGAAAGGGAGAAGAAGCAGACGGCAGAGGCGGAAGCGGAGGCCGAAGCGGCCATGTCCCGGAGCGAAGAGGTGCTGGAGGCGGCGGCGGATGCCGGGGCAGACGTGTTTGAAATGGTTGGAAAGAGGCCGGATTTTGTGGAACTTGGGGCGGCGGATACGGAGAACATTGTTACGGTGGAGTCCTGCCTGGTTGACAATAAGACGAGCAATATTGTGCTGAAAGCGGCGGCGGAAGAGATTCCGGCCAGCGATGATAATTATTATTATTTGTTTGCCCTGCGGATACATAACGACAGAATCACGGAAGATCTGTCCCCGATCGACCAAAGATATAAAGGATGCGAAGCAAGGTTCCAGTTTTCCAGGCATATCGGGAGCATAAGCGGGTTATTGTATAAGTATGTGGTGGCAGTAAAGAAAGATGATAAGTTTGTGCCGGTGAGCAAGCCTTGTTATGTAACCAATCCGGAGGAAATATCAGTATATAAGTCCAATGGAAAGGATGCGGACTCGAAAAAGGGTCTTTTGATCGACCCGGATAAGCTTTTGTCGGAAGAACTGGACGACCTGGGGATCAAACATGCGGCATATAACATTCCGATGTCGAGAATCCTGGGGCAGTCCGACAAGGAAGAGTACCCTCCTGTGGAATATGCTTATAATGGGAAGGGGTACACTTTTAACGGGGAAGTGATTTCGGAATACGACCTGATATTTAAGACCCTTACGGAGAAAGAGATCGAGATTACAGTTATTTTGCTGAATGATGTCGTTCCATCCCATCCGCAGCTGATCCACCCCCAGGCACGTTCCGGCATAGGGACAGCGCCTTATTATGCGTTTAACGGAGCGGATGAAGAGGGCGTGGAATATCTGGCGGCGGTCAGTTCTTTTCTGGCAGAGCGGTATTCGGGAAGGGCGAACGGCAGGGGGGTCGTTGCAAACTGGATCATCGGAAATGAGATCAATGCAAGAAAAGACTGGAATTATATGGAGTATACCAGCATCCGCTCCTATGTCAAAGAGTATGTCAGGGCATTCCGCGTGTTCTATAATTCGATCAAAAGCATTAACGGCGCCAGCAGGGTATTTATTTCCCTGGACCAGCGATGGGACAGCAATTCCAGCAATCCGGTCCATTATGACGCGAAGGATATATTGGATGAGTTCAACAGGCAGATCAGAGAAGAAGGGAATATCGATTGGGGACTGGCGATCCATCCGTACAATGTTCCGCTGACCTCGCCTTATATCTGGAAGGATTCCATCTATGTGAAGGATTCGCCGGATACCCCGATGGTGACAATGGCGAATATCGATATCGTGACGGATTATCTGCAGCAGGAGGAATTCCTTACGGAAGGAGGAAACGTGCGCCCGGTGACAATCAGCGAGCTTGGGTATACTTCTTCCGACGGAGAGGATGTGCAGGCGGCGGCGATCGTGTATGCCTATAAAGCGGCGGAGGCGAACCCGTATATCGAATCGATATTGTTTTCCAGGCAGACGGATGCAGAGGAAGAGATGGCCCAGGGGCTTGCTCTGGGGATCAACCATGTGGACGGAACCCGGAAATACGTATATAATGTGTACAAATATATGGATACGGAGCAAGAGGGGAAATATACGGATTTTGCGAAAAAGATCATAGGAATCAGCGATTGGGAAACAGTGGTAAAAGAGCAGTAAATACAACGGTTCCATTTTAAAAAAAGCTATGATATAATGAATGGCGAAGGAGGATTATAGGATGAAAGGGATTATATTGGCGGGCGGAAGCGGGACGAGGCTCTATCCGCTGACAAAAGCGATTTCGAAGCAGATTATGCCGGTTTATGATAAACCGATGATATATTATCCATTGTCTACGTTGATGCTGGCGGGCATACGGGAGATATTGATTATTTCCACGCCGAGGGATCTGCCCGTATTTGAGGACTTGTTCGGGACGGGGGAACAGCTTGGCTTAAGGATCGAGTATGCGGTGCAGGAGTACCCGAGGGGACTGGCAGACGCTTTTATTATAGGGGCGGATTTTATCGGGCAGGACAGCGTGGCGCTGGTGCTGGGGGATAATATTTTTTACGGGCAGAGCTTCTCCAGGGTGCTGAAAGAAGCGGCATCCAGGGAAAAAGGGGCGACGATCTTCGGCTATTATGTCAGAGACCCGAGGGAATACGGGGTCGTGGAGTTCGATGAGAACGGCCGGGCGCTTTCTATAGAGGAAAAGCCGGAAAAACCGAAGAGCAATTACGCGGTGCCGGGATTATATTTCTATGATAATGAAGTGGTAGAGATTGCGAAAAATGTGAAGCCTTCCGCCAGGGGGGAAATAGAGATTACAAGCATCAACAATGAATATTTGCAGCGGGGTACTTTGATGGTGGAAACGTTGGGAAGAGGGTTCGCATGGCTGGATACGGGAAATCACAATTCCCTTTTGGATGCGGCGGATTTTGTGGCGGCTGTCCAGAAAAGGCAGGGGATGTATATTTCCTGCATAGAGGAGATTGCTTATAAAAGGGGATTTATTACAAAGGAGCAGCTTCTGAAGCTGGCAGAGCCGCTGATGAAGACGGATTATGGAAAATATATGGTAGAGGTTGCGAATGGGCTCTAATGTAAAACATGTTGTGATATGGATGATCGTGCTTATGTTCGTGGCAGTGGCCGGTATATTCTTGTATGCCAATATCCGCTCCGACGAGGAAAGGGAGGCATCTGCGGCTTTGGAGGAAGAAGGCGGTGCGGGAGAAGAAGGGGTGGCACAGGCCGATCCGATGCAAATCGGCAATGACACCAGGGCTTTTTTAGCGGATGAAACCTTTTTTGACCCGGACAAGCAGCCTTATTCCTCCATCGAGAAGATAGACGGGAAGAGCCTGTCTCTGCTCATGACTTCGGTGCAGAAGGATCTGCGTATCCAGATCGTGGATAATGCGGGCAAGCTTGTAACGGGAGAGAATTTCTGCGTGGTATTAAACGGGAATAAAGAATACCAGGACGACGACAAGGACGGCGTTATTTACATTGAATATCTCCGCGCCGGGGATTATGAAGTGGAATTGAAAGAAGTGGAAGGCTACCGCATCCCGGATACCAGCACGAAGATAACGGTCAAACAAAGCGTGGAGTATGTGGTGATCGATGACATTGACTTGCTGATCCTGACGGAGGACCAGGTCAATGCGGAGCTGGAGGATCTGGAAGCTAACGATGCGCTGGACGATGCGGACAAATCGGAAATTACCGGAATGCAGGAAGGGAATCCGAATGCGAAGATGGGCATCGATGTTTCCAAGTGGAACAAGGAGATCGATTGGGATAAGGTAAAAAATGCCGGCGTGGAATTCGCGATTATCCGGGTGGGCTACCGCGGCGCTACGACAGGGGCTTTGGTAGAGGATCCTTATTTCGAGAAGAATATAAAAGGAGCGATACGCGCGGGGATCCCGGTGGGAGTTTATTTCTTTACGCAGGCGACAGACGTAGTGGAAGCGGTGGAAGAGGCCAGCATGGTCATGGCGCTTTGCCGGGATTATAAGATCACCTATCCGGTATTTATTGATGTGGAAGGACTCGGGGGAAGCGGACGGGCGGACGGCTTGGATGTGGAAACAAGAACGGCGGTCAGCCGGGCTTTTTGTGCGACGATAGAAAGCGAGGGCTATCGTGCGGGCGTTTATTCTTCCAGAAACTGGCTGAACCAGATGCTGGATATGGATAAGCTGAAAGATTATGTGGTATGGCTGGCAGAATATAGGGATGTGCCTATTTACCAGGGATATTACCATATGTGGCAGTATACCTCCAACGGAAGCGTGGACGGTATCGAAGGAAGAGTGGATTTCAACCTGAGTTATTTGAAGATAGAGAATCCTTTTCCTGATGTTGTTTCGGAAGAGGAGGAAGAAGAAACGGAGATCACGCCAGAAGATATTTCGGAAGAAGAGATCGAAGAACCGAAACCGATCGGCGGGACGGCGAACGCTGATTTTTAAAAAAAGACAGAGAAGGAGTTGGAAAAAGTGGGTAAGATAACGGTAGAAACTTGTGGAATCGAAGGGCTGAAAGTGATCGTCCCAAAGGTCTTCGGGGACGAAAGAGGGTATTTTATGGAGACATACCATTATGAGGATTATAAAGCGGCGGGGATCGGGCAGGTGTTCGTGCAGGACAATCAGTCGTCTTCCAGAAAAGGGGTTCTCAGAGGGCTTCATTTCCAGAAGGAGTTTCCGCAGGATAAGCTGGTTCGCGTCCTGAGCGGGGAAGTGTTCGATGTGGCGGTGGATCTGAGGGAGGGCAGCCCTACTTTTGGCAAGTGGTTCGGAGTGGTGCTTTCTGCGGAAAATAAGAAGCAGTTTTTTATCCCGAAGAATTTCGCCCATGGTTTCCTTGTGCTGTCGGATTATGCGGAGTTCGCTTATAAGTGTACGGACTTTTACCATCCCAACGATGAGGGAGGGATCCTTTATAATGATCCGGAGATAGGCGTGGAATGGCCGATTCCGGAGGGAATGGAATTGATCATGTCCGAAAAGGACCAGAAGTGGGGCGGCATAAAGGAATATTTGGCGGATAAATAAGGATGCTTGATAAAGATGGTAGAGAAAACGGCAAAGCATAAGAAAAATGGAAATAGAGGGGCGAAACGCCGAAAAGGGTATTCGTCAAAAAGGACGGCCATCGGTGTTTTTTACATTCTGGCCGTCATATTGGCGGCCGTCGTACTGCTCCATCATAATCCGCTGGCGGACCAGACGACGGAAATGATGAAAAAGGTAATGGCCTGCCTGCTGATCACTTTTACCTGTGTTATTTTCGGTATTTTTTATGACCGCCTGACAGTTCTTCCGAAGGAGCTTTACCAGAGCAGGCGGCTGATCTGGAAGCTGGCGAAAAATGATTTTAAAAAGAGATATGCGGGTTCTTATCTCGGAATGGTCTGGGCATTTGTGCAGCCTGTGGTGACAGTGGTCATGTACTGGATCGTGTTTGACAGGGTATTTAATACGAGGAGCCAGCTTGTGGCAGGGGGGATCGAGGTTCCCTATGTGCTGTACCTGACGGCGGGGCTGGTTCCGTGGTTTTATTTTTCCGAATCTTTGAGCAACGGCACGACGGCGCTGCTGGAATATAATTATCTTGTGAAAAAAGTGGTATTTAAAATCAGTATCTTGCCCATCATAAAGGTGATAGCGGCTACGTTTATCCATGCTTTTTTTGTGTGCGTATTGCTTGTGATCGCGGTCGGTTACGGCTATTATCCGAGCGTTTATACGTTGCAGATTTTCTATTATAGTTTTTGCGAGTTCATGCTTGTGCTGGCGATCAGCTATGTCACCTGTGCGGTGGTTGTTTTTTTCAGGGATCTGCAGCAGATCATTAATATCGCGCTCCAGATCGGGATGTGGGCGACGCCGATTCTCTGGGATATTTCGGTGCTGACCGACCAGATGAAGCCGTTTTTTAAGCTGAATCCGATGGTTTATATTGTGAATGGATACCGCAGCGCGATCTATGAACAGGAATGGTTTTTCGAACATTTTTATTCCTCTACTTATTTCTGGATTTTTACGGTTACGCTTTTCTGCATTGGTTCTTTGATCTTTAAAAGGCTGAAGGTGCATTTTGCAGATGTCTTGTAATCGATGCACAGCGGCGACATGGGGGTCAGTATGAAAAAGAAGATAGCGATCCAGGTAAAGAGTCTGGATAAAATATATAAATTATATGATAAGCCTTCGGATCGGATGAAGGAGGCGCTTGGCCTTTCCAAAAAGAAGAAATATAAGGAGCATCATGCCCTGGATCAGGTGGATCTGACGATTTACCAGGGGGAAACGGTGGGGATCATCGGCACGAACGGCTCCGGGAAATCGACGATTCTGAAGATCATTACCGGGGTTTTGAATCCTTCCGGAGGGAAAGTGACGGTAAACGGGCGAATTTCCGCGCTTCTGGAACTCGGCGCGGGATTTAACATGGAATATAACGGAATTGAAAATATCTATTTGAACGGCACGATGATCGGCTTTTCTGAAAAAGAGATCGATGAAAAGATGGAGGCCATCCTGGAATTCGCGGATATCGGCGATTATGTGTACCAGCCGGTAAAGACGTATTCCAGCGGCATGTTTGTCCGCCTTGCGTTTGCCGTGGCGATCAATATCGAGCCGGAGATCCTGATCGTGGATGAGGCGCTGTCGGTAGGGGATGTGTTTTTTCAGGCGAAGTGTTACCACAAGTTCGAGGAGTTTAAGGAGATGGGGAAAACGATCCTCTTTGTGAGCCATGATTTGAGCAGCATCAGCAAGTATTGTGACCGGGTGGTATTGCTCAATCAGGGAGTGAAGCTGGGGGAGGGTTCTCCCAAAGAAATGATCGATGTATATAAACGCGTGCTGGTAGGCCAGTATGAGATGCAGGAACAGGAAGGGGCAAACCTTCTGGAAGATAAAGACATAGCGGCTGCGGCAAAGATGGGAGTGAATCCGGAACTGCTGGAGTACGGGACGAACGCGGCTAAAATTATAGAATATTATATTACGGATGACAAAGGGATACATACCACTGCGGTGATCAAGGGGCAGGAATTCAGCATCCATATGAAGGTGGACTTTATGGAGGATGTGCCGGCGCCTATTTTTGCTTTTACGATAAAAAATATTAAGGGGACGGAGATCACAGGCACGAATACCATGGTGGAAAAAGCATTTCTGGAACCGGCGCAGGCGGGCGCGAAAAAGGAAGCCGTCTTTACACAGAAAATGAGCTTGCAGGGAGGAGAATATCTGCTTTCCCTGGGGGTGACGGGATATGAGAGGGATAAGTTTGAAGTGTATCATAGATTGTACGATGTATTGAACCTTACGGTCATATCGGATAAAGATACGGTCGGGTTCTATGATATGGGAACGAAGGCCGAGGTGCATGACAGGGCAGAATAGGGCGGCGTAGCCGGAAAGTCAGTTTTGGCAAGGAGAGGCAGTATGGAAGAAAAGATCGGAAAAATCACACTGGATGACAGGCATTATCCCGGAGAGGATTTCTACTGTGACGGCGCTGTGGAGGACGAGCTGCTGGAGATCGTGAAAAAATATGACAGCGGCCAGTTCCGGCGCGTGATCGAGGAACGGGCAAAGTGGCCGGTGCTGTATCATCTCTCGCCCTTACGGGAGAATATCGTGGACTGGCTTCCTATGGATAAAAGCACAAAAGTGCTGGAGATCGGCAGCGGCTGCGGAGCCATTACTGGAAAACTGGCGGGGAAGGCGGGGAGCGTCACTTGCGTCGAACTGTCGAAAAAGAGGAGCCTGATCAATGCATACCGCCATCAGGATTGCGGGAATGTGACAATACATTTGGGAAATTTCAAAGATGTGGAGCCGGATCTGCCGGATGATTTTGATTATATTTGCTTTATCGGCGTGTTTGAATATGGGCAGAGTTATATTGGCACACAACACCCTTACGTGGACTGGCTGAGGATGATGAAGGGGCATTTGAAAGAAGGCGGCAGAATTGTCATCGCCATCGAAAACAGGCTGGGTCTGAAATATTTTGCCGGCTGCATGGAAGACCATCTGGGAACATATTTTTCCGGCATCGAAGACTATGCGGACGGAGGCGGGGTACGCACGTTTGTAAGGAGCAGGCTGGAGCAGATGCTTCAGGAAAGCGGGCTGGAGGAATATTCTTTTTATTATCCCTACCCGGATTATAAGTTTATGACGGCGGTATATTCCGACCAAAGGCTGCCGAAGCAAGGGGAATTGTATGATAATCTGAGAAATTTTGACAGGGACAGGATGCTTCTGTTTGACGAGAAACAGGCCTTTGACGGATTGATTAAGGACGGGCTGTTTCCTGTTTTTTCTAATTCCTATTTGGTGGTTATCGGGCCTGAGCCGGATGTAAAATACGCAAAATATTCCAACGACAGGGCGGCAGAATATGCCATCCGTACCGAGATGCAGATGGAAAACGGCTGCCCTCTCATCCGTAAGTATGCCATGTCGGCGGAAGCGGCCGAACATATTCAGGGAATGGGGGCGGCTTACCGGGATCTGTCGGAAAGATATGCGGGAAGCGGATTGGAAATCAACCGATGCCGGGTTCTGGAAGATGGAACCGGCGCGGAGTTTGAGTATATACGGGGTACGACGCTGGAAGAGATTTTGGACGGATGGGTGGAAAAAGAGGACTGGGATAGTTTTGATGCCTTGTTCGATGAATATTTGGAGCGGATATCTTATGGAGAGGAACTGCCGGTGGCGGATTACGACCTGATATTTGCCAATATTCTCGTGGCGCTGCCGGAGGGGACAAAGGAAGCGGATGTGGAGACGGTGAAAACTTCCGTTTGGACGCTGATCGATTATGAGTGGACCTTCGGAAAAGCGATGAGCGCCAAAGAAACCGCATACCGTGCGCTTTATTGTTATGTCCTGGAAAATGAAAAGCGGAAAAAGCTGGATTTGGCCCGTATGGCGGATAAGCTGGGAATGACTCCGCAGGACGAAGAGGAGTGCAAGGGCAGGGAGATGGATTTCCAGAAGTTTGTGACCGGACAGCACAGGTCCATGGGAGAAATGCGGGAGCTGATCGGCTTCCGGGCGATGGAGCCGGAAAAGTGGCTGCATAAATTCGATGGTTCTTTGAAAGAGGAACAGGTTCAGGTATATATGGACCGAGGAAAAGGATATTGCGAGGAGGATTCCTTTTTCATCCGGGATGCTTATGCGGGAGAGCATAGGATCCGTATCGCGGTAAAGGCGGGCAGGGATGTGCGGGAGCTGCGGGTGGATCCGGCGATGGATTGCTGTGCGGTGCGGATCAGAAAGCTTTTATGGAATGGGAAAGAGATGGGAGGCGGCAGGAAGACGGTCAGAGCGAACGGAAAGAAAACGGGAAAGGGAAGCTATGTGTTTGCCACCCAGGATCCTAATCTTTATATAAAAGCAGGGGAGATGGCCGAGACGGGGGAGAATGAGCTGGAACTGGAATTGGAGATCGTCAGGCTGCCGCAGGAAATGGCTGCGGACATGGCGGAGACGGGATGGTTTCGATGAAACAATGGATCAAAAAAATACTGGCCGATGGATGGCGGAGAAGATATGACAGGCTTCTGGAAAAAAAGACAGTAAGTTACGATGCATGGATTAAAAAAGCAGAGAGTGAAAGAGCGGAGGGCGAAGAGGAAAGCGGCGGAAGCCCGCTTACGGTGAAACAGGTTTCCTATGAAGCTTGTACCAGTTTTTGCCTGGGGAAAATCCTGGAGAAAGAGACGGCGGATATTATTCTGTTTGCGGCTTCCGACGGAGAGGTCAGCGACCGGGCAAAGCAGGCCGTGGCAGAATATTTCAGCGCCAGTGATGGAAATGCCGATGGCAGCGCCGGCGGCGGTGCTGACGCTTTTCCGGGCGGGGCAAGGGACGGCAGAGTCTGGATGCTTTATGGGGATGAGGATGTATTGAGTCCTGAGGGCATCCGCTATACGCCCTGGTTCAAGCCGGACTGGTCCCCGGATACCTTTCTGTCTTTTTTTTATTTCGGCAGTATCTTTGCAGTCAGGACAGAGCTGCTGCGGGAACTGACCATGGAAGAAAAGAAATGGATTTCGGATATGGATCATAGGGGGGGAGGCAGCAGGAACGGGGTTTACGGCATGTGCTATGTTCTTGCGAGGAAATGCGGGGGTTTCGAGAAGCGGAAAAAAGATGCCGGGGAGAGGGAAAAATGGGGATTTCCCATCGGGCATTTGGATGAGGTGCTGTTCCATGGAAAGTCCAACCGGGAGATGGAAATCGCGAAGGAAGGGATGCTTGATCTTTCAGACTGGAAGGAACCGGGGAAATCTGATTTTGTATCGGCAGAAAGGAAGCTGTCAGTAGTCATTCCTTCCAAGGATAACAAGGAAGTGCTGAAGCGCTGCATCCGTTCCCTGATGGCAGAGGCGGACAGGGGATTGGAAGGCTCCTATGAAGTGGTGCTTGTCGATAACGGCAGCGAGGAGGAAACGCGCAGGGAGCTGGAAAAATGGCTGGAGAAGAGCGGGGTTTCTTTCCAATACCTATATCGGAAAATGCCGTTTCATTTTTCCAGGATGTGCAATGTGGGCGCGGAGGCGGCAAGCGGGGACGTGCTGCTTTTTTTGAATGATGATGTGGAAATCCCTGCCGGGGCGGGCAGGAAATCGGCCGGCCTTCTGGATGAACTTTGCCGTATGGCGGTGCGGCCCTTTACGGGCGCTACGGGCGTAAAACTGTATTATCCGGATTCCGTCCAAATACAGCATGCCGGAATCGTCAACCTGAGGCTGGGGCCAGTACACAAATTACAGTATAAAGAGGATACGATTGGTTATTATTACGGATGGAACCGAGGAAAGCGCAATGTCATAGCAGTAACGGGTGCCTGCCTTGCCGTGGAAAAAAAGAAGTTTCTGGAGGCGGGGGGCTTCCCGGAAGAGCTGCCGGTGGCTTTTAACGATGTGGATCTTTGCTTATCCCTGTTTGAAAAAGGATATTATAACGTAGTTTTGCAGGACGCGGCCTTATACCATCATGAATCGCTGAGCCGGGGGAATGACGACGGGAAGGAGCAGCTGCTTCGGCTTCTTGGGGAAAAGGACAGGCTGTATGAAAGGCATCCCGGGCTTTATGGGAAAGATCCTTTTTACCATAAATATCTGGCGAACGATATGCTGAGTACCGGCTTCGAACTGAAAGCGGAATATGAGCCGGGGAAAGCGAAATTGCCGGTTCGGGCGATGGATCCGGGGGAACTGGAAAGAGAGGCCAGGGAAGATGCCTGTGTGATGGTAAGCCTGGAATACGCGGGACCGGCGGCTGCTTTTGGCGGAGGGGAAGAAAGGGAAAAGGGTGAGCTTTTGATCCAGGGTTATTGCTTTATATCCGGTTCGGATAACGCCCTGTTTGAAAAACGGATTCTGCTGAAACAGGAAGAAGAGACGGGGGAAAAGAAAGGGGCGCTGTTCGCGGTTCGGCCGGAGCCGTTAAGGCGCAAAGATGTGGAAGATAATCTGCCGGATCAAATCCATGTGGGGCTGAGCGGATTCTGCGCGGTGATCGATGGCAGGAAACTGGCAAAGGGCAGTTACCGGATCGGAATATTGGCGAAAGACAGATGCTCCAGGCAGAAGCTTTATGTCTGGACGAACAGATACTTGGAAATATGAGGATAAGAAAAACAATGGATTATAAAGAAGCGTATGAAAAAGAACATATCAAATGTGCGGATCTGGCCGAACGGGTGGCGGAACTGGAGGAAAAAAACGAAGAGCTGAATTTTAAGATCAATCGGATCAAGACCAATCCGATCTGGAAGATGAGCGCTCCTTTCCGCAAAGCCATGCACTATCTGATCCGGCAGAGGAACCGTTTGAAAAACTGCGGGAACCTGCGCGGAATATGGGCAAAAATAAAATATAAGGAACGGGAGCGGGAGGCCATGGAGCGTTACGGCACAGCCAGCTTTCCGAATGAAGAAAGAAGGCGCAGGGAAGAAGAGGCCGTATTCCCCCATATGGTAAAGTTCAGCATCCTGGTTCCTTTATACAATACCCCAAAAGAATACCTGACGGCCATGCTGGATTCCGTCATCGCCCAGACCTACCAAAACTGGGAACTCTGCCTGGCCGACGGCTCTGATGTCGGCCATGCCGATGGCTCTGATATCGGCCATGCCGACGGCTCTGACAGCGGCCATGCCTACGTGGGGGAAATCTGCCGGGAATATCAGAAAGCGGACAGGGAAAGATGCGGCGGGCGCGAGAGGATCATTTATCAAAAACTGGAAAGAAACGAAGGTATTTCCGGCAACACGAACCGCTGCCTGGCTCTGGCGACCGGGGAATATATCGGCCTTTTCGACCATGACGACATCTTGCATCCTTCCGTGCTTTATGAATATGCGAAAGCGATCAACGAACAAGGGGCGGATTACCTATACTGCGATGAAACGACATTTAAAAATAACGACATCGATAAAATGCTGACCATGCATTTTAAGCCGGATTATGCGATCGATAATCTGCGCGCCAACAACTATATCTGCCATTTCAGCGTTTTTCACAGGCACCTCTTGGATGGCAGCGAGTTATTCCGCACGAAATATGACGGCAGCCAGGATCACGACATGATACTGCGCCTTACCGATAAGGCCAAAAAGGTAGTGCATGTACCGAAGCTCATGTATTACTGGCGCTCCCATGCGGGCAGCGTCGCCAGCGGCATCCAGGCAAAGACTTATGCGGTGGATGCGGCAAAAGGGGCGGTGGCCGACCACTTGCGCAACCATGGCTATACCCACTTTAAGATCACCAGCACGAGGGCTTTTGAGACAATTTTTAAGATCAGCTACCAGATTATCGGAAATCCGAAGATATCCATCGTGATTGCCAACAAAGACCACGAGCCGGATCTGCGCCGGTGCATCACTTCCATTATGGAAAAATCCACCTATGATAACTATGAGATCATTATAGTGGAAAATAACAGCGAAACGCCGGAGATCCAAAAATATTACGAGGAACTGAGGGAAAATGAACGCATAAAAATCATAACCTATCAAGGTGTTTTTAATTATTCTGCCGTGAATAACCTTGGGGTAAAAGAGGCAGAAGGAGAATATATCCTCCTGCTGAACAACGACACTCAGGTCATCACCGTTAACTGGATGGAGGAACTGCTTATGTACGCCCAGCGGGAAGACGTAGGCGCGGCAGGGGCAAAGCTTTATTATGGCGATAAAACCATCCAGCATGCCGGCGTTGTATTAGGGCTGGGAGCACACCGCACGGCCGGCCACAGCCATTATATGCAGCATCGGGAAAACCTGGGCTATATGGGGAGGCTTTGCTATGCGCAGAACGTATCCGCCGTCACTGGCGCATGTCTGATGGTATCAAAGGAACTTTTTGAAAAGGCGGGCGGCCTGGACGAATCTTTCGCGATTTCCTTAAATGACGTGGACTTCTGCATCAAACTCCGCGAGATGGGCTACCTGAACGTATTCACGCCTTTCGCCGAGTTATACCATTATGAATCCGTTTCCAGAGGGCTGGACGACCAGGGCGAAAAAGCGGCTCGCTATAATGAGGAGTCGGCCCGCTTCCGCGAAAAATGGAAAGAGGTGCTGGAGAAAGGGGATCCGTACTATAACCCGAATTTTTCTTTGGATCGGAGTGATTTTTCTTTGAAGGTAGTGTGAAAGAAATGAAGTTTCACTAAGGCTGCAAAAACGCAGCCTAAGAGAAACTAAATCATTTCTCGAAAAATGCCTGAAATACGGCATTTTTCATCAGGATTTGTGATTCCGCGAAGCGGAACCATGGAGGTTAGTGTGAGAAGAGTTTCTAACCTCTCGCAGCAAAGGCTGCTTCGCGGAGAAACTCTAGACTTGCTTCGCAAGTCTTTCTCACACCGAAGAATGCCCCAAAAACGGGCATTCTTCCCATGGATGATTGGTGCCGCCGGGAGGCGGCATGGGGGTTAGTGTGAAGAGAAGTTCTAACATTTGCAGTCTGCGGCTGGAAAAACAGAAAAAAATAGTACGCAAAGTTATTTATAAAATTTATCTGAACAACATTGACAGTGAGGTATATTTCCGTTAATATTGTCATATAAATAAATCAGTGGTATCACTGATTGGGCTGGTCGAAAGACCCTGGTCCACCGAACGGCGGGGAATTTCCCCGCTATTTTTATTAGGGAAATCTGGGAGATATGAAGGAAATAATCTATGGCTGAAAAGATTTTAAGTATTTTTATAGATGAATCGGGCGATTTTGGGCCATATGACTTTCATGCACCATTTTATCTGGTTGCAATGGTCTTACACAATCAGGATATTGATATTAGCAAAAATATTGATAATTTGGAGAGCCATTTGACAAACATTGGATATAAGCAGCATGCCATTCATACGGGTCCGCTGATCCGCAGGGAATCCGTATATGCCAATGACCTTATGGAAGAACGCAAACGGCTTTTTCATGCATTATTTAATTTTACCCGTAAATTGGATTTCCATTATGTTTGTGCCAAAATAAGGAAAGATGAATGTCCGGATGTAATTACATTAACGGCGAGAATATCAAAATCAATTGCAGGAATACTTAGGGAACATCAAAATTTTTTGGAGCAGTTTAACCGCATTATTATTTATTACGATAATGGTCAGATTGAACTTACCAAAATTCTGACTTCTGTTTTTAATACACTTTATGGCCATGTAGAGTTTCGAAAAGTAAAACCCATAGATTATAAATTATTTCAGGCGGCTGACCTGATTTGTACGATGGAATTACTTGCGGAAAAAGCAAAGTCTAATTCATTTTCAAGGTCGGAACAGGAATTCTTTTGTTCAGTACGTGACTTTAAAAAGAATTATCTTAAGCCGTTGTTGAAGAAACATTTATAGGAAGCAGATGTGGGTCGTTTATGGACGAGAAAGCCGAGCCATGCAAGGGAAAATAGCATTGGCGTTAAATGGGTAATATCTGATTTCCCCTATAGCCCAACCCCCAAAAATGTGATATACTGGAAAAAATGCAGTCGGGATAAGACCGAAAAATAATATAGGAGGAATGAAATCATGAGCTATCAGGAAGAGTTCAATTTTTGGCTGAATGATTCGTATTTTGACGAAGATACGAAGAACGAGCTTTTGGCCATTAGAAATGACGAGAAGGAAATCGAAGACCGTTTCTATAAAGAATTGGAATTCGGTACCGGCGGTCTGCGCGGCGTGATCGGGGCGGGGACGAACCGGATGAATATTTATACCGTGCGCAAGGCGACCCAGGGGCTTGCTAATTATATTTTAAAGCAGGGCGGCAAAGAAAAAGGCGTCGCGATCGCTTATGACTCCAGAAGAAAATCACCGGAATTTGCCGATGAAGCGGCTCTTTGCCTGGCGGCAAACGGGATTAAGGCATATGTGTTTGATGCGCTGCGCCCGACGCCTGAATTGTCTTTCGCATTGAGGAAGCTCGGATGTATTTCAGGCATTGTGATTACGGCCAGCCACAATCCGCCGGAGTATAACGGTTATAAGGCATATTGGGAAGACGGCGCACAGGTGACGGCACCGAAAGATAAGGAAATTATTACGGAAGTAAAAAATGTGACCGATTACCATGAAGTGAAGACGATGGATAAAGAAGAGGCAATCAAGGCAGGGTTGTATCAGGTGATCGGGGCGGAAATCGATGATGCTTATATGGAGGAGCTGAAAAAACAGATTATCCATCCTGAAATTATCAAAGAAATGGCCGATGATATTAAGATTGTTTATTCCCCGTTCCATGGAACAGGCAATGTGCCGGTAAGGCGTATTTTATCCGAGCTGGGATTCAAGCATGTATATGTGGTGCCGGAGCAGGAGCTGCCGGACCCTGACTTTACGACTTTGGATTACCCGAACCCGGAAGACCCCAAGGCATTTACACTGGCATTGAAGCTGGCGAAGGAAAAGAATGCGGATATCGTGCTGGCTACCGACCCGGATGCAGACAGGCTCGGCATTTATGCCCTGGATACGAAGAGCGGCGAATATGTTCCGTTTACGGGCAATATGTCAGGGATGCTGATTGCGGAATACATATTACGGGAGCGGACGGCGGTAGGGGCTATGCCTGAGAACCCTGCGCTGGTGACAACGATCGTAACAACCAATATGGCGAAGGCGATCTCCGATGATTACCATGTAAAATGCATCGAAGTGCTGACCGGGTTTAAGTATATCGGGGAACAGATCAAATGGTTCGAGGAAAGCGGTTCTAACCATTATGTATTCGGGCTGGAAGAAAGCTACGGATGCCTGGCGGGAACCCATGCCAGGGATAAGGATGCCGTGGTAGCGGTTATGTGCCTCTGCGAGATGGCTGCATGGTGCAAGAAGAATGGAAAGACTGTATGGGACCAGATGCTGGATCTGTATGAAAAATATGGTTACTTTAAGGAAACGCAGTATGCGATCACGTTGAAGGGGATCGAAGGCTCGAAGCAGATCGCGGCTATTATGGATAAACTGCGCAACGACCCTCCGAAGGAGTTCGGCGACTGGAAGGTTCTGGAATTCAGGGATTACGACAGGAACAGGGTGATCCATATGGAAAGCGGCGAAGAAAGGGAAACCGGCCTGCCGCAGTCTAACGTGCTTTATTTTGATTTGACGGATGATTCCTGGTGCTGCGCCCGCCCGTCGGGAACGGAGCCGAAGCTGAAGTTTTATATGGGCGTAAAAGGAAACAGCCTGGAAGATGCCCAGGAAAAAGTGGAAAAACTGACGGAAGCTTTAAAAGCGTATATCTGATAAATGATAAAAGAATAAAAAGGAAAATGCCCCAAAATGCGGATGTTGGAATTCGTGTTTTTGGGGCATTTTGGTTTGTGATGCTGTATTATTTTAAAAATATCTGCGAATGGACTGACGAAACGGTATATTATGGATAGATAAGTTCTTGGTTGTGTGTTACAATGAAAATGTTAGTTGCAATTTATGGGGGATGCCGATATGACCAGAACAGATAATGTATTGCATATGCAGATTACGATAGCAAATTGCATGAAACAGGAATGGAATATAGGATTTGAAAAAGTCAGTGACCTTTTGGATAAATATGATTTGCTCTCCTATATAGATACTTGTTACAAAGAATATAACTCTATGGGAATAAAAGGTATTTTACAAGATTTAAAATCATATATGGAAGCGATAGAGGGGGCATGCTGAAAATGAAAGACTTATTCCACGGCTCAGTTTATGATATTAATGAAATTGATATAGAGAAAGGCAAGGGATATAAGGACTTTGGTAAAGGATTTTATGCTACATCGGTAAAAAGCCATGCAGAAAGTATTGCCAGAAGGAATAAGCGTATTCTTGAAGTAAGAGAAGCTAAAATACGGCAAAGGAATCCTGAATATAAAGCAAAGGTATATCAGGCATACAGATATAATTTAGAATTCGATGATAGCTGTATTAAAGCACCGAAGGATTTGAAAGTGAAAGTGTTTAAAAAAGCAGATCGGGAGTGGGTGCGGTTTGTTTTAATGAACCGGGATTCTGATAGCAGCAATCATTAAATTCCACTCTTTATGCGGATGAAATATTAGATGCATTGATAAAAGAATTAGAGCCAGAAAATTTACCAAAACAGTATTTTTTTGGAACAATTCATGCAATCAGGATGCTTCATTTTAAAAAAATTAAAAGGGAGATTGTAGGATGAATGCCTCAAGCCATAATATAAATAAATCAATACAGGCTCTTTCTGTTTCTTTAGTGCATCGTCTTAGCAGAGAAGAAAACTGTTCAAATGAGGAGGCTTTAAAGAGGTTGTTAAAATCAATGACATATGAATTGCTTCAGGATAAGGAGTCGGGCTTATATGCAGAATCACCGGAGTATGTATGGAGTATGCTTCAGGATGAAAAACACGGGAATATGGAATCATGGGTGAAAGAGTAGGTGAAAGTAACTGCCCAAAGCAGCGGGGCTTTCACCTGAATTTTTTATTCAAATCAGTGCAGTCTGCTTCAGAATGTCAATACTATCCTTATAAGAAATGTAGTAGAATAAAAAAACAAACAAAAAGGAAATGATAACGATGGGGATATTAAAAATAGGGAACCTTCGCAAGACGTACTACTATTTCAGGAAAAACGGCCTAAAGAATGTTTTTTATGCTGCCGCCGAGAGAATATTGGATCAAAGAGGGAAGGAATACCGTTACCAAGCGCCTTCGGAGGCCGAACTGGCCATGCAGAGAAAAAAAGCGGAAAAATATTCTTATTTATTCAGCATCCTCGTTCCGGCATATGAGACGAAAGCGGAATATTTAAGGGAAATGATCGATTCGGTATTAGGCCAGAGCTACCCCAGATTCGAGCTGATCCTGGCGGACGCGAGCGAGACGGGCGCAGTGCGGAAAGTGGCGGAGGAATATACGGATGAGAGGATCAAGTACCTTCCCTTGGCAGAGAATAAAGGGATAGCGGAAAATACAAACGCGGCCCTCGCCCATGCCAGGGGAGATTATGTCGCCCTGCTGGATCATGACGATCTGCTGGCAGGGGATGCTCTGTTTGAGATGGCGGAAGCGATCGGCAGGAGCGCGGGGAAGGGGCGTTTGGCCTGTCTGCTTTATTCGGATGAGGATAAGGGAAACGGCGCTATGACGGAATTTTACGAGCCCCATTGGAAACCGGGGCTGAACCGTGACCTGCTTTTTTCCAACAATTATATCTGCCATTTTCTTGTGATGAAAAGAGAACTGATGCAGAAACTGAAGCTGAGAAGGGGATATGACGGAGCCCAGGATTATGATCTGGTATTGCGTGCCGTGGGCGAGCTGGTTTATGAGGGGGAAAAGGACAGGGAGGCAGTAGTCCATGTGCCGAAGGTGCTGTATCACTGGCGCTGCCACAGGGATTCCACGGCAGAAAACCCGAAGAGCAAGGAATATGCTTACGAGGCCGGGAAAAAGGCGCTGGAGGATTTTATGGAGTCGCGGGGGTGGAAAGGAAGCGTATCCCATACCCGCCATCTGGGATTTTACCATATCGAATATGAGAATCATATTTTTGACCAGCGCAAAGAAGTGGGCGTGGTCGGCGGAAAGCTGCTGGACAGGAAGGGGCGTATTGCGGGCGGCATTTATAACGCCAAGGGAAAATGTCTTTATCTGGGGCTTAACCGGAACTTCAGCGGCTATATGCACCGGGCTTCGCTTTGTCAGGAGGCATATGCGGTGGATCTGAGGTGCATGAGGGTGAGAAAGGAGCTTTGGGGGATTTTTGAGGATGTGTTCGGCATCCCTTATAAGGAAACGAATATCGGAGGACTTAGACAGTTCTGTTATGACGGGATGAATGCCGGTGTGCATGGAGAACTGGACAAATGCATGGAATTCGGCCGCCGCGTCCGTAGGGCGGGATATACCGTCGTATGGATGCCGGATTGGGAATGGAGGGAAAAAGGGAGGCGGAATGCCCGGGGAATGGAGCAGCAAGCCGAGTATGGAAGGAACGGAAATGATGATGAAAAAAGCTGTGGACATAACAGTAGTAATACCGAATTATAATGGGATTCAATATATGGATGGATGTCTGGGATCGCTTTATGAAGGGAGCCTGGTTCCTGAAGTCATCGTGGTGGATAACGGTTCGTCGGACGGGAGCGCGGACCTGGCAGAGAAAAAATATCCGATGTGCAGAGTGGTACGTTTCCGGGAAAACAAGGGTTTCTGCAGGGCGGTAAACGAAGGGATACGGCGGGCGGATACGGAGTATGTCATTCTGTTGAATAACGATACGGCAGTGGATAGAGAATTTGTATTTCATCTGCGGGAAGCTATTCGGAAAAGGAGAGGAGCTTTTTCGGTAAGCGCCAAAATGCTTTCTATGGGGGAGCCGGAGATCATCGACGATGCCGGGGATCTTTACTGTGCGCTTGGATGGGCATATGCCCGGGGAAAGGGGAAAGGAAGGGAGAATTATTCCAAATCGGCGGAAATTTTTGCTTCTTGCGCGGGGGCGGCCATATATCGAAAAAGCGTGTTTGATATCATAGGATATTTTGATGAAAATCATTTTGCCTATCTGGAAGATATCGATATCGGATACAGGGCGAGGATTTCGGGATTTTGCAATTATTTTGAGCCGAAAGCGGTCGTTTACCATGCGGGGAGCGCGGTCAGCGGCTCCAGATATAACGAATTTAAGATAAAATTATCTTCCAGGAACAGCATTTATCTGGTGTATAAAAATATGCCGCTGTTTCAGATCTGCCTGAATCTGCCTTTTCTTATAACGGGTATTCTGGTCAAACTGTTATTTTTTGTAAAAAGAGGGTATGGAATGGTCTATCTTAGAGGAATCGGAGAGGGGATCGGCCTTTGCCTTTCCCAAAAAGGAAGAAGGCAGAAAGTGCGTTTCCGGCCGGAATGCCTGGGAAACTATGTAAAAATTCAGATGGAATTGTGGATGAATATAGAGAGAAGGATAAAGTAAGAAGGATTTTTATGGAAAATTAAGTTGTACTTTCCCTGATAATATTGTAAAATATTTATCAATATAGGGAATTTGGTGAAATTATGATAAAAGACAACCAAAAATATTTTAATAGGCTGCATTTGCTAATAGATGCGGCTGTTACCGCGATTTCCTATTCGCTGGCATGGCTGATCAAATTTGCGACGCCGCTTTCAGACACGGAACCGGGCGTGACTGCGTTGTCCGTTGAGACATATTTCAGCGCGCTTTATTTTATTGTTCCCGGCTATGTGGTGCTGTACTATGTATTTAATATGTACACGCCGAAGCGGGCGACTAGGAGAAAATATGAAATTTTAGGCATTATCAAGGCGAATACAGCAGGAACGATGCTGTTTATGGTAGTTCTGTACGCTTTTAAGATTGAACATTTTTCCCGTCTGCTGGTCGGGCTTTTTTATATCATCAATATTATATTGACTACTTTTTCGAAAACAATGATAAGGAATGTCCTGCAATATTTTCGCAAAAAGGGGTATAATTTAAAGTATGTACTTTTAGTGGGATATTCGAGGGCGGCAGAGGAATATATTACCAGGATCAATGCCAATCCGCAATGGGGATATGTGGTAAGAGGAATATTGGACGACAGGGTGCCGAGCGGCACATTGTACAAGGGGATTAAGGTGCTGGGCAAGATCGAAAACCTTCTGTATATCCTGCCGGAAAATAAACTGGATGAGATTGCTGTCACCCTGGCGCTGGAGGATTATAACCGTCTGGAGCGCATCGTGGATCTGTGCGAGAAATCGGGCGTCCATACGAAGTTTATCCCGGACTACAACAGTGTCGTGCCGAGCAGGCCGTATACGGAAGATTTGATGGGGCTGCCCGTCATTAATATACGGTATGTGCCGCTGACCAATACATTGAACTGGATTGCGAAGCGGGCGATCGATGTGGTAGGCTCCCTGGCGGGGCTGATCGTAGCATCGCCGGTTATGCTGGCAGCGGCTATTTTTGTAAAAGCCTCCAGCCCGGGGCCGATTATTTTCAAACAGGAAAGAGTGGGGCTGCATAACAAGCCTTTTTATATGTACAAGTTCCGTACGATGGAGATGCAGAAGCCGTCGCAGGAAAAGAAAGCGTGGACGGTAAAAGATGATCCGCGGGTGACGAAGGTAGGCAAGATTCTGAGGAAAACGAGCCTGGACGAGCTGCCGCAGCTTTTTAATATCCTTGCCGGAGAGATGAGCCTGGTAGGGCCGAGGCCGGAACGGCCGCTTTTTGTGGAAAAGTTCAAGGAAGAGGTTCCCCGTTATATGATCAAGCATCAGGTGCGGCCGGGTCTGACCGGCTGGGCGCAGATCAACGGATACCGGGGCGATACGTCTATCCGCAAACGGATTGAATATGATATATTCTATATAGAAAACTGGACGATGAGCCTTGATTTCAAGATCATGTTCCTGACGATATTTAAAGGGTTCATCAACAAGAATGCTTATTAGCATTCTTGTTAAGAATAGCTTATTAGCATTTTTGTTGATGAATGGATGATTAAGAGATACCATACGGATAATGGCAGAGAAATAAGGGAGATTGAATATGGCTGAGAATTCGAAAAAGAAGAAAAAGGGAAGTGCAAAATCCGCAAAGGGCGGGCAGGGGAAGAAAGTATCCGCCAGAGAGAGGGAGAAAAAGAAAAGAGGGAAGATCATCCTCTTTATTGTGGAGATTTTTGTTCTTCTGATTATGGCGGCTGTGCTCTATGCCGTGCTGAAAGTGGAAAAAGTCGGCAAAGTGGAGCTGAATGAAGAAAAGCTGGTAATTAACGAAGAAGTAAAGGAGCGGGCGGAAACCACTAAGATGAAGGGATACCGCAACATTGCCCTTTTCGGAGTGGACTCCACAACAGGGGCGCTTGCAAAGAATACAAGAAGCGATACGATCATGATCGCCTCGATCAATCTGGATACGGGAGAATGCAAGCTCGTTTCCGTATACCGCGATACTTATCTGAACTTGAGCAACGATACCTATAACAAATGTAACGCGGCCTATATGAAGGGCGGGCCGGAGATGGCGATCAATATGCTGAATATGAATCTGGATATGAATATCACGGATTTCGTTACGGTAGGATTTGCAGGGCTGGCGGATACGATTGATGCGCTGGGAGGCGTTATGATCGATGTGGACGAGGCAGAGATCAACCATTTGAACAGCTACCAGTTTACGATGGCCGAGGATCTGAAACGTCCTTATAAGGAAGTGACGAGTACGGGCTACCAGCAGCTGACCGGACTCCAGGCGACGGCCTACTGCCGTATCCGTTATACGGCCGGCGATGATTTCAAGCGTACGGAGCGCCAGAGGGAAGTGCTGATGGCAATGGCGGATAAGGCGAAAACGGCGTCTGCGGCAACCTTGAACCAGATTGCCAACGATGTGTTTAATGAAATATATACCTCGCTGGATCTGACGGAGATCGTGGAGCTGCTTGGAAGCATCAACGATTATAAGATCGTGGACCAGGCAGGATTCCCTTATGAAGAGTATCGGACTACGGGAACGATCGGCTCAAAAGGAAGCTGTGTCATACCGGTGGATCTGAAGGAAAGCGTGGAATGGCTGCATAAGTTCCTCTTTGATGAAGATTATACGGCTTCTTCCGAAGTCCAGTCTTACAGCGATAAGATCAAGAGCGATACGAGTCCTTATTTGAAATAAATATAATCCCAATCGTGTATTTTGGAAAAGATAAGAGGAACCCTGGCCGGTTCCTTTTATACTTCGTTTAGTTTGGAGGTTCGTGTGAAGAAAATAGATGTTATTATACCAGTTTATAAGCCGGGACGGGATTTTCTGGCATTGATTGACAGGCTGGAGCATCAGACGGCGGCTGTCCATAAAATTATTATTATGAATACAGAGCGGAAATATTTTGCCAGACTGGAGGGAGAGGGATCCTTTTTGAAAGAATACAGCAATATCTGCGTGCATCACCTGGCAAAGAAGGATTTTGACCATGGGAGGACGAGGAGGCAGGGCGTGGAATATTCCGACGCGCCGGTCTTCGTTATGATGACGATGGACGCGATGCCGGTGGACGAGTATATGATAGAGAAACTGACAGCCCCTCTGGAAAGGGAAGATGTGGCGGTTTCTTACGGAAGGCAGACGGCGGGGAAGGACAGCGGGGAGATCGAGCGTTTTACGAGGCGGTTTAATTATCCGGCGAAGGGGTGCGAGAAGTCATCAGAAGATATGGAAAGGCTTGGAATAAAAACATTTTTTTGCTCGAATGTATGCGCCGCATACCGAAGGGATATTTATGACAGGCTGGGCGGGTTTATCGACCATACGATTTTTAACGAGGATATGATTTATGCCGCCGGGGCTATAAAGGCCGGGTATAAAATCGTCTATGAAGCGGGCGCGAAGGTGGAGCACTGCCATAACTACACTTACCGGCAGCAGTTTCACCGTAATTTTGATTTGGGCGTTTCCCAGGCAGACCACCCGGAAGTGTTCGGGGCAGTTTCCTCCGAAGGGGAAGGGGCGGCGCTGATGAAAAAGACGACGGCATATTTATGGAAAAATAAGAAAAAACGGCTGATCCCCGGATTATACATAAGCAGTTGTTTTAAATATGCAGGATATCTGCTCGGAAAACATTATAAATGTCTGCCGAAAAAGCTGGTGCTGCAATGTACCATGAGCAAAGAGTATTGGAGACAGAAATAAGGAACAGGAATATAGAATGGATTCCGTCACAAAAAACGCATATTTTTATCACAAAAAGAACACATTTCGAAAATATACTATATTTAAAGTTCAGGAAAGGAAAAGAGGTAGTTGTTATGTATGGAAATCATTATCCTAACGACGATACGTTCAGGCAAGAGCATGGATCATTGAAAAATCATGATGATAAAAATATAGTGGACGGCACAGCAAAAGAAATGAATTCAGATTCCGGGAATTACAGCGGCTATACCATGGAGCAAAATACTTATGGAAGCGGCGGCAGCCCTTATGGAACCGGCCGGAATATGTATGGAGGTTCCGAAAATGCATACGGCGGTTATTCGGAGGGCCAGAAGCCGCCGAAAAAGGAAAAAAAGGGCAAAGGGAGTTATTGGCGGAAGGCTCTGGCGGCGGTAAGCTTCGGCATCTTATTCGGGGTTTTTGCTGCAGTAGGCTTTTATGCCGTCGGTTCTGTGACGGGAATCACCGGCAATGGCAGGCAGCAGGCAGATGCATTGTCGGATGACGCAGGAGAGACAGGGCAGAAAGAAGTGGAAACAGAAAATGCAGCGGATGCCGGAGAACTTACAGTAAAAGCAGCGGATGCGGCGGGCAAGGCGATCGTGATGGATGTCAGCGACGTGGCCGCAGAGGTGATGCCTGCGATTGTTTCCATCAACAATACTTATACCCAGACAATGTCCTATTTCGGGCAGACGCTGCAAAGCGAATCCACGGCGGCTGGTTCCGGGATCATTGTCGGAGAAAACGATGAAGAACTGCTTATCGTTTCCAACTACCATGTCATTGAAAATGCGGATAAACTGATCGTGCAGTTTGTGGATGGAACAGAGGCGGAAGCACAGATGAAGGGTTCGGATCCGGATATGGATCTTGCCGTGATAGCGGTGTCCATGAAAGATGTGGACGCAGTGACACGGGAAGCGATTACGGTGGCGGCACTGGGGGATTCGGAAAGCCTGACGGTGGGAGAACCGGCGATCGCCATTGGCAACGCCCTGGGATATGGGCAGTCGGTAACGCTGGGAGTGATCAGCGCATTGGACAGAGTGATCGATTTGTCAACACCATTGGGTTATGGAGAGAGGGACGAGAACGGCGCGACCTTTATCCAGACCGATGCGGCAATCAATCCGGGGAATTCCGGCGGCGCGCTTTTGAATATGAAAGGGGAAGTCATCGGCATTAACTCCAATAAGATCGGGGGGGATGCTGTGGAAGGCATGGGATATGCCATTCCCATATCAGCGGCAAAACCGATTATTGAGGATCTGATGCTGAAAGAGACAAGGGCGAAAGTATCCGAGGAAAACAAGGGATATCTTGGAATATCGCCCCGCACGGTAGCGGAAGAGATGGCAGAGATCTACGGAATGCCCAAGGGCGTATATGTAGCCCAAGTATATGAAGGGACAGGAGCAGCTGCCGCAGGCATCAAAAAGGGAAATGTCATTACGGAATTTGACGGTAATAAAATAAACAGCGCGGAAGACCTGCTCCGGGTGATGGAATACTATGAAGCGGGAGAAACCGTAGAAGTGACGCTGATGCAGGGAAGCCCTGACGGATGGGAAAGCAGGACGGTGTCGGTGACGCTGGGTGAGAAGTTTGACTGATGGGGGCGAACAGCTTCCTGTATCTTGCCAGTAATAAGATGAAAGAAAGCCAGAGATAAAAAAGAAAAGTCGGCGCAGGGATTATCATGATAGGATAATTTCCCTGTGCCGGCTTTTTTGTTATGGAATGCTTATTCTCCCAATTCTTTAGAAAATGTTCACTTGTGTATCAATATATCATGCTTTATAATGGATAGCAGGACAGAAAAGCGATTGATGTAAAAAGGGACATGAGATGAGGAAAGGCGAGGGCTGTTAAAATGAATCATTTTGACAATAAAGATGATGAGTTCGAAATCCGGGATGAAGAATTGGATATGAAGGATACAGAGATCAACGAAGACGATTACGAAGACGATGAGGACGGCGGGGAGAAAGAGGAGCTGGAGAAACGATCACCGGAAGATGAAAAAGGAAATAAAGGGGACGGGAAAGAAAGCGAATATGAGGATGTTTGCTTTATCTGCCGTCGGCCGGAAAGCAAAGCCGGGAAAATGTTCAAACTTCCTAATAATATATCGGTATGTAACGACTGCATGCATAAGACGATGGATACCGTGAGCCAGTTCGATTACCAGGGGATGCTTGGCAATACGAATTGGAATGATGAGATAGAGAAATGGAGCAAAGGGAAAGGCTTTCCCAATATCAGTTTTGTGAATCTTGCAGATCTGCAGGGAGAGGGGGGAATACCCAATAAGCAGAAGCTGAAAAGAAAGAAGGCTAAAAAGAAGGAAGAGCCGGTTTTGAATATTAAAGATATTCCAGCCCCGCATAAAATAAAGGCCCAGCTGGATGAATATGTGGTGGGCCAGGAAAAAGCAAAAAAGATTATTTCGGTGGCGGTTTATAATCATTATAAGCGCGTGGCAACAGGGACGATGGATGAAATTGAAATCGAAAAGTCCAATATATTAATGATTGGGCCTACAGGAAGCGGCAAGACCTATCTGGTGAAAACATTGGCAAGGCTTCTGGATGTGCCGTTGGCCATCGCTGATGCCACTTCATTGACGGAAGCCGGTTATATCGGCGACGATATCGAGAGCGTGTTATCCAAACTTCTGGCGGCTGCGGAGAACGATGTGGAACGGGCAGAAAGAGGCATTGTCTTTATCGATGAGATTGATAAGATCGCCAAAAAACGAAATACGAACTCCAGGGACGTGAGCGGGGAATCGGTGCAGCAAGGGATGCTGAAGCTGCTGGAAGGAGCGGAAATAGAAGTGCCGGTAGGGGCCAACAGCAAGAACGCCATGGTTCCGTTGACGACCATCAATACGAAGAATATTTTGTTTATCTGCGGAGGGGCGTTCCCGGATCTGGAAGAGATTATCAAGCAGCGCTTGAATAAAGGGACTTCTATCGGCTACGGGGCCCAGCTGAAGGATAAATATGATAAGGAAAAGAATATCCTGAACAGGGTGACAGTGGAGGATATTCGCAAGTTCGGCATGATTCCAGAGTTTTTAGGGCGTATGCCTATTATTTGCACGCTGGAAGGATTGACGAAAGAAATGCTGGTAAAGATTTTGCGGGAGCCTAAAAATGCGATTTTAAAGCAATACCAGAAATTATTAGAATTGGATGAAGTAAAGCTTTTGTTTGATGAGGGGGCCTTGGAGGCGATCGCCGAAAAGGCGATGGAAAAAGATACGGGCGCGAGGGCCCTGCGTGCCATTATCGAAGAATTTATGCTGGATATTATGTATGAAATCCCTAAGGACGACAATATCGGAAAGGTGACGATTACGAGGGAGTACATTGAAAAAACAGGAGGCCCTGTCATCGATATACGCAGCGGCAGCCTGGAACTGCCCGACCATTCCGCCCAATGAGTTGGCGCGCAGCCTTTGATAATTTTGAAGAACATTATAAATAGAAAACAATAGCAGCCCCGGATATCCTTATGCCTATGGCGGGTGTGAGGATATCCGGGGCTGTTCGCATTTCGATTTATAAAAGGAATCCTTTTTAACCGTATGCCCAAATGGGCTTAAAGGGGAAAATCCAGGTTTTCGTGAAATACATTGTCGGCTACCAGCGCCAGGGTTCCGATCAAAGGAGCCTGGCCGTGGAAACTGGAGCGTTGGATCTGCAAAGTGCTGAACCGCTTCGGGCTGATGCGCGTCTGGATTTTACGTAAAATCAATTCCTCTAATACGGAGCCGGGGCTGTTGCTTTCATAATCCATAATGAGATAGGAAATATCCAGTATATTCAGCACATTTAATATGGCATGGGACAGATAATTGCAATATTCGTTTAAAGCGGATACTGCCAGCAGGTCGTTTTGGTTGGCCAGGTCAATGATATTGACGAGGGAAACATCAAGGGGATCAGCGATAAGCGTGTTCGGATAGAGGGGGAGCTGCTGCTGGATATAGTTGCGGACGTTTTCAATATTGGCATACATCTCAAGGCAGCCCACGTTGCCGCACGGACACTGGGGGCCTACGAAATTGATCGTGCTATGCCCGAGTTCGCCGCTTTGGCCGCTGTTGCCGTTATATAACTCTTCGTGCAACACGAGGCCGGAGCCGATACCATATTTTAAGTGTACATATAGAAAATTGGGAATATCCTTTCCGATACCGTACATTTTTTCGCTTAATGCGCCTGCATTGCCGTCATTGATGAGAAAGGAGGGAAGCTTTGTATAGTTTGTCACCTCCTGGACAATCGGGAGATTCTGGATGCCCCAGAAATTCGGGGGATCCAGAATGATGCCGTTTTTTGCGTCCAAAGGTCCGATGCTGGCGATGCCCACGGCAAGCAGCGGGCAGTTGTTCCTCGCTTTCAGCGTATCAATTCCGGTAAAAATAATATCGAGAAGCTGTTTTTCTCCAGCCAGTTTCTGCGTTTTGTCTACAAACTTATCTAATATATTTCCTGAAAGATCGCCCAGAATGACTTGGTAAAGGCCGCGTTTTATCAGTATGCCGATAATTTTCGGAGCCTGCGGGGAAAGCTTCAGCGGAGTAGGGATGCGGCCGTTTGAAGGCTGCATTCTGCCGGAATGGCATTCCTCTTCGGCGACAATGCCCCGGTCTATCAAATCGGCTATGATATTGCTTACAGTCATTTTCGTAAGATGGGAGATTTTTGCAAGGTCAATTCTGGAAAGCCCTGATCGTGTTGCAATAAGCTTCAGGATAAGAGACTGATTTTTTTGCTTGAGTCCTTTGATGCTGATGCCGGCATTATTGTTCATAAAATGTCTCCTGTCTGGATTTTAAATTTGTTATTTGGGTTAAACTAAGTATTGCGTGGTTTTATGATTGCTTCGTTGTCGTTAATTGTATTGTAGCATAGAAATAACGGTATTTCAATTTTGCTTCCGGCGGATGGCCGCCCGGAGATCGATTTTGCCAGGGCAGGGCGCGCGGGGGCAGAAAAGCCGGAGGGCGGCTGGGGCAGGCG
>OFHO01000338.1_pt1 | contig 44655 bp, 40 predicted proteins | sample 1521531 | NCBI WGS metagenome assembly OFHO01 (sample SAMEA3504124, study PRJEB24116) | mouse gut metagenome | biome: mouse gut; feature: mouse-associated habitat; material: faeces | place: Denmark | collected 2011
AAAAACTGACAAAACGGGATAATGCTGAAAATAAAACTAATTAATCAGCGGTTCCTTAGATTTAATTTTTGGAGAAATAGCAGATAGTTATAGTATACCTTCGTATATTGAAAACGGACTTATATGGTTAAATGAACAATCTAAGTTTCCCGCAGCTATAGAACCAAGGAGAAAGTTTAAACGGACTTATATTAAGAAAAAATAAAAAATAAAAAAGAAGAAAGAAGAAAGAAGAAAGAAGGAAAACAATTGTGGCATTGGGCAAATATGAGATTGCAAAACTGAGGTCAGATGAAATAGATGCTTGTTATTATAAAAACTTTGCAATCAAGACAAAGTTTTAGGGTTGAAGCTGGTGCTGGTTCTGGAAAAACTTATTCCCTGAATAAAGTGATTGATTGGATACAGGATAATTATTGGCAGTCATTGAATTTAAAGAAACAAAAAGTTGCTTGCATTACATATACGAATGCAGGTGTAGATGTCATAGCTTCAAGACTCCGGATGGAGAGTTTTATCGATCCAATGACAATCCATACGTTTGCATGGGGGCTTATTAAGCAATTTGAGCATGAATTGAAGGAGAAAATAGTTGAAGAAAATCTGTTGCCAGATGGGATAAAAGGTGATGATTTTGATATGGTGCATTACGAAATAGGGGCAAGGTATGTGGAAAATAGAGTTTTATATTTGCACCATAATGATGTCATTTCGTTGTTTGCCAGATTTATGGACAATAAAAAATTTCGTCAACTCCTGACAGTGCAATATCCAATTATATTGATTGATGAATATCAGGATTCATTAAAAATTATTATCGATAAATTTTTAAATTGGTTTATAGATAAGAAAGAGGGACCACAGTTTGGATTTTTTGGTGATGCATGGCAAACCATATATGAAAAGAGTTCGTGCGGTATAATTGATTCTGCTAATGTTGCTGTTATTGGTAAAGAAGCAAATTTTCGTTCCCAACAGGTAATTGTTGATGTACTAAATGAAATGAGACCTGAATTACCACAGATTTGTGCTACAGATGACAATGATGGATTTGTCAAAGTAATTACATGCAATGATTTTTGTGGGAATCGGCAGAATGGATACTATAAAGGAGAACTTCCCAATGATATTTTGATAGAGCGCATAGATAATTTGCAGGAAAAACTTGATAAGGATTATCAATGGAATGATGAACATATTACATTGATGATTACACATAAAATGTTGGCGAAACAACAAAGTTATGTTAATCTTCTGGAAATGCTAGATGAACGTTTAAAAGATGGGGATGATCCTTATCTTGAATTTTTCTCAAAAGTAGTTGAACCTTTGTATTCAGCATTAGAGGAAAAACGGCCTACGCGGATTTTTGACGTATTAGGGAGCAGAGGGTATCCAATAGAGTATAAAGGGCAGAAACGAATTTGGAGTGAGTTTGAAAAACACACTTGAGTTTTTAAGTCCGAATGCTGAGTATTCTACAGATCATGGAGTAAAGGGAGAAGAATATCAAAATGTACTTTTTGTGGTTGGGCGTGGCTGGAATAACTATCAATTTGATAAATATATGGGGTGTGATTCAAGTAAATTAAAAGGAAATGAATACAATGCATATATAAGAAACAGGAATTTGTTTTATGTATGTTGTTCTAGAGCTAGAAAGAGACTTGTTCTGTTTATAACTGTCCCTGTAGAAGGCGATTTTATGATATATTTGAAAAAGTTATTTGGAGTCGAAAATATATGTACATATAGTGAGTTTATGAGTAAGGATAAATAAAGAATATTTAAAATAGCGGTAGAAGATTTTTGAATATGCAGTTTTGGACACTATGTTTATTAGAAAGTGTGATACCCCGTAAACATTTAAATAATTAGTAAAATGTAGGTGATTAAAGGAAAAGTTACGAGATGGTAGCGATGGATATTCGGAACGTGGATATTAACATTTTGACAGAATAGTGTTTTGTTTGGCATTCCAACTTGACACTAATTTACCATAACCCTAATGAAGTTATGCGTCTTTCGGGGATTTTGCGTGGGGAAAATTGAAAAAGTTTGTGACATTAACTTGACATAAGAGGGGTATGGAGCGCTTTGTGTCGAAAGAAGTCTGCCAAGGTAAAATACAGTAGGTTGTAGGGCTGATATGCATAAATCTTCTTTTTTCGATAAGAAATGATTGAAGGAGCAGGGGCTGCTGGATATAATATAGATGAAAGATTTTGGAAGTTTACAGATTGCTAAATAGAAACGGTTGCGATGCGAGTCCTGTTTTGAAGCAGCTATTCCAGCAGAGCGGAATGTGTCACATATACGATAATTCGGGCATTGAACCATTTGGGATCTTTAACAAGAAGAAAGAACAGGCATATTTTGATGAATGTTCTGATTGCCACACAACAGGAGGAGAAAGCATGCAGTGGAATTTTTACTTATCTGGCATTTTGTATGGAAGATTTTATGAAGAAGAACAGGAAGTTTTCGTATCCAGGCGGGATCCGATGTCGGGGCGCTGGCTTTTAAAGGAGCCGATGAGCGAGGAGGCGGACGAGTATTTTTTGCAGCTTTGTAAAAGAAGCCTGTGGGAATTTTTCCGCAACAAAAAAGAATATGAAGAAATGATAGAAAAAGGGGCGGAACATGGAGTAACCGCTTCGGGCGAGGAGTTTACGAGGCGCCGGACAGAAGCTTATATTCAGAGAAACTGCAAGGCGGCAAAGGATTTATTCTATGAGAACGGTAAAATCTATGCGCTGCTTATGAGCGCAAGAGAATATACGGCTGTGCTTGTGCAGGACGGCTGTGAGGAAAAAACCGTGCTTTCCAAATGGAAAGAAATGTATCCAGAAGAGATCGCAAATGTAAGTTTTGCGGGTACATTTTTTGTGGATACGAGAGATGGGGAAAAGTTGGCTACAGACGTGTATCTGCCGGAAAAGGAAGGCGAAAAGGACGGGAAAAAGATTCCTGCCGTGCTTGTGAGAACGCCTTACGGAAAGAAAAAAGGAGTGGAAATCTATTACCGCTTTGTCCAGAGGGGCTATGCCCTGGTGGTGCAGGATACGAGAGGGAGTGAGGAGAGCACTGGAAAATGGCAGCCGAATTACTATGAAGTGGAGGATGGGGACGATACACTAAACTGGATTGCAAGGCAGGAGTGGAGCGACGGGCAGGTGTCCATGACGGGAGGTTCCTACCTTGGCTATGTGCAGTGGGCGGCAGCGGCCAGCGGAAATCCGCATTTAAAGGCGATGCTGAGTTCTGTTTGTGCGGGAAGCGCCTTTGTTGATCTGCCAAGAAGAGGGGGATGTTTTGCTTCCGGAATGCTTGCCTGGGCTTTTGCCATGTCCGAACGGAAGTTTGAGCCAGCTAGGATGATAAGGGACGACTGGGATACGGTGCTGGATATACGGCCTCTGGAGGAAATCCCAAAGAAAGCCCTTGGAAAGGAAATCCCATTCCTGACGGAATGGCTCGGGCATAAGGATATGGATGAAATGTGGAGATGTACGAGCTGGAAAGAACGTTATGCAGGCAGGCCCGTTCCAGCATTGATTCTGTCTGGATGGTTCGACGATAATGGAATGGGAACCACAGAGGCTCTTGATCTGGTAAGGGATTGGCCGGAAGGAACCTGGAAAACGATTCTTGGCCCATGGAAGCACGGTGGAAATGCGGAATATGATTTGCACGGAATTTACATGGGGGAGGATGCCCTGCGTTACGATGTGGATTTGCAGAGTATGATGTGGCTGGATCATTTCCTGAGGGGTGTAGATAACGGCATTGAAAAAACGCCGAAAGTGGAATATTATACCTTGGGGGAGAACAAATGGAAAACTGCGGATTCCTGGCCGCCGGAAAACGGAAAAGTGACGCGGATTGAGCTGAAAGGGGAAAGGGACAGCTATATCTATGACCCGGATAATCCGGCCACACATATCATCGATATGTCTGAAAACGAGATCGGAGTACCGGAAGATTATACGCAGGAAGAAAAGAGAGAGGATTTTCTCCTGTTTTCTTCGGAGCCTTTTGAGGAACCTGTCACGGTGACAGGGGATATTGTCGCGCATTTATTTGTATCCTGCGACTGCCCGGATACAGACCTTGTGCTGCGTATGACGGATGTGGATGAGAACGGAAAGTCTGTCAAGCTTGCCGACGGGGTGATGGATGTCAAATACAGGAACGGGTTCGAGGCGCCGCAGTACATGGAACCCGGAAAAGTGTATGAGGTAACGATCAGAACTACCAAAATATCCAATACGTTTCTTCCGGGACATAGAATGCGTTTTACGGTTACATCCAGCGCGAAAAATTTCATTTTCCCAAACAGCAATACAAAGGATGGCTTCAATAGCGAAGGGAAGCAGAAGGCCACGGTCATGATTCACCAGGATGGAGAGCATCCGTCTTATGTGGAGGTTATTATGTACTGAATCCGGCATAGCGATAAGTGATTTGCAAAGAAACCGAAAAGGTGAAAAAGCCTTGGAAAAGCATAAAAGATAATAGTTGACAAGCAGAAACGGTAACTTTTATAATAATTATAATATCAATAAAAATGGTGGGATATGTTGATTGGCGAATCTCATATTTCCGCCATATGAGCAGGGGGTAGCATTCCAATGAAAAGCATTCGAACCAAAATCACCTTATCTCTTATTCTAACTGTTCTGATCGGACTGGTCGCATCCGGATCCTCAAGCATATCGCTAAATTATCACAATACTATGGATACAGTAGAGAAGATGATGAGCCAGACGGCAGTCTTGGCGGCAGGCCGTGCGCAACAGGAGCTGGAAGTATATAAAAATGTTGTCATGGAGGTAGGATGTATTCCGCAGCTGTCCGACCCGGAAGTGCCGGTAGAGGAAAAAAGGGCTATTATTGACGAACGCGTTGCCATGCATGATTTTCAGAGAGGAAATATTGTGGGTGCAGACGGCATCAGTATTTTTGACGGAAATGATTATTCAGACCGTGAATATGTGCGTCAGGCCATGGAGGGAAATGTTTATGTATCGGAGCCATTGATCAGCAAGATTACGGGGGAACTGTCTATTATGGTAGCAGCTCCTTTATATTCCGGAGGAAACTATGGGGAATCCATTGTCGGCGTAGTATATTTTGTTCCGCATGAGACCTTTTTGAACGATATCGTATCAGCCATTCAGATTGGCGAAAACAGCAGAGCTTATATGATTAATAAATCGGGGGATACGATTGCCGATATTACGCTTGATACGATCACGGTTCAAAACATAGAAGCGGAGGCAGAGAGTAATCCTTCCCTGCAAGAACTGGCAGAGATCCATGCGCAGATGCGCCAGGGGAAAAACGGATTTGGAAGTTATACAAACGGAGAAGATAAAATGTTTGCGGCTTATGCTCCCGTGCTGGAGACAGATGGCTGGAGCATTGCAGTGACGGCACCGCAGATCAATTATTTGGAATCGACAAGGGACGCAATGGTTATCAATATTGCAGTGATTATAATATCCATATTGCTCTCCATTGTTGTTGCTTTGGTTTTGGCCCTCAATATCGGCAAACCCATGAAGGCTTGTGTCAATCGAATGAAGCTGCTTGTGGAGGGCGATCTGGAAACACCAATGCCTCAAATTAAGAATAAGGATGAAACCGGCGTACTTGTCAGGTCAACGGCGGCGCTGGTGGAGGGGCTGCGCATTGTCATTGGCGATATCAGTTATTTGCTCAATGAAATGGCGAATCAGAACCTGGATGTACATACCAAACATGAGGAAGCATATGTCGGCAGCTTTCAGGACATTCTGCACTCCATGCGCAACATGAGGGTGGAGCTTAGCGGTGCCATGCGCCAGGTGAATCATTCTGCGGAGGAAGTGGCGAATGCCAGCAATCAGTTATCCTCGAGCGCACAGACGCTTAGCCAGGGGACTACAGAGCAGGCCAGCTCAGTGCAGGAACTGGCGGCAAGGATCGGCATGATTTCCGGGGAAGTGAAAAATATGGCAGACGGAGCATTGGATGTCAGGAGCCAGACACATCAGGCTGGTGAAGAAGTCTTCTTATGTAACCAGAAGATGCAGAATCTGGTAGAGGCCATGGCAAAGATTCAGACCAGCTCCGAAGAGATTGAAAAAATCCTTAAAACAATCGATGATATTGCATTCCAGACCAATATACTCTCACTGAATGCAGCGGTGGAAGCGGCCAGAGCCGGCAGCGCGGGGAAAGGATTTGCTGTCGTTGCGGAAGAGGTCCGGGATTTGGCCGGCAAATCCGCACAGGCGGCTAAAAACACATCGGAATTGATTGCCAATTCAACAGAAGCAGTACATATTGGGACGGAAATTGCCCAAAATACAGCGGATGTTCTGCGCGGCGTGGTAAACAGTATCCAGTCTGTGACGGATGCTATCGACCATATCGCGGTAGTGTCCAATGAGCAGTCGGAATCGGTGGAGCAGGTTTCCGAGGGCATCAACCAGATTTCGCTCGTCGTGCAGAGTAACAGCGCTACAGCGGAAGAAGGTGCAGCTGCGAGCGAACAGCTTTCAGCAGAGGCTGTTTGCCTGAAAGAATTGGTAGATCAGTTTATGCTTGCTTCAGAATGATTGCAATAAGGCAGAAACAGAGACAGAACATAAGGAAAGAAGGAATCAGGAATGGGACAGCGAAAAGGGAAAAAGACCGGAACCAGAATTTCAAAGAAACGAAGAGGGATGGGAATCACGATAAAGCTGGTGGCGGCTGTCGTGGGGAGCGCCGTCATTGCGGTATCCGTGTTGTTGGCGGTCGTGTATGACAAGATGTCTAAGACGCTGCTGGAAAAAAAGTGAGGAAATACTGCATACCACTACTGACAGTACGCTTCAGGAGACAAGGGCATGGATGAATCGCACGCTCGCTATGCTGGAAACGCAGAGGGACACCATAGAATATGAAAATATGGATATCCAGGAAATGACCGAATATATCAAGCATACGGCCGGGCAGAACGATGCTTATCCGGCCGGTTTGTACGTGGCGCTGACGGATGGTTCGCTGTATCATGCATCTTTTGTTCCCGGGCCTGAATTCAATGCTTTGGTAAAAAGCTGGTATGTGGACGGACTGGATTCCGAGGAATTTATATTAGGCGACGTATATTTTGACGAAGACAGCCAGTCATATGTAGTGGGGGCATCGGGAGTGCTGAAGGACGGCGGCGGCGCGGTACGCGGCGTTGCAGCGGCGGACGTGTACTTGGATTCGATTTCTGATATTGTCAGCAATATCCAGATTGAAGATACTGGCGGTATCTTCTTGGTCGATACGCGTACGGATACCATCATCGGACACAGGGATCCATCGGTCGTGGGCATAAAACTGGGCGAGGCTGACGGCATGTATGCTTATGCGGAAGAACAGATTAAGGCCGGGAAGACAGGGATTGGCATTTATGAAGATACTTATATCGAGATAGCAAATATTGAGGGAAGCAGCTGGACGGCGGTAGCTTATGTTTCCAGGCAGGAGGTTTTGTCAGAGCTTTATGATCTGACCCGTACGATGACGGCAGTTTCGATCATAGCAATACTCGTGCTGACTCTTCTTGTAGTGATTCAGGTTCGCCGCATTATTGGCAGGCCGGTAAAGGAGCTGAGCCAGGTGGCGACGAGGATTGCGGAGGGGGAATTGGATCAGAACATCCGCTACAAATCCAGGGATGAGCTGGGCATTCTTGCGGATGATTTCAACCATGTGACAATAAGGCTGCGTGATTACATAAAGTATATCAATGAAATCTCGGACACTCTGCGGGAGATTGCAAAGGGGAATCTGGCCTTTGAACTGAAAAGCGAATATAACGGCGAGTTCGCGAAAATAAGGGAATCATTGGAAGAGATTGGCGTTGAACTCAATATTGCCATGGGACAGCTGCGGTCATCTTCCAGGGATGTTGCCGCAGGAGCGGCGCAAGTATCGAACAGCGCGGTGAGCCTGTCCCAGGGTTCGACAGAACAAGCGGCAGAAGTGGAAGCATTGGCAGGACATATCGGGAAAGTATCCGACAGCGTACAAAAGATTGCCCAAGGAGCCGAAAAAGCCAGCGGCATTTCCCAGGAAGTCAGGGAAGGGCTTCTGGATAGCAATGCGAAGATGGAGAATATGACGGAAGTGATGCAGAAGATCAGTGAAAAATCGAACGCGATCCATAAGATTGTAAAAACGATTGATGATATTGCATTTCAGACGAATATTCTTGCGCTGAATGCGGCGGTTGAGGCTGCCCGGGCAGGAGAGGCAGGAAAGGGCTTTGCCGTGGTGGCCGAAGAAGTTCGGACCTTGGCGGGAAAGTCTGCCGATGCGGCTCAGGAAACAACAGAACTTCTTGGAGAAACGATCAGTTCAATGGAAGAGGGAGTCAGCGCGGCGGATGATACGGCAAAATCCATGCTGGCAGCAGCCGGGCTGGCAGAAGAAATGGACAGCTTAATAAGCGGCATTGCGGATTACACGAAACAGCAGGCTGCCACAGCGGAAGAAATCAGCCATGGAATCGATCAGATCGCTATTGTTGTCCAGGGAAATGTGAATACAGCAGAATCCAGCGCAGCCGCCAGCGAAGAATTGTCCGGCCAGGCTGCTGCGCTGAAAGAACTGGTGTCAAGATTCCGGCTGAAAGAATAGGAGAACTTCCTATTCAATACGGAATTGCCCGATTAAACGGTTCAGCGTTCTTGACTGATTGGATAATTCATTGGAAATTGCCGCGCTTTCTTCTGCGGAAATGGAGTTTGCTTCTGTGACTTTAGAAACTTCTTTGATTCGGTTTCCAACAGAAACGATCATTTCCGATTGCTGGGCGCTGGCCGATGCAATTTCATCCATCAATATTTTAATTGATTGGATACATTCGCTGATCACCTGCATGGCAGAGATCGTGAGGTTTGTAGATTCTGTACCTGTTTTTACATCTTTAATCGAACGGCCGATCAACATGCTTGTGTTGCTTGCAGCCTCGGCAGATTTGGATGCAAGGTTTCCTACTTCATCCGCCACGACGGAGAAGCCTTTTCCAGCTTCTCCTGCCCGGGCTGCTTCAACGGAGGCGTTCAAGGCGAGGATATTTGTCTGGAAAGAAATATCCTCAATGGTTTTGATAATACTGCTGATCTGCGCGGAAGAGCGGGCGATATTGTCCGTTGCAGAGACCAGCTGTTCCATCTTTATATCGGCTTCAGCTGCATAGCCTGTGGCCTTATCGACCAAATCGCTGGCATTGCTGCAGCGGGCCGCGCTATTTTGTATTTGCACGGTGATATCCGTAACGTTGGATACCAGTTTGTTGATAGAAACTTTTTGCTGCATGGTACCTTGGGACAGAGCCTGGGCTCCTGCGGATACTTGGTTTGCCCCGCAGTCCACCTGGTTAGCAATTTGTATAATATTCCGCATAACATCCGTAAGATGGAAGCGGATGCTCTTCAGGCTTTCGGCCAGAACTTTAAAATCACCGATATAATAAGATTCATTTTTCATAACATCTACGGCAATATTACCGTCTGCCATTTCACCCAGAATTCGTCCGATATCGTCGATCGTTTTTCGCAGACAGTCACAGAGGTGGTGAGTTGTCTGTGCAATCATGCCAATTTCATCTTTTCTTCCATAAAATGCTTCCAGCTCATGATCGGCAGAAAGCTCCAAATCCCCAAGGCGGCGAATTGCTTTTTCCATTACCATAAGTTCTTTGCCTTCTTTATGCAGGATCAACAAGGTGACAATCATAATGGCTACAGCTACGATGGAACATAAAATTCCTACGGTGAAGCGCACTGCCGTTACTTTTCCATAAACTTCTGACGCATCATCATGAACCAGAAAGACCCAATTCCGGTCTTTCAAATATTTATAAACGACCAGCTGCTCCACGCCGTTTTCATCCTGATAGGAATAAACGCCTGTCTGGGTACTGGCATCGGCTTTGATCCGCTGGATAATTTCCAGATAACCGCTGTCGTCTGTCTGGGTATTGAGCAGAGTTTCATCCGGGTGATACAAATATGTACCGGTTTCTGCATTTAAAAAGACATATTCGCTGTGTGGAAGTCCTTCTATGTTCAGATCCAGAAGCACATCCATTAACCGGCTGGCATAAACGCCTGCCCCCACGTAGCCAATGCATTCCTGGCCGTCAAAAAGCGGGTAATACATGGAAAGGATCATGCTTCCAGTTCCCGGGGACTTCATAATTCCGAGATTGGTCAACTGGGGCTGGGATAGAATGGTATTACGGAATTCCTCCAAAGATTCCCCCGTTCTGGTAGTTATGCCAATGGCTCCCTGGGAAGTATGGGTCAGAATATAGGTGTCGGGAGTACCGATATACAAGCCTTCGAAAATACCTTTGACCGCAGCAAAATCTTCCGTATATTTCTGGCCTTTTTGCAAAAGGACTGGATCTTCCGGATGTGCAAGAAGATCGCGGACTTCGCTGCCTAATGCAAATGCTGTCATATACTCTTCGGCGGATGTTACGTAATCATTGATAATGGATGCCCTGGATTCAACGGCATCCGTCATTTGGTTTGTGATGTTGTCTTTGACCATAGAGGCAACACGGCTGGATACGATGAACCAAAGCAGAAACATACCTGCAAATGTAATGGCTGTAGTTATAATGCTAATACGTGTAGCAAGTTTTCGATTCACCAGAAACTTCATGAAATTCTCCTCCCTGATAAAAATTTTGCAGAGATAATTTTAACACTGGCTACTTTGTTTTTCAAGTATCAGGATAAAGAAGATAAATAGAAAACAGATTGGAAAAATGCTTTGCCAATATGTGCAATATCATATATAATTAAAATAGTGTGATAAGATTTATTTTATTGATTACATGCATAAGGAGGAAGCGGTATGTATCATTGTTGCGTACACTTTTATTTGTTAGGAGATCGGAGCGGAATCTTTGAAATAATAAAGGAAATGCCTCCGCTGGAGCATTTTACGCATGAGTATTGGGAAAGCAACAATGTGGAAGAGTCCCTGGCAGCCAAAGCGGATGTGATTTTAGCCGATTTGCAAGGTTTGGAGGCAGAAGCCGCAATGGACAGGATTGTTTCATCAAAAAATAAGGAGGCCGAACTGATTTTGATTGCCGATAAAGGACAGATGGGTTCTCTTTCTGGCGTTCTGCCTGAAGTGAAAGACATATGGATCAGTCCTATGGCGGAAGAGGAGATAAAATTCCGTTTTTTGAGATGGCAGCAAATATATAAAATGGGCAAGGACTTTTGGGAAACCAGCCACTTTTTTGAAGCTACCATCAATCATGTTCCGAATTTAATCTGGTATAAAGATAAAAACGGTATCCACGAAAAAGTCAACGACAGCTTTTGCCAGACGGTAAATAAGCCCAAGCATCAAGTAGAAGGGCGGGGGCATGCCTATATTTGGGATGTAGAGCGGGATGATCCGGCTTGTATTGAATCCGAACGGGAGGTTATGGAAAGGAAAAAAACTTTCGTATCGGAAGAAACAATCCAGACAGGAGCCGGAACCCGAACGCTTACGACATATAAATCCCCCTTATATGATTGGGACGGCAGCGTCATGGGGACTGTCGGGGTAGCTATTGACGTAACGCAGGAACGGGCTTATAAGCAGGAACTGATGCAGAAGAACCAGACGCTGGAAAAGATATTTACTACGATCGACTGCGGGGTCATATGTCATAGCATGGACGGCACGCGTGTTTTGAGCATAAATAAGGCGGCGCTTAAAATCATGGGATATGAGTCAATGGAAGAACTGGTAAGAGACGGATTCGATATGGTTGCGGGAAGCGTTGTGGAGGAGGACCGGGAAAAACTCCAGGATGGCATGAAGAAACTGCAAAAAGAAGGGGACAGCGTCAGCATTGAGTATAGAGTGCGGCATAAGAACGGTGAAATGCTGCATATTATGGGAAATATTAAATTGTTGAAAGAAAATGGGGAGTTCTTTTACCAGCGGTTTCTTTTGGACTGCACGGCCCAGAAGCTGCAAGAAAAGAAAAATGAAAGATGGCAGATGGAACTGATCCAGGCGTTGGGGATTGATTACAGCATTGTCTGCTATTTTGACCTTGATACGGATAGCGGCATTCCGTTCCGGGTAAACGGGGTGGACGGAGAGATTTTTGCCGCGAATTCGGAAGGAAAAATTTCTTTTAAGGAGTGCATGGAACGATACATACGGGAATTTGTACATGAGGATGACAGGAAAATGGTAAGTCAGTTTTCTTCCGTGGATTATCTGCAGGAAGAACTGCTGGAAAAGAGCCTTCAATATGTGAACTACCGTGCTTGCATAAATGGGGAAATCGAATATTACCAGTTAAAGATCGTACGCATAGGGAAATGGTCGGGGGAACACGGCATCGTTTTGGGATTCCGCAGCGTAGAGGAAGAAATCCGTAAAGAGATAGAAAAGAAAAATTTGCTGGAAGACGCGCTGCAACAGGCCAATCAGGCAAATAAGGCAAAGAGCGTGTTTTTATCCAATATGTCCCATGATATCCGTACGCCGATGAATGCGATCGTCGGGTTTACCACTCTTGCCATCGCGCATATAGATGATAAGGAACAGGTGGCGGAATATTTGAAAAAAATCATGACATCGGGCAACCATCTGCTGAGCCTGATTAACGATGTTCTGGATATGAGCCGTATCGAGAGCGGGAAGATGCATCTGGATGAAAAGCCCTGTTCCCTGCCGGATATTCTGCATGGCCTGCGTAATATCCTGCTGGCGGACGTACATGCGAAACGGTTGGATCTTTATATGGATGCGGTGGATGTTATAGATGAAGAGATATACTGCGATAAACTGCGGTTAAACCAGGTGCTTTTGAACTTGTTGAGCAATGCGGTCAAATATACAGGGGCGGGCGGCATGATCAGCATGCGTATCCGGGAAAAACCTGGCGCACCGACTGGGTATGCGAATTATGAATTCAGCATCCGGGATACGGGTATCGGCATGAGTGAAGAATTCGTGGCGCATATTTTCGAACCGTTTGAAAGGGAAAAGAGCAGCACGATCAGCGGTATCCAGGGAACCGGCTTAGGAATGGCGATTACGAAAAATATCGTGGATATGATGAACGGCACGATAGCAGTGAAAAGCGAGCAGGGGGAAGGAACCGAGGTGACAGTCTGCTTCACTTTCCGTCTGGATCTGGAGGCAAAAGGCCCCAAGGATATCCCTCAATTGAAAGATTGCAGGGCGCTGGTAGTGGATGATGATTTTAATACGTGCGACAGCGTTACTTATATGCTCGGGCAGATCGGGATGCGCGCCGAATGGACGCTGTCAGGAAAGGAAGCATTGCTGAGGACGCGCCAGTCGGTAATGAGGGACGATATTTATGACGTATATGTGATTGACTGGATGCTGCCCGATATGAACGGCATTGAAGTAACGAGAAGAATACGGAAGGAAATGGGGGAGGATGTGCCGATCATTCTTCTGACGGCATATGACTGGCTGGATATTGAGGAAGAAGCGAAAGAAGCTGGAATTACAGCATTTTGCAGCAAGCCGCTGTTCTTGTCCGAACTCCGCAGCTGCCTGCATTCCATTGTGAATCAGGGGGAAGAGGGGGAAGAGAACGGGGAGGAACGGGTGGAACGCCATATGGGGCGTATTCTTCTGGCAGAGGATAACGAATTGAACCAGGAAATTGCCACAGCTATTTTAGGAGATGCCGGATTTGCGACAGAGGTTGCGGATAACGGACAGATTGCGGTAGATATGTTGAAAAAGTCGGAACCTGGTTATTACCAGCTGATCTTAATGGATGTCAGGATGCCGGTAATGGATGGGTATGAAGCAACCAGAAAGATCCGCAAGCTGGACGACCCTAAGCTGGCATCGATTCCAATCCTGGCCATGACGGCCAATGCCTTTGAGGAAGATAAACAAGAGGCACTAAACAGCGGGATGAACGGACATCTGGCAAAACCGATTGATGTAAAAATATTGCTGGATACATTGGACAAAATACTTGTTTGACCGGACAATGAGGAAATGGGGATCGACATGCAGGAAAGGATAAAGCCTCCAGTAGAAGAAAGATATCAGGAAGAATTAGAAGTGCTGAGGAATACGGATCATGGATTTCGCCCGGAAAACTGGCAGATGTCGCCGAAGGCAGTCCGCACATTTATTCTGGGAAGCCAAAGGCCTATAGAATACCAGGGCAGGGAATACCAGATCGAAAAGAAGTATTTTGGCAACGATGCGTTGATCGAACGCTGTATTGTGACGCTTGCAGGGAATCGCGGACTGATGCTGGTAGGAGAACCGGGGACGGCGAAAACGATGCTTTCGGAGCTTCTGTCAGCAGCCATCAGCGGGGTAAGTACGAACACGATTCAGGGAACGGCAGGCACGACAGAAGATATGATCAAATATTCTTGGAATTATGCGCTTTTGCTGGCAAAGGGACCCGGGCGGGAGGCTCTGGTTCCCGCTCCTTTGTATGTAGGAATGGAAAAAGGGATCCTTACCAGGTTTGAAGAAATTACAAGGACTCCGGCGGAGATCCAAGACAGCCTGATCAGCGTTTTGAGCGATAAGGTACTAAATGTGCCGGAACTGGGGGATGAGGGATTTTTATTTGCCAGGCCGGGATTTAACATCATTGGAACGGCCAATACGAGGGATAAGGGCGTAAATGAAATGAGCAGCGCACTGAAACGGCGTTTTAATTTTGAGACTATAACCCCGGTCAGGGAAGTATCTATGGAGAAGCAGATCATCCTGAACGAAGTCAACAGACTGGCAAGGGAGAGTAAGATCCCTATGGAAGCGGATGAAGATGTGGCCGGGCTGCTGGCATCCACTTATCATGAGCTGCGGGAGGGGATTTCCGCCTATGGACACAGGATCGATAAGCCGGCTGGCGTGATGAGCACGGCGGAAGCGGTTTCCGTCTGTTACCAGACAATGCTTACCGGCTATTATTATGGGGATGGACGCATGGATGTGGACTGCCTTGTACAGAATCTGGTCGGGGCGGTTTCGAAGGAGAATAAAGAAGACTTGGAAAAAGTAAAAGGATATTTTCATACGGTAGTGAAAGACAGAAGCAGTAAAGAGGGCGGTTTATGGAAACAATATTACGAAGCGAGGAAATGGCTGAAATAATGCTGCTGCCCATCCGCCATCACAGCCCGGCATGCTCTTACCAGATTGAAAAAGTAATTGAGAACTGGAAGCCGTCAGCCATTCTGGTGGAAGGACCGGATAATGCCAATACCTTGCGGGAAGCCATGGTGCATGAAGAAACAAAAGCTCCTTTTGCCATATATTATTCCTGCTATGACAGGGAAGGGAAACTTTCAGAAGAAAAAGGACATTATAAATGTTATTATCCGTTTCTGGAATATTCCCCGGAGCTGACCGCTTTGCGGGAAGCGGAGAAAAGAGGGATAGAGGCGGCTTTTATTGATCTGCCCTACGGGGATATCCTGGCGGCATCCGAAAAAGGGAAAGGGCTGCTGCGCGAGGCAGAGAAAAATAATTATAATGACGATTATCTTCTGTCCAGAAATGCATACATAAAAAAGCTTTGCCAAAAAACCGGGCTGAGAAATTTTGACGAATTCTGGGAGAAATATTTTGAACTGAATGGATTTTATGAAGATTCCGATACATGGTTTTTCCATCTGCTGACTCATTGCAGGCTGGCAAGGGAGAATACGCCGCCAGAGGCTCTTCTGGAAGAGGGCTGCCTGGAGCGGGAAGCCCATATGGCAGGAAGAATCGTGCAATGGGCAGAGAAAGGGACCGAAGACAAGAAGGAGCGGTCTCGCCTGTTGGTGATCACCGGGGGCTTTCATACGCCGGGTATTTTTGAGAGGCTTTCCGGGGAAGAGTGGGGGAAGACAAAGCTTTTATTCGAAAAACAAGAAGGCGTTATATCGGCCAGGGATCAAAGCGTATATTTGATGCCCTATTCCATGGAGGCGGCGGACGCGTTAAATGGTTATGCCAGCGGTATGCCTTACGCTGGCTTTTACCAGCGAGTATGGGAAGGAAGCCGGGATGTGGAAGAGGCATTCCAGAAAGCAACGCTGGATATGCTGGTGGCTGTCGGCAAGGAGACCAGAAAGAAGGATGGAAATCTTTCCACCTATGATGAAATATGCGCCTGGCAGATGGCGAGGGGCCTTAGTGAACTGCGGGGAAAACCACAGCCGGGGGCTTTTGAATTGCTGGATGCCGTTCTGGCATCCTATGTGAAGGGAGAGTATAACGCGGCTTCCGATCTGCCGCTTCGGGTTCTGCAAAAATTAATGGCGGGCAGAGGAATGGGGCGGCTTTGTTCTATGGCGGATATCCCGCCGATTATTCATGATTTTGAGATGCAGTGTAAAAGTTTAGGGCTGAAAGCCCATTCGACAGTAGAAGCAGAAACGACGCTGTCCATCTTTTCCAGCAAAAAGCATAGAAAGACCAGCATGTTCTTCCATCGGATGGTTTTTTTAGGAACAGCGTTTGCAAAGCGTGTGAAGGGGCCGAACCTCCAGCAGAGAAGGGACAAGAATCTGGTTCGGGAAATATGGAGATATAAGTGGAATGTCCAGGTTTCTTCCGCATTGATCGACGTATCGGTTCATGGCGCGACAGTGGAAGAGGCGGCGGCCAGCCGGGTTCTGGAACAATTAAACGAGGATATGGGAGCAGGGGATGCGGCAGTTCTGCTGACACAGGTCTTTGAAATGGGTCTTACGGATCAGCTGGATACCGTATTTGACAGGGCAAATGAGCTGATCGTAAGGGAGGAAGATTTCTATTCGATTGCGGATGCCTTGAAATCTTTGATGATGATAGAGGAACTGGACGGTCTTTACCGATCCGGTTTAAAAGTGTGGGAACTGGTTTTGACAGGGATCAGAAAGCTGATTGCGCTGCTTCCCTCTATGATCGCTGTGAAAGAGGAGAATCTGCCGGATTGTATGGATGCGGTGAAGCTGCTGTATCAGATCACAGGCAGAGAAGGAAGAGATGTCGATAAAGAACAGGAAATGTATTATGAAGCGCTGGACAGAATGAGGAAAGACAGGAATATCCATGCGGGGCTGTGCGGCTGTATCCACGGAATCTTATATGGAAGCGGAAGGGAAACGGCGAAAGAGGCGGAAAGGGCTTGTTTGGGGTATTTGACGGGGACAAGGGAACAGCTGCTGCAAACGGCATTCTTTTTCCGGGGGCTTTTCTATACGGCAAAGGATTTGCTTTTTATCGGAAGCGGTTTTCTGGAGATGCTGGATCGTTTCTTGGGACAAGTGGACGAAGGGGAATTTATGGAACTGCTGCCACAGCTGAGGCTGGCCTTTGCTTATTTTACGCCTGCGGAAACGGACAAAATAGCCGCTAGGGCGGCAGGGCTTCATGGGAAAAAGCGGGAAGATATTACGGAACGCAGGGAAATCCTCCCGGATTGGTATGCTTATGGAAAAGAATTGGACATGTTTGCCAGAAAGCATATGGAGAATACCGAAAGGCTGGAAGACGGGGGAAGAGGATATGGATGAGCAGGAAATTTTGAACCGTTGGCGGTTAGTGTTGGGGAAATATGCGGCTGGCCGTATTTCTTTTACCGGGGGAAGCCGACCGTGGACAGACATGGAAGAAACGCTGGATTATCTGTATGAAAGGGAATATGGGGAAGAACAGGAAATCCGAAAGGAACGCGGAGGAGGGAGCGGGGATTCCCGGCTGACGGTTCCTTATTGGCTTTCCAAAATAAAGAAACTGTTTCCCAGACAGACCGTTGAGATCATGGAGAGACATGCGCTGGAAAAATATAAAATGACGGAACTATTGACCGACCCGGAGGTACTGCGGAAGCTGGAACCGAATAAAGAACTGCTGAAGACGATATTGAGCCTGAAACATATGATGAAAGGCGAAGTCCTTCTTTTGGCGAGGGAGATCGCACGCAAAGTGGCGGATGAGCTGACGAAAAAACTGGAACAGGAATTGCGGCAGTCTTTTTTCGGGAAATTGAACCGCAATGCCAGCAGCCCGGTCCGGTCGGCAAGAAATCTGGATATGAAAAAAACGATTCGCAACAATTTGAAAAATTACGATACGGAGCGGGAACAGATCTTGTTAAAACAAATTTATTTCCATTCCCGCATGAAAAAATATAATACATGGAGAATTATTCTATGCGTGGACGAGAGCGGCTCCATGCTGGATTCGGTCATTCACAGCGCAGTCATGGCCGGGATTTTTGCCAGGCTTCCCATGCTGGACACGAGATTGGTTATTTTTGATACGAACGTGGTGGACTTGAGCGGTTATGCCGATGACCCGGTGGAAACGCTGATGAGCGTGCAGCTGGGCGGCGGTACGAACATTGCAGGAGCGTTGTCTTACTGTGAGGGATTGGTGGAGTTCCCCTGCCGCACGATGATTGTCCTTGTTTCTGACCTTTATGAGGGAGGCGGATACCAGAATCTCTATTATGTCAGCCGGGGGCTGATTGAAAGCGGCGCCAGGATGGTGGTACTGACGGCGCTGGACCGGGATGCCAATCCGAATTATGACAGAAATGCGGCTGCCGTCCTCGCCGGCATGGGGGCTTTTGTGGGGGCGATGACCCCGGAAGAACTGGCGGATTTTATTGGCAATATAGTATAGAAATGTAGGAGATATGCGGATATGGACGGCTGGAAGGCATTGTTGGATGAAACGGACGACGACTATCTGATTGGTATTTCGAATAAAGGAATCGTGAAACGGGCATATAAAGACAAGACAGAGGGCGATTACCAAGTGCTGTCTTTCGGGGAAGAGGCAGAGGTCAGCGCGGGGGGCGAAATAGTCCATATTAAAGTTCCGTTGGGCGAAAGCACTTGTTCCTGCCCTTCCAGAACGATCTGCCGGCACGTGGTATTAGGAATATTAGCGTTAAAAGAATGGGCGGAAGAGAAGGGAAAAGAAGAAACTACGCAGCAGGAACAGAAAGAAGAGATGCAGCCGAACGAAATGCCAGAAAAGGAAAAGCATGTGGAAGCGGAAATAGAAGCGTATCCGCTGGCTTCTATTTTAAGAACCCTGGGCAGCAAGCAGCTTCAATACGTGATCAGACAGGCAGAATCCGGGCAGAAGGCAAACATGGTTTCTTCCAGCGTTATTATGGTAGAGCCGCCGGGGATGGAATATAAGGTAAAGCTGCTTTCCCCTCTGGAATACTCTTCCTGTACCTGCCATAAAAAAGATTTTTGCATACATAAAGCGGCAGCGATTCTTTGGTATAAGCTGGAAGCAGGGATGGTGACAATAGGAGAACTGAAAGGGGCGGCGGAAGAAAAATCAGAGTATAATAAAGAACAGGTGAAGGAAGCGGCAGGGCAAATGAAGGTATTTTTAGAAGAACTTCTAAATACCGGGCTGGCGAGAGCCTCTTCTGATGTGGCCGATTATCTGGAGCGCCTGGCGACGATCAGCCATAATGCGCGCCTTGCCCGGTTTGAGGGATATTGGAGGGCTTTGTATGATTCTTACGGGGATTATTGGAAAAGGAAAGCCTCTTTCCGCGCACAGGATCTGATGGGGCAATTAACCCGTTTGTACCGAAGGACGGAGCTTCTTTGGAAAGCAGAGGACGGAGCCGGAATCGGGGAACTGGCCGGGGAGTTCAGGGCAGAATATAAATATACGGGAAGTTTGGATTTGACAGGAATTGCGATAGAACATTTCGAAAGCAAGACAGGATATGAAGGGGATACGGTATATCTGATAGAGGATCATACGAAGGAATGGTATACTTATACTTCGGCAAGGCCGGTCTATTATGAAAAGACAGGCAGGCAGGGCAGAGGGAACAAGGCACAGACCCCATGGAATCTTCCGCTGACGCTGGAAGCGCTGGCTGAAACACGCATCCATTTGGACGGGGCTAAATGGGACGGGCAAAAAAGGATTTCCTCCAGCCAGGAAACGAAAGGAGAGCTGATCGAAAACTGGAGAAAAGCGGGGCCTCTTCCCATAGAGGCATTGGGGGAGTGGTATTATCGGGATTTTGGAAGTCTTTATGAGGAACAGATTGGAAAAAAAGAGATCAGCTGGCTGATGGAAAAAGAAAAGGGTACAAAACTGGTAGTGGTATGTCCTTATGCCTGCAAGAAAGCTTTCTTTTCGGAAACGGAGCAAAAATTGTTTATGAGTCTGTACGATGAAAAGGGAAGAGAAGTAGTCATCGAGGCGGCTTATTCCAAAAAGGACGCACGCTCCATACGTTGTCTGGAACGGATTACGGAAGAAAATATCCCCTGTTTTTTAGGAAAAATATATATGCGGGACGGAAAAATCAGGATGCATCCGGTGGAAGTATTCGGAAAAGAAGAACTGCTGGAAAAAGAAATGCTGCTGGAAGAAGAAAAACAGCGGGAAGACGGGGAAATTAATGAAAATGGACAGCACAAAGAGGACGTATGGCGCAAGGGAGAGGCATTGGAAATTCTTTTGGAGGAAGTGGGAAATTTGTTGGAAGAATTGTTTCAGAGCGGATTCCGTACTGTCCATGACAGCACGATGGCATCCTTGGAGAATATGGAAGAACTGGCGGTTCAGTATGGAATGCAATACTTGGCAGACATGTTGGGAGAACTGAAGGGCGGGCTGGCTAAGCGGAGGCACAGCCTGGAACGGCCGAAAGACGGCATGGCGGAGACTTACACCCGCTTGAACGAATATTTGTATTTGTGCCGGGAAAAAGCCGCTTATGATAAAGGGCTTTGGTATTATAAAGGGTAATAGATCGGATGATAGCAAAAACAGTTCGTGTGGAGGAGATGCAATGATGATGAATCAAAAAGATGCACAGATTGGGAAAATGATGGATGTATTGGAAAAACTGAATCTTTCGGAAAACCAGTTGTCGGCGGCGGAAGATTTTTTGTCAGGGAGGGCAGGAAAGGAGATATTGGAACGACTTCCTTTTCAGGATTTGTCGGGAGTTCCTTCTGGAGAAACGATAAAAATATTTCGCGATTTGGAGAAAAAAGGAAAGCGCGAGTATATCGTTAAATTTTTCCAGGTGCTGTTTGCGATAGGAAAGGCTACTTGTTATCTGCTGATTCCTGTCAATATATTGGTGGAGGATAAGGGAGGTTCTGGCTATGAGTATGCGCCGGAAGAGAAAGCGGCTGTTTACGCCATGTGGATTGGAGCGGCTTCCTATGCGCTGGGAGGGTATACGATCAATACGTTGATTTCTGATGCGGAAAAGAATCCGGAAAATTTGAAAAAAGCGATGAAGTACCAAGGGGACGGATCGGCAAACGGAAGAATTGTTCTTCTGGCTGCCTATTTTATATTGAAGTACGGCGAAGAGCGTCGTGTGGAAGAAGAGGATGCGGCTCTTCTGCAAGAGTACGAGAATATCATGATATCTAACCTGGAACTCATTTACAATAACCAGATCGACAAAGGAGCCGCGCAGGAAATCAAAGACGCTATCTATAAAAATCAGATGACGGAAAGAATACTGCGGCTGGCAGCAAAGAAAACGGATATTTCTGATTTTATGATAAAATTGCTGGGTGGCATGTCATACCTGAATTTCCCTCTTTCCATAAAGCTGAAAAATGTGGTCAGGGTATGCTTTGCTGCGGATATGGAGGAAACGCTGGATGCGATTCGGACAGTGAGCAAAGGGCTTTCCATGGATATCGGCTTAAAGGGCGGTGCTTATGACAGGATTTTCGGCATAGACAGCGAACAATATCTGCGGTGGGCCGCGAAAATGGGCTATCAAGAGGTTTTAAAGGAACAGCTGAATAACAACAGGGAATGCTATTTGAAAGTCATGAATCAGGTGGATATGGAGTTTTCCAACCAGATGCTGGAGATCGTCGGAGAACAGGATCATGCTTTGTACGAAAAATTGCTGGCAGAGGAAAGGCTGCATGGAAAAAGCAGGAAAATGGAGGAAATGATTCGGCTTGTGGTGGATAACACGCCGAATGTGCATGTGGTAAGGGCTTATCTGAGGGGGGAGGCAGGAATCGATTCCTTATACCCTTATATAGACGAAATAAAGAATAAATGGGGAAATGGTTCCCCCAAGACGAGGGAGCTGTTAAAAGAATACGAAAAAACCTATCAGGATGAAGCATTTGCCCGCAGATGCAGGGTATATGTCCTGCTGAAGGGCAAGGGCTATTTTTTCCTGGAAAATATACGGGACCGGGAAAGACTAAAAGAAGAGAGGCTGAAAGAGCTGCTGGAAGATATGGAAAAGGAAGGGCTGGCCATGCCATACCGTCTGCTTGGCATGTCCATCCTCTATGACGACATGGATTTTTACTATAACCAGGACTTAAGGCAGCATTTTCTCGATTATATTTCGGAATATTTTATGGGTTATCTGGAAACAGGAAGAGAGGAAATGGTGAAGGCATTCCAAAGCTCAGAAGCGTTCGGGCGCTTCTTCGGTCTCCATGTTATGTGCCGGGATACAGAAAAGAATAAAAACGAGATTTTAAGCTTTGCGTCGGACAGCGCCAAAATGGTCAGGGAAGAACTGTTGGATATCTTGTATGGGCAGAGCGGATGGGAGGAAGAGGTGAAAACCCTGCTGGTTTCCAGAAAAGCGGCGGAGAGGGAACTTGCCGTCCGTGTATTGCTGCGCTGGCAGGGCGAAGGGAATACATATCAGGATCTGCTTGCCCGGGCATTGGAAAAAGAAAAAAATTCCAAGGTGAAAGCTCTTTTAGAAAGCACGCTTGCGACAGGGAAAGGGGGCATATCCGGCGAAAAGACTGTGGCGAAAACGGATTTGGTGAAAGAATTACATAAAGGCGGAACCAGGCGCAGTCTGGCATGGGCATACCAGACTCCTTTTTCTGCGGTACATAAAGTGAATGGAGAAGAGGCGCAAGAGGAGTATTTGCAGGCGGTTCTTTTATGCTACTCTTCTTCCTTCCGTTGCGGAATCAGCGAAAAGGCGGCTTTGCTGGCAGAAGGCCTGAGGCCGGAGGAACTGGCTGTCTATGTGAATGAATTGTTTGACAAATGGATGGAGGCCGGAGCGGAAGCGAAGAAGCGGTGGGTATTATATGCGGCATCGATACACGGAGGGGAGGAAATTATTCCGAAACTACAGCATTGGATCCAGGAGTGGCCGCAGCATTCGAGAGGAGCGATTGCCGCAGAGGCCGTCCAGGCGTTGAGCCTGAACCCATCGCCGCGGGCGTTATTGATCGTGGACGGCATGTCCAGAAAATTCAAATTCAAGCAAATCAAAGCCGCCGCAGGAAAAGCGCTGGAGTTTGCGGCCGCCCAGCTTGGAATCAGCAGGGAGGAGCTGGCAGACCGTATTGTCCCTGATTTTGGGTTTGATAAGAATATGGAAAGGGTTTTTGATTATGGAGAACGTCACTTTACAGTGACGATTACGCCCGGGCTGGAAATTGAGGTTTATGACGGGACGGGAAAAAAGCTGAAAAATATGCCCGCGCCCGGGAAGCGGGATGAGGAAGAAAAAGCAGCGGCATCGTATGAAGCATTCAAGCAGATGAAAAAGCAGATGAAGATGACAGTAAACAGCCAGCGGATGCGCCTGGAACAAGCGCTGTCCACTGGAAGGGAATGGAAAACAGAGGCATGGAAAAAGCTTTTTGTAGAAAATCCTGTGATGCATCAGTTTGCGATCGGCTTGATATGGGGGATATATGAGAATAAGAAACTGTTACAGAGCTTCCGATATATGGAAGACGGGTCTTTTAATACGGCAGATGAGGAAGAATACGAACTTCCGGAGAACGGACAAATCGGCCTGGTGCATCCGATAGAACTGGCAGAGGAAGAAAGGGAGGCGTGGAGGCAGCAGTTGGAAGACTATGAGATCTGCCAGCCGATCGAACAGATCGATAGGACGTTCTATCCTATAACGGAAGAAGAAGCCGGTATGAAAGCAATGGAACGATTTGGAGGCTGTATCGTAAACGACCTGTCTTTGGGCGGCAAGCTTTTGAATCTTGGCTGGTACAGGGGTTCTGTGGAAGACGGGGGCGGCTTTTATACCTATTACCGGGAAGACATGGAACTGGGAATTGGCGTGGAACTGCATTTTTCAGGAAGCTTTGTAGGAGGGGAGAATGAAGACGTGACTGTTTACGATGCCAGCTTTTACCGGGCCGGGGAGGTAAAAAGGGGCAGCTATGTATATGATAAGGCAGGAGAGGATAAAGCATATTTCTTAAAAGATGTCCCTGCCAGGTATTTCAGCGAGATCGTATTGCAGCTGGCAAAAGCGACGGCTTCCAGCCAGGAGAGGAATGAGAACTGGAGGACAGAACGCTAGTGTTTCCATTTTTTATAAATAGTTTATCAATAGTTTATTCTTTTGTTAGCACTCGCCATTGACGAGTGCTAATTTGTGTGTTATATTACATATAGAACAAGAGAAGGGGAATAGAAAAAATAAATGGACAAATAATAAAGGAGGAATAATTATGTTGATGCCCAGTATTTTTGGAGAAACTTTTTTGGATAATTTTTTTGATGAATCTTTCGGAAGCACGTACCAGACCGGCCATATGATGAATACCGATATCCAGGAGACCGCAGAAGGCTATCTGCTTACGATGGATATGCCGGGAGCGAAGAAGGAGGATGTAAAGGCAGAATTAAAGGATGGCTATCTGACCGTCCAGGCAACCTCCGGGGCAGACAGGGACAAGAAAGATGCGGAAGGAAGGTATATCCGCAGGGAACGCTATTTCGGTTCTTCCAGCAGAAGCTTTTATGTAGGGGAAGATGTGAAACAGGAGGAAATTAAAGCGAAGTTTGAAGACGGGACTTTGAAGCTTCTGATTCCGAAAAAGGAAGCAAGGACGCAGGTTGAACAGACAAAATACATTCCCATTGAAGGATAAAAAGAAGAAAGAGTAAAAGGCAAATCGTTGCAGAAAAACAGCCAATAAGCAGAAAAAGAGAAACAGGAGGAATGAACGATGTTAGTACCCAGTATTTTTGGAAAAGATATGTTTGATGATTTTTTCGGATTTCCATTTTATGACGACAAGGACTGGAAGAAGATGGAAAAGAAACTGTACGGACACAGGGAAAAGAACCTGATGAAAACCGATGTCAGGGAACACAAAGACGGCTATGAACTGGAAATGGATCTGCCGGGATTTAAGAAGGATGAGGTGAAGGTTTCCCTTGAGAACGGTTATCTGACCGTGAGCGCGGCAAAAGAGGCAGGACAGGAGAACGAATCCGGCAAGTATATTCGAAGGGAGCGCTATGCCGGGTCATGCCAGAGGACTTTCTATGTAGGGGAGGATATGCAGCAGGAGGATATCAAAGGAGAATTCAAACATGGCATTCTGAAGTTGTCCATCCCGAAAAAGGAGCAGAAATCGGCAGTGGAAGAAAAAAGATATATTGAAATCGAGGGTTAAAATGAAAAATGAAAAACTCATGGCATAAGAAATGAAAGCTGCACAAAACGCAGTTTTTCAGGCATAATTGTCGGTTGAATAAGGTCTTGCGCTTTGCTATAATGATTGGCACAACAGAATATAGCATAAGAGGAGCAGGGCATAATTATGAAAGCGCATGAGGAATCTTTTGAAGAACTGGAATTTATGAACGGAAGAATGCTTATCGGCTATGGAATGACAGTGGCAGTTTTATTGGCCGCCTATCTTGTGGAATTGCTGAAGGGAAACAGGACTCCCGGTTATGTGGCGGTATTTTCCGCATTGCTTTTGGCACCGTTGCTTTTGTCTTTTTTGATATATCGGAAAGAGAAAGGATCAATGGCGTTAAGAATAGTGGCGGCGATAGGATATGAAATGCTATATGCTTTCGTGCTGTGGACGAGTGTAAGCGTTCTTTCGTTTGTGTACATTATCCCCATGCTGGTTATATTTTCTTTATACCAGGATAAAAAGCTGGCCATGGGAACAGGGATTATAACACTTATTATCAATGTTGTTTTTATTATATTAAATATTATGAGAGGGGTTACGAAAGAGGACATCGTGAACTATGAGATCGAAATTGCGGCGATTCTTATGGTTGTGGGATATTCTTATATGGTTTCAAGAACTTTGGACCGAGTATCCTCGCAAAAGATACGAATTATTGAGGAAGAAAAAGAAAAAGCGGCAAATATTTTGGATCAAATGGCGGGAGCCGTCAGCCATCTGAGCGCGAATATTGCGGATATCACGGAAGAATCCAAACAGATAGCGAAACAGGGAAAAAGCAGCAAAACGGCGGTAATGGATATCGTTGCAGGGACGAATGAATTGGCAGGGACGATTCAGAACCAGCTTCGTATGACTGGAAATATTAACCAGCTGACCTTTGCCACGCAACAGTCAGCAAAAGATGTTCAGGATAAGTTTATAGGAACGAGAAGGGCGGCAGAAGAAGGAAATCAGGATATGGAGGAACTGGAAAACACTTCTTCCCTATGTAAAGAAGCAGGGCATGAAGTGGACGGCACGATGGCCGGCCTGATGGAAAGAACGGTTGAAGCAGAAGAGATATTGGGGCTGATTGAGGAAGTGACGGACCAGACAACGCTGCTGGCTCTAAATGCAAGCATTGAAGCAGCCCATGCAGGAGAAGCCGGAAAGGGTTTTGCCGTGGTGGCCGATGAAATTAAAAAACTGGCAGAACAGACGGCAGAAGCTACAAACAATATTTCCAGAATTTTCTTAGAACTGCAAAAGCAGGCAGATAAAGCAGGAGGCAGCGTGGACGGGCTGATACAGACGAATGAGAGACAGACGGAATTGATCGAGAAAGTAAAGAAAACTTTTGACAGAATAAGGGGAGATATTGACGAAGTCAGTCAAAGCATGGAAACGCAGCTTTCAGACATGGAAAGGATTGTGGAAAGCAATGGGGAAATTGGAAGGAGCGTGGAAAGCCTCAGCGCATTCAGCGAAGAATTGCTGGCGAATGCGGAAAATACGGAGAATATGTCGGATCAGACAGTGTCTGGCACGGTTAATATTGCAGGGCTTCTTACCGGTGTAGTGGAAGAGATCGGCAGACTGCAGAAAATTATTGATAATTCCAACGTTTCCTTGGAAGCATAATAAAAATATATGGATAGATGAAGGCCGTCGGAGCTGGCAAAAGCAACCGACGGCTGTTTTTTATGCACACAGTCATCCAAATGAAATATGTCAGCAAGCTGACGGATGCCTGGCGCGCGAGAAGCTCGATTGCACAGACTTGTACAGAGAAAACTAAAAAAATATTCCATATTACCATTGTTCGATTGACCTCTTATCTAAGATATGGTAAATTTACAATATATTGTTGTAAAAAGATGATTTATAGAAGCAATATGAAAGAATGGGGATATATGGAAACGATAAAAGACAGGAGGAAGAAGGATATGGGAGCAACAATGGAAGAGGAAAACAGGGAAATGATAGAATTTATGCTGGATAATGCGGTACTTGAGGAAAAAATGGGAAAGTGGAAACAAAAAGAGGAAGACGTTGTCCTGTTTATGGATTTTATGTCAGCCCTGATAAGAAGATCAAGGGAGGATGGGGGGCTGATTATTTCTATAAAAAGCAAGGATGTTCCTATTGGCGCGGAAAATATAGAAATTTTCAGGAAAGAGAAAAAAGGAGATGTCAATATTGTCGCCGGAGAAAATAACCGGCGTTTTGCTATGGTGTTTACCTCCAGGAAACGTTTTGAAAAGTGCGATGATACTTCTGGGTTTGTGATGTTTATTGATGAACTTTTTGCCTTTTTGGAAGCCCGGGAAGAAATTGATGGAGTAATTATGAATTATAAAGAAGAGGATGTTGTTTTCAGTAAAGAAATGTTGAGAGTTTTTGTGGATTTGCTGGATTATAAAGGAAATATTGAGGGAAAAATAGGGAATCCCTAATCGTCAAGAAAAAATACTTGATATGGTTTTTGCTAGAATGCAGTAAATAAGCCACTTTCAGCGGTTAGATATACGGATTTGTGACAATGCTGTGACAAATTCAGAAGAAAATAGGATTTTAGAGCAGAAGAAAGCACTCAATGCCTTAATTGGTATCGGGTGCTTTTATGCTCCATAAAATTAGTAATGGCGGATTCTTCTAAAATTTTCTGCATTCATAGTTTCCTTTAGTCTGTCACACTTATAATCAACGAAATCTAAAACATCAACTATCATATCAAATACTATGTCATAAGGAACTATTTTATAATTTTCAATTTCGTGTTCATGGTCTGCTATATTTATTTTTAACCGAAAATTAGAAATGATAGATCCTTTGGGAATCTCTATTTCTTCAAAATCCTCATGTGGATACATAAGGGAAAAGATGCGGTTGTAAATTTCGTCAACATCTGCACCAATAATGAAGTGTGGCTGTATAAAATGCTCTGGTGGGTTTATGTGGTCGGTAATATGTTTCCCATCAGGGGTTTTAATATCAACGATAGATTCACATATACAGATGTTGAATGACCGAAATACATCTAGTAGTACACTATTTCTAATTGCTTGTGATAAGGTACGATTTTTGAATAATTCTTCATCTGTTTTCATTATTTCCGTTCCCAATAAATAACCGGGCTTTACCTTCAAAATATTAGCAAAAATTTCCGCAGTCTGAAAAGACATATTTCTTTTGCCTTTAATGACATTGCTTATAAACTGTGGTGTGCAGTTGGCTTTTTCTGCCAGTTCCTTTTGTGTCATGCCTGCACTGTCAAGACATTCTTTTAACCTAATTCCATGTTCCGGGTTTAATTCTCTTTTTATCATTGTTCGTCACCACTATACCTTTTGATTAAAATTAAACACAATAAATTAAACAGTTGTTTGACTTTTGGTAAAACATTAGTTTAAAATTATAGTATCACAAGTAAACAAATTAAGCAATAGATGAATACTGATGAAAGGAAGAAAAGAGCATGAAAAAGACATTGAATAGGGATAATGAGAAGTTTTTAACTGTAAACGCTGATACTTTAGCAGGAATGTTAAATTGTGGCAGGGCAACGGCAGTTAAAATCGGCACGGATGCAGGGGCAAAGATACAGATAGGACGGCGTACTTTATACAAAGTTTCCATTATTGAAAAATATCTTGAAGCTATTGCGGAGTGATTACGGATGGAAAGCATTATGAAATCTATTGACAGAATCGGGGTGAAACAGTGACTTATGATGAAATACTAAATCATTTTCAAGTGCAAAAGCGTTATCAGGACAAAGCGCAATGCCAGTGTCCGGCGCATGATGATAAGCAGGCATCCCTTACTGTCACAAAGGGGCGTGATTCCGTTCTAATACACTGTCATGCAAATTGCAGCACTGAAAATGTACTTTCGGCAGCAGGCTTGAAAATGTCTGATTTATTCTATCAGGGAAAGCGAACTGGCAGCAGTTGGCAATCCTATATTGAGAGCCGGGAGAAAAAGCCTATTGAAGCGGTTTATAACTACGTTTCTATTAACGGCGGCTATGCCTTTACCAAAGTGCGGATGCAGGGAAAGAAAATGATATATGGCACGTTGGCAAATGAGCGGTTCACTTACGGACTGGGAGGACGGACACGGAAAGAGTTATGCGCTGTCTATGCTCCTGACGGTGTACAAGCCATAAATAAGGCAGTTTCAGAGGGCAAGCCTATATTTATACCAGAGGGAGAAAAAGACGCTGACACGCTGAATAAGCAAGGCTATACGGCTTTTTCCTATGGCGGTGTAAATGATTGGTCGGCAGATATGGCGCAGTTATGCAAAGGGGCGGTTGTCTATGTACTGGCCGACAATGACGAACCGGGGCGGCGTGTGGCAAATATTATCCAGAGCGACTTGCAGGGCATAGCGAAAAGTGCAAAGGTGATAGTTCCAGTGCCGGATATTCCAAAAGCTGACATATCAGATTACTTTGCAGCAGGACACAGCAAGGAAGAATTTGAGAACCTTTTGCAGCAGGACGGAGCCGTTACAGAAAAACGCATGGATGGGGATATTCTGGACTTGTCGCAGTTCCACCTTGTGAGTGAAAGAGGGACTCCCAAAGACGTATTTGACAGTAAGATTGTCGAATACCTGATTAAGCACATGGATTTGATGATATATAACAATGTCCTTTATATCTATGTTGGCGGTGTATATGTAAAGGACAAGGAAGGCAGGATGATAAAGTCAGAGATTCAGAAGCTTATATATGATGAGTTGAAGACTTCCATCCGCATTAACCGGGTATATGCCCTGCTGATGTGTACAAGTTCCCTGGTGGTCACGGAGGAAGAAACGAACACATACCCGGCACACTGGATAAATTTCAGGAATGGGATGCTGGATGTGATATCGGGCAAGCTGAAAGAACATAAGCCAGAATACCATTCAATGAACCAGATTCCGCATGATTATATCATACCAGAGCAGGAAAAGGAACTGACATTCTGTAAATTCCTTGAAAGCAGGATGAATGAAGATGACAGGCAGATGCTTTATGAGTTTTTCGCTCTATGCCTGAATATTGATATGTCGTTTCAAAAGATGATGTATATTGTCGGGGTGGGCGAGGTTGGAAAGAGTCTTGTGCTTGAATACATAAACCATATTGTCGGGCGTGAGAATGTTTCGCATATTTCGCCGCAGAATTTAAGCCAGAGGTTTCAAAGTGCGTTCCTGATGCACAAGCTGTTAAATTCCGTATCGGACATTTCAAGTAAGCCAATCCGAGAATCCAGTGTAATAAAGCAGCTTAGTGGGGAAGATGCAATTCCGGCAGAGTACAAAGGCGGTGATGTGTTTTCGTTCTACAATACCTCAAAGATGCTTTTTTCGGCGAATACAGTTCCTCTTGTGGAGGATGAACAGAGCAACGGCTACTATAGGAGATTGTTGGTTGCGAGAATGAAACAGGGGGATTATATCCCAAACCTAAAGAAAAATATAACTAAAGAGTCCCCTGAATTTATATATTTCCTCACTAAGCACTTAAAGAATGTCTATGAGCGTGGGGGAGTTTTTGAAAGTCAGGGAAGTTTGAGTGAGGTTGACACGCTTAGAAATACATCTGATTCGGTTCAGGCGTTTGTTGACGAGGTTATAACGGAATGCCCCGGAATGAACCCAAAAAAGAGGGATGTCTTTAATTATTATGAGAAGTACTGTACTGCTGAAAAGCTTGAATCTGTGGGAAGAAACACATTTTACCAGAGCATGGCATCAAAGGGATTCATAAGCGGAAAAAGCAACGGCATAGATGTATTTCGTAACATATCAATCAGTACGTTAAGGATATTCTTAGGGTAATTAGGGAAGTTAGGGAGGTTTTATTTCTATACCAGTATATAGGAAAAGGGATTTATAAGGTATCTATAATAATATATAAAGGGATTGGGAAAAAAACCCCCCCTAATCTCCCCAAACGCCCTAAATGGAGAAAGCGAGGATTTAGAATGTCAATTTTGAAAGAGATGATAAAGGCAGCTACGGGCATAGAGGTAGAGGAACACAATGTAATTGTTGATTTTAGAACGCCGGACGGAAAGAGCGCACACCGGGCGCATCAGGTTGTTTCCAGTGGTACACCATGCACGGATGAAGCAATTACAGAGCGTATCAAGGCAGATTTGCCGCAGGGCTGCCGATTATGCAGTATCTATGAAGTAATGGCAGATTGTGAAGTATCGGAACTGGAAAGACTTGCAATGTCCTTAGATGTTTTGAAATACAAGCCCCGGTTTATCTATGTTGATAAGGAACTGGCAGCAGAATACATAAAGGAAATTCAAAATGGTGATTTGGGATAGCGCACCTCTATCAGATGGGAAATGGGGCATATATGGTAACGGATGATGAACTGGAAAGGAAAAGCAAGGATATTCAGAAAATGCCGCAAAATGCCACCTAAAAAAAGAGCCTGCCCATGCAGACAAGCCCCCGAACGCCTATAACAATCATAAGATTGGAGGGCTTGAAATGTCAAGGAGTAATTGGAGCAGGACGGAATATCAGGGTGCGCCCAGGCTTAGTTTTGATGCGTACAACATAAGCCGGGAAAGGTACAGAGAATTGCGTAACGGTTGTGCGGTGGGGAAGTATAGCCTTGAAACGCTCTCAAAGGCTTGCAGTGGGCTTGAATTTATAAAGCCGTGGATATTACTGTCTGTCACAAAAAGCAAGTCCTATGACCTTATAGAGTTTGATTGTAAGCTGGGGCGCATTCCGATTGGGCGCAGTGATTTTTATGGTTATCGGAGAAAATTTTATCATAATCTGGATGTGATACTAAGGGAGGAATGCAGCGCATGAAGCGATATAAATTTTCCGTGGAGGAAATAAAGCGGCTGACAAAGAGCATGGTTGTGTTAGTTGATTCAAGAGAAAAGAAAAATTCTCACATACTGGACTATTTCAGGAAATAGAAGATTGCTTATCAGGTGGAAAAACTGGAATACGGCGATTATTCGTTTATGATTCCGGCAGCGGCAGCAGGCGAGGACATATATTTTCACCGGGATTGCGTGGTGGAGCGCAAGGCATCCCTGGAGGAACTGTCCGGCAACCTGACCGGGGAAAGAGAACGGTTTGAAAAAGAGTTCCTGAAAGCCGGGAATGACGGATGCAAGGTTTATCTGATGATTGAAGCCCCCGGCGGCTACTCTGACATTATCGGGCATAAATACCGCACAGAGTTCACGCCTGCTGCCTATATGGCATCTTTAAAGACGTTTGAACACAGATTTGACGCAAACATACAATTCATTTCCCCGGAATATGCCGGATATTACATAGTTTCCACTTTCCAGTATTATGCAAGGGAGATTTTGAAATAGCCAATGGCAGCAGGCGCACAAAAAAGAGTTTTGCAACACGATAATACGCAGGAGGAAAATTCGAGAAAATTCGAGCAAAAAAAAGAGTTTCTTAACACGATACACGCATGAGAGGAAAAGCCTTGATTTTCCGGGCAAAACTGAATTTGTGGACACGATACGCGCGCAGGAGAAAAGTTTACAAAAGTTTACGCAAAAAAGAATGTGCATCAAGACATATCGGACACCCTAAAAAGCAGATTACTAAAAAATATTAATATCCGGGAATTGTACTAGATTTTACTAGATACCGGGGCAGACCGGCAGGACACCGGGGCAAGCTGCAGCAGTATCTTTCATTTTCTTAGGCCCTAAAAAGTATTCGGAGTTATCGGAGTCCCTAAAAGGGTGGCGCACAATTGGCAGTATCGGTAGCCATAAAAAAAGTAATGCGACATTTCCGACACCCTAAAAAGGGACGGCATGGTAACATTTCTCACACCCTAAAAGAGCGCATCCGGCAGTAGGATTGTATATTGTTAGATATGACAGACCTAAAAAAGCCTAAAATGTTTACATTTGTTGACTTTTTCGGAGGTATATAAAAGCCAGAACACCCTAGAAAATCCTAGCATTGCAGATATAAGAACCTCATAAAACCTCACTTTTTCGGGGGATAAGAACCTAACAAAACCTTACATATCCGGGGTATAGAACTTGTCAAAACTTGACATTTTCTCTTTATCGGGCTTACGAAAACTTACGGTATGGGGAATATAGAACCTGAAAAAACCTTATATTTACCCCTAAATAACCCTAAAGAATATGCTTTATAGCCCTGCTGCCCTCTGCAAAACTTAGTAAAACTTAGTGTTTCCGGGTATTATGCGCCTGCTGCCATGTTAGAAAAAGATAGAGTTTTGCGGCGTAAATCGTGCGAAAAGCGACACGAAAAAAGAATGGTTATTGTAACGGCAATATGAGCCGGGAAAGGATAGGCACAGTATGAGATTGAACGGTAAAAGGATTGTGGAAGTCATGGAGGAAAAGAGCCTGACAGAAGAAACGGTATGCAGCAGGACGGGGCTTTATCAGAAGTCTTTCCAGTGGATTGTAAAAGAGGGCTTTGCATCCGAGGACGCAGCGGAACGGATAGCGGATGCAGTCGGCCTGACGGTGTGGGAAATCCTGCTGCCGGAAATCACTGGCAATGTGGAAAATGTGATTGAGTTCGTAAAGGACAGCGAGAGGGCAGCAGTTACTTTCTGCCAGGGGCGGTATAAGAGCCGCATTAAGAAACTGGCAGCAGAACGCCCGGAGGAATGCGAGATAGTAGCGGAGAATCAGGACGGCAGCTTGTGCGCCCATATCCCGGTTGCATGGATAAAGATAAACCCTACAAAACAGCTTTCAGAGGAACAGCGCAGAGAGATAGCGGAGAGATTCAAGCGGAGATAGTTTCAAATGCCTTGTAGTAGGGCTTGCAGAGGGGCAAATTCGGCTTGAAATGGTGCAAGGGTAGAAATATAAGGGTAGGGGGATAAAACGCGAAAATAGACTTTTAAAACGTGAATAGACAGAGAAAACCGCCCTTGTACTTTTGGCGAGTGTCGGGGCGGTGTTCTTATCAGGTTTGGAAGTGTGCGCCTGCTGCCCTGTATCTGATATATGGCGTGGGGCAGCAGGGCAAGGGCTTATTGTCTGCCGGACATGGGTATTTGCAGATAATCAATCAGGGCAGTTTCCAAAAGCCGGGAATAGTTTACCTTTTGTTCTTCTGCAATCCTTTTCAGCCATGCCGGGAGAGTGATGTTTGTTTTGATGCGCTCATTATCCTTTTTCATGCGGAATAAGTCAGGGTGGATTGTAACGGGCATTACAACATTTCCCTCTGTATCTTCTTTGGAGAGGTTCACGGATGGAGTGGGAATTTCCTCATTGTCACATTCCATACTGTAAACATGGAGGCTTGCGGCTTCTGCTGCCATGCGTGCAGCTTCTTCCAGATTATCCCCAACACTGATACATCCGGGTAAATCAGGGAAGTAGATACTATATGAGCCGTCTGTTGATGGTTCAAAGACTGCAAGATAAGTTAAATTCTGCATAGATTACGCTCCTTTCTATGATAAGCGCAGGCAGTAGGGCTATTTAAGCCCCGCCTGCTTGTAAATGCTGTTTAGTGTTCCCGGTTTCAAGTCCCCGTTGTGATTTGGTACTGTGACTTTTCCGGGCTTTGTTGGGTGCTTTAGGCTTATGTGGGAGCCTTCCTGATTGGTGGTGTACCATCCATCTTTGCGAAGCACCTTTAGTATTTCCCGAACTGTCATATTGTGTCCTCCTTATATTATGTATTATACGCCTTTTTTATGCGCATGTCAATAGTTTTTGCGTATAAATTATGCGTATTTTACAGAACATGGGTATAGAAAACAGACTGGCAGCAGGAAATAAGGGAATCCCCACAAATGGGGAAAGCGTAAAAGTGCGCTATCCTGCTGCCGTCTTGCTTTTTATCAGACGTTACCAAAACACAGAACCGCCCGGCCAGTACCCGGAATTTTCCGGGAGCAGATTTGAACCCGGACGGGCATAGCCCCGATTTTCCGGGGGAATATATGCGGCTTTCCTCTTTTGGAATGAGCAAAGGGGGATCTGATTAGACCCCACCCTGAAATTATGGGATAGCCCCCGGCGGCAATATCCCGATTTGAAATCGGAGAACTGACAATGGCGGCTTTTCCGCTTTTCAGAATACCAACAGCAACACGCCACAAGCCCCTATTTTGGATTGTAACGGCATAGACAGTATTTCTTATCAGGTAAGATAGTACAAGCCCGATATGGGGCAGATAGAGCCTTGCTAGAGTGCTTCTGAATGGCGGCGGTCACAACCTTTTGGTTGCCAGTGCGTTTCATTCTTCCTGAATGATGAATGGGGCGGTTGTCCTGCTGCCACTCACAACAATATAGTTGTCAGTACGAATATCGGACACACGGTATAATCTCATTGTGTGGTTACTATTGGAAAATATGCAGTAACTACACATGGACATTTTCGTTACCTGATAAGCCGGAGCATGGGCGGCGGTCATTCCTGCTTTTGGTTGTCACGGTTCATAGTTTCATCAATAGCCCGGACAACGAAAGAGTTCATGCTTTCCCCCATAGTGGCGGCGTGTTCCTGAACTTTTGCCTTATCGCCTTTGGGGACTCTGATTCGGATATCCTCAACGGATTCTTTCAGATATTTTTCATTGGCTTTTTTCCGGGCTTCCGTGTAACCAGTGTATGTACTTTTTTTTTCATCTGACATAAGATGCACCCTCTTTCTTTTATACGTTCCAGTGGGGCGGCAAATTATAGATGCACCTTCTCCACTGTACAATGATATTATATCATAAGTCAATACATGTGTCCATGTGCATAATGTACAAATATTAAACACATGGGAACATGTAATTTTAGGTATTCTGTCAATGGAAATGTATGTGCCCATGTGCTATACTGATATCATCAAGAGATGAAAGGAGCAACACCACATGAAACAGATTACCAAAGTAAGAAAGAGCGTGTGCGCAATGGCAAACGAACTGAAAAAAGCCGGGTATTCCTTATCTGAAGCATTCCGCAAGGCGTGGTCAAGAGTTAAGCTGCCTATGACAGTGAGAGCCTCCGGGGTTAGCTTTGAGAACAGACAGGAGCGGTTAGAGTTCCTGCAGCAGTTCAAGCCGGAGGATTTGACCGTTACACTGGAAAGAGAAAAGGAAAACAAGTTTGATAGTAACGCCATTCAGATTGTTGTACATATCAAGCCTATTCGCCGGAGAACAGTTATAGGGTATGTGCCTAAAGGACTGGCAAGGGAGCTTTCCAAAGTGCTTGACATGGGTATTCAGGTAAAAGCCACATTGATGCAGATTATCGGCGGCTATGCCTATAAAGAGAGCCTGGGAGCACTGATTAACATAGCAGTATAAAGAAAGAGCCTATATCAGAGCCGCTAACTCCGGTATAGGCAGTACCCAAAAATCGTTACAAAAAAGTATCAGGGTATGGGGAGATTATAACATTTCCCCTGCCCTCTGTGAAGAGAGGATTTGAAAGAAAATGGATTTAATAAAATGCACATTCGACGAACTGCCGGACGCTATGCAAATGCACGTTCTGTATTGTGAAAAGATTCCAGTAGCGGAGTACCGGCTTGCAATATGGAGCAACAAAGACACGCTGTATTATAACGATTTGCCAGAAAAAGAGGTTGAGCGGTTTATTTCCCTGATAGAGAGCGAAAAAAGATTCCTGAATAACAGGACTATGGAAAGCATTTATAACAAATACGGTTCGGCGGTGTACTTTGAAATCAGAAACGCACATGATTATTTGCTGAAAAAAAAGCGAGAAAAGATAACGGAGAGAGTGGCAGAGGAATATTTTCTGGTTATCGAAAAAGCTATGGATGGACCGTCAATCCCTTATTGTGATGAACTCTTGAAAGCTATGTCACATTTAGCAGATAAAGGACATTTCAAGTTTAAAGAATGGAGTACGAATCAGGCATATATCTACTTTATGGGCTATCTGTTGGGAAGTGGGATGCTGAAATGGGAGGGGCAGTTATTATGAATTTGAGAGCAAAGGAAAAAGAACACATGAACCATGCAACGGAGATTTTAAGCGATATGAAACTGCAGCTTATCAGATGCAGAATTGCACTTATTATCTCACTGGCCGGGAATGTGATTCAAGCGGCAGTATTGATTTTCAGGTAACGGAAATAAGGGAGTGGGCGGCGGCTTATATGCCTGCTGCCCTATCCAACATTATAGAAAGGCGGTGCTTATTATGGCAGAAAAGAGGAAAGACAACCGGGGCAGGAATCTCAAAACTGGCGAATACTACGATTCAAAGAATAAGCGGTATATGTTCCGAAAGATGATTGACGGCGAGCGCATCACAATTACCGCTCCTGATCTGGTGGAATTGCGGAAACAGGAAAATGATTTGCTGTGCAGGATTGACCGGGGCAACAAGCTGAATACCAGAAATGCCAGAATGACATTGAATGCCTACTTTGATTTTTGGATGGAAACATTTGCAAAGAGCGGCAGGAAAGCCACAACTTGCACGAATTATAAGTCGTATTACAACACATACATCAAGAACACTATCGGGAAAAAGCAGATTGCAAAGATTACAAAGGCAGATTGCCAGAGAATCATTAATGAAATGGTTCAGGACGGCAAGAAACATTCTACCATGTCCAACCTGAAAAGCTGTTTGAATATCGTCTTTGAATGTGCCTTAGATGATGATATTATTATCAAGAATCCTGCAAAGAATTTACAAGTGCCACAGACAGAGAGTAAGAAACGGACGGCCATAGAACAGCAGCAGATTGATTTGTTTATGCGCTATGTAAAGAATAGTGAGCGGTATTCATACAGTTATCCGGCGTTTGTTATCTTGTTTAATTTAGGTATGAGAATCGGAGAAATGGCGGCGCTGACGTGGGATGATGTGAATTTCAAAGAGAATACCATAACCGTTAATAAAACGGTAAATCGGTACAGAAAAGCAGATTACGGCTTTACTATGGCGGTGGCTTCTCCCAAGAGCAAAACGTCTATCCGCAGCGTTGCAATGAATAGCGTAGTGAGAAAAACGCTCCTGAAGCTGAAAATGCAGAGTGTTCCCCCTGCTGCAAAATTGCCTTATGTGGATGATTCCGGGAATATCCGGGGGCAGATATCCGGCTTTCTGTTTGTGAATACATCCGGGAATGTTTGGAATGAGCCGGGATTCCGGGAACTGATAAAAAGGATTGTGGAACGGCACAACAAGGATGCAGAAGAAAACCATACAGAAAAGATTGAGAATTTTTGTCCGCATATGGTTCGGCATACTTACACAAGCCTTGCTTACTCTGCCGGGGCTGATGTGAAGATTGTAAGCCAGAACCTCGGACACGCTTCTACATCCGTGACACTGGACACATATACGCATCTGACAGAGGATAAGAAGAAAGAGCAGGAGGCGGTGGCACAGACAGTCAGAATATCATAATAGCTGTGACAATTCTGTGACAAATTCGAGAAGAAAGACGGAAAAAGATAGACCATGATAAAAGTACCCTAAATGGCAGCAGTATTGAAATAAACAGTGATAACACAAGACGGAGAAACACGAACAATAGTTCGTAAAGAAAAAATACTTGACACTCCTTCTTCCTTGTAGTAAGATATGCAATGTGCTTGGAAAGCTTTAGGAGATAGATAATGGAAAAAATCGTAGAGCAGGGCTTATTATATGATTTTTATGGTGAACTGCTGACAGAACACCAGAGGAAGATATATGAAGATGCGGTTTATCATGATCTGTCCTTAAGCGAGATTGCGGAGATGCAGGGAATCAGCAGGCAGGGAGTCCACGATCTTGTCCGAAGGTGCGACCGGATCCTGGAGGATTATGAAGAAAAGCTGCATATGGTGAAAAGATTTTATGAAATGAAAGAAAAGATCCGCCAAGTCGATGCGCTGGCCGAAGAAAGTTCGCTTGCCTTAGAACAGGTGAGAAAAGAGCTGAAAAAGCTGGCTGTTGAAATGACGGAGATATTACAAGGTTAGGGCAGCAGTGACAGGATTAGGAAAAGACAGAGGTTTGATATATGGCGTTTGAAAGCTTGACGGATAAACTGCAAAATGTATTTAAAAATCTGCGGAGCAAAGGCCGGCTGACGGAAGAGGATGTAAAAGCAGCCTTAAAAGAGGTAAAGATGGCTTTGCTTGAGGCCGATGTCAGCTTTAAGGTGGTGAAACAGTTTGTGAAAGCTGTGGAGGCAAGGGCAGTCGGCGTAGATGTTATGAACGGACTGAATCCCGGGCAGATGGTCATTAAGATCGTCAATGAAGAGATGATTGCCTTAATGGGGTCGGAAACAACGGAAATCCAGTTACAGCCGGGCAAATCGATTACTGTAATTATGATGTGCGGCCTTCAGGGAGCTGGTAAAACGACGACTACGGCGAAGATCGCAGGGAAATTAAAAACCAAAGGAAAGAAACCGTTGCTGGTTGCATGCGATATTTACCGCCCGGCGGCAGTGAAGCAGTTGCAGATCAACGGTGAAAAGCAGGAAGTAGACGTATTTTCCATGGGGGAAAACCATAAACCGTCGGATATTGCTAAAGCGGCTCTGGAACATGCGAAGAAAAACGGCCACAACGCGGTTATTTTAGATACGGCAGGCCGGCTCCATATTGATGAAGAAATGATGGCGGAGCTTCAGGAAATCAAAGCGTCCATGGAAGTCCACCAGACCCTTCTCGTGGTAGATGCGATGACGGGGCAGGATGCCGTGAATGTGGCGAAAGAGTTTGACGAGAAAGTGGGCATCGACGGGGTGGTGCTTTCCAAAATGGACGGCGATACCCGGGGCGGGGCGGCTCTTTCCGTAAAAGCAGTCACAGGAAAGCCGATACTATATGTCGGTATGGGGGAAAAGCTTTCGGATCTGGAACAGTTTTACCCGGACCGGATGGCGGGCCGTATCCTCGGCATGGGCGATGTGCTTACCTTGATTGACAAGGTTCAGGCCAATATCGACATTGATGAGGACAAAGAAAAAGAAATGGCTGCCCGGATGAAAAAGGGCAAGTTTGATTTTAACGATTATCTGGAAAGCATGAAACAGATGAGAAAGATGGGAGGCCTTTCCAGCATCTTAGGGATGATACCAGGCATGGGACGGCAGATGGGCGATATTGAGTCCATGGTGGATGAAAAACAGCTGTCCAGGACGGAAGCGATCATCTTAAGCATGACCCCGGCGGAAAGGGAAAATCCGAAACTGCTGAATTTAAGCAGGAAAAGCCGTGTCGCAAGGGGGGCCGGCGTGGATATCGCGGTGGTAAACCGTTTTGTCAAACAGTTTGAACAATCCCAGAAAATGATGAAACAGCTGCCCGGCATGATGGGCGGGAGAAAAGGGAAAGGAATGTTCGGGGGGATGAAATTTCCCTTCTGAATTTTTAAGAAACGCCTTGTGAACTTGTAGATAATAAAAGTAAATAAGCTACAACGTATTTATTTTTATTTCTTATAAAAAATTATCAATGGAAAGCAATATGCGGAGGTGAAAGAACATGGCAGTAAAAATCAGGTTAAGAAGAATGGGTCAGAAGAAAGCTCCTTTCTATAGAATCATTGTAGCGGATTCCAGATCCCCGAGAGACGGAAGATTCATTGAAGAGATCGGAACCTATGACCCCAAGACAGATCCCAGCACTTTTAAGGTAAATGAGGAACTGGCTAAGAAATGGTTAGCAAACGGAGCACAGCCTACAGAAATTGTTAACAAGATTTTCAAACAGGCAGGTATTACGAAATAAGGATATCGGGCCGCTTTTGGAGGTGGACTATGAAGGAATTAGTTGAAGTGATTGCAAAAGCACTTGTTGACAATCCGGATGAAGTTGTGGTGACGGAGAAGGAAGAGGGCAGGAATGTCGTTATAGAACTTCATGTCGCGCAGTCCGATATGGGCAAGGTGATCGGAAAACAGGGAAGGATTGCAAAAGCGATTCGTTCCGTTGTGAAAGCAGCATCATCCAAAGACAATAAGAAGGTGGATGTAGAAATCGTTTAAGAGGAGTTGGCCGCCGGGCCAGCTCTTTTTTTCATGAATAGGGAAAGGGCTTGGAAAAAGATAATGATGGAAAACAAATTGAGAGTGGGCGTTATTTCCTCAACCCATGGAATCCGGGGGGAGGTTAAAGTTTTTCCTACCACGGACAATCCGAACCGTTTTAAAAAAATGAAAAAAGTGATTCTCCGACATGGAAAAGAAGAGCGGGAACTGGAAATCGAAGGAGTCAAGTTTTTTAAAAAATTTGCGATCCTGAAATTTAAGGGCATTGACAATATCAACGATGTAGAGGCATATAAAGGCGGAGAGCTTTATGTAGAAAGGGAAAATGCCCAGAAATTAGGGAAAGATGAATACTTTATTGCCGATCTGCTGGGCATTTCAGTTGTCAGCGAAAACGGAGAAAGCCTTGGTGTCTTGAAAGATGTAATAGAAACCGGGGCGAATGATGTCTATGTGGTGGAAATGGACCATAAAAAAGAATTGCTGATTCCGGCAATTAAACAATGCATTCGGAACGTAGATATAGAAGCGGGGCGGATGGAAGTGCATTTGATGGAAGGGCTTTTGGAAGAATGAACTTTTATATCATGACTTTATTCCCGGAGATGATCGAGCAAGGGGCCGGGAACAGCATTATCGGACGGGCTCTTGCCAGGGGCATCTTATCTTTGGAAGCCGTCAATATCCGGGATTATACGAAAGACAAGCATAGAAAAGTAGATGATTACCCTTATGGAGGAGGCGCGGGCATGCTGATGCAGGCGCAGCCGGTCTATGACTGCTGGCAGGCAATCGCGGAGAAGATAAAGGAAAAACGAGGAAAAGAAGACGGGCCTGAAACAAGGGTAGTATATCTTACGCCCCAGGGAAAAACTTTTCATCAGGAAATGGCCAAAGAATTCGCAAAAGAAGAGGATATTATATTTCTTTGCGGACATTATGAAGGCATTGATGAACGGGTGCTGGAAGAGATCGTAACGGACCGCGTTTCGATCGGTGACTATGTATTGACGGGAGGGGAGCTGCCCGCGCTGGTAATGGTCGATGCGATCGCAAGGCTTGTGCCTGGCGTGTTGAGCAATGAAGAATCAGCGGGAGAGGAAACTTTTTATAATGATCTTCTGGAATATCCCCAGTATTCCAGGCCGGAACAGTGGCACGGAAAGAACGCGCCGGAGATATTGCTGTCCGGCAACCATAAAAAAATCAGGGAATGGCGTCTGGAACAGTCAGAATACAGAACGAAACAGATACGTCCTGACTTATATGAAAAATACGCCCTGCGGAAAAAATGGATGGAAAAGCTCATAAAAAAGAACAAAGCATTATACGCGGACATGTCGGAATGCCTGAACAGAGGGCAAGGGGAACTGCTTTATGCCGAAGAAGACGGGGGCGTGCTCTGGGATAGAAAGGCAGATGTTTATATGCTGGCTGCTTTTAGCCAAGCGGCTGCGGAAAAAATTGTGGATCAGATACCGGACCGGATCAGCGAAGGGCAATTTATCCTGCATGAGGAATGGCTGCTGCCTCCGATGGAAAAAAGATTCCAAATAACGGAAAAAATGATGTGCCAAAGAGCAGTTTATAACAGAGGCGTTTCCCTTCCCCAGTCAAAGGAATTGGAGATCCGGCAGCTGGATATTTCCTGGCTGTCTGCCGTGCTGGCGCATTACCATCTGGGATCAAAAGAATATGTGGAAGAACGGCTGTCCGAAGGCGCTGTATTCGGTGCTTTTGTGGAAGGGAATCTGGCCGGTTTTATGGGGGAACATATCGAAGGAAGTCTGGGCATGCTGGAAGTGTTCGAGGAATACAGGCGAAAAGGCATTGCCGCAGAGCTGGAAAGCTATATGATTAACCGGCAGCTTTCGAAAGGGTATCTTCCCTATGGAGATGTCATCGTCGGGAACGAGGCTTCCCTGAAGCTCCAGAGGAAACTGGGGTTAAAGGTCAGCAAGGAAATTTATTGCTGGGCGATTGTATCCAATGTCGGCGTGCCTGGGGAGTAACTGGTATAGCGGCCGCTTTTCAGGAAAAAGCGTCGATGTGCATGGTAATGTTCTGCGCATGGTCGCCATAGGCTTTGCCGAAGATATTGATGCCGCCAATATGGACGGCATCTTCTTTAATAGCGATTTTAAAAGAAATATAAGGGCTGGATGCCAGGTTGAAGGTGTCGATGGTAACGGATTCTGTTTGGTGTACTCCGTCCAGCGACACCCCTTTTTTGTCCAAACCAATGGTTTTTAACAGGCCAAACTGTGTGTTGCCGTCCGTCCACCATGAAGGCGTCAGCTTGCCGTGGCGGCCGCCGAAATCTCCGGGCGAAGTATAGGTGAGCAGTTCCGTATCATTGAGAAAAAAAGTAATATCGGAAGGCCAGATATTTCGGTAGCCGGGAGCTTCCGAACATAGCTCCAGGCTGAAAGAAATATAACTCGGCTGGGAGTCAATCAGAAAATGGTTCGGAAAGCGGTATTCAATATATCCTTTATGGAACCATATGAGTTGGGCAGAAACACGGTTAGGGGAATAAAAAGCTCTCACGTCGTCGCAGGATTCAATGTAAGATGTCTCGTTCACCATACCGCATGTAGGGTGAATCTTAAAATCAAAATAATTGCCAATAGGCATGTCGACGGAAAAAGAACGCGCCGTCGTCTGCCTCGGGGAATCGTTAATGGAAATTTTAATATCTTCCGCACGGGAACTGCAGACCTTCTGGGAACCCCGGATACCGGGAAGCATTTCGGCCGTGATCAGGCCCGCCTCTTCCAAAAGGTTAATATGGAAGGCGGCAGAAGAAACCGGAATCTGTAGTTTCTGAGCCAGTTCCACGATGTTGAGTGACTGATGCTTTAAAAGATAAAGGATGTGAAGGCGAACTTGGGAAGAAAGAGCCTTTCCCAACAGTTCCAAAGCAGAATATTGGCCGGGGTCATCCAGGCTTAAAGAAATATGCCTTGTTATTTTTTCGCTTTCGCGAATCGTTCCTGTCTTCATAGGAAGTACCGTTCCTTTCTGTTTGCTATGGTTTATCTCATATTCCATCCACATGGTTCATTATATCATAGACCTTTAAAAACCTCAATTTATTACAGTGATATTGTAATAAAATATTTTTTGAATACAATTTAATTGTAAATATGCACATAAAATAAGTATTTTTTATAAATAAATATTG